>OFGB01002185.1_pt1 | contig 10843 bp, 10 predicted proteins | sample 1521491 | NCBI WGS metagenome assembly OFGB01 (sample SAMEA3504095, study PRJEB24116) | mouse gut metagenome | biome: mouse gut; feature: mouse-associated habitat; material: faeces | place: Denmark | collected 2011
TGAGTGGATGCAATATGAGATTATTGACTGAGCAGGTCGTATATGGTTCTCGCAGGGAAAATAGCGCTGTACCTGACAGTTTTTCTCTCCGGAATAGCAGCAGGAGGGTTTCTGGAGAAATATCTCAGGGAGGCCTTGCGGAAAAGGGGAATCCTCAGCCAATATAAAATGACTGGAATAGTCAATGGATTGCTCTGGCTGTGGGTGTCCCAGGGAAGGTGGACGGGAGCGGAAAGCCTTCTGTGCTGTCTGTGCGCCTCCCTGCTGCTGGCAGTGGCTGTGGTGGACGCCAGGGCATTTGAGATCCCTCTGGAATGCAATCTTGGGATTGGGCTTCTGGGGGCGGCAAGGGTGTATCTTTCCCATGGAAACCTGGCGGAATACTTGGTGGGAGCATTTGCGGCAAGCGGAATTTTTGCCCTTACAGGGGACGGGATTGGGGGCGGGGATATCAAGCTGATGGCTGCCGGGGGACTTTTCCTGGGGAGTGGGAAAATCCTGCTGGCTCTTTTCATTGGCTCGGCAGTGGGATTGCTCTGCCAGCTTCCGCTGGTGAAGCTGGCGGGGAAAAGCAGGTATTTTGCTCTTGGCCCTTACCTGGCTTTGGGAATAGGGACCGCAATGGTTTATGGTGATAAAATCATAAACCGCTGGCTGTAAGATTATTTTTGCCGGGCTGCCCGCATATCTTTTTGAGGGGGAGAAGATTCCTGGTGTTAATTGTTTTTTAACAAAATTGGTACTTGCAAGCATAGGGAAAGTGGTGTATAGTTTAGTTCGTTATAAGTTTAACGATAAGGGGATATATTATGGCAAAATATCTGGTAATTGTGGAATCGCCTGCCAAAGTAAAGACGATCAGGAAGTTTTTAGGTTCCAATTATGAAGTAGCAGCCAGCAACGGCCATGTCCGTGACTTGCCAAAAAGCCGCCTGGGAATCGATGTGGAGCATGATTTTGAACCCAAATATATTACCATAAGAGGTAAGGGTGATATATTGGCTAATCTCAGAAAAGAAGTAAAAAAAGCAGAAAAAATTTATCTGGCGACTGACCCGGATCGTGAGGGGGAGGCCATCTCCTGGCATTTATTAGTAGCTCTTAGACTGGAAGAGAAAAAGGTATACCGTATTGCTTTTAATGAGATTACCAAAAATGCAGTAAAGGAATCCCTGAGAAACGCCAGGGAAATTAACATGGATTTGGTAGATGCCCAGCAGGCAAGACGGGTGCTGGACCGTATGGTGGGATACCTGATTTCCCCTCTTTTGTGGGCGAAGGTCAAAAGGGGCTTAAGCGCCGGGCGGGTGCAGTCTGTGGCCCTTAGGATCATCTGTGACAGGGAGGAAGAAATCAGCAGTTTTATCCCGGAAGAATATTGGACGCTGGATGCTTCGTTTAAATTGCCCGGGGAAAAGAAGCCCCTGGTGGCAAAGTACTATGGGAAAAAGGATTGCAAAGCAGCGATTTCTTCCAGGGAAGAGATGGAGAAGCTGTTAAAAGAGCTGAAAGACGCCGCATACAAGGTAAGTGAGGTAAAAAAAGGAGAGCGGGGCAAGAAACCGCCGCTGCCATTTACCACATCCACCCTTCAGCAGGAGGCAAGCAAGGTCTTAAATTTTTCGACCCAGAAAACCATGCGGCTGGCACAGCAGCTATATGAAGGAATTGAAATAAAGGGTAACGGCGTTGTGGGTATTATTACCTATCTACGTACCGATTCTACCAGAGTCTCAAAAGAAGCGGAGGTTATGGCAGAGGAATATATCAGGGCGAATTATGGGGATGAGTATGTGGTGAAGGCAGCGGCAGCGCCCAAAAACGATAAGAAGATCCAGGATGCCCACGAGGCGATCAGGCCTACGGATTTAAGCCGTACCCCTGCCGCTATGAAGGATTCTCTCTCCAGGGACCAGCTCCGGCTTTACCAGTTGATCTGGAAACGTTTTACTGCCAGCAGGATGCAGGGGGCGAAATATGAAACTACCTCCATTAAAATTGATGCCGGGGAGCATCGGTTCACAGTGGCGGCCTCCAAGCTCCTTTTTGACGGTTTTATGAGCGTTTATATCCAGGAGGATGAGAAAGAGGAAGCCAATACCCTGGTAAAGGGCGTGGATGAAAACACCCCCCTGTCCCTTGCAGGCTTAGAGGAAAAACAGCATTTTACACAGCCGGCCCCCCATTATACGGAAGCTGCCCTGGTGCGGGCCTTAGAAGAGCTTGGCATTGGGCGCCCCAGTACTTATGCCCCTACCATTACCACTATCCTGGCAAGGCGCTATGTGGCAAAGGAGAACAAAAATCTGTATGTCACCGAATTGGGGGAAGTGGTCAACCAGATGATGAAAGATGCATTTCCCAGTATCGTGGATGTGAATTTCACGGCCAATATGGAAGCGCTTTTAGATGGTGTGGAGGAGGGGAACGTTAAGTGGAAAACAGTGGTGTCCAATTTTTACCCGGATCTGGAAGAAGCTGTAAAGACTGCGGAAAAGGAACTGAAGGAAGTTAATATTGCGGATGAAGTTTCTGATGAGTCCTGTGAACTATGCGGAAGGCAGATGGTGATCAAATATGGGCCCCATGGCAGGTTCCTTGCCTGCCCGGGTTTCCCGGACTGCCGCAACACAAAGCCGTATTTTGAAAAGATCGGTGTAGCCTGCCCGGAGTGCGGCAAGGATATTGTACTCAAAAAAACCAAGAAAGGCAGAAAATATTATGGCTGTATAGGGAATCCGGAATGTGAATTCATGGTATGGCAGAAACCCTCGGGAGAGAAGTGCCCTAAATGCGGCTCTCTTTTGCTGCACAAGGGGAATAAACTGGCATGCATGGATGAAAACTGCGGGTATGTAACCCAGGCCCAGGAAAATGCCGGGCAGGCTGGCAAAGATCAGTAACAGCCAAATTCTTCATTTGTAGAAAATTTCACATATGGTCGTTGAAATCGCAAAAATCCTGTGATAAAATATCATTAAAGCTTTTGGCGGAGGTATTGTATGAGCAGCGTACAGCTATTAGATAAGACCAGAAAGATTGGTAAACTTCTTCATAACAACATTTCCAGCAAGGTTGTATTTAACGATATATGTTCTGTATTATGTGAGATTTTGTTCTCTAATGTGCTGGTGATCAGCAGGAAGGGAAAGGTGCTGGGCATTAAATACGCGTTCGGGGTGGATCCCATCACGGAGCTTGTGGCAGATGAGGTGGGAGGCTTTATTGATCCCATGCTCAATGAACGTTTTCTGGCGGTCCTTTCCACAAAAGAGAATGTAAATCTGGAAACCCTCGGTTTTGAAGCTGATGACATCCATAGATACCGGGCGATCGTCACGCCCATTGATATTGCGGGGGAGCGCCTTGGCACGCTGTTCATTTATCAGTGTACCCAGCAGTATGACATTGACGATATTATTCTGTGCGAATACGGCACTACCGTAGTGGGCCTTGAAATGCTGCGGGCGGTAAATGAAGAGAGCGCAGAAGAAAACAGGAAGCTGGCAGTCATCCGCTCTGCCATCAACACCCTGTCCTATTCGGAGATGGAGGCAGTGGTGCATATTTTTGATGAATTAGATGGCATGGAAGGAATTTTGGTGGCAAGTAAAATTGCGGACCGGGTAGGGATTACCCGTTCTGTGATTGTTAATGCCCTCCGGAAATTTGAAAGTGCGGGAGTGATTGAATCCAGGTCCTCAGGAATGAAAGGGACCTACATCAAGGTCTTAAACGATATGGTATTTGAAGAAGTGGTAAAGCTGAGGAAAAATGAGAAAATAAATAATCAGGCATAACGGACTATGCGGAGAAAATAAAAGGATTTATGGGCTTTCATACAACATGAATCCTTTTTATTGTGTAAATTCTGTAAAGGCAGCATGATGCCCGGGGCAGTGAAAAAAACTGGGTTTAATTAAAAATGATGGGAAAAAGCAGGAAAAAGAAAAAAAACCTTGTCTTTTTTGATAAATAAACTATAATAATTATGATAGGACTAATGTGTGGGGAGTTTGCCATAGGCATGCTCTTTGGATTACGAGCATTTTGAAGGGAGCCGTAAGATGATTAACAGCAGTGTATTTGACTATGTAGATGTTCTCAGCAAAGCAGCGGATGCCGCCTGGCTGAGAAATGACATTCTTTCAAACAACCTTGCAAATGTGGATACGCCGGGGTACAAAAGGCAGGAGGTTGACTTTGAAAGCCAGTTGCGCAGGGCGCTGGGGAATTCCAGGTATGAAACAGTTGACGCAAAGGTAGCACATGTATCCGATACGGAGCTTGTACCCAGAGTGTTTACGGATGCCGCAAATTTCTCTTACCGCCTGGATGGGAACAATGTGGATTTCGATGTGGAAAATGCAGAGGTCGCGTCCAACCAGATCAAGTATAATGGCTTAAGGGACTGTATTAACCAGGAATTTGCCAATTTGAAGTTAGTCATGAAGTAAGGGGAGGAAGAACAGAATGGGAATTTTTAATGCTTTTAACATAAATGCCTCGGGCATGACTGCCCAGCGCTTCCGGATGGATACCATTTCGGAAAATATTGCCAATGCCTATACCACAAGGACCCAGGACGGCACTCCCTATAAACGCAAAGTGGTCACCTTTGAGGAACGGGGAGAGCGGGCGGAAGCGTTCAGCAGCTTCCTGGGTACTGCCAGCAGCAAATTTAAAGGCCAGGGTGTCAGGGTAGGGAAAGTTATGGAGGATAATAAGACCCAGATGAATATGGTGTATGACCCCTCCCATCCCGATGCGGATGAAAATGGCTATGTTACATATCCTAATGTGAATATTGTCACGGAAATGACCAACCTGATAGATGCCAGCCGTTCTTTTGAAGCCAATGCCACGGCCTTTAATGCCAGCAAGGGCATTGCCATGAAGGGCCTGGAGATGGCACAGGGATAACAGGGAGGAGCAGGTAAATGGATATTTCATCTTTTTATAATATATCATCCGGTGCCATCAGGGAGGCGGCGGAATTACATCAGGCACCAGGTAACAAAGCCACAGGAGATTTCGGGAGCCTGTTTGATAAGGCCATGGAGAATTTTAATATTACCAACGGGTATCTCTCGGATGCGGAGAATGAAAAGATCCGGTGGGCTTTGGGGGAGACAGAAAATACCCATGAGCTGACCAACGCTCTTCAGAAAGCATCCGCAGCCCTTACTTATACCGTAGCAGTGCGTGATAAATTTATAGAAGCCTATAAAGAAATCATGCAGATACAGGTCTAGTATAAGGGTTGAAGAACGGAAGAAGGTAGAAGGGTAAGCCATGGCAGAGCGAATGAAAGAGCTTTTTAATAAAATTCTTGAGTGGTGGAATAAATTTTCCTCTCGGCAGAAGACATTTATCATATCTGCAGGGGCAGGTGTGGTCCTTGCTTTTGCAATATTAATTACGGTACTGGTGCGTCCCCAGTATGTGGTGCTCCTGAACTGTAAGGACAGAAAAGAAGCGTCCACGGTTTCGGAGCTGCTAGAGGGCGAAGGATATGACTATAAGGTATCGGATGATGCCTATCAAATTAAAATTAATAAAAATCAGCTGGCAAACGCCAATATGCTCCTGGCCGCCAATGATGTCCAGTCTTACAGCTATACCATTGACAATGTGACGGACGGAGGCTTTGGCACTACAGAGTCGGATAAGCAGAAGAAATACGAGGTTTATCTGGAAAGCAGGCTGGGAAACGACCTGATTGGAAGGTATTCTGCCGTAAAAAGTGCGGTAGTAGATCTGTACATACCGGAGAGGGACGGGACACTGATCCAGAAGGAAGAGGAATCTTCCATATGGATTCAGTTAGAGCTCCAGGGAGAATTTAACGAAGAAAATGTGGCAGGGATGGCGAAAGCAGTTTCCGTTGCCATTGGAAACAAGACAACCGAAAATGTTGTTATTACGGATACAGAGGGCAACCTGCTCTTTACAGGGGAAGAGGAATACACGGCAGCAGGCAGCGTAAGCACCCAGATGGGCGTTAAGTCCCAGTGGGAGAAAAAGATAAAAAATGAAGTTAGGCAGGTAATGCTGGGTACCAATGAGTTTGAAAGGGTAGAAGTGGCGGTTAACCTGAACATGGATTTTTCTTCCATTTCCGAGACGGACCATGAGTATTATGTGGCAGACGGAAATACCCAGGGGTATCTGGCGTCCGACAGGACTTTCAGCTCAGAATCCACCAATGCAAGCGGTGAGGTACCAGGGACAGACTCCAACGGGCAGCAGCCTGAATATGTATACCAGGATAGCAGTGACAGCTCTTCTGCTACCACGGAGACAGAAAACAAGTATCTTCCCTCAGAGCGTATTACCAACCGGGAGACGCTGCCGGGGAGCATTAACTATGATACCTCCACGATTTCCCTGTCCGCCATCAACATGAATGTGGTAAGGGAAGAGGATGTAAGGAGCCAGGGACTTTTAGATGGCATATCATGGGAAGAGTATAAGCTGCAAAACGCCGGGCGGAGCCAGGTGACGGTATCCGACGACCTGTATAATGTGGTAGCTATGGCAACAGGGTTTCCCAGGGATAATATTGCAATAGTGGCATATTCGGAAAATGTGTTTTTTGACAGGGAAGGTTTAAATATTTCTGTTGCCGATGCAGTCCAGATTGTTATCATCCTTGTAATTTTAGGGCTTCTGGCTTTTGTGGTACTGCGGAGCATGCGTTCAGAAAAAGCACCGGAACAGCCGGAGGAAATATCTGTGGAAAGCCTGCTGCAATCCCAGCCGGAATCCAGCTTAGAGGATATCAATGCAGAGCAGGTATCTGAAACAAGGGCGCTGATTGAAAAATTTGTGGATGAAAATCCTGAGGCGGCCGCAAGCCTTTTGCGGAACTGGTTGAATGAGGACTGGGGATAATGATGGGGTCTTTGAGGGAGGTTAGGAAGAAATGCCCAAAAATGCTGATGACAAAATATCAGGGATACAGAAAGCCGCGATTCTTTTAATCGCCCTGGGTCCCGAAAAGTCGGCTTCCATTTTCAAACATTTAAAAGAAGAGGAAATTGAAGAACTGACACTTGAAATAGCCAATACAAGGAGCGTGACTCCTCAGGTAAAGGATGATATCATTGATGAATTTTATCAGGTCTGCCTTGCACAGCAGTATATTGCGGAGGGCGGTATTTCCTATGCGAAAGAATTGCTTGAAAAAGCACTGGGCGATGACAGGGCAAGGGATGTGATCGGAAAACTGACGGCATCTTTGCAGGTGAAGCCTTTCGAATTTGTACGGAAGACCGATGCAGCCCAGCTGCTGAACTTTATACAGGATGAGCATCCCCAGACCATTGCCCTGATCCTTTCTTATCTGTCTGCATCCCAGGCGGCGCTGATTGTATCAGCCCTTCCGCCGGAACAGCAGGCAGAGGTGGCAAAGCGTATTGCGGTGATGGACAGAACAAGCCCGGATGTGGTAAAGGAAGTGGAAAAAGTGCTGGAATCAAAACTGGCATCGCTGGTAAACCAGGATTACACCATTATCGGCGGTGTGGATTCAGTGGTAGATATATTAAATACGGTAGACAGGGGAACAGAGAAGCACATTATGGAAACCCTGGAAATCGAAGAGCCGGAACTGGCGGACGAAATCAGAAAGAAAATGTTCGTATTCGAGGATATTCTTCTTCTGGACGACCGTGCGATCCAAAGAGTGCTGCGTGACGTGGACAACAATGACCTGGGGCTTGCCCTTAAGGGAGCGAATGAACAGGTACAGAACGCAATCTTTAACAACCTGTCCAAGCGTCTTGCAGTGATGATCAAAGAGGATATGGAATTTATGGGGCCTGTGCGTATGAAGGACGTAGAGGAGGCCCAGCAAAAGATTGTAAATGTAATCAGGAAGCTGGAGGATGCAGGTGAAATTGTCATTTCCAGAGGCGGAGGTGACGAGATCGTTGTATAGGAATTTATATAAAGCCGGCTGGGTAGTTGTAGATGAAGACGCCCTTGTGATAGACAGTAACGAATTGGTAACAAAGCGGATGGAAAAAGCTGCCAAAGCAGGGCGTTCCTCCGGAGGATTTGTGTCAGGGCTTGATGCAGAGAGGGTGGAGGTTGCGCCGAATCTTGAGGAAGAGGAAGCTTTAAGGCAGGCGGCCTTAGAAGAACAGGCAGCTTTGGAGAAAGAACTTACTTTTGCCAGGGCGGAGCTTCAAAGGCTGCGTGATGAAGCAGACCGGATGATAGACAGCGCCAATGTACAGATTGCCCAAATGCGGGAACAGGCCTTAAATGAGGCCAGGAACCAGGGGTACCAGGCAGGCTATGATGAAGGAATGGCCCAGGTGCAGGGAATGAAAAATGAATGCAGGCAACGCCAGGCGCAGTTGGAAGCGGAATATGCCCAGATGGTGGAGAACTTAGAACCGGATTTTATTGAGACACTTGCAGGCATTTATGAGCATATCTTTAAAGTAGACTTAAGCAGCTATAGTGAGATTGTGGTAAACCTGCTTATGGATACCATGCAGAATACGGACAGTGCATCAAGCTATATTGTCCATGTGGCAAAACAGGATTATCCCCAGGTGATCAAAGAAAGGGAGCGGATTCTTGAAGGGACTGGAACACTTTCTGACAGCCTGGAGATTATATCGGATATGACCCTTTCCCCGTCCCAGTGTATGATTGAGACGGAGAATGGCATTTATGACTGTTCCCTGGGAACAGAATTGGAAGAGCTGGGGAGAAAATTAAGGCTTCTTTCATACAATAAACAGATAATATAAGGACGAAGGCGGAATAAAAATTGGCGGCACAAAACATTGATTTCGCAAAATACATAGCCTTAACCGGCGAAAAGTTTTTTAACGTAAGGGGTAAAGTGGTAAATGTAGTGGGGCTTACCATTGAGTCTGCGGGGCCGGCGGCGAAGCTGGGAGATATCTGTATGATTTACCCTGTAATAAAGGATGAGAATACACATCCTGCCCTGGCGGAGGTGGTAGGGTTTAAGCAGGGAAAAAACCTGCTGATGCCTTATCAGGACGTGGAAGGGATCGGGCCGGGAAGCAGTGTGGAAAACACGGGAGCCCCCCTGAAGGTCCGTGTGGATGATTCCCTTCTTGGCAATACCCTGGATGGGCTTGGGAGGATGAATGGGGAAATCCCCCAGGCAGGAGAAGAGTATTCTGTGGAGGCGAAACCTCCCGATCCAATGAGCAGGGAAATCATTGACCAGGTACTTCCCCTTGGGGTGAAAGCAGTAGACGGCCTGATTACGGTGGGAAAAGGACAGAGAATTGGCATTTTTGCCGGTTCTGGAGTTGGAAAATCCACGCTTATGGGAATGTTTGCCAGAAATACAAAGGCGGATGTGAACGTCATTGCCCTCATTGGGGAGCGTGGCAGGGAAGTCCGGGAATTTATCGAAAGGGATTTAGGGCCGGAAGGAATGAAACGCTCTGTGGTAGTGGTATCAACTTCTGACAAACCAGCCCTGGAGAGAAAGAAAGCAGCCCAGACAGCTACGGCTATTGCGGAGTATTTCCGTGATATGGGTTACTCCGTAGCATTGATGGCAGACTCCACCTCCCGTTGGGCCGAGGCGCTCCGTGAGATGTCCGGACGTCTGGAGGAGATGCCCGGTGAGGAGGGATACCCGGCATACTTAGGCTCTCGTCTGGCACAGTTCTATGAGCGTGCAGGACGTGTGGTGTCCCTTGGAAAGGATCAGAGAATCGGAGCCCTGTCCGTAATCGGAGCCGTATCCCCGCCAGGTGGAGATATTTCCGAGCCGGTATCTCAGGCAACCTTACGTATCGTAAAGGTATACTGGGGATTGGATTCCGCTCTGGCCTACAAGCGTCACTTCCCGGCTATCAACTGGCTGACCAGCTATTCCCTGTATGTGGATGATATGGCTGACTGGTTCAACAAGAATGTGGCCGAGGACTGGATGGAGCTGCGTCAGAGTCTGATGTCGCTTCTTCAGGAAGAGGCAGAGTTAAATGAAATCGTGCAGATGGTAGGTATGGATGCACTTTCCGCACCGGACCGTCTGAAGATGGAAGCAGCCCGGTCTATCCGTGAGGACTTCCTGCATCAGAACTCCTTCCATGAGGTAGATACTTACACCTCACTTGAGAAGCAGTATTTAATGATGAAGCTGGTGCTTAAGTTCTATGAGGAAGGCGTTGAGGCGCTGAATAAGGGCGCTGATGTGAACGGACTTATTAAGATGGAGGTTCGCGAGCGTATCGGACGTTTCAAATATACCCTGAATGACGACATTCAGAAGGAATATGATGCAATCACCAAGGAGCTTGCGGCAGAGATTGCCAATTTACTCGGGAAGGAGGACTTCTAAATGCCAAAGGAATATAGAACAATACAAGAAGTTGCCGGCCCGTTGATGCTGGTCCAGGGTGTTGAAAATGTAACCTATGATGAGATCGGTGAAATTGAGCTGGCGAACGGGGAAACCCGTCGGTGCAAGGTTCTGGAGATTGACGGAACAAACGCACTGGTACAGCTTTACGAGAGTGCAACCGGTATCAATCTGTCCAACAGTAAGGTGCGCTTCCTGGGAAGAACCCTGGAGCTTGGCGTGTCTGCGGATATGCTTGGCCGCGTGTTTGACGGTATGGGACGCCCCATTGACAAGGGACCGGAGATTCTGCCGGATGAGAGAAGGGATATCAACGGCCTGCCTATGAACCCGGCGGCCAGAGTATATCCGGAGGAGTTTATCCAGACAGGCGTATCTGCAATCGACGGCCTGAATACGCTGGTTCGTGGACAGAAGCTTCCTATTTTCTCCTGTTCCGGTCTGCCTCATTCACAGCTTGCCGCACAGATT
>OFGB01002186.1_pt1 | contig 10837 bp, 5 predicted proteins | sample 1521491 | NCBI WGS metagenome assembly OFGB01 (sample SAMEA3504095, study PRJEB24116) | mouse gut metagenome | biome: mouse gut; feature: mouse-associated habitat; material: faeces | place: Denmark | collected 2011
AGCGTGTGGCCATCGGCCGCGCCATCGTCCGCGAGCCCAAGGTGCTGCTGATGGACGAGCCTCTGTCCAACCTGGACGCCAAACTCCGCAACCAGATGCGCGCCGAGATCATCAAGCTGCGCCAGAAGATCAACACCACCTTCATCTACGTCACCCATGACCAGACCGAGGCCATGACCCTGGGCGACCGCATTGTCATCATGAAGGACGGCTATCTCCAGCAGATCGGCACCCCCCAGGAGGTCTTTGACCACCCCGCCAATCTGTTTGTGGCCGGCTTCATCGGCATGCCGCAGATGAACTTCTTCAATGCAAAGCTGGTGAACGAGGGCGGCAAGTACGCCGTGTCCGTAGGCGGCTGCAAGGTGGTGCTCTCGGACGAGAAGCAGAAGAACCTGGCCGCCCACAATGTGGCTGCTCAGGACATCACCCTGGGCGTCCGTCCCAGCCACATGATCCTGTCCAAGGAGCCGGCCAACACCCTGTCCGCCGTGATCGAGGTCTCCGAGCTGATGGGCAGCGAGGTCCACTTCCACGCCAATGCCGACGGCAAGGACGTGGTGGTGATCGTGCCCACCATGGACGCCAACGGCGAGCGCATCGACTCCTTCCACTCCGGCGACAAGCTGAACCTGACCTTCAGCGGCAACGTCTGCCACGTCTTTGCCAAGGACGGCAAGAATCTGGAGTTCTAATCCTTCCTCCACGGAACATACCGGCCCCGCCTCTGATGGAAAGGCGGGGCCGGTTTTTTGATTTCATGATGTGGACGCTGCTATACTTCTGCCAGGGCCGGTTTCTCCAGTACGATGCGTTCCATCCGCCCAATCCACTGCTCCAGGAATGCGGCAGCCTTTTTCCGGTCCAGATTGTCGTGGATTTTCTGGTTGTAGTAGTTGCGCAGGCAGTGGTAGCAGGAGCTGTCGCATCCGCAGCTGTTCACGATAGACAGCGCCCGTTTCAGCACGGCCTGGAGGGCCGTGCCGTCCTCGGTGGCGATGCGGCGGACGTGGCCCGCGCCGCCGGCCACGGCGTCGTAGAGGATCACGGAGTGGACCATCGTCCCTTCCGCCGCGGTGCGGAACAGACAACCCTTGATGTCGGTACGTTCAATACCCATTTCCCGGGACAGGCCCTCCAGCAGGGCATAGAGGACGGACAGCATGGTGTCATAGTCCGCCGCCTCCGCCGCCGCAAAGGTGAGCTTTGCCACGTCAGTCTTGAAATCGTGGGACAGATGGTAGCTTATCCCCTTCCCCTCCTTATTGAGACAGGGGTAGCCCCGCATATTCTTGTGTTTAAGGGGGAGTTCCCCCTTTTTGCTGTCCTCGGCGTAGCCGCAGACGGCGCACACCTTGTACTCGTTCTGTCCGATGACCACCAAGGAGTCGTTGGAGGTGGACTCCACCTCCAGACTTTGTCCATTCACCTGGAAAACCAGCTTGCAGATCAGGTTCCGCTGCGGGTCTCCGATGTAGTAATCATCAGTTTTATAGTCGCGCTGTGGACGGTGCAGGGGGGCGTCCAGCGCATCGCTCTCCGCACAAAAGCCGAAGCGCGGCTCCAGCGTCCTCTGCCAGAAAAACTTTTTGATGACCTGATGGCAGGACACACATTCCCGGCCCTCCCATGTGACGAGCTCCTTGGTAAAGTTGGGCTGGCCGCAGTGGGGACATTGATAGCAGTAATAGCCCTTCTCCCAGGAGGAATCCCCATTTTTGCCGGGCATACGACGGATGTACCGGCTGGTGTACATCTTTCCGTCAGCAATCACCTGGGCACCGGGGGCATATTCGGCGATGGCCATTTGCAGGTCCCGAGCCAGCTGGAGGGCCTTGTCCCGGCCCACTGCGGAGAGGTCCGGTATTAACTCTACCGTATCCACAGGAAAGCCGTATTTGGGCAGCACGTTGTTGCGCACCAGGAATCCGATCAGGCTTTTTTTGCCACTCTTGTCATCTCTGGCACAGCGGAAGTTCCGAAGGCTCCGGCTCCATTTCCCGGCCTCCTCCAGGTCGCCGCTTCGCATGCAAGCGGCGATGGTTTTCTCCATTTCTGCAACGGTTCCCCGGAAGTCCTGGACCGCCAGCTCCAACACCCCATCGGGGCCGCACAGCCGCTGGACCCAGCTCCAGTCCTCCAGCCCCATCCTGCGGTGCATCCGAGCAGGGATGGAACGCAGCAGCAGCGATTGCAGGTCCTCCGGTTTTCCCTCCAAATAGTCCTTCATCTTTTCATAGCCTTCCTCGTTGAGGAGGACGGTCTGGTCATCCCCGGCGTACACCTCCGGGAACCGGGCGAAAAATGCGCTGAGGGCCACAGCGAAGACGTGTCGGTTCAGAATTTTCTCATTTTCCAGCTCAAAGACCGGTACCTTGATTGCTCCAGAGATCATGGCAGCGGGGTCCTGATAGTAAGTGAAGTCGTGGGAGGACAGCTTGGCATAGGTGAGGACAAAGGCGGCGGAGTGCCGGGCCCGGCCGGCCCGGCCAGCCCGCTGGACATAGTTGGCGGGACTGGGGGGCACGTCCCGGAGGTACACGGTCTCCAGGCTGCCCACGTCCACCCCCATCTCGAAGGTGGTGGAGCAGCTGAGGGCGTTGATCTTCTTGTGGACAAAGGCCTCCTGGTAGCGGGTCTGCTGGTCCTTGGCCAGCTGGGCGGTGTGCTCCTTGATGAACAGCGGGTCGGCCTGATCGCTGCTGTACAGATGGGCGTAGTGGTTGTCCCGGTTGGCCTCCAGGGGGTCAAAGAGCTCCAGCCGTCCGGTACACTTCACGCTGGCGCACTGACCCTTTACATTGAACGGGGTAACCCGTCCGCACTTCTTACAGCGGTAAAAAACCGTTCCCTCCGTACCGCCGATGCGGACCCGGAAATCGCTGGCGTCCAGGGCGAACTGCTGGGTGTCCGGCTGGAAGACGTCATGCCAGTAGCCCTCCAGCAGCTCATCCGCCTCCTTGTCGGTCAGGTCCAGGGCCCGGGTGAGGCGGGTCATGCGGCTGTTGGAGTAGTAGCTCCCGTTGGGCCGGGTGCGCCCCTGCCAGCCGGACAGCAGGCTGTTTTTTGCGTCCTGGGCTGTGCGCACCTTCACCAGCTTTTTGGGCTTAGGCGTATAGAAGATGTACTCCCGCTCCGCCTCGTTGAGCTTAACCACCTTCGTGTCCACCGCCCCGGTGAACACCCCGTCCTGGACCAGCAGCTCCAGCAGGGCTCGGGCGTCCCCCGGCTCCAGCTTGTATTCCGTCTGAAAGAACTGGGCGGCGACATCGTTGGGGATGTATTCAAAGTACAGCACCCCCATGGACACCAGGCTGGTGCTCCGCCGGGCGCTGAACATCTCATTTAAAACGGCAATCCAGGCGTTCTGGCGGCTGACGGCGGTGAGGAGGCCGGTCTCCCGGCCCTCCTCGTCCCACTCCACAAAGCACCGCTTGTCCTCATACCAACGGGTCAGTTCGTACACGAACTCCGCCATCCCCACCGAGGACCGGCCCGCTGTCCGGAACTGTTCCGCAACATGCCACAGCCCCCGGCGGCGGAGAAATTCCCGGTAGGACCGCTCCATGTAGGTGGCGAAAAAGGCGGCCTCGCTGCGGCTGTCGGAGAAGCACAGGAACTGCCGGGTGGTCTTTTTCCGAATTTGCCGCGGCTTGGGCGCGGCGGCGAAGACGCTGCGCCGGGCCGAAGCGGAGGCGGTTTCGGTGACAACGATCTCCTCGCTGGGCAGCTGCTCGAACAGCTGGGTGCCCAGCACGGAGGTGGCCGCCTCCGCCCCCAGGTAGAACCGGCGCAGGCTGCCAAAGCCGCAGGCGGGACACTGGGCCTCACCCCGCGCCTTTCGGACCACATTGCGCACCTTCACATACCCCGCCGGATCGTGCTCGCAGGGCTTTTGGAACTTGCTGTCTGCCTGGGGCGCAATAGCCCCGCACTCCGGGCAGAGGACATAGTCCTCCGTCCCGTCCCGGAACTTCTCGTCCTCATCCTCCGGGTCCTCCAGCAGTTCGCCGTCCTCAGTCTGGCGGAGATAGTAGAACTCAGCGTCCTTTTCGCCCCCCTTCCGGGCGGTCTGTTTGAGATAGCCGCCCTCCTCCCGGCCCACCACGGCCAGCCGGCCGCAGTCGGTACACACCGCCCCCTCGAAGACGGCCCGCCCCGTCTCCGGGTCGGCCAGCTTCCGCTGGAGGTAGAGCCGCTTGGGGGCATTCAAGGTGACATAGGCCCCCTCCAGCGCCCGGACAAAGAAGTGATATCGGGGCTTGATGAGACTGGCCCCGTCCCGCTCCGCCCGGGCGCACAGGGCCACTAGGTCCACCACTTCCTCCTCCGTCACATGCAGGGCCTGGCTCAGCTGGGCTACCGTGACCGGCTGAGAAGCCGCCTTGCGCAGTTGGGCAAACAGGCGGCTGTGGAGGAACAGGGCGTACAGCTTCTCCCCCAGATCTCCCCAGGGAGCGAAGTCCGCCCCATATTCCGTCAAAATCTCCCCGGCCCGCTCCGGGGACCGGTTCAGCGCCCGGAACAGCTCCGGGGGGAAGTCCCGCTCCTCCTCCATGGGGGGCCGCTTTTCTTTGGAGCGGATGATGCCGCCGGGCTTGAAGTCCACGTCGCACAGGCTGTTGGCGAAAGCCAGGATGTCCCCGTCGGCCTCCGGCCCGCCCAGGGTGGCGCTGGTGAGGATGTACTGCACACTGTCCGGCTGGCTGATCCGGGCCCGGAGGCGGCGCATGAGCAGGGAGGTCTCCATGCCGGTGGCCCCCTTGTAGATGTGGGCCTCGTCCAAGACAATATAGCGGAGCTTGGCCCCCCGGAACACCGCGTCGTCCTTAGGGCGGAGCATCATGTACTCCAGCATGGAGTAGTTGGTGATAAGGATATGGGGCGGTGCGGCCTGCATGGCCTCCCGGGAGATGATCTCGTTGGGCCAGGGGTCGGCCTGGAGGGTGCGGCGGTAGGCCTCCAGGGCCCTGGTCTGGATGTGCTCCGTGTTGCCGTTATATAGGCCGAAGGTGATGGCGGGATGGCCCTTGAGCAGGGCGCGCATCCGCTTCATCTGGTCGTTGGCCAGGGCGTTCATGGGGTAGATGATGATGGCCCGGACGCCGGGGCCCAGCTCCCCCTGCTCCTCCTCCCGGAGCAGGTGCTCCAAAATGGGCAGCAGGAAGCTTTCGGTCTTGCCCGAGCCGGTGCCGGTGGTCACCACCAGATTCTCCCCTGCCGAGGCCAGAGCCAGGGCCTGCTCCTGGTGGCTGTACAGGGGCCGATTCAGCTTCAGTTCCCGGTCCTTTTCGGGCACGGGCTCCAGGGCGCTGAACAGGGGGCAGGCCTTGCCCTCCTCCATTAGCCGGGACAGGGCCGCCCCCGTCTCGTAGGACCCGCCGATGTCCAGATAGGGCCCCTTGGCCACCATCCCCTCCCGCTGGAGCTCCGAGCGCAGGGCCTGGGCATAGTCCGGGTCCGCCAGGTCAAAGGTGGTGGTGATGTAGTCGATATAGCTGGCCTTGATCTCTCGGGATGCCTTGATGGGGTCAAACATAGGGGGCGCCTCCTGCACTTAGTTTTCCGTTGCCCAGCGTCACCAGTCTTCCTCGTCTGTGTCTTCGGGCCATATGTCATCATACTCGAAAAGTTCCTTGGGAATCCAGGTAGCCGTAGGGGGAAAGCCCCAATCAAGAGGATCCGTTCCTCCACTGCGATCACAGTAGGTCTCCTCGTATTCCCCAAAGAATGCGCCGTCGTCCATGGTCTGAATTGTATAGCCTTTGACAAGGAAATACTCGCCGCCCGCATTATCCAAGTAGCGGCATTTGCCATCCTCACGCTGGATACGGACATTCGCTTCCGGAAGCAGGGTTTTCCAGAGCTGCAGAATGACTTGTTCCCCTTCCGGCCCGTCTTCCAGGCCGTCCAGCTTCGACACAAGGTCCACCGCAGCCGCAACTTCGGGTGGAATGGAACTTTTATCTTCCGCGTCATACCGCTCCAAACACTCCCGGTTCAACAAATCCAAGTTTCCCAGTTCGCCTTGCGCGTTTTTCCAAACAGCGACCCAGCCGCTGTCATGATCTTCCTCCTGCCAGGAACCAAGGGGGGTGGAAAACCGGCAGGTGCGGATAAAGACGGGAAGTGGAAGGGAACCTTCCATGGGAAAGAAGACCCGCTCGGAGCAGCGACCGCCAATGGGATCGCTGTCTTCCGTGCCCTCCAGTTCCGGAGACCCGGCGGGAGAATACCAGGCAAACATGCTTGTTTCACCGTAATCACAGTACCTTACCGCACCAGTAACCGCGATTTCCAGTTCTGGATATTTCGCAGCGAAGTCCATCCACTCCATAATAGAAGCGGCGTACTCCATGGCGGGATCAATCAACAGCGTCCCCGTTTTTTGATTCGAGTCAGCACTGATCTTGTTACGATATTGCGGAATGACGGATTCTTTCTGTGCATCCTTCAGCATACTCAGCGGTCCGTGGATCGCTATGCTGAAGGTTCCGCTTTCATGATAAGTGCTAAAGTTTTCCTCGAAAAAGGTTTCGGCTTCGTGTTTATTCATGGTAAAAAGGCCCCTCTCTTTGTCATATTTGCATAAAAATTGATTGTAAAGCAGCTTGAAATGCCGACATTATATCACAATCGATGTAGCAAAACAATATGCCCGCTGCATAGGGTTACGAAAAAATTTCCACCGCCGTCTCTGCCACAATGTATTCAAAATAGTCCGGCGTGTCCAGAATCCGCTGCTGCACCTTCCGGGGGACGGTCCCGTCCAGGCTCCGGTTGACGATAGTGTTGTAGCGAGTGTCGATGTACGCAAGGTCATCGGTAAAGCACTTCAGAACCAGCAGCCGGTCGTTGACCAGCCAGACCTGGACCGGATTGACCAGCTCGAAGCCCTTGGAATTGGGGTTGCTGTTGAAGGGGTGCCGCTGTCCCCGGGCGTCCTCGAAATAGAGGGTGGCGGTGTAATAGGGCATGGGGACCTCCTCCTCGGAAGGGGCGCTGATCTCCACATAGGTCAGGCCGCACAGGATGCCGCAGCCGTCCCGCATCTCCACGCTTTTCAGCGCCTTCTGGTCGTAGTCCCAGCACAGGGCGGTGTGTACATGGACCTCCCGATCCCGGAAACGGAACGTATTGGCATCCCCTACCAGCAGGTCGCCCCGATAGAGTGTTTTTATCGGGCCGGGGGCAAAGACGCTGCCGCTCTTTTGCTGCACCCGGTAGGAATACCGCCCGTCGGGGCAGGAAAAGGGCTCCTCCAGCGTTTTGTCTTCTCCGGCGGAGGTCTGGAAGGTGCGCGTCCCCTCGGGCAGGTCCAGCTCCAGGGTGAACCGCCCCGATGCATCCCCCAGGAAGGTGCCCGCCCCGCGCCACAGGAGGGCGTCGCCCTCCACCTCCAGGGGCGGCTGGAGGAACCGGGGGACAAAGGCGATGTCCGTCAGCTTAAACTGGACCCGCTCCTGGCCCCTGGACAAAATCAGCCCCAGGGGCTCCGTCTCCCGGAAGTCCCGGCCCGCCCGCAGCTCGTTGCCCAGCTCGTAGTGCAGCCCGTCGGGGGCGGGAATGGGCCGGGTCCCCAGCAGCAGCCCGACGCTCCAGCCCTCCGGGGGACGTATCTGAACAAACTCCCCGGCGGGGATATCCTTGTGCCACAGGGCCTCCGGGGCCTGGAAGGCGTTTTTTCCCAGCAGAGTGCAGTGCAAGGCGGGCACATCCAGCTCCAAGGTAAAATCCAGCTCCGGGACCGAGAAACTGACGGCGCTCTCCCCCTCGGGGACGGGCAGGGTGAGCTCGATTTTCCCCCCCTCCCAGGCGAGGTTGATGTCCGCCTCGTCCACACCGGAGCGGTAGAGGTTTTTGTCCAGGCGGCAGGTACAGTCAGGCAGAATGGCGTAGCGGTACTCGTACCGCACCAGCCCGGCCCGGATATCCACCAGCCGCACACTGTGGACCCTTCCCGCCTCTGGCGCAGAAGGGATGGACAGTGCCCCGTCCTCCCTCTGGAAGTCCTTCAGGGCTCGGCTCTCCCCGTCCAGGGACAGCCGGTAGAGCAGTGGGTTCTCCCCCTGGGGCAGCACCAGGGACAGGGTGAAAGGTCCCCGGAACAGATCCAGCGGCCTGCCTCCGTCCAGCCCCCGCAGGTCCCGCACAGGACCGGGGACGGCGTGCCGCCGGAACTGGGCGGAGGTCTCCGCCCCGGCAAAGACCTCACGGCCGTCCACCGCCACAGAGGAAGTCTCCCCCAGTTCCAGCCAGTAGAGCTGGCCGGGGTGGGACAGCTGGCGAACCTCCTCCTCCTGGGAGAACTCCACACTGGAAGCGCCCCCCGCGAACAGGAAGACCCGCCCGGTCTTCGCAGGCCGGTCGTTTCCCGAGGAATCGAACAGCAGAAAGTCCCGCTCCAGCTTCTGGCCGGAGTCGTAGAGGGTTTTGTCCTGGTACAGAATCTCCACCTGGAGGCGGGGCGGGGCGTTGAAGTCAAAAACCATGTCCCGCAGGGGGAGAAAGCAGCTTTTGGTAGTCAGGCACAGATCGTTGCCGGTGACCCGCAGCTCCTCCTGATGGATGACAGCGCCGTTTTGACGCACCCGGAACAGAGGCCGGCGGTCACCCACCTCCTGAAGGCGGATGCAGGGGACCTGCAGGCCCACCAGATCGCTCTCCAGGGCAAAGCGGACGAAAATGCGCTCTGCCGTGGTGGCCACGAACTCCGTCTTCTTCTCCCGGCGCTCCCCCTGAACCCGGCTGCGCTCGGTACTGCTCTTATTTTGGTACCACTGGACCAGCAGGCTGTCCCAGCCGTTCCGGGCGGGGTCCAGCCGGTGCTCCTTACCCCGGAGCAGGGCATCCATCTTCTCCACCAGGGAGTCGCACAGCACCGCCATGTAGCCGGGCCGCTCGTTAAAGAGGGTTTGCAGGCCGGAAAACACCGCGTCGGACCGCAGCTGCAAATCGTCCTGAACCGCCACGCTGCTGTTCCACCGGGCCCGCATCCCCTTGGTAAACTGCTTATAGCTGGTATCCTCCGGGACATACTGAAAGTCCAGATTCTCCACATAGAAGCTGAACAGGATGTTGAACAGCCCCTCGATGCTCCGCCGGGGGGCCAGGGCATGGAGGAGGAGGGTGGTGTAGTACCGCTTCTTTCCCGCCGGGGCGAAAAACCGCTTGTAGCGGCCCAGGGTGTCCCGGACCGCCTTGCGGAAGTGGTCGTACAGCCGGCTCCGGGCCGCGTCGGAGCGCCCCGCCTGGAAGCCGTACTGCAAAAAGATGTAGTCCCAGAAGCGGACAGGCTCCTCCCCCTCCTCAGGCAGATCGTTGGACCAGTATTTCAGCAGCTCAATGGTCTCCAGCACCAGGACCACGTTCTCACGCACGGTGATGCGGGTGTCCTTTCTCAGAACCTTCTGCACCGTCCGGCTGGCCGACTGGTACAGCAGGTCGGCCTCGCCGTCGGAGAGGACGTACTCCCCGGCCAGGGGATATTTTTTAAGCACCCCATCTGCCAGGGCGAAGGCATCGGCAGGTTCGGCGGGAATTTCCACGTTCCGCGCCCGCATGTCCGACTCGATATAGCCGGTCTCCTTCCAGATATAGCCGTGGGCGGCCAGCCATTGGAGCCGGGTCTGTCCCGCTGCCCGAAAGAGCCGGTGTATCTCCCGGGTCAGCGGGATACCCAGCTTTTTCAGATATTCCTCATTGTAAATGATTCCGTCCGGAAAGGCCGTTTTCAGCCGCTCCAGGACCTCGTTTTCTGTCATTGCCAATGTGCTCACCACCCTGTCGTGTTATTTTTTCCCGTACCGCCGGGCGATCTCCTCCAACTCCTCGGCGTCTGCGTTCCGAATTTCGTCCACATCCAGGATCATGGCTCCCAGGCCGGAGAAAGCCCCTGTATAGGCCTCGTCCATAAGCTCCCGACGCAGGGATTCCGTGTCGTTATACATGGTGTGTTCCTCCTGTCAAAATAAGATTTGGTTTCACAGTCCCTTCAGCTTAAATTCCTTGGTTGGAGCCACGGGCTTCAAATTCTGCCCGCATAGTCCAGCACCGCCGCCTTGGCGGCAATATTGTTCTGCCGATCGCATTCCTTCAGCAGGGGGTCGATGTCCTTGCGAACCAGCATCTTCTCGGCTAACATGAGCTGTAAAAAGCTCCTTGTACTGAACGGCCTCAGGGGAAAGCCACTTCCTCTGGCGTTTGATGTACTTGAGATAGCCCGCTTTGATCTCCTCATCCATCTTCCAGCCGTCCAGATACGCCTTGGCAAAGCCCGCACACGCGCCAGGCTTGTTCTCCGCACCAAAGTTGGAAATGGGTATGTGGAGAGCAATCAGCGGCGGGCCGCCGTCCCCAATGGGCTTGATGATTTTTTTGACGCTCTCTGGGATGATGACGCTTTGCAGGTTGGCGCAGCGCCCGAAGACCCACCAGCCAAACTTTGTAACGCCCTCCAGGATGGTCACGCTGGTCAAGCTCGTGCAGCTAGAGAAGGCCCACCCTCCGATTTTCGTGACGCCCACCGGGATGGTGACGCTGGTCAGGTTCGTGCAGGACTCGAAGGCATTCCCTCTGATTTCGATGACGCCCGTCGGGATGGTCACATCCCCGCCGGGGCCGGTGTAGTTGATCAAAACGCCGTTCGTAATGACAAAATCCTGCTCGCAGCTCATACTATGTTCCTCCTTTGTATCTGGCTGGGGAATACCGCCCTGAAAGAATTTCTTCCATCATACCACATCCGAAGCGCAAAAACCATATGCGGCCAGCATAGGGAGTGTCCAAACGCAGAGTTAAAGGAAGTCAAAGAGGGAAAAAGGGACAGCAGCCCCTG
>OFGB01002187.1_pt1 | contig 10834 bp, 12 predicted proteins | sample 1521491 | NCBI WGS metagenome assembly OFGB01 (sample SAMEA3504095, study PRJEB24116) | mouse gut metagenome | biome: mouse gut; feature: mouse-associated habitat; material: faeces | place: Denmark | collected 2011
CCGCACCCTGGTGTATGTGGGTTTGACAATAGCGGAATGCCGAGGTTTGCAGAAGAAACCAGAACAAAAAAGGATATCAAATGTTTCAGTCAGGCGCAGGAGGGAATCATAGATTATTTCCAGAGATATCTTGAATTACTGCCCGAGGGTATGAGGAAAGAGAGCAAAGAGCTGGATGAAGTGATCCTGGGATTATTTGCGAATTTAGAGATTCAGGATGATGATTTTCTGTCTCTTGTTGTGGAAGATCCTTTTTTTAACAGGATAACGGGAATCAAGGAATTGATTCGGTGAAAATTCTTCATAAAAACAGATGGAAGCAATATTTGCTGTCTTGAATACAATTTTCTTAAGATTCATGTTATAATGTATCAGTACATTGGTAATATAAGGGGGAGAATGACGTGCAGTTTGAACTTATGGCATCCATGATGTGCGCCGACTATGGTAATTTGGAGAAGGAAGTAAAAAACTTAGAAGAGGGCGGCATTGATTCTTTTCATATAGATATTATGGACGGACGTTACGTCCCGAATTTTGCCATGTCTTTGAACGACATGCGCTACATAGCGAAGACGGCGGGAAAACCGCTGGATGTTCATCTGATGATCGAGCATCCCAATAACCGGATTGATCTGTTCCTTAATAACCTGCGTAAAGGAGATACGGTCTACATCCATCCGGAAGCGGAATACCATCCGTCCACCACGCTGCAGAGCATTATCAACGCCGGGATGATTCCGGGTATCGCCATCAATCCGGGTACATCCGTGGAGACGGTAATGGAGATGCTGCGTATCGTGAAGAAGGTTCTCGTGATGTCTGTGAATCCCGGCAATGCGGGGCAGATGTACTTGCCTTATGTGGGAAAGAAGATCACGAAACTCCTGTCTATGAAGGAGGATATGGACTTTGAGATCTATTGGGACGGGGCATGCAGCGCGGATAAGATTCTGGAGTATGCGCCGAAGGGCGTGGCAGGGTTTGTGCTTGGTACGACGCTTCTGTTTGGAAAAGAACAGGCTTATGGGGAGACTCTGCAGAACATCCGGGAGTTGATTTTTTGAATTTGAAAAATTTCCCCTGCTTATTTGTCTGTTCTCTGGTTTTTCTGAAATGAGCTTTTAATAATCATTGAACCAACAGCCCAAAGTTGATATACTATCAACAATAGGGCTGTTTTTTGCTGTTTTATTTTGCTTTCATTGAGGAGTACATCGCTACGCCTAATATCACAACTCCGCCGGCTAATTCCCGTACGCTTGGCACTTCTCCCAGGAAAATCAGGGCGTAGAAGATTCCATAGACGGTTTCCATTCCGGATATGATTCCGGCGGTCTGAGCTCTCACACTTTTTTGGGCGGACACATACAGGGAATGGGCGAATGCCGTACAGATGAATCCGACGAATGCGATTCCGGCAAGATCCAAAGGCCGCCATGTCGTTTCCACGAGAAATAATGCCGGAAGAAGTACGACGGCAGCGGAACCCTGCTCATAGAGGCAGACGGTACGGGCGGCGTACCGTGGGGAAAAGTAGCGGTTCGCCAGCGTCAGGACGGCATAGGATAGGCTTGAGACCATCCCCCAGATGATTCCGATGGTAGTATGGTTCGCCATGGAGAATTCGGGGATGGTGATTATAACGCCGATCAGCAGGAGTACGGCGCTTAGAACGCTCTGACTCCGTAATTTCTCATGGAATACGATCGGTTCTATGAAGGTCAGGAACAGCGGGAAGGTGGAAAATGTAATCGTTCCGATCGCTACCGTTGATACCTGTATAGATTGGAAGAAGGTAGTCCAGTGTATCGCCATGACCGCGCCTGTCAGAATGATCATACAGTAATCTTTTCCGGAGTTGAGCCGTAAGGAATCCTTCCTGGCTGCTGCGATTATGAGCAGCAGGAGGGAAGAGCAGACTACCCGGCCAAGGGCTACGAGTACTGCGGGAACTTCTACGAATTGGGCGGCGACGCCTGCCAGCCCGAAGAGCATGACGGCGATATGCAGATATATGATATTTCGGTTAAAAGATTCTTCGGTACGCATATTTCGACTTCCTTTCAGGTGTATTTATTTCTATGGCGTCTTTGGTTCATCCATTGTACCGTTCGTCAGAAAGATGATATGAAGCCGGTAAGTTATGGCTCAGGTTTCTGACCGGATGATTTGCTAGATATATTATAGCGGAATGAAAAGAAAAGTCAATAATGAAAACGGGTGCGCATGAATAGCGAAAAGAAGAGCGCTGAAGGAGGAGATGATTCATATGACGATAGAGATTCCCGGATATAAGAAGTTAGATTTGGATTACCTGATACTGGATTATAATGGAACGATTGCCAGAGACGGTTTGATTCCGGATGATATGCGGGGACGGCTGAGGAATCTGGCGGAGAGGTTCAAGATCTATGTGGTCACGGCCGATACCCATGGAAATGCGAAAGCAGAATGCGGCGGCCTCCCTGTGGAGATCAGGACATTTCCGTCGGCGGACGCGGCGCATGCCAAGAAAGAGATTGTAGAGAAATTGGGCGCCGGAAGATGTATATGCGTGGGAAACGGCCGGAACGACGTGCTGATGTGCCGGATCGCAGGGCTTTCCGTCGCTGTGATGGATATGGAAGGTATGTATGGCGGGCTGGCGGTAGAGGCGGATGTCTGCGTAAGGTCTATGCAGGAAGGAATGGATCTGCTGATGAGTGAGAAAAGGTTGATTGCTACGCTGCGGGGATAGAAAGATTAAGACGGCTGTCAGGATGTTATAATCTGTGGGACAGAGATATCATGACGGCTGTTAAGATGTTATAGTCTATAGGATGAGAAACAGATTGGAGGGCGGACGTTATGTCAGAGACAAAGATTGTAAAAACAACCTGCTCCACTTGCGGTCCCTGCTGCGAAGTGGACGCGTATGTCAGAGACGGAAGATTGATATCCGTGGAAGGTGCGCGCAACACCCCGATGCAGTCGGGAGGGCTTTGTGCCAAGGGGGCTGCCGCGGCGCAGTATGTTTATAATAAAGAGAGAATTCAGTATCCGATGAAGCGTGTCGGTAAAAAAGGAGAAGGACGGTTTGAACGGATTTCCTGGGATGAAGCCTATGATTTGATCGCGGAGAATCTTCTTAGAATTCGCAGCGAGTATGGTGCGAGGTCGGCCGTCTTCTACGCCGGCTATTCCAAATGGTATCGTCCCGCCCTGCTTCGGCTTTCTAATGCATATGGATCGCCGAATTTCTGCACGGAGTCGAGTACCTGTTTCCAGGCGGCGGCTCTGGCGTGGCGGTCTATATTTGGGAATGGGATATGCGGTCCGGATCTTAAGAATACGAAGACATTGCTGATCTGGAGTTCGAATCTGTATCATACGAATACGCCTATGAGTAAGGCGTTTCAGGGATTGAAGGATAGAGGCGTCAAAGTGATCGATGTAGATCCCCGCCATACGGTGACGGCCCACGACGCGGACATTCATTTGCAGCCGGTTCCGGGGACGGACGGTGCGCTGGCGTTGTCTATGGCGCAGGTAATAATAGAAGAAGAGCTGTACGACAAAGAATTTGTAGAAAAGTATGTCTATGGTTTTCGGGAATACCGGGAGTATGTACAGGAATTCCCGCCTGAGAAGGCCGAGAAGATTACGGGCGTTCCGGCGGAGAAGATTCGGCAGGCGGCAAGGACTTATGGGGGAAACGGCCCGGCGGGTCTGATGTTCTCGGCGTCGCCTGTGGTGCATCATATCAACGGCGTGCAGAATTATCGGGCGGTATTTTCTTTGATCGCGCTGACGGGGAATTACGATGTGGAGGGCGGCAACCGGACACAGCCCGGACCGTTTTCACCGGCAAATGAATTCGGACAGGTTCGCCGTTATGATAAAGAAGAAGCGATTGGGCAGAAGGAGTTCCCCGTCTGGTTCGATTTGTCCTGTGATGAGGCCCAGTGTATCCGGCTCGCGGATTACATAGAAGAGGAGAAACCGTACCCGGTCAAAGCGGTATTTGCCATGGGGCTGAACCATCGCATGTGGCCGCAGCCAAAGCGTCTTAAGGCGGCGCTTGAGAAGCTGGATTTCTATGTAAACGCGGAACTGTTCATGTCCGAGTCATCCATGGCGGCAGATCTGATACTTCCGGCATGTACATCCTATGAGAGAGAGCAGGTACATGTAGGACGGGGAAGCAGATTCTTCTTCTCGAACCGGGCGATCGAGCCGGTAGGAGAGAGTGAGAATGATATTGAGATCATTATGGAAGTGTTCCGAAGGATGAAGCTCAGAGACCGGACGTTGAGCGACGACGTGCTAGAAGGGGGATATGAAGCCTATATGGAGCATATTCTGAAACCCTCCGGGATCACGCTTAATGAACTTAAGGCGCATCCGGAAGGGATGGAGGGAAGGAATATCTTCCCGCCCAGGGTGAAGACTTATGAGAGCGAGCCATTCCATACGCCTTCCGGCAAGGCAGAGTTAGATTCTCTGGTGTTGGAGCGTTATAAGGACAGTCACGGATATGACGGGCTTCCGGTTTACCGCGACTATCGGGAGAATCCGGCGGTTGACAGGGACGCGTTTCCGCTGATCTTGAATACCGGAAGCAGGAAGCCGCAGCTATTTCATTCAAGACTTTACAGAATGCCTTGGCTGAATAACATAGAAAAAGTACCGTTGGTGGAGATCCATCCGGAGGACGGAAAGAGATATGGCGCAGAAGACGGTAAAGCCGTCAGGGTAGTCTCGCCGTCGGGTGAGATTACGGGAACCGCAGCCTATAACGTCCAGGGAAGGCCGGGAGTCGTATATATCTATCATGGGAATCCCAAAGGGGACGCCAACGAGCTGATCGGCAAGGATTATCTGGATCCTATATCGGGTTTTCCGGGTTTCAAGGGGTATTTCTGCAGGATTGAGACAATGAAATAGCCCCTGACGGGAGAGGACATAAGATGAGCGGGCGGCAGGCAAAGCAGACATGATTATTTGGAAAGGATGAACATCAGAGAGTATGAAGATAACATTTAATGAAGAAAGGTGCGTAGGGTGTTATGCGTGCCACACGGCGTGTATTGCAGAGTGTCATTCTCCGGAGGAGGAAGATGCGTGCAGCCGCAGAGCCATTCGAACCGTTATAGAAGAAGGTTTCCAGAAGAATATCTGTGAAGGCTGTATACACTGCGGGCTTTGCATGAAAGCGTGCCGGGAAGGAGCCGTATACAGAGAAGAGGAGTATGGTCTGATTCTTGTAGATCCGGAGAAATGTACCGGATGCAGAGTCTGCCAGGAGGTCTGTCCGAAGAAGGTGATTCATTTTAATAAGGACGGAAAGATGGAGAAGTGCGACGGGTGTGTCGGCCGGCTGCGCCAGGGAAGAGAGCCGGCATGCGTCAGAGTATGCTGCGCAGGCGCGATTACCTGTCGATAGATATTATAACTGCAAAAAATATCATAACTGCAAGAAATTGGCGTATTGGCAGAAAAGAGCAGAAGGAGGATGAGAAAATGGCGTTGATGCATGTAGATTTTTTTTCGGACGTGCTTGGTATGAGCATGAACATGGACGTGATCCTGCCCCAGCAGACAAGCGGGCAGATCGGTATGGAAGGAAAGGCGGAGAACGGGAAGTATAAGACCATGTACCTCTTACATGGAATGAGCGACGATCACACGACCTGGCAGCGCAGGACTTCGATTGAGCGTTATGTAAGCAGCCTGGGGATCGCGGTGGTGATGCCGGCGACTCATTTGGGATTTTACACGGATACTACTTACGGGATGAGATACTGGACCTTTATCTCAGAGGAACTGCCGCGTATCTGCCGGGAATTCTTTCCTCAGATGTCTGAGAAGAGAGAGGATACGCTGGCGGCGGGATTATCCATGGGAGGGTACGGCGCATGGAAACTGGGGCTTCGGGCAAGCGATACATTCGGCGCGGCGGCGTCCTTGTCGGGGGCGTTGGATATTGTGGAAGATTACAGGCGGACGGAGAGAGAAATGGTAGACAGGTTTCCGCTGTTCAAGGGGATTTTCGGTGATATCTGCCGGCTGGAGGGCTCGGATGATGATATCCTGGCTCTGGCGGATAAGCTTGCGGCTTCGAATCAGGAACGCCCCCGTCTGTACGCGTGGTGCGGTACAGAGGATTTCCTGTATCAGGGCAATCTGAAAACCTGGAAACATGTGCAGGATCTGGGATATGAATTAAGCAGCAGTGAGTCCGAAGGGGATCATCAGTGGAAATATTGGGATGAGAAGATAAAGGATGTATTGGATTGGTGGCTGGGAGACAGGGAGAACTGCCGATGAAGGATATCATGCCGATTTCAGAGGTGATAGACAGGGTTACAGAGATCTGTAAAGTAAACGGTGTAAAACGGCTGGAGTTATTCGGCTCTTTTGCTGCAGGAACTGCGGCGCCGACGAGCGATATAGATTTTGTCGTCTATGGATGCAGAGAGATACTTCATCTGGAGGAAACTATTTCGGAGATAGATACACTTCGGAAGATAGATATTTTTGATTACGATAGTATTAACAATGAATTGTTGAATTTCAATCTTACTTTTGATATTTCGTGGAAAGTGATGAGGGATATATTAATAAAAGAGATGGAAATTCTTGGATTTTTTGCAGCAGAAAAATTTCAGGATATCATAAAGGTATATTATCCTCTGTTTCAAAAACTAAAAGAAGATGTTGAGAAGTATTATGGGCAAAAGGAGTCTTGCTAACTTTCGGGAAGATATCTATAATAAACAAAGATAAGTTAAAAAACGAGGAGGTTTTGTAATGATGGAAATTAGAGAAGGATACATGCCGTTTCTGGAGTATAAGACTTATTACCGCATCGTAGGAAAGAAGACGGGGAATAAGAAGCCGTTGGTTCTGCTTCATGGCGGTCCGGGTTCTACGCACAATTATTTTGAAGTATTGGACCGTCTAGCCGAGGAGGATGGACGAGAGCTGGTTATGTACGATCAGCTTGGATGCGGAGAATCTTACGTGGAGAATCGGCCGGATCTGTGGAATTCAAAGACATGGATCGATGAATTGGCTGCCATCAGAGAGCATCTGGGACTTGAGGAGATACATCTGCTGGGGCAGTCATGGGGAGGCATGCAGCTTTTGGAGTATGTATGCAGCCGCGAACCGAAAGGACTTAAAAGTCTGATACTCTCCAGTACTCTTCCGGCCTCCTGGATGTGGGGAGAAGAGCAGCAGCGTTTGATTCAGGAACTGCCGCAGGAGATGCAGGCTTCGATCAAGAAAGCGATGGAGGATAACGACTACAGTGATCCGGGGTATATTGCGGCGGAAGCGGAATATATGCTTCGCCACGCTGCGGGCGAGGTGACGGAAGATTCGCCGGAATGCCTGAGACGCCCGAGGAAAATGGGGAGGGAGGCTTATGTCGTAGGCTGGGGACCCAATGAGTATACGCCCCTTGGGACCCTGAAAGATTATGATGTGACAGAACAGCTTAAGGATATCAAAGAGCCGGCGCTGGTGATCAACGGAGGAAATGATCTGTGTACTCCTTACATAGCGAAATACATGTATGACCGAATTCCGAATTCCAGATGGGAGTTATTCCGTACCTGCAGACATATGTGTTTCGTGGAGGATACGGACAGATATGTGGAGCTTATGAAGGAATGGCTGAACGCCAATGATTAGATTCGGTGTCGGCGTTCCAGCTGATTTTTGACCGGATGGAGCGTCGAATGGAGAGGGAGTTATGATTATTGCGCTAATTTTATCTGGCGGCACGGGCAGCAGGCTTGCGTCAGACATACCGAAACAATATATAGAGGTGGGGGGAAGACCTGTCATTTCCTACAGCATAGAGTGTCTGTACCGGCATAAAGAGATTGACGCCGTCCAGATTGTCGCGGAACCTGCCTGGAGAGAACAGATTGAGAAGTGGATAACAGCGGAGGGGTTTGACAGGAAGTTCAGAGGTTTTTCGGCGCCGGGTGAAAACCGTCAGCTTTCGATTTTTCATGGGTTGGAAGATATCCGATTGTATGCAGAGGATATGGATTATGTTTTGATCCATGACGCTGCCCGCCCGCTGCTTCGGGAAAGTCAGATTACGGATTGTATAGAAGGAGCGGCGGGGCATGACGGTGTTCTTCCGGTACTGCCTATGAAGGATACGGTTTACTTAAGTTCGGATGGAAAGACTGTTAAATCTTTGTTAAATAGAAGCGAGATTTATGCAGGACAAGCTCCGGAAATGTTCCGGCTCGGCGCTTATTATGAAGCGAACCGTCAATTATGCCCAAAGCAGATTCTTAAGATCAATGGTTCTACGGAACCGGCTGTTATAGCGGGTCTGGATGTGGCGATGATCCCTGGCGACGAGAGGAATTTTAAGATCACGACGATGGAAGATCTGCAGAGATTTCGAGAGATAGAGGAGGAGAAGTATAGATGAAAGCATGGGTTCTGCATGGTATTGGCGATATCAGGTTTGAAGAAGTGGAAGAACCTGATCTAAAGGAAAGAGAAGTGTTGATTCAGGTCAGAGCGGCCGGAATCTGCGGCTCAGATATCCCTCGTATCTATCAGAACGGAGCTTATAGACATCCGTTAATTCCGGGGCATGAGTTCTCTGGCGTGGTGGTGAAGACAGGAATTGACGTGGATACGGATTTAAAAGGAAAAAGAGTGGGTGTTTTTCCTCTGATTCCGTGCAGAGAATGCCCTCCGTGCAGCCGGAAGCAGTATGAGATGTGCAAGAATTACAGCTACCTCGGTTCTCGCAGAGACGGCGGATTTGCGGAATTTGCGGCGGTTCCCGCAGAGAATCTTATACGGCTTCCTGACCACGTGTCTTTTGAGGCCGCGGCCATGATGGAGCCTATGGCGGTGGCGGTTCATGCCATGAGGCGGATCAGTCCTTGCGTATCCGACAGGATCGTAATCTGCGGCGCGGGTACGATAGGAATGCTGCTGTTTTTGTTTTTGAGAGAAGCAGGGATGAGGGATATCTTCGTATTCGGAAATAAAGATTTTCAGAAACAAACGCTCTTAAGGCTGGGGCTTCAGGAAGACGCTTATTGCGATATCAGAGAGGGTGATACGACTCGTTGGCTGATGGAGAGGACGAATGGTCTGGGAGCAGACGTCTTTTTCGAATGTGTCGGTAGGAATGAGACGCTGACGCAGGCATTGAGCCAGACGTCTTTTTCTGGAAGAATTATGTTGGTTGGGAATCCGATCGGAGAGATGAATCTTGAGAAATCAGTATATTGGAAGATTCTCAGGGATCAGATGACGGTGATGGGAACCTGGAATTCCTCCTTTACGAACGATCCGGGGGACGATTGGCATTATGTAATGACGCGTCTGGAACAAAAAAGAATTGCTCCGGAAGAGTTAATTACACATCGTCTTTTACCGGAACAGTTGGAGCTGGGATTTCATATTATGAGGGACAAGACTGAAGATTATATAAAGGTTATAGGAGTATGCTCTGCTGAGAATACTCTATAGTCAGAACGGCCATTCAAAGAATCGTGTCTCTGAATGGCCTGTATATTAAAAATGGATATGCAGTAGTGAGGTGTATTTAATCAATGAATTTTACGGCGGTTCCGTAAGCAAGTACTTCGGCCGCCCCTTGTACGATGGAGCTGGAAGCATAGCGGATATTTACAACCGCGTCCGCGCCCATTGCCTGTGCGTCTTCGGCCATTCGTTTTGTTGCGATAGCTCTTGCCTCATTCATCATCTCTGTATATGATGTGAGCTCTCCGCCGACCAGAGTGCGGAAACTGTTCATAATATCTTTTCCCAAATGTACGGACTGGATCATAGTACCGCGAACCATGCCGATCATCTCTAATTTTCTTCCTGTTATATAATCTGTATTTACTAGTATCATTTTTATTCCTCCTGTTGGTTTAAAAGTATTCGTCTGTCCTATAGATTCAGGACGTCTTTGATAGTGTAGAATCCAGGTTCTTTACCTGCGAGAAATGCGGCGCAGTCGCAAGCGCCTCTTGCAAAACATTCCCAGTTATACGAATGATGAGTGATTTCCAGACGTTCTCCCATGCCGCCAAAGAAGACCGTATGACTGCTTGGGATATTTCCCGCCCGCAGAGAGTGATAGCCGATGGTTCCCGGTTCGCGCGGAGAGGCGCCTTCGCGTCCATAAACCGCAATATCGTCAAGATCTTTGCCAAGAGCATGCGCCATGATCTCGCCCATCTCTTTAGAGGTTCCGCTTGGTGCATCTTTCTTCCACTGGTCGTGCATCTCCAGGATCTCAATATCAATCTCGTCTTTCAGGGTTGAAGTTACCAGTTCTAATAGTTTGTTCATGATATTGACCAATTTGGAAGTATTAGCGGCATAGAGCATAGGAATTTCTTTGGAGGCTTCATGGAATCTTTGCATCTCTGCCGGGGTGAATCCGGTTGTTCCGCAGACCAGCGCTTTCTTATGAACGACGGCAAGATCAAGTACGTCCATTGACGTCTCTTTTGTAGAGAAATCAATGATAACATCGCAGTGGTCAATGGCAGTCTCCAGATCATCGGTTACCGGGATTCCCAGTTCGGAACCGGTCATGGCGACGGAACCCAGATCTTGTCCGATGTAGCCGCGGCCTTTGGGGGCGATGCCGGCTGTCAGTTCCATATCGTCCCGGGCAGCTGCGGCAGCCGTGATCAGCCGTCCCATCTTGCCTCTTGGCCCGATTACAATTACTTTCATAAAACCTACTCCTTTCGCATATAATAATAAAGTATGATCATTTTAACACAGAATTGAAAATAATGCTTGCATTATTCGACAGAATTCGTTAAAATAATCT
>OFGB01002188.1_pt1 | contig 10832 bp, 8 predicted proteins | sample 1521491 | NCBI WGS metagenome assembly OFGB01 (sample SAMEA3504095, study PRJEB24116) | mouse gut metagenome | biome: mouse gut; feature: mouse-associated habitat; material: faeces | place: Denmark | collected 2011
GCCATGGCTGTTTGCTGCTTATTGTAAGGGCTTTTATTTGGAAAAAATTCCCCCAGAAAGGGAGGATGCCAAGGGAATTGCTTCCCTTGGCATTATTATGAAAAAGTTTTATTGTTAAACAGATAACTGTGTCTTTCGGTGTTTTTCCTTTGTTTGATTATAGTATATGGGATAGAAATGTACAAATCATGAGTAGGATTTGAAAAAATATTAAAGGATTTGTAAACAAACTGTGAACAGAGAAATCAGCGCTCCGCCAGTTTCTCAGGTTCCGGGTATTCTACGCCGAAAGTGTCTACGGTGACGCTCTTCATGACCTGGTTCTCATAAGGTCTGTCGGAAGCGCTGTCGGTTGACGCCTCGGCAATGGCGTTTACCACATCCATGCCCTCGATGACTTTTCCGAAAGCCGCATAAGCGCCGTCCAGATGAGGGCTTGTCTTATGCATGATGAAGAACTGGGAGCCTGCGGAATCGGGCATCATGCTTCTGGCCATGGAGAGCACACCCGGCGTATGCTTCAAATCATTGGGAAAGCCGTTTTGTGCAAATTCGCCCTTGATGCTGTAGCCGGGGCCGCCCATGCCGTTACCGTCGGGGCATCCGCCCTGAATCATAAAGCCTCTGATAACCCTGTGAAAGATCAGTCCGTTATAAAAACCTTTACGGATCAGGCTGATAAAGTTGTTTACGGAAACAGGAGCGACTTCGGGATACAGCTCTGCTTTGATCACGCCGCCGTTTTCCATGGTGATGGTTACAATGGGATTTTGTGCCATAATTTTCTACCTCTCTTGATGAAATTTTGTTATAATGAATCTAAAAACAATATTAGCTTAAAATTCTCTGAACGTAAAGCCCTTTTCGGAAAAAGCATGGAAATCCAAAGTAAAGGGGCAGAATGCAGATAATAATTGGGGAGAGACGTTTAGCAGCTTCAGGCTTGTTTGGAGGGAAAGAGGATAGGGTGAGTGGGATTGTACAGGGAAAATATTATCTGAAAACATGTATGATAGTGCTTCGGACGGCGGAGCAGATGCCGGCGCTGATGCCGCTGTGCCGGCGGCTGGTGGAGTCGGGCATCGACTGTAAGGCGCTGTTGTCGGAGGAAATGGCAGAGCCGGGCATGGGCTGCCTGCCGTTGCTGCCGGTGGAAGCGGCAAGGCGTTCCGGCCCGGAGACGGAACAGGGGGTATTGTTTCTGACGGACGATCCCGAGGTTTATGCCGCTCTGGCCGCAACTGTACCGGCAGATTCCGATGTCCCGCAATCGGATGCCATGCCTGCTGCCCCGGAGATGTCCGCCTGTTGCCAGCCTCCGGTGCTGGTATACCTTCACCCGGGCAACAGGGACGCGGATTTCGGCGATGCCCGCTATGCTCTGGAGGAGCCGGAAGACCTGGAGCCGGAGTATCTGGAGCGGGTCTATCGGCGCTGCCATAACCTTCCCTGGGAGATTTTGGGCACAAAGCGCTGTTGGCTCAGAGAGACGGTGGAGGAGGATGTGGACAGCTTCTGGAAGATGTATCAGGAAGCGGAACTTACCCGGTACACGGAAGGACTATATCCCAGCCCCCAGGCGGAGCGGAAGTATATCCGGGAGTACCGCAGGCTGGTCTATTGCTTTTATGAGTTTGGGGTGTGGACGGTGCTGGATCGCCGGAGCGGGGCCGTGGTGGGCCGGGCGGGCCTGAGCGTCCGGGAGGGCTATGACCTTCCGGAACTGGGCTTTGTGATCGGCATGGAGTGGCAGGGTCGTGGGCTGGCGGAGGAGGTGTGCCGGGGGATATTGGAATATGCCCGGGAACTGCTGGGATTTGAACGGATTCAGGTGCTGGTGCATCAGGAGAACGCCGCGTCCCTGCATTTGTGCCGAAAGCTGGGCTTTCGGGAGCAGCCGGTGCCCCAGACGGCAGAAGAACTTCAGAGCGTACAGCAAAGCCCTGAGAAGGATGCCTGTCCGTCCTGCATAGTGGAGATGGAACAGAACGGCATGCGGGCACGGTTTGTTTATATGATATATGAGGCCCGGAGACAAAGCCGGGACCCTGTGGGCTGAGAGCGGACAGGTCTCATCTCTGGTCTGTTTACCTTCCTCCCAAGTATTGAAAAGATGATCCGCATGGGAATTGTCAGGATTGTAAATGGAGTTCCAGGAAGCCGGAACATATAAAGTCCGATTTGAAACAACAGAAAGATTATTCGGAGGTAAAAAAACGTCATGGATACGCAGAAGATTAATCCGCAAAAGGAAAATGCCATTACAGAGGGCGTGATCTGGAAACAGATCCTGCTCTTTTTCTTCCCCATTCTGTTGGGCACCTTCTTTCAACAACTATACAATGCGGCGGATGCTCTGATCGTGGGCCGTTTTGTGGGGAAGGAGGCCCTGTCTGCGGTGGGAGGCGGCACCGGCACGGTAATTAACCTGCTGGTGGGATTTTTTGTGGGGCTGGCCAGCGGGGCTACGGTGATTATCTCCCAGTATTACGGGGCAAAAAGGGAGGAGATGGTGGGCTATGCAGTACACACGGCCATGGCCTTCAGCCTGGTGGGCGGGCTGGTGATGACTGTCTGCGGCCTGTTGGCCGCGCCGGGGATACTGCGGGCCATGGACACCCCGGCAGATGTGCTGGAACCGGCCACCCTGTACATACGGATATACTTTCTGGGAATGGTGGGCAATCTGGTCTACAATGTGGGGGCAGGTATTCTTCGGGCGGTGGGAGATTCCAGGAGGCCTCTGTATTTTCTGATCGCGAGCTGTCTGGCCAATATCGTGCTGGATGTGCTGCTGGTGGTGGTGCTGCGCATGGGGGTGGCGGGAGCAGCCCTGGCCACCATCCTGTCCCAGATGTTCAGCGCGCTGCTGGTGGTACTGGTGCTGATGCGCACGGAAGATATGCACCGTTTGGAAATCAAAAAGATCAGCTTTGACGGAAGGATGTTTAAGAGGATTATCCGCATCGGTTTTCCTGCGGGACTACAGTCCGTCATGTACAGTTTGTCCAATATTATCATCCAGACCGCCATCAATGGGGAGGGAACGGACACTGTGGCGGCGTGGACCGTATATGGCAAGCTGGATGTGGTGTTCTGGATGATTATCAGCGCTTTCGGAATTGCCATCACCACTTTCGTGGGGCAGAATTACGGCGCGGGGAAGATAGATCGGGTGAGAAAGGGCATCCGAAGCTGCCTGGGTATGACATTGGTATCCACGGTGGTGGTGTCTGCCTTTTTGTACCTTACCTGCGGAAAGATCTATACTTTTTTCATCAACGACGGGGAGGTGCTGCGGATCGGAGTGGAGATGACCCGTTTTCTGGTGCCTACTTATATAACCTATATCTGTATCGAGATTCTCTCCGGCGCGCTGCGGGGTGTGGGTGACTGCTGGATCCCCACGCTGATCTGCCTTACGGGGGTATGTCTGATCCGGGTGGTGTGGATCGTGGCGGCGGTGCCCCGTTATCCCGGCATCACTACCATAATTTTCAGCTATCCTCTGACCTGGGTGATCACCACTGTGCTGTTTGGTGTGTATTACTGCTTTTTCAGTAAAATAAAATTACGAGGGCAGGAGGATTCCCAGTCGTAATGCAGGATTATACTTTAACAGCCCGGGCGGATGAACCGTCCGGGCTGTTATGCTTTCTATATTTATAAGATTTTAACCTATCTTCCATAGAAGATTTCCGCGATAGGGGAATCAGGGGAGAGGATCACGGTTTTGTTGCCGCCGGTCATGGAGGCTTTCAGAGCGTCCAGACTGCGCACAAAGGAGTAGAACTCGGTCTTGGACTGATCTGCGTAGGCTTCCGACAGAATCCGCATGTATTCGGCTTCTCCCTCCGCAATTAAAATCTCAGCCTCTTTCTCCGCCTCGGATAACATCACGGTGACTTCTTTATCTGTGGTATTGCGGATAATCTGGGCCTCGGAGTTACCTTCTGCCGTGTAGGTGGCGGCAATGTTGTCGCGTTCGGATATCATGCGCTCGTATACGGCGGCCTTGTTGTCACCGGGCAGATCCAGCTGCTTGATTTCAAAGGAGAGCAGTTCAATCCCGTACTGACTCAATGTATTGCCGATGCTGGCGATGATGGCGTCGGAAAGTGTGCCGTTGCGGCCTGAGATCACTTCATCCTGCGTGGTGCTGGAGATCACGTTCTTGGTGGAGTTGTAGACCACGGTGTCCAGGCGGCTCTCAGCACTGCCGATGGAAGAATTCAGGGTCTGGGCAAATAGCTGGGGATCTGTAATGTGCCACAGGATATAGCTGTTGCAGATCATGGTCTTTTTGTCGCTGGTAATCACATCCGAGGAGGACAGATCATACAGCAGAGTTTCCTTGGGTAAAGTGTCCACGCTCTGGATAAAGGGGAGTTTGAAGCTGACCCCGGCTTGGTCTATTACATAATCTATCTTTCCAAAACGGCGGATCAGGCTGTATTGGTTTTCATTGGTGATCACCAGGCAGTTGGCTCCCACGATCAGCAGGGCCAGAACCGCAATGATAATGGTTGCTCTTTTGGCTATTTTCATACTTACCTCTTTTCCGCATGCAGGTAGTCTGGTTTGTCCCGGACCACTGCAATGTCTGTAATAATGCGATGATGGGTTCGGCATCTATTCGCCGATGGTATCTGTATTATGTCCCTGAACCGATGGTGATGGGTCCGCTGAACTCTCTCCGGAACTGCCGGTCTGCCCGGGATTCGTGAAGGAGTCGATGGGGTAGATGGTCTGCATATCCCCGTCAGGGCTTTCAATGATGACCTTTAATCCCGGCAGCACTTCCTCCATGGCCTCGAAAAACATACGCTGCCTGGTTACAATGGGGTTCTTCACATATTCTTCGTACATGGCGTTGAACCGCGCTACCTGGGCAGTGGCCTCATTGATGCGCTCGGTTTTCCGGGCCTCTGCGTCTTTAATGATGCCGTCTACCCGGGCCTGGGCCTTGGGCAGCTGTTCATTGCGGTATTTGTTGGCATTGTTCAGAGCGGTTTCCTTGCCCTGCTTGGCAGTCTCCACAGCCTTGAAGGCTTCCATGACTTCCGTAGTAGGGGGCTCGGAGTCCTGAATGGTGATATTGACAAGCTGTATTCCCAGATCCTGCTCATCCAGCTGTTCCACGATCATGGATTTGATGGCGGCTTGAATCTCGTTTTTGCCGGTGGTCAGCACATCATCCACGGTATAGCTGCTGATAACGGTTCGGATGCAGCTCTGGGATACGTTTTTCAGGATATTCACCGGATCCCGGGAAGCATACAGCGCCTTGACCGGATCGGAGTATCTGTACTCCACGAAAAAGTCCACGTTTACGAAGTTGTAATCCGAGGTGATCATCAGGGATTCATCTGCGCCGGAGGTGTTGTAATCACTGTCATAACCGATGGAAAATCCCTGGATGGTGGTGTTTACTTTGCGCACCCTCTGGATGAAGGGGATCTTGAAATGCAGTCCCGGTTCGGTGACGGCCTGCGCTCTTCCCAGGGTGATCAGTACGGCCTGCTCCTGCTCCCGAATCTGGTAGGTGGCCCCGAATGCCAGGATCAGCACCAGGGCTGCCAGGGCCCCGAAGCCCAGGATTTTGCCCATGGACCGTCCGGGCTTTAAATTGCCGCCCCCGCCTTTCTGCCAGTTGCCGTCCGGTCCCATGGTCTGAAACCCGTTTTGTCTGTTGCGTCTGGAGTCATTCATCATACATGTTTTCCTTTCCTTGGAAGTTTCGCATATGGAGGTGCGAAACGCTTCCTCCGCCCGGAAGATGCCGACGGCGGAAACTGCTTTGTAATGTGTTCTGATAAATGCATTATACAATAAAATACATCTGCACACAACAACGGAAGCCGCACGTTGAATACAGATATAGTGCAAAGGGATGCCCGATTATAGGCAATTGTGCGGGCGTTTTACAGTTGAATAAAAAAGTATCTGCAGGACGGTTAAAACCTGCAAACTTTTTGTTAAATATTTTTGATTATAGTATGGTACTTTATTGTACTACGTGATATAATATATCTATAAAGTATTCTTATTATGTATATGTTAAGCAATGTTTGAGATTGATGGAAAAGATATAACTATACCCATATACTCTAAAGGTTTCACTAATGCATACCGTGAGTACAATGAAATAAGTCAGAATTTAAACTTGGGGATCCTTGGATTGGTTATAATGATCTCGGCACAGATAAGCCTTGGGGATACATTCAACCTGCTGACAGAATTTTTAAGGCATATAATAGTGTAAATATCGGTTTGATGTATTAGATTAAAAAGCACTATGCATGAGGGGAGAGTTTTCTCCCCTCAATTTTCATATATAATGTGGAGGGCAACAATGAAAAAGATATTGCTATGGATCTGCATAATCCTTTTTACGGGATGTTCTTCTGAGCCAATTATTTCTTCTTCAACAGATAATCAAGCTAATAGCATAACACAGGCGCAGACAGTTTCATTTGAAAAATCAGGTTTGCGGACATATATAGATATATTTGAAAGTAAACTTTTTTATATGGAAATGGAAAATACAAATGCGGATTTTTATGTTTATGATTTTCAAACCGGCTTCAAACATAAAATAGCATCTATTTCAGACTTTGCGTTAAAAGGCAGAAGCAAAATAATTGTAGATGATACGCTATATTTTTATATAAGTACATACTACGGTGATGGGATGAAAAATGTTTTGTATGCTATGGATTTTTCAAAGATGAAAATGGAACCCATATCAGAAAACAAATATTCTCAGAAATTAATTCCTGTAATTGAAATGAATAAGCAGATTGTCGCCTTACAGGGAGACTTTTTCCCGGATGGCTCTCGAAATATCTTTCTTGAGGTAATAAAAGAAAGTGGACAGATAGAACAAGTTACTCTGAATTCAAATGCAGCATCTTCGTTTACCGATGTATATACAGAGCATAACATAATCTATATTGACAGTGATAACGAATATCTATACACTCTTGAAAAAAATGTTCATGCCTCCAGTGCGGAATATTATATAGTGAAGTATACCTTTAATTTCTCTACTGTTGAGGCAATTGATATATCTTCAATCTTCATAGATTATGCAATAACAGATAATATTGGTGTGTTTTATGCTTTTGACAATTATTTTTGCATTACAGATTATTCTGGAAATTCTATATTATGCGAATATTCAGTAGATGGCATTGATGTTCTTTTATGTGAAAACGATTTGGAGTATGTTCCTAATTCCAGTAATAATACAAAGTATGAGATTTTTTATGTTAGAAATACGAATAATATTTATCGACTGGATACTCAGAAAGGTACTTTGGATATTCGAAATTATGATACAGAAAATGGGCAGTCAGTTATTCGATGTGTTTTGGCATATGGTAATATGTTGATAATCGTTAAAAACTCATTATTAGAAACTGATTTGGATGAAAAAATTTATTTTTTATCTTATGAGGAATGAAAAAATTTATAGACTTAAGATAAGGTTTACATGGTATGGGAGTAATCAAGCTGAGGCTATGTCCACTTTCAATAGGAGGTGGGGGTCTCAGCAACTTCCTTCAATTCATAAGAGATACCTAAGCAAACGTCTAAAAATCCGATTACGAAGAAAGAAGGAAGCGGCCTGCTTTTTCCCTGGCCTGTTCCTCACTCCAGGAAAAGCACTGCATGAAATGGGCAATGATTTCTTCGTCTGTATTACCCTGCTTTAACAGGGCAATAATTTCCCCGTATATCTGCAGTTGTTCATCAGCTTTCCGCTGGACTTCATCGGCTTTCCGCGTGGCTTCATCGGCGATCCGCATGGCTTCGTCAGCCTTTCTCTTTTCTTCTTCAAAGTCCATCTGCACATTTTCAAATAATATTCCCATTTTCCGCTCCTTTATCTTTGCGACAGTATTTTCCACTGTATTTTCCGGCAATTTGATGCGGTAGAGCAAGGCACGCAAAATTTCTGCCATTATCTCCAGAATATTTTCCGGTGTATTCTTTAAAATATGCTGAATCTGTTCCTGGGGCAGACCGGAAAAGGCGGAAACATCCTCGTAAGTCTGGATTTTGTTAATCAGCATGGCAAGGGAGATTTCGTCTTTCCGGGCCAGCAGTTCTTCGTTGCTGAATTCATGAAGCATTATCAGTTGATATCGGAAATGAGGCAGGTATTTGCCCAACAATTCTCCGCAGAAAATTTTGTCCGCCAAATCGGCGGGGGCGGTCCACTTTTTTGTGCCTTCATAGTACACGATGGGCAATATGGGGGGATAACGGAAGTCTTTTCTGCTGCTGATCCCGGGAAACAGCCGCTCCATATCCTTCTCATAGTCTTCCCAGATATAAACCATATAACGTAAGACCTGCATGATTACATTATACTCCACCCGGGATTTATGTTCAACCAAAGAAATGATATAAAGAGGCAGTCCCAATGGGTTTGCGCTCATAATAATTCCTTTCTGCCGTAAAGGCTGCAGAAAGACAGGAAAAAAGCCGGAAGGAAAACCGAAACGCCGGACAGCACAAAAAATCCTTGCCTTTCTGTGAAAAAATGTCAGGTAAATACGGGGAGAATTCCCCATGTGTCTCCGGCGCCGCCGGAGTTAAGATACCATGTTCAGAAAATCCGATATTCGAATCTGGATTTAGAATATCATTTTTGCTCAGAAAAGGCAAGAAATATTTCTTGGTTGCCGATTGACTTGAGGCATCCTATACTATAAAATAAATATGTATCCGGGGAAGGCACCCATACAAAAAAACGCAGATACAAAGGTAATCAATCCGGGGAGGACACCCATGGAAAAAAACAGACAGACTGTATGCGTTCTGGATGAGAAGGATACAGTGATTGGTTATACCTATCCGAAAAGAGCAAAAGGACTTATAAAAAAACGTCGGGCAGAGTTTGTTTCCGACAATGCAATCCGTCTATACAGACAATGCCCGACATATGACAATATGGAGGACATAGAGATGGCAAACACCAATTTCATAACAATAATCCCTACAGCATGGCGCAAAAATCCCGATGGAGGCGCAAAAACCGTCTGCGACCGTTTCATGATCAGCAATCCGCTTGCAGGTGCTGTGGCCAATGCTCCAAGCGTGGTGGAGGTTTTATCGCTGGGCACCTGGAACTGGGATGCCGCAAGCTACGTCACTAACGGTTTGCAGATGCTGGATCCGGAAACGGAGTATCATTTTGTATTTTGGCTAAATGGCGGTGAGAATGATCGAAGCGATGAAGTCTGCCAGCTGCAGATCCTGTTCACGGACAGCGGCATCACCGCATCCAACAGCGAGTTTGATACAGGACTGTGCTTCCGCCTGAACCGGGGGTACATCAAACCGTTAAAGAAATACAACGGCTGGGAATATTATGACATACCGTTTACCACCACACAGGCAAAATTCACCCAATTTCAGTTTGTGGCCATTAAAGCCCCCATGGCGCTGATAAGCGCGGAAGAGCCGGATGTGTACAAGGATCTGCAGGATGTGATCGATCCCTATGAAAAACAGAGGCCCCAGCGCCACAATATTTATTTTGAGGACGGCTGGCCGGTCAATACATGGTATGCCACCGAAAGATTGATCCATGGAAAGGGCAGCGGAGAAAAGGGCCATGTAGTGACGCGATCATCTTCCGATCTGCTGGATTGGCCTGAACTGATGCAAAATATCGCTGATGAGATCATGGGCGAAATAGATCTGGATGAACTGCAGGAAGAAATCAGAGATGTTGTTCTCAGTGAATTGGATGTAAATGCCCTGCGAGAGGAAATTATGGAATCTGTCAGGAGAGCCTTTGGCGCCAATACCTAAAAACGCGGCTGCCGCATTGCGAATATTAGCAATGCGGCAGTTTTATGCTGATATAATGGAAGATGTCAGCTAATGCCATCGGTTCAGCAAAAAAATACGATTTGACACAAATGGCAGTATGTGCATTAAACGATATGTTGAAATATTGGAAATATTATGGTACAATGCCTGTGCGTTTCAGAATACTAATTCTAAAGAGAGGGAGATACCAAAATGAAGAGAAAATTTATTTTATTACCCATAATATGCACATTTGCAATTAGTTTGACGAGTTGCGGGCATGAGCATGTATGGGTAGATGCTACTTGTTTGGCACCTAAAACATGCAGCGAGTGTGAAGAAACCGAGGGAGAAGTTGCTGCCCATAAATGGATAGAGGCCACTTGCGAAAAGGCAAAATATTGTGAAGTATGTGGAGAAACAGAGGGGGAGCCATTAGACCATGAGTGGTTAGAGCCGACCTATACAGAACCCAAAACCTGTGCTTTGTGCAGTTTGACGGAAGGAGAACCTTTACCAGAACCCTATTGTGTGAAAAACAATATTACCTTTGAAAATTTGCAGGATATGGAACTGCCATTTGCTGCGGCTTTTTCAAAGGATGGAGAGATTGTGGAGATAGATGGTCTTTGGGCAGATGTAGGAATGGCACATTATAGTTTTGGAGAAATAAGAATTGAACCTTCAGAACAGGAAGGCTACATTGATGTTACCATTCCATACGAAATATCATTATCTGCGGAAGTATATTTAGATACTACAAAGTTCAGCGGTGGATTTAGAATTGAAGCATCCTGGGCTGCTTTTAGTGTTGGAGATATCTACACCGGGTTACTTGTACCGTCCCAGGGCACTTATGGAAGTGAAACAAACGAGCATATCAAAAATTATGAATGGAATGGAAACACTTATACAGTAAGCTATACAAAAGATACAAATTCGGAAAGCGGTTTTTCGGATTGGACTGGCGGGGACGAGTCAATTTATAATTGTACATTTGA
>OFGB01002198.1_pt1 | contig 10798 bp, 11 predicted proteins | sample 1521491 | NCBI WGS metagenome assembly OFGB01 (sample SAMEA3504095, study PRJEB24116) | mouse gut metagenome | biome: mouse gut; feature: mouse-associated habitat; material: faeces | place: Denmark | collected 2011
TTATCCTGCACTTTTTTCGACCCCCCGGTTCACCTGCCACTTTCGGTTGTGCTGAATTCACCGGATGGGGCACACCGGCCACACACTTTTGACACGGCTGCGTCTGCGGTGAGCGGCGGCTTGTTACCTTCCGAATAGCAGAGAGGCACACAGCGGCGCACAGGCTGTCACGCTGAGTGCGCACTGTTACTGCGGAGTGCGAGTACTTGTGCGACTAGCTGACGATCAACTGCCACATCCATCTGCGCCAACTGTTGTTCGTAGAACTGATCCAGCGCCGGTTGGATCAGGCGGGTGGTGTAGAGCAGATTGCCGTTGTGCTTGAAACCAGTCTTGGTAAAGACGGTGGTGTCATCTGTGCCGATGAGTCCTTTGTCAGCCAGGGAGCAGACGTGTTTGCACACTGTGTTGACACTCATCTGTGTCGCTGCACCGATAGTTTTGTAGCTGGGCCAGCACTGGTGAGTACGTCGGTCTGCGCAGCGGAGCAGGTAAGAGTACACCACGAACTCTCCAGGCGATAATCCCAGAGAAAGAATTTCGTTGGGTGTGGGAAAATAGTTCTTGCTTGCCTTGCTCACTGTGTACCTCCCTGAGTGTGTTCCTCTACCCACTGGATAAATTTTTCCTTGGGGACCACCATCCTGCTGCCAACTTTCAGTACTGGGCAATCAGCTTCGTGCATCAGCTCGTAACTGCTGGATGGCGCGATGCCCAGTACCTTTGCCACCACCTCTGCATTGAGGAACAGTGGCAATTCCTCATAAGTTTTGTAGACTGACTCTTTCATATTACATCCTCCTCCAAACTGCACTTGACTTTTTGATTGATGCGGTGTAGACTGAGTAAAAATAAATAAACCATGTGTCTCTCTTGCCTGTAGTGTAGCATCGCACCAGCTGTCTGTAAAGTCCTATCAGAAAATAAATATTATTCTGTCTAATTTGGAGGGCCGTCATGTTTCGCTATCAATTCAAGACCTGCATCACGAACGGCAGGGAGCTATATGCGCTTGTAGAGGAAGAACTGAACGACCGCAAGATGTCTACAAAGAGTACGGCGTTTCCGGAGAGCCTACTTTCCTTTCTGTACTTGGACGTTGAACAACTGAGACCGATCTTTCGACGCCTGTCCGACGGAGTGCGCAAGGTCATTTCAGAAAAAAGCGGAGAGGAATCAGACCAGGTCTATCAGCTCTTTTGTGATTTGACAGATGTTCATGTCTACTTTGAGCTGCTCCGCCTGGACTGGAAGTTTCGTCTGGATCGGGTGCGGTACATGGGCTACGAGCTCCCGCAGAACTTTTTGCAGGTGGAGTATCTGGATGAGATGCCGGACAGACTTTTGGCGCTTCAGCGACAGGCGCTGGAGTTGCTCACCCAGATTTGGGCCACGGATACCAGCGAGAAATCCGTGAACGAAAAAATGACCGCCTGCTACCTTGAGGCAGAGCAGGCGGGAAAGGAGCTGTTTTGTTTTTGTCCGCAGCAGATGAACTACGAGCTGCTGTATCAGGAGACCTTTGCGGAAGTTCTGTGTCCGAAGACGGTGTACGATCTGATTGACTACCATCTCCGGGAGTGCCTGAAGCGTGAGATCAAAATGCGGGTGTGCAAAAACTGCGGTCGCCTATTTGCGGTGATAGGCCACGGCGGCATCGAATACTGTGACCGCCCCTTTGACGAGAAGGGCCGCACCTGCAAGGAGATTGGAGCGTTCCGGGTCTGGGAGAAGAGCAAGAGCGACGATGAAGTGTTTAAGGTTTACCGCCGGGAGTACAAGAAGCGCTTTGCCTGGATCAGGGCAGGTAAGATTACAAAGGACGAGTTCTACGCCTGGAGCGAGAAAGCCAGAGAGAAAAAAACGGAGTGCGAGAGCGGGAAGATCACATTGGAGGAGTTCGGATGGTGGTTAAGGGGATCTTAATGATCAAACTTTTCGCCCCATATGAACACGCTCCACGTTACTGAAATACTGAAACAGCAGGTCTAAAAAGAATTTGGAGTAATGAGACAGATAACGATCTTTCATACGGATCAGGGACAGCCTCTGGGTTAAGGGCTGTCCTTTGTAGTGTAAAGGGAAAATGTTGATATCCTCCGGAATTTCTTTTTGCTGGCTGACAAGACTCATCTGTGAGATAAAGCACGCGGCCAGCCGTTGGAAGCAGACGGTGGTTCCGACCTGGGTATAGGTGCTGGTGATGTAGGCGTGGGGGATGATGTTGGCCTCCTCAAAGCATTGGTTGATCTGGCGGCCCATACGGTTATTAAAAATACAGAACAGCAATTTGGAAAAATCTCTGACATCCGCGCCTTGAACAGCTTTCTCTTTTAGCGCCGGGCTGGTCTCCCCATAGCTGTCCCGCAGCAGAGAGTCGGCCACACAGAGATAGACCTGGTCGTCCATCAGCAGCTGGGTGACCAGCCTGGGGTGCTCCTCTCCGTTGAGGGTGACGGCGAAATCCAGGGAGCCGTCCAGCACCAGGGGCTCCAGCTGGGCGGTGACCGTATCGGTGATGCGCAGCTCCACATTGGGGTAGCGGGCGGAAAACTGGGGCAGGATAGCGGGTAGGCACATGTTCAGCCGCAGGGCGCTGGCCCCGAAGCGGAGGACGCCCCGCTCCTGCTGAGCGATGTCAGACAGGATATCCTTCAAATTCACCTGCTCCTTGTTCACCACGCCGGCAAAGCCCAGAACAAACTCCCCGGCGGTGGTGAGGGAGAGAGCGGGCTTGCGGTGGAACAGCTTGGTCCCATAGTAGTCCTCCAGCCGCTGGATGTGGTTGCTCAGGGTCTGCTGGGAGATAAACAGCCGGTTGGCCGTGCGGGTCATGTGCAGGTCCTTGGCCAGTTCAGAGAAATAGTACAGGCTGATGAGGTCCATCAGAGCACCTCCACAAAATTATTTTGTTGAAAACTCAAATATTCGCTGTTTTACTTTTGGTTTGCTTTATATTACTATGGAAGCACAGGAAATACAAGGGCGTTCAGCCAAAAGAAACATAATTTTAGGAGGAGTTCCAGATGTCTGTAGGAAAGAGAATCTATCTGAAGCGTGAGATGCCCGACCCAGAGGTCATGGCCCAGTTCAAGACCATCCCCGCCTCCAACACCGCCGACGTGATGAACCGCAGCTGCGCTATGAATCCCCGCATCCGTCTGGTGAGCCGGCCCAAAGACCAGATGATGGTGGGTCCGGCCTACACGGTGAAGGGCCGGGCCGGGGACAACCTGACTCTCCACGCCGCCCTGAACTTTTGCCAGGAGGGGGATGTGCTTGTGGTCTCCAACGAGGAGGACACCACCCGGGCCCTCATGGGTGAGGTGATGATGGCCTATCTGCGTTACACCAAGAAGATCGCGGGCATCATCCTGGACGGCCCCATCCGTGACATCGACGAGATCGGCAAGTGGGACTTCTCCGTCTACTGCACCGGCACCACCCCCGGCGGTCCCTACAAGGAGGGGCCCGGCGAAATCAACGTGCCCATCTCATGCGGCGGGATCAGCGTCAACCCCGGGGACATCATTCTGGCCGACCCCGACGGCATCATCGTCATCCCCCGGCAGGACGCGGCCACAATTTTGGAGGACGCCAAAAAATTCCAGGCCGCCGATGAGAAAAAGCTGGAGGCCGCCAAGGCTGGCACCGCCAACCGGGCATGGGTGGAGAAGGCCCTGGAGGAGAAGGGCTACGAGATCATTGACGATGTGTACCGCCCCTGATTGCTGCGGTACATAATGGAAGGAGAGATATTTATGAGCCAAATCGCCATTGCCCTGATTATTCTGGCCATCACCGTGGTTTTATTTATTCTGGAACCGATCCCCATTATCGTCACTGCTATTGGCGCTTCCATTGCCTTTGCCTACACCGGGCTGATCGAAGTAGGCGACATTTTCACTGGCTACAACAGTACCACCATTGTTCTGCTGGCTGGCATGATGGTAGTTGGTTCGTCCCTGTTCCACGCCGGGATTACCGATTTAATTGGTGAAAAAATGGTTAAAGTTACCGGCAAAAATGAGCGCAATATCATTCTGGCGACCCTGGTTGTCTCCTGTGCGTTAAGCTCCGTTTGCAGCAACATCGGCGTGATGACCGCTATGGCTCCGCTGGTCACAGCTATGTGTTTGACTGCTGGTTTTGGTCCCTCCAAAGCCCTGCTGGCGCTGCTTTTCGGTGCACAGTTCGGCGGCTTTGTTACCTTGGTGGGTGTTGGTTCCAACGCCACGGCCAACAGTGTTATGGTTGAGCAGGGAATCGAGCCCTTTGGCTTCTTCAGCATTACACCCTTCGGCATCGGCGTGTGCATTTTGGGCACATTGTACTTTACTTTTGTGGGGCGGAGACTGATTCCGGATACGGGCTATGTCCCTGAATTTGCCAAGACCGAAAAAAAGCCGCTGGATAAGAGAAAGGCGGTCATTGCGGTTGTTACGCTGCTGTGCGTGCTGGCGGTCATTGCAGCCAGCCCCAAGAACATCCCCATGCATGTTGCCGCCGTGGTTGGCGCTCTGGTTATTGTTGGAAGCAAGTGTATGAGCGTTCAGGATGCCGTCAAGGCCATCGACTGGAACTGTATGCTCCTGGTGGGCTCCCTTACCGCAATTTCCAATGGCGTGAAAAACAGCGGACTTGGTACTGCCGCAGCGGATGCCATTTTGGATATTCTTGGAGAAAACCCCAGCACCTTTATGATCACCACACTTATTTTCTTTACCGCCGCCCTGCTGACCCAGATCATGTCCAATATCCCTACTATTATGCTTTTTATGCCAATCGGTATTTCCATCGCGGAGCAGATCGGCGTCAGCCCCTATCCCATCGCCATGACCATCACACTGGCCGGCGCGGCCTCCTACGCCACCCCCTTCGCCGCGCCCCAAAATATGATGACAGTGGGCTGGACTCGTTACAAGTTTGTTGATTTCATGAAAATTGGCCTGCCCATGCTGCTGGTTACTTATGTGGTGGTAGTGGCCCTGGTCCCAGTTTTCCTACCTTATTAAACGGGTGAAGCCGATGGAACATATGCTAAAGGGTGCCTACGATCTGCATGTGCACACCAGTCCCGATGTCGTTCCCCGCAAATGCAGCGACATTGAGCTGGGCCGACGGCTCACCGCCGCCGGAATGGCAGGCTGCGCCATTAAGAGCCACTATTTTGACACCGCTGCCCGGGCGGGACTGCTTCAGGAGCAGTTTCCCCAACTGCATATTGTGGGCGGCGTAGTCCTGAATCGCTCGGTGGGTGGTATCAACCCGGAGGCAGTGGAGCGCTCCGCTCAGGCGGGGGGCAAAATGGTTTGGTTTCCTACAGTAGAGTCCCGCTCGTTTCAAGCCTTTCAGTATCGGGAAAATCCGTCCCCAGATCTGTCGCATCTGTTGACTGTGCTGGATGGAAACGGAACGCTGATACCACAGGCGAAAGCGGTCATTGAGACGGCTGCCCGGCACAATATGGTAGTGGGAACAGGACACCTCTCTGCCCAAGAGGGAATGGCTCTGGTGGCGGAGGCCGCCCGGGCCGGCTGTCGAATCGTCCTCACCCACGCAGACAATCCGGCGGACCGTTATACAATCGAGCAGCAGCGGGAGGCTGTCCTGCAAGGAGCGTTTGTCGAACACTGTTTCTTTACCACCTATTTCAACCGCACCCCTATTGAGGAGATTGCCGCACAAATCAGGGCGGTGGGCTGTGGACATATAATTTTAACAACAGATTTCGGACAGCCGAAAGCGCCCAATTCCGACGAGGGGATGGCGCAGTATGCAAGCCTGCTTCTGGGGCAGGGTTTTTCCCGGGATGAGTTGCGGCAGATGATGGTGGAAAATCCGGCAAAATTGATTCTTAAATGATTTCGATAAAAGGAGAAGTATTTTATGAGCTATAGAGTACTGCTGCCCCAGCCCATTCTGCCCGAGGGCTACGCCTATCTCCGGGACCACGGCTACGAGGTGGTGGATGGCCGGGGCTTTACCGAGGAGGACATCATCGCTGACATTCCCGACTGCGACGCCATGATCGTCCGCACCGCCAAGATCACAGGAAAAATTTTGGACGCCGCTCCCAAGCTGAAGATCATTGCCCGCCACGGGGCCGGTTATGACAACGTGGACCTGGAGGGCGCCCGGCGGAACAAGGTGCTGGTCACCACCGCCGGGGGAGCCAACGCCACCTCAGTGGCCGAACTGGCTATCTTCTACATGCTCTACTGCTCCCGCCGTTTCAAAGCCGTCATGGCCCACTGCAAGGAGGATTACCGCTACGCCAAGATGGGCATCCAGAAAACCGAGCTGGAGGGCAAGACCCTGGGGCTCATCGGCACGGGCAACATCGGCAAGCTGGTGGCCAAAAAGGCGGCCTATGGCTTCGACATGAAGGTACTGGCCTACGACCCCTTCGCCCGGGAGGTCCCCGAGTATATCCAGCTGGTGGAGGACCGGGACATTATCTTCAAGGAGAGCGACTACGTCTCCCTCCATGTCCCCGCCACCAAAGAGACCACCCGCTCAGTCAGCGACCGGGAGTTTGACCTGATGAAAGAAACCGCCTTCCTCATCAACACCGCCCGGGGGGCTATCGTGGATGAGCCCGCCCTCATCCGAGCCCTGGAGGCCAAGAAGATTGCCGGGGCCGGCCTGGACACGGTGGAGCAGGAGCCCTTCGACCTGAACAATCCTCTGCTGGCTATGGAGAATGTCCTGGTAGCCCCCCACATCGGCGGCGCTACCAAGGAGGCCTCCACCCGTTCCTCCATCGCCTGCGCCCAGGCCATCGATGACTATTTCTCCGGGCGCACCCCAAAGTTTATCGTACCCGAACTGCGGAACTTGGTTTAATTCTTACCGCCCCTTCTCTTGTTTACAGCGTATCAATTTCTGCATGGGATGGGTGTCATTTGGAGGCTTGACCCACACCGTGACCCACACGCCGAAAAAAGCGGACGGAGTCAGTGGACGGGAAATGGCCCAAGAGCATGCATCTCCCAAACAAAAACGCCCCGAAAGTGCCAAACAGCGGCACTCCCAGAGCTTCCAATCACTTGGTAAGGATGAGGTCCCCAGTTCAAATCTGGGTAGCAGCTCCAAAATCCCGCTGGAATCAGCTGATTCTGGCGGGATTTCCTTTGCTTTCACAACTTTTTAGACGAGTTTATTTTTGCGGCTTTTCCTTGACCCACACCGTGACCCACACGCCGAAATGTCCGGAGAGGGACAGAGAGCGCCAGACAGGAAGTTCCGCCTTCCTACCTGGCGTTTTGTGTCATATAGCAATCTTGTTACATACAGGTTTGAGTGATATATTTTAGATATTAGTTGTTATTCATGACGAAATTTGTTATAATCGGTCTATCAAACTACAATGTAATTTACGGGGTGATAGTATGGCTATTACTGAGTTGAAAGTACATAATATTTCTGAATACCTTGAAAAAATTATTAGTCTTAAAACTGGACATGATAAGCTATGGTTTCGTGGTCATGCAAGTAATGCTTACACATTGCAACCAACAGTGTATCGGACACCATATACTTGGAAAGATGAAATATCTCTTCTCCATCAGTTTAAAGCTCGTGGTGCTCGTTTCTTGCAGGTACAACCATCCAACAATATTGAATGGTTGTTTATTATGCAACATCATGCTACCCCAACACGTTTGCTTGACTGGTCTGAGAATGCAATGGTTGCGCTTGCATTTGCTACCCAATTTCACAATGATTCCCATACTGGACACGATGCAATTGTTTGGTGCTTAAATCCAATTCTTCTTAACTCGCATATTCGCTTCCCGGAATATGATAGCGAACCGATCCCAAATATTTGTGATAATAATGAGCTTCAAACGATGTTTGAGAGTCCTCGACAAGATTACCCTGTAGCTATTATTGGTCCACAGAATACAGATAGAATTATAGCGCAGAGAGGAGTCTTTACGCTTTTTCCTAATAAAGATTCGTTTACGATGGAATCATTAAGTAGTGCAGAGAAATTTTTGGTAAAAATAGTCATTCCAGAAAGTGACATTAAACCTATTAGCGAAGCACTATACTATATAGGAATTACTGAGAGCACGTTATTTCCAGAACTTGATTCTATTTCAAAGGAACTAAAAAGAAACTATATGGCGAGGTGAACAACAATATGTTTAAGATTTTTCAGGAAACAAAAACCATAAAGTGGTTAAATCATTACCAAGAAACAATAGATTTTTCCCCGTCATATCAGCGGTTGGGAAGGCTTTGGAAAAGAGATCAGAAACAACTACTGGCTGACAGCATTTTAAATGGCTTTGATATTCCAAAGTTTTATTTTCAATTTATGCCATCAATATCTGAAAATAAAAGCAAGTTTTATAATTATGCTATAATTGATGGAAAACAACGGATTGAAGCTATTTTAGGATTTATAAATGATGAGTTTCCTCTTTCAGATACGTTTGTCTTTTTTAATAAAGAAAATCATGATGAAATTGCAGGAAAATATTTTAGCGAGATTGAAATTTGTGCTCCAGCAGTCGCTGCTCGTTTTTGGCAGTACGAATTAAATATAGTGTTTATGGATACAACAGAACCTGATATGATTAATGAAATGTTTATAAGGTTGAATAGCGGAATCACTGTAAATACAGCAGAAAAAAGAAACGCTACTGGAGGAAAATTATCAAATGAGATTCAAATATTTTGCCAGAATTCAAAATTTTTCCAGCAAAAAATCAATATTACAAATAAAAGATTCATTCATCATGATTTAGCACTAAAATTTTTAATGATTGAAATGGGAGAATGGACACTAACTAAAAATGCCGTTGATAAATTTGTTTTAGAACAAAAGGATTTTAACACAAACTGTGCTATGGCATTGAGAAGAGTTCAGCAGGTATTGAGTAAATTCGAATTTGCATTTTATACTAAAGATAGGCTTTTGAGCAAAAAAAATATAGTGCTAACTTTATATGCAGCTCAAGACAAGATTTCACTTGAATTTCTAAGACCGTTTTTAGAACAATTTGAGGAAATGCGTGAAACCTCAATTCAAGCAAGCAAGCAAAATCAGGAATGCGATCAAACATTAGTTGAGTTTTCCCGATTGTTACAACAAGGAAGCGATAAAAAGAGTTCAATTCAAAGGCGCCGTGAAATTATGCTTGAGCAGTTCGATACATACCTTAATATGCAATCGTAACAATGGATACAATACATATATGCTTTGATATTTTTGTTTTCTGTAAACGGAACTGTATAATTGTTCTGAAAATGGGTCAAAAGTGCCAGGCAGGAAGGCAGAACTTCTTGCCTGGCTTTTTTCCGCTTTTTCTGCCCTACATAACCTGTGCCATAAAATTTCCCATAGTTTCCGCTGCTCGGTTCTGTTGCTGCCTGGTGGCGTGGGTGTAGGTGCGGAGGGTGAAGCCCGCATCATAGTGCCCCAGCATACTGCTGACCGTTTTCACGTCCACGCCGTTCTGGAGAGCCAAGGTCGCGAATGTGTGTCTCAGGTCGTGGAAGCGGATGTGCTCCAGGTTGGCGTCTTTCAAGATTTTCTCGTGGAGTTTTACCACGGAGTCTGGGTGGTACATTTCGCCTGTGACTGGTGAGGGGAACATGTACTGGTTGTCCGGGTGCTTGCTGTGTTCCTGGATCAGCAAGTCCACTGCATCCTGCGGGATGGATACCTGCCTGACGGATGTCTCCGTCTTCGGCCTGGAGAGCATCACCTCCCCGCTGGGGTTGCGGACGTACTGCTTGCTGACGGAGATTGTCTTGTGTTCTGCATCCAGGTCAGACCAGAGGAGCGCCACCAGCTCGCCCTTGCGCAGCCCACTGACCAGCTCCAGGTAGAACATGGGCAAGACGTCTCTGGTGCTGGCGGCGTCCAGGTAGGACTTGAGGTGTTCTGGCAGGAGCGTCTTCATCTCCACCTTTTGTACCTTGGGGGCGATGCAGTCATCGGTCGGGTTGCGGGGGATGAGCCGCTCTTTTACCGCTCTCTCGAATGCACAGTGTAGGGTGAGGTGGACGCTTCGTACTGTGGTGCTGCTCAGGCCGGGATTGCCTTTGCCACTGCGCTTCTTAACTCTGCCGTGTTCCATCAGGTCCTTGTAGAGTTTTTGCAGGTCACGGGATGTCAGTTTCTTCAGCTTGATCTTGCCGATGCGGGGGATGGTGTAAGTCTCGATGATCAGGTGGTAGCGGTCTGCGGTCGCCGGCCTGACGTTGGGCTTGGCGTAGAGCTCGTACCAGCTGCGGAGCCAGGTGGCTACTGTGTAGTCCTCATTGCGGGCCATATCCAGTCCAGCGGACTCCTGTTGTGCTTGGGCCAGCTTCTCTTTTACCTCGGCCTGGGTCTTACCCAGCACATTCTTGATGATCCGCTTGCCGGACTCGGGATCGTAGCCGGCGGTGTACCGTCCCTCCCAGCGACCGTCCTTCCGCTTGCGGATGTTGCCCTCACCGTTTGCTCGTTTCTTTGCCATGGGTCGTCACCTCCTTGTAGCCACACACCATACCACACCTTGGCGAGGAAAGCTACTGATTTTTTCGAGGACTTTTATTCTTTGTTTTGCAACGCAGAATTTGAACAGGGTACGGGTGATTACAGACCACCCCTCTGATTGCGGACGACAGTTGTTCCAAGGACACATCGCTTCGACGAGTTGATGTGCCTTCGGGGAGGTTTGCAGCGCAAACTTGATTTTTCTCTTGGCATGATGTTCCTTCTGAAAGTTGTAAATACCCCCGCCTTGACCCGCCAGTATTGCGGCGGCTGTAAGGGCAGAGGAAAAACTGA
>OFGB01002199.1_pt1 | contig 10796 bp, 10 predicted proteins | sample 1521491 | NCBI WGS metagenome assembly OFGB01 (sample SAMEA3504095, study PRJEB24116) | mouse gut metagenome | biome: mouse gut; feature: mouse-associated habitat; material: faeces | place: Denmark | collected 2011
GATTTCCCTGGAGGATTCCATTCTGGTGTCCTTTCTGAACCTTGTGGGATTTGATGTGATATTTTTTATTCCCACAGGCTATCAGTGTATCGAAAAGTATTTTAACAGGAAACTCATGGAAGAACACCAGACAGGCGAGTATATGTATGATTTGCAGATACCGGATTTTGGAAGGCTTCCATCTAACCCGCGTCAGTCCTGGCGCGACAGATTATTTAAGAGAGGTAGTTGAATATGGGACTTGATTTTAGCAAAACCGCAGTGCAGCAGCCCGTAACCGTACCGGACACCAAAAATGAAATCGAAGTGGTGGAACAGTATGACATTGCGGCGGACCGGCAGCAGATGAATGATACGCTGACCAATTCTGCGGAGGTGGATGCCCTTGTCAGCACCATTGAGGTGCACAATCTGGAAACTATTGTGTCTTTCGGCTCGGAAGCGGCAGAGGAGATTTCCAAGGCTTCTGATGTGGTATTGAACAGTATGAACATGTCGCAGCTTGATGATTCCAGCGAGATGCTGAATACTCTGGCAAAAGTGATGGCCAAATTCGATATTGATGAGCTGAAGGAAAATCCGGGGCTCTTTGGAAAAATGTTCGGTAATCTGAGAAAACAGCTGGATAAAATTCTGGCCAAGTATCATACTATGGGGGATGAAGTAGATAAGATCTATGTGCAGCTGAAGCAGTATGAATCAGAAATCAGACAGTCCAACCGGAAACTGGAGCAGATGTTTGAAGCTAACGTAAATTATTATCATGAACTGGTAAAATATATTCTGGCAGGTGAACAGGGCTGCCGGGAACTGGAGGAATACATTGCAAAGCTGCAGGCTGATTTTGAGGCCACCGGAGATAATTCCATTCAGTTCGAGCTTCAGAGTATGCAGCAGGCTCTGATGATGTTAGAGCAGAGAACCCAGGACCTGAGAACTGCGGAAAGTGTGGCCATGCAGTCCGTTCCCATGATCAGGACCATGGAATTCAGCAATATGAACCTGGTGAGAAAAATTAATTCAGCATTTATTATTACCCTTCCGGTGTTTAAACAGGCGCTGGCACAGGCAATTATGCTGAAAAGACAGAGAATTCAGGCGGAAGCCATGTCTGCGCTGGATGAAAAGACCAACGAGATGCTGGTGAAAAATGCCAGAAATACGGTGGAGCAGTCTAAGATGACCGCACAGCTTGCCTCTGGCAGCTCCATCAAAATTGAAACACTGGAAACAACCTGGAAGACCATCGTAAACGGTATTGACGAGACAAGACAGATTCAGGAAAATGCCAGAAAACAGCGGCAGCAGGATCAGATGAGGCTTGAAGGTATCAAAACAGAGTTTAACAGGATGTATCATATGCCGGAAAAATAAAACTGACCATAGTAAAGGAGGATTTGTACTATGCCAATTAATTTAACCAAAGGACAGAAAGTTGATTTAACCAAAGGGAATCCCGGTTTAAAGAGCATTATGGTGGGACTGGGCTGGGATGTGAATGCATTTGATTCCGGTGCGGATTTTGATCTGGACGCAGCAGCGTTTCTGTTAGGGCCCAACGGAAAATGTCCCAGTGAAAAAGAATTTATTTTCTACAGCAATCTGGAGCATTCCAGCGGCTCCGTAAAGCATATGGGAGATAACCTGACCGGAGAGGGTGAGGGAGATGACGAACAGATTCTGATTGATCTGTCTCAGGTGCCCATGGGAGTTGACAAAATCGCATTTACCGTAACCATTTATGATTCTGAAACCAGACGTCAGAACTTCGGACAGGTATCCAATGCATTTATCCGGATTGTGGACGACGCCACCGGACAGGAGCTGATCCGCTACGATCTGGGAGAGGATTTCTCCATTGAGACGGCAGTGGTGGTAGGAGAGCTGTACCGCCATGGCGGAGAGTGGAAATTCAATGCCATCGGAAGCGGATTCCAGGGCGGACTTGCCGCGCTGTGCGGCCATTTTGGCATTGAAGTTGCATAATACCTGGTCAGGTATACAGACAAGGAGGAAAACAGATGTCGATTAGTTTACAGAAAGGTCAGAAAGTCAGCCTGTCAAAAGACAACGCGGGACTTTCCAGGATACTGATAGGATTGGGCTGGGATGAGGTGCAGCGCAAAAAGAAAGGGCTGTTTGCCCCAAAACCCCAGGAAATAGACTGTGATGCCTCCGCACTGCTTTTGAGCAGCGGCCGACTGGCAGGAAAAGAGGATGTGGTATTTTTCGGCAACCTTCAGCACAAATCCGGTGCAGTGCTCCATATGGGAGATAACCTGACCGGAGCCGGAGACGGGGACGACGAACAGATTGTGGTGGATCTGTCCCGTGTGCCTCAGCAGTACGACAGAATTGTGATTGTGGTCAACATTTATCAGGCAGTACAGAGAAAACAGCATTTTGGCATGATTCAGAATGCGTTCTGTCGTCTGGTGGACGAAAGGAATAACAGAGAGATGTGCCAGTACAATCTGACCGAGGATTACTCCGGAATGACCGCCATGATTTTCGGGGAAGTTTACCGTCATAACGGAGAGTGGAAATTCAATGCCATCGGGCAGGGAACCACGGATACGGGAATCGGTGAACTGGCCGGCCGGTACACATAAACACCACAGGGACAATACAGTCATGGAGTCCGCAGAAAAAGCGGGTCCATGACTGTTTCTATGGAATATTAAAAAAGAAAATGGAGATACAGAATGAAGTTTAAAGGACTTACAGATAAGGAAGTGGAACTTTCCAGAGGGCAGTATGGCTCCAATGAGATTCCGGATTCAGAACCAACCACTTTCTGGGAGGAATTCAAAGAAACCTTTGGAGATCCCATGATTAAAATACTGCTGGCCATTGCAGCCCTTATGATTGCAATGTTTTTCTTTGGATATGCAGAGATTTATGAGCCTCTGGGCACCATTGTGGCAGTATTGATTGTGGCTGTTGTGTCAGCCAAAACAGGGGTAGCCAGCGATACCAAATACCGGGAGTTAAAGGACAGCACCAAAAAAGACCAGTGCAAAGTGCACCGGAATGACATGATTACCGTGATTGACGTGGACGACGTGGTGGTGGGCGACAAGGTACTGCTCCAGTCCGGAGACAAGATTCCTGCAGACGGGATTCTGATTTCGGGAAGCCTCAGCGTGGATAACTCCGCTCTGAACGGTGAAGCGGAGGAATGCAAAAAGAAGGAAACTTCTGCAGAGACTGTTCTGGCAGAGGATATTACAGGAGATACCTTTGTGGACTCTTATTCTCTGTTCCGTGGCGCTGTGGTTTTCGACGGAGAAGGCGTACTGGATGTGCGTAAAGTGGGTCTGAAAACCATGATGGGCAAAATGGCCGAGGAAATGCAGGAAAACGAGCCGGATTCTCCTCTGAAAGTAAAGCTGGCCAAACTGGCAAAGCAGATTTCCACTTTCGGCTATATCGGCGCCATTGTGATAGCAGTACTGTACTTTGCATACTTTATAGTTTCCGCAGGAGGCATTTCCGCATATTTTGCATCCGGAATTGAAGTAATTATCAAAGATATCGTCAATGCTGTTTCCCTTGCAGTGGTAATCATTGTCTGTGCAGTGCCGGAAGGACTGCCCCTGATGATATCCCTGGTGCTCATGCAGAATACCAGTAAAATGCTGGATCACAACGTGCTGGTGAGAAAAGCGGAAGGTATTGAGACGGCAGGTTCTCTGAACATTCTGTTCAGTGATAAAACAGGAACCATCACAAAAGGTATGCTGGAGGTAGTGGACTTTTTTACTGCTGACGGTACCTCCATTCCCATTTCAGAGCTTGAAAGCCATCAGAATGTGAAGGAACTGCTGAATCTGGCCATCGGGAAAAATACCCAGTCCATGTTTGACGGAGAGCATCGTGTTATTGGCGGCAATGCCACAGACCAGGCGCTGATGAAGTTTATCGGGGAAGAGACATTCCGGACACTGGAAGCAGACAAAGAGCGTTCCGTATCCAGATCCCAGGGCTTTAACTCCACCAATAAATTCAGTCAGGCCAGAATCGACAGTGTGGGGAAAACCTTTTACAAGGGAGCGCCGGAACGTCTTTTAGCCTTTGCAGGAAAATATCTGGATGGAAACGGAACACTCCGGGACATGGATAAGGCTGTCCTGGATAAGAAAATCGACGAACTGGCTTCCAAAGCGATGCGTGTTCTCGCATTCGGCTATTCGGAGAAACCGCTTGTGGAAAATGCGATCAATGACGATATTGTCATCATCGGTCTGGTCGGTATCCGCGATGACGTAAGACCAGAAGCAAGAGATGCGATTCATCAGGTACAGGAAGCTGGTATTCAGGTCGTTATGATTACAGGCGACCGGTTAGAGACAGCGGTTGCTATCGCAAAAGACGCGGGACTTTTGAAAAGCGACAAAGACAAAGCGTTATCCTCGGCGCAGTTAAACGAGATGTCAGACGAGGAAGTCAAAAAGATCATACCGGATATCCGTGTAATTGCCAGAGCCTTACCGACAGATAAATCGAGAATGGTACGGCTGTGCCAGGAAATGAATCTGGTTGTCGGCATGACCGGCGACGGCGTGAACGATTCTCCGGCGTTAAAGCGCGCAGACGTGGGCTTTGCGATGGGAAGCGGCACCGAAGCGGCAAAAGAAGCCGGCAAGATCGTAATTTTGGACGACAATTTCAGATCCATTAAAGATGCGATCTGGTATGGGCGTACGATTTACCATAATATTTTAAAGTTCTGTAAGTTTCAGCTTGTGATTAACGTGGCGGCGGTTATTGTAAGTGCAGTAGCTCCGTTTTTCGGGGTGGAGGAACCGTTAAAGGTTACGCATCTTCTGTTTGTAAACCTTGTCATGGACAGTCTCGGCGCTATTATGCTTGGCAACGAGCCGGCGCTTGAGAAATATATGACGGAGAAGCCGCGCAGAAGGGATGAAAACATCGTCAGCAGAAAAATGATGGGACAGATTTTGACGATGGGTGCATGGCTTACGGCCATCAGCTTTGTGTATCTCAAGCTGCCGTTTTTCACGGGGCTGTTTGAAAATGAGGCACAGCACCTGACCGGGTATTTCGTACTGTTTATTGTCAGCGCCCTGTTTAACGGATTTAATGTCCGTGACGATGCTTATGGCATTTTTCAGGGGCTGAACGAAAATACCGGATTTTTGAAAGTATTCTTTACCATTATTCTGGTGCAGGCACTGATTGTGAATGCAGCGCTGATACCGTTCCCGCTGTTTACCTGGATTGGGAACATGTTCAGCTGCGTGCCGTTTGGAATCACCGGGTGGATTGCGGTTGCAGCCCTTGGCGTAACCATGATTCCGGTGGATATGCTGCGCAAGGCTGTGACAGGTTCCGGGAAAGAATAGAATAAGACGTGGTAATACAGTGGCTGTAATGGCGTATCGATGGACAGCTTTGCAGGAAGCCTGCAGGGCTGTCTGTCTTTGTTTTCAGGAAGCATGGCAGAGACAGCGGTGAGGGAAAGAATATGGATAAAGTGAATAAAATGGATAAAATTGTAATGCCGGTCGGATATGAAAATTTTGAAGAAGTCCGCCGCAGCGGCAGGTATTATGTGGATAAGACAGAAATATTATATGAACTGGTGCAGAACGAAGGCAATAAAGTAACGCTTTTTACAAGGCCGCGCCGGTTCGGGAAGACCCTGACAATGCGGATGATGGAAAGCTTTTTTGCGCTGGGAAGGGATAGCAGGGAGCTGTTTCAGGGGCTGTCTGTCATGCGCCATGAACAGTTTTGCAGGGAATGGATGAACCAGTTTCCGGTTATATTTGTGACATTCAAAGACGTGGCACACCTGACGTTTTCCCAGGCATATGGATGCCTCAGGGCCATGATTGCGGATGTCTGCAAGGAGTTTGCATTTCTGGAAAAAAGTGACCGGGTCAATGAAGCAGACCGCATGATATTTCATAACCTGATGTTTGAATGCGGGAATGAGACACATGTGGAAAATTCTTTAAAAATACTGACACGCATGCTCTGGAGCCATTTTAAAAAGCCTGTTATCCTGTTTATCGATGAATATGATGTGCCAGCTGCCGAAGCACAGGAGCATGGATATTACAAAGAAATGCTTATGGTTATCCGAAATATGTTCTGTGCAGCTTTGAAAACAAACGATTATTTAAAATTTGCTGTCGTTACCGGCTGTCTGCGTATTTCCAAGGAAAGTATTTTTACAGGCGTCAATCACTTTGTTTCTTATTCTGTGCTGGATGATGAATTTTGTGACAGCTTCGGATTTACGGAAAAAGAAGCAGAGGAGCTGCTGCAGCAGGGCGGGCTGATAAAGCATGCCGGGCAGATGAAAGAATGGTATGATGGCTATATGTTCGGGAGCAGGGAAATATACTGCCCATGGGATGTAGTCAGTTATGTATCAAAGCTTTTGAAAAATCCAGGCAGCAGGCCGAAAAATTACTGGGTGAATACAAGCAGCAACAGCATTATCCGCAGCTTTATAAACCATCAGGAATGGAATGTCAATGATAAATTCGAAATTTTATTAAATGGCGGAACGATGATACAGCATGTTTCCGATGAGCTTACTTATGACCAGCTGCACGATTCTGAGGATAATCTTTGGAGCGTTCTTCTGATGACCGGATATCTGACGAAAACAATGCGGCTGCCGCCTGGAGAAAATCTGACAGAAATAAAAATTCCAAATCAGGAGATTATGGGTATTTTCCGCCAGTCCGTGACAGCATGGTTTTATGACAGCCTTGATATGGGAAAAGCTAGGGAACTGATACAGGCATTCTGGGCCGGAGAGGCAGACGGGACCGCAGAGCTGATTTCAGATTTTCTGTTTGAAACCATCAGTTATTATGATTACCATGAAGACTTTTATCATGCATTTTTGGCCGGAATACTGAAAGCAGGCGGGTGCCTGGCGGATTCAAACAGGGAACAGGGACTGGGGCGGACGGATATTGCTGTGCGGGACCGCAAAAACAGGCGGGCTGCCGTGATTGAAATCAAAAGAGCAAAAAGCAGGGAAGCAATGGAGCATGCATGCAGGGAAGGAATGGAACAGATTTTAACGAAGGAGTATGGAAAAGGACTGACGCAGGAGTACCGCTGCGTGCTGTATTACGGAATGGCTTTTTTTCAGAAAACCTGCAGGGCTGCCGTAATGGAAATAAAAAGACAGCCCTGTTTATGATATGCAGTAATTTTAATCGATGCCGACCCGTATGCCGCCGCTTCGTTCGTTCGGCTGGATGATGACGGAGACGGGCTGGCCTGCGCTCCATTCGAATGCATATGACTCGCCCGAAGCCTGGCCGATAAATGTTTTCCAGTTCAGGTCGGCTTTTATCTGCGGGTCGCAATAGCCTGACTGGCTCATCCAGCAGATGACGGCGTCCGGGTCTGCACAGATGGTGCTGCGGCTTTGGATATTGCTTAACACAATCGGATTTCCGTCTGAGAGGACAGCCACGTAAGATTCCGGCCCGTTTCCGGTCAGCAGCGTGGTTGCAAGCCCTTTCTGGGAGAGGACGCCGCAGCCGATAAAGCGCACTTCATACTGGCATTCCTGGGTAAAGGCCAGCAGGTTTTCCGATTCCACGGAAATGACCTCGCCGGGAGACAGCTTATAAATTACAACGTGCTGGCTGTTGTTCGCATAATAGGTCACGGAATCTCCGTTCATCATGACCTTCATCAGCGGGATATTTTCCCCGGTTATGCGCCGGACCAGGGAACCAAACGCAGCCTGGGCAAAATTGTTCTGCGGGCCGAGCAGGAGCTTTTCAAATTTATAATTTTTTCCGCCGGGACTGTCTCCTGCGATAAAGGAGCCTGCTTTTGCGATAAGCACGCCGCTGCCGGAGCAGGTGACTTTCAGCGTTAGTTCATTGACGGTTTCTAATGTTAACATATCCAATCCTCCTAATTACTTACTGCTACGCCATATAAGGCACAAAGCCCGGCTAAGTCCTTTGCGACGCCGTTTCCGACGGCATTGAATTTCCAGCTGCCGCGGTATTCATAAATTTCGCCAATCATCATCGATATGACGTTCGAATAGTATTCCGTCATCGGAAAACTGGCAATTTCGGTATTGTTTTTATCCAGAATACGCATGTAGGCATCTTTCATCATGCCAAAATGCAGCCTTTTTTCAAATGCTTCGTTTATGGTCAGTACAAAGACAATTTTTTTTACATCCGGGTTCAGCTTTGTGAAATCGACCGTAATGCACTGGCGGTCGCAGGGAAGGCCGGACTGGAGATGGCAGCTGCGGTCGGGGCTTTTCTCCTGGCCGTAAAATACAAACCACGAATCGCCAGGCACTTTCCCGTCCGCGCCAAGCAGGAATGCAGATACATCCGCATCACACTGCGCATTGGAAGCGTTCCAGCCAAAGCAAGCCCGCAGCACGCCGGGTGTGCCGTTTGCAAGCGGTGCTTTTTGTCCCTTCTGGAGCGGATGGGACAGGCGCGGCATCCTGTGCGCGGACAGCGCTGGTGCTGCGGGCTGTATCTGGTGCCCGGACGGTGCCTGAATGGGCGGACGTGCCCGTGTGCCAGCGGGAGCTGTCCCTGCAGCAGGAGGCGGCGCAAAGCTGCCCTGGCCGGCCCTGTTCAGCGTGGTGATGTTCTGTGATGTGAAGGCTCCCTGACGGCGGGCACTTCCTGCGGATAAAATGGAATTGCGGTCGAAGGAACCCTTGGATTTCATGGCGGCTGTTATCATGATACCTCCTGTTTTGGAAAATATTGCTCGCGTATAAGATGTTCCGATATGGTGTATTCTAATAAAGCATTATAACAAAACGGGGGCGGCATGTAAAGCACGGATGCAGGATGGGCGGAGCCTTTGCAGCTGCCACGTTACTTTCCACGGGTCAGGAATGCGCACTAGCTGCGCATTCCGTGAGAAAATGATTCAGGAGTGAGGGGCGATTTTTGCGTAGCAAAATTCGGAATATCGACCCGAATCGTTACTATGAGCGGCCCCGGGCCGTGAATAGTAACTGTCTGGATATAAAACCGCACAGGAATTGCTGGAGAAAACCCCTGTATGCCGTTTAGTCATTCATTTAGGGATGCCTGCGCTGCGGTTATCCGGAGTTTTATGTGCTGGCATTGTATTTACAGCAATGACCATAATTCATAATATCATTAACATAAAGTGGTATAAAGCAATAAAGAGGGCGTATTGAAGGGAGCGGGTGGCAGAATGGCTGAAAGGGTTATGAAGACCGTATTAAAGTATAAGCTGGCTTATTATAAAAAAGCAAGAAGGAAGAATAGAGGAGAAATCGTTGTATGAGCAAGAAAATTGTTGTTATTACGGGAAGCCCGCGTAAAAATGGTAACAGCTTTGCCATGACGGAGGCTTTTATCAAAGCGGCGGAGGAGAAGGGGCATACCGTTACCAGGTTTGATGCCGCCATGAAAAAAGCAGGCGGATGTCATTGTGTTTACAATGCCGGTCTACTGGTATTCCATCCCGGCGCAGATTAAGGGCGTCATTGACCGGATATTTTCCTTTGTCGCAGGCGGAAAAGATATTGCAGGCAAGGCAGGAGTCAGGGTTTCAGGCCGGTAAAATCAAAAATCTTTATGGAGAAAATCTCCTGTTGATATGCATATGATGGAGCCGTTATGTGAATATGATTTCTTGATGGCATTTGACAGCGCTGCTAATTTGGCATCGTTACAGCCATGGTGGCTCTGTATATAAGAGTTATAACCTTTGGTATCAATTGATGAACAAACCGAGACTTCCACCGAAGCCTCGGTTTCTTTAGTGCGCCTGGCGGGCGCACGTTCTTGTACAGGAAATAAAGTCAATATTTCCATTGACAGTTACCATGTCAGGCTATGGCGGCATCGGTCATCAGTCCCAGGCGTTCCATCCTCCGGCAGCGTTCCTTATTTAACTCAGGCCATAAACTTCCTTATGCCTTTCATTCCCGTAAAATAGCCGTTTCGTGCCATCGGATGAAAAACAGAAAAATTTTATGGTATTATTCGGTGTACGCTTTTACTTTAGTGTAAACGGTTTTCAGCCGAAATAATAGGAAGCAGCAGAACAAGGAGAAAACGAAAAATGTATGAATTGGTACAGGTCAGTGGGAAATGCTATTACATAAACTGCCCGGCGAAGACAGGCGTCTATGTGGCGGACAGGGAGAATGTTTATCTGGTTGACAGCGGGAATGACAAGGATGCAGGACGGAAGGTCAGGCAGATACTGGATAAGAACGGATGGCACCTGGCGGCGGGACAACAGTGCTGCCGGACAAAAGGCGAAAAACTTTAGACCTGTTTTTGAAATTTCCGTACGGCATTTATACAGAGGAAATAAAGATTATGGCTTTCTATCCCCGATAATCCACAGCCCGACAAAACAGGGCAGGCATCCCCGGCGTTCCGGCGGATTGGGGAATCGGGGAACTGGGAGGAAAGCAGGAATAAATTGCTCAAACTTATAATGAAAGGTATGGGTGCAGTTCTGAAAAGTGGATTAAAGATAATTTGGAGGGATTATGAATAGTACTGTTTTGGAATTTGAGTGCATTGGCATGGATGACGGAAGCAAATTTCCCATCGAATATACCGGGCGTGGGCAAGACATATCGCCGGAATTTATAATTAAGAACCTATCACCGAATGCGAAAACCCTCGCTGTTACATTGGAAGATTTATCACATCCAATTAAGGATTTTACGCATTGGGTTATATGGAACATTCCTGCAACTGACAGAATAAAGAAAAATATTCCTGCTGGCAAGACAGTGCCAATGTTGG
>OFGB01002204.1_pt1 | contig 10787 bp, 6 predicted proteins | sample 1521491 | NCBI WGS metagenome assembly OFGB01 (sample SAMEA3504095, study PRJEB24116) | mouse gut metagenome | biome: mouse gut; feature: mouse-associated habitat; material: faeces | place: Denmark | collected 2011
ACCCCTGTAAATGGCATTTCCACACCACTTACAAGGGTTCTCTTTCTCAAAAGTTCACCGTAAAGTTCACTTATGCATTCATTTGCGCCGCAACCTCCGCCGCAAAGTCTTCATTCTTCTTCTCAAGACCCTCACCTGTTTCAAAGCGAATAAATCTCTTCAAAACAACCTCGGAACCAACTTCTTTAGAAACTGCCTCCAGATACTTCGCAACAGTCTCTTTGTTCTCGGCCTTTACATATTCCTGCTCTAACAGACATACTTCCTTCAGTTCTTTGCTCAGACGTCCGGCAATCATCTTCTCGATGATATTTTCCGGCTTATTAGCATTCTTCGGATCATTCTTAGCCTGCGCCATAAGAATCTCCTTCTCATGCTCTTTATAATCCTCCGGAACTTCATCCGTAGAGACATACTTAGGACTCAGCGCAGCGATCTGCATAGCAATATTCTTAAGCGCTTCTTTCACAGTATCAGAATTATTATCGGTCTTAGCCTCAACGAGCACGCCGATCTTACCGCCCGCATGAATATAAGATACTACGATACCATCCTCGGATACGATCTTCTCGAATCTTCTGATGTTCATGTTCTCACCGATCTTAGCAATCATCGCAGCCAATTTCTCGGCAACGGTTACAGAAGTATCCAGCGCCCATGGCTCCGCCTTGAATGCCTCAATATCAGCAGCCTCTGTATCGGCGGCCTGTTCCACTACTTCCTTTACGTATGTTCTGAATACATCATTCTTAGCCACGAAGTCTGTCTCTGCATTCACCTCAGCGATTGCAGCCACCTTATCTCCATCCTTAATCGTCGTTGAAACGATACCCTCTGCAGCAATTCTTCCCGCTTTTTTCTGTGCGGTCGCAAGTCCCTTCTCACGCAGGAACTCAATCGCTTTCTCAAAATCGCCGTCTGTTTCGGTCAGTGCTTTCTTACAGTCCATCATACCTGCACCGGTCTGCTCTCTTAACTCTTTTACCATACTAGCTGTAATAGCCATGTCTATCTCCTCCTAAATTCTGATCATCATCTAAGGAATTATCTATATGTCTACTCCTCTGTTTCAAAAGACTCTTCCGCCGCTGCTTCTTCATACAGCCCGTCGTCTCCGGTCATTCCCTGATTTGCCTCAACCACGGCATCAGCCATCTTAGACACAATTAACTTAACTGCACGGATCGCATCATCATTTCCCGGGATTACATAATCCAGCTCTTCCGGATCACAGTTTGTATCGGCGATACCGATCAACGGAATACCTAATGTATGCGCTTCCTGCACGCAGATTCTCTCCTTCTTAGGATCAACTACGAAGATTGCATCCGGAAGCTGCTTCATCTCTTTGATTCCGCCTAAGTTTCTCTCTAACTTTTCCCATTCCTTCTTTAACTGGATAACTTCCTTCTTCGGCAATACCTCAAAAGTTCCGTCCTCTGACATTCTCTCGATCTCTTTCAAACGAGCAACTCTACTCTTAATTGTCTTGAAGTTCGTCAGCATACCTCCAAGCCATCTCTCGTTTACATAATACATTCCGCAGCGCTCTGCTTCTGCCTTGATCGCGTCCTGCGCCTGCTTCTTGGTTCCAACAAACAATATCGTACCGCAGTCTGCCGCAATATCAGATACTGCCTGGTAAGCCTCGTCCACCATACCTACAGACTTCTGCAAGTCGATGATATAGATTCCATTTCTCTCCGTATAAATATATGGAGCCATCTTAGGATTCCATCTTCTCGTCTGATGTCCAAAGTGAACACCTGCTTCTAAAAGTTGCTTCATTGAAATAACGCTCATAGTTCTTTCCTCCATCTTGGTTTTTTACTTCCGCATATGTGTAAGCCCTCGAAACCAGCTAACATAATTCACTGCAAATTATGCAACAGAATTCCGGCACCCTCTCGGGCAAACAAATGCGTGATTTTTGCGACTTTTTCATAATAGCACAAAAGCCTTGCAAATGCAAGGCTTTTTCTACAATACAAAACAATCTGAAACTATATAAAACTATATAAAACTAATTGAAATTACTATGGAATCTACCATGGAATCTATTATATCATTACTATTCAAAACGGTTGTCTACCAGTATCTGGCGTATCCCTGGGCCCTCACAGGGCTGATCATGATATTCGTTCCTGTCTGCTGCGCTTCAATCATCTGTCCGTTACCGATATAGATTCCCACATGCCCCGGTTTCCAGCAGATATCTCCCGGCTGCGGTGAAGAAACTTTCTTACCGCCTGCGTATTGTGATTCAGAATAATGGGGTAAGGAGATACCGGCAACCGCGTGGCAATACTGCACAAGTCCGGAACAATCAAGCCCCTTCCCCGGCGTCGAACCGCCCCATACATAAGGAACTCCCAACTGGCTGTACGCCGCGCTCACAATCGTCTGTGCGACAGAAGTATTACCGCCTGTTGCTTCTGGTGTCGGTGTCGGTGTCGGCGCAGTCGTGCCTGTGCCTGTGCTCGTGTCGGTACTGGTTGAATCCGCCGTAGAGCCAGGATTACCCGCCGTCGTTGTGCCTCCTGGGGTCTGCGTCTGTGTCTGTGTTCTCTGCGTCCGGGCTGCTTCTGCTGCCCGACGCTCTTCTTCCGCTTTCTTGCGAGCCGCTTCTTCACGCTTCCTCTGTTCCTCTGCCGCTTTCGCCACGGCTATCTGGATCTGTTCATCCAGATTCGAGATCTCGTCTTTCTTATCCTCAATGGTAGCGTCCAATGTATCCTTCTGATCTTCGAACTCGACCTGCAAAGCCTCCAGGTTACTCATCTCCGTCTCCAAAGTCGTCTTAAGATCCTGAACCTGTTTCTTTGTCTCAACATATTCGTTCAGCATATTCCTGTCATAAGAGTGAATATTCTGAACATATTCCGCCTTGTTGATCAGATCAGAAAAATTCTCTGCAGATACCAATGTCTCAATAACACTTGCATCTCCTTCTTCATACATGAACTTAATGCGAAGCTTCATGGCTTCATACTGCTCTTCCTCTTTGGCTTTCGCGGCTTCGAGATCTTCTTCTGCCTGAGTAATCTCCTGCCCTTTTGCTATCAAATCGCCTTCCAGTTCACTAATCTTTGATACTAACTCTGTCAGCTTCTTCTGCAGGGAATTCACTTCACTCTGCGCCGCATCCTTATTCTTCTTCAATGTATCAATAGATGGTTCTCCAAAAACCGGCGTCACGAGTAATCCGCACGTCAACACCGTAACTAATAAAGCGCTTCCTAATCTTCTCATAAGTTCTCCTGTCAATCTTTGCTATTTAAAAATCTTACAAAACATATTATTACCAATAACGTCTATACCAGGGAGATCCATATACACTGGCTACTCTCACCACGTCTCCTGTACGAGGCGCATGGATCATCTGTCCGTTCCCTAAGTATATCCCTACATGGCTTCCATAACATACTACATCTCCCGGCTGAGGATTGCTCACCGCTTTTCCTCCGCCGCCCTGAACCTGTGACGTACGCCCGACGCTGATTCCCGCGACAGAATGACAATACTGCACAAGTCCGGAACAGTCAAGTCCTTGTCCCGGCATCGAACCGCCCCATACATAAGGAACTCCCAGCTGACTGTACGCCGCGCTTACGATCGCCTGAGCTGCAGACGTGTTTCCTGTGTCCGCACCGCCGGTCGAAGGAGCGCTGTTATTATCTGCCGCAGTACTATTGTTATTATTAGCAGTCTCGTTATTATTATTCGTATTGGCAGAGGTATCCGTATTGCCGTTATCCACAGGAGCGTTCGCATTACCGTTATCGGCAGAGGTATTAGTATTGCCGTCATTGGAAGTACTGTCGGCGATACCGATTCCTGTATTGCCGTTATTTCCATTGTCGTTAGCAGTACTGTTCTCTGTATTGCCGTTATTTCTATTGCGATTGGCCGCTTCTTCCCGCGTCCTGCGCTCTTCCTCTTCCCGGCGTCTTCTTTCTTCAGCCTCTCTTGCCGCCGCTTCCGCCGCCGCCTGAATCTGAACGTCCAAATCCGCAACTTCTGCACGCTTTGTCTCGATCGTCGTACTTAATTCTGTCTCTTTCTCCTCATATTCGGTCTGCAAAGACATCATCGCTTTCTGGTCTTCTTCCAGCGATGTCTTTAAGTCAGAGATCTCCTGCTTCGTCTCTACATATTCATTCAGTTGCTCTCTGTCATACTTATGTACGTTCTGGACATATTCAGCTTTATTTACCAGATCCGTGAAATTCTTTGCGCTGACCAGTGTCTCAATCGCCGTCGAATTTCCCTCTTCATACATGTACTTAATACGAAGCTTCATAGCCTCATACTGCTCTTTCTCTTTCTTCTCTGCCGACACCAGGTCTTCTTCCGCCTGAGTGATCTCTTCCCCTTTTTTAATCAGATCTTCTTCCAGGACGCCCAGTTTTGTCATAATATCTGTCAATTCCTGCTGCAGTGAGTTCACTTCGTTCTGCTTCGCCGCTTTATTCTCTTTTAACTTATCAACCGACGGAGCCGCCATAGCGGGCGTCACGATCAAAGAACCGGCAACGACAGTAATCAGTATCCTTCTTCCTATTCTTCTCTTATCTAATGCCATCTTGAATTATCCATCCTTTTTATTCTATTTATACCCTTTTTCCCTCATCAGATACAAGAACCCTCTCCCCGAATCCTATATCTAGAAACAATTATAACTCACGAAATCAAACTTTGCAACAATTTTTAATAATTATGTAACATTTTCTAATCTACTGTATATTCATATTCGTATAACCCATCAGACTGACGTCTACTTCCCGGGCGGCTTCTCTTCCTTCCCGGATCGCCCATACCACCAGGGACTGACCTCTGTGCATATCGCCCGCGGTGAAAACATGTTTCACATTCGTATGATATGCTCCCGGCAATGTCTCCACGTTCGTCCGCTCATTGACCCTTACCCCGAATTCCTTCGTCACATAACTCTCGCTTCCCAGGAATCCGGCGGCAATCAGTACCAGATCTACGTCGACCGTGTACTCGCTTCCGGCAATTTCCGCCATCGTCATTCGCCCTGTCTTCCCGTCTCTTTTAGACTCCAGCTTCACAAGGACAGCCTTATGGACGTTCCCTGCTTTATCTTTTTTAAACTCCTTGACCGTCGTCCGGTATACCCTTGGATCCTTTCCGAATACCGCTGCCGCTTCCACCTGCCCGTAATCTGTCTTGCAGACTTTCGGCCACTCCGGCCAGGGATTCGTTCCGGCCCGCTCCTCCGGCGCCTTGGGCAGCATCTCGAGCTGCAGTACAGACTTCGCGCCGTGCCGCATGGATGTTCCCACGCAGTCATTTCCCGTATCGCCGCCGCCGATCACCATAACATTCTTCCCTGCCGCGGAGATATACGTCCCCTCTTTCAGCTGCATCTCGTTCGCCCACAGCGCTTTCGTCGTCGATTTCAGGAAATCCACCGCAAAATATATTCCTCCTGCGTCTCTCCCCGGAACCTTGATATCCCTCGGGTTCGAAGCGCCGCAGCAGAGTATAACACGGTCAAATTCTTTCAGTAATTCAGAAGCTTTCCTGTCTTTGCCTATATTACACTTTGTAACGAACGCAACTCCTTCTTCTTCCATAACCCCAATCTTCCTGTCGACAACCTGCTTCTCCAGTTTCATATTCGGGATACCGTACCGAAGCAGTCCGCCGATCTTGTCCTCCCGCTCAAAGACCGTTACGCTGTGTCCCCGCCGATTCAGCATATCCGCAGCCGCAAGCCCGGAAGGGCCGGAACCCACCACCGCAACATGCTTTCCCGTGCGGACCTTCACCGGTCTCGCTTTCGCGTAACCTTTCTCGTATGCATTCTCAATAATGCCGTACTCATTTGCTTTGGTCGAAACCGCATCTCCGTTCAACGTACACGTACATGCGGCCTCACACAACGCCGGACACACCCTGGATGTAAATTCCGGGAAATTATTCGTCTTCTTGAGTCTGTAATAAGCCTCTTCCCAATTCCCATGAAAGATCAAATCATTCCACTCCGGAATAAGATTATGCAGCGGACAGCCGCTCGCCATCCCCATAATCATCTGCCCCGACTGACAGAATGGAACGCCGCATGCCATACACCTGGCCCCCTGACGCTCCTGCTCCTCTTTCGACAGAGGCGTATGGAATTCACGAAAATGTCTGATTCTTACCTCCGGATCTTCCGCCGGCTTATCCTGTCTCTCATATTCCATAAAACCTGTTGCTTTTCCCACTTTTTACGCCTCCTATCTTCCGCCTTTGATCGTATAAAATGCTTCGACTTTCGCCTGTTCACTACTCATACCCTGTTCTTCCATCTGAAGAATCGTTGTCAGCATCTTCTCATAGTCAACCGGGATGATCTTCTTGAACTTCGGCAGATAATCTGTAAAGCGCTCAAGGATCTTCTTCCCGATCTCTGAATTCGTACAGGAAACATGCTCTTGGATCATGCTCTTTAATTCATTGACATCGAACTTAGATGTAATTCGCTCAATATGAACCATCTGTTTATTCACATTCTGATACAGGTCGCTGTCAAGATCCAGCACGTAAGCTACGCCGCCGCTCATTCCTGCCGCGAAGTTCCTACCGGTCTTTCCAAGAACAGCCACACGTCCGCCGGTCATATATTCACAACCATGGTCTCCGACTCCCTCAACCACTGCCATGGCGCCGGAATTGCGCACTGCGAACCTTTCTCCGGCCACACCGTTGATAAAAGCTTTACCGCCGGTCGCCCCATAGAGCGCGACGTTTCCTATTATAATATTCTCCTCGTGGCGATACTTCACGCCTCTTGGCGGATAGACGATAAGCTTCCCGCCCGATAAGCCTTTTCCAAAATAATCATTACTGTCTCCAACAAGCTCTAAAGTAAGCCCCTTTGGAATAAACGCGCCGTAAGACTGTCCGCCCGCTCCGGTACATTTCACCACATAACTGTCCTCCGGCAGACCTTCAGGATACCTTCTCGTGATCTCGGAGCCAAAGATCGTACCGAATGTCCGGTCTGTATTACCTATCTCTACCTCAATACTTCTCCTCTGACCTTTCTTCAGCGCCGGGAGCAATTCCTTCACCAGCACTCTCTCGTCCAAAGTTTTTTCCAGCTCAAAATCATATACCTTCTTTGAATCAAAGATAACAGGAGTCTTCGTCCCCTCATATGGATTATAGAGTATCTGTTCCAGATTAAGGGTCTCCGCACGCCTGGATACGGCAGATTCTCTCACCTTCAAAAACTCCGTTCGACCTACCAGCTCATCAATAGAACGCACCCCTAGTTTCGCCATATATTCACGCAGATTCTCCGCCATAAAACGCATAAAGTTAATCACATACTCCGGTTTCCCGGTAAATCTCTTTCTAAGCTTCGGATTCTGTGTCGCCACGCCCACCGGGCAGGTATCCAGATTACAGACACGCATCATCACACAGCCCATAGTCACCAGCGGCGCCGTCGCGAATCCGAATTCCTCTGCACCTAAGATTGCCGCGATCGCAACGTCACGTCCGCTCATCAGTTTTCCGTCCGTCTCGATTCGTACCCGTTCTCTCAGTCCGTTTCGAAGCAGCGTCTGATGCGTCTCGGCAAGCCCCAGCTCCCACGGAAGTCCCGCGTTGTGAATAGAGCTTCTCGGAGCCGCGCCCGTGCCTCCGTCATATCCGGAAATCAGTATCAGGCCCGCCCCTGCCGCAACCGTACCGACGCCGGCCTCCGACACCAGTTTCACAGAGATCCTGGCGTCTTTATTCGCATTCTTACAGTCATAGATCAACTGCGCCAGATCCTCGATAGAATAGATATCATGATGCGGCGGTGGGGAGATCAGGCTGACCCCCGGCGTCGAATGGCGCGTATTGGCAATCCACGGATATACTTTATTCCCCGGAAGATGTCCTCCCTCTCCCGGCTTCGCTCCCTGCGCCATCTTAATCTGGATCTCCTTCGCGCTGACCAGGTATCTGCTGGTCACGCCAAATCGTCCGGAGGCCACCTGCTTGATCGCCGAACATTTGTCGCCGTTCAGACGTTCGATCTCCTCACCGCCTTCTCCGCTGTTGGATTTCCCGTGAAGACGATTCATCGCGATCGCCAGCGTCTCGTGCGCTTCCTTGGAAATAGATCCATACGACATGGCCCCGGTCTTGAATCTGGTAACGATAGAGTCCACGCTCTCCACCTCGTCAAGCGGAATCCCCTTCTTTGGGTAATTAAACTCTAACTGTCCGCGGAGATTGATCTGCTCTCCCTCCGCGTTCACCAACTCCGTATATTTCCGGAACATCTCATAGTCTCCCCGTCTGGTAGATTGCTGGAGCATATGGATCGTCTGCGGATTATAAAGATGCCTCTCTCCACCGCTCTTTGACTTATGCCGCCCGATACTGTCAAGCGTCAGGTCCACCTCCAATCCCAACGGATCAAACGCCTGGGAATGGCGCGCCACATAGTCTTCCGATATCTCCTCGATTCCAATCCCGCCTACGCGGCTGACGGTATCTGTAAAGTATCTCTGTATGAATTCTTCCTTCAATCCGATGGCCTCGAAGATCTTCGCTCCCTGATAAGACTGAATGGTGGAAATACCCATCTTCGACGCAATCTTAATGATTCCGTGCAGAATCGCATGGTTGTAATCATTTATCGCCGCATAGTAGTCTTTCTGCAGCATATCGCTTTCAATCAGCAGCCTTATGGACTCATGAGCAAGGTATGGATTGACTGCGCAGGCCCCGTATCCAAGCAGCGTTGCAAAATGATGTACCTCCCTTGGCTCTCCGGTCTCCAGAATGATCGCTACAGAAGTCCTCTTCTTCGTCCTTACCAGATGCTGCTGAAGCCCCGATAACGCCAGAAGAGACGGCATAGGCACATGATACTCGTCTACTCCTCTGTCCGTAAGAATCAGAATATTGGCGCCCTCCCGGATTGCCCGGTCCACCTCGATGAATAAGTAATCAATTGCTTTCTCCAATTCCTGATTCTTGTAATATACTATCGGAATCTCCGCTACCCGGAAACCCTCCTTTTTCATACTCTTGATCTTAAGAAGATCCGTATTGGTAAGGATAGGATGTTCCACCTTGAGCATCCTGCAGTTCTCCGCTTTCTCTTCCAGAAGGTTTCCGTCCGCTCCGATATAAACGGTCGCCGACGTAACGATCTCCTCGCGGATCGCGTCGATCGGCGGATTCGTGACCTGTGCAAATAACTGTTTAAAATATCCGAACAAGTCCTGATGCTTATCCGATAACACGGCGAGCGGAGCGTCGATTCCCATTGCCGCCGTTCCTTCCGAACCGTTCATCGCCATCGTAAAGATCGAACTCTTTACTTCCTCATAGGAATATCCGAACGCTTTCTGAAGTCTTCTGCATTCCTCCGCCGAGTAAGACGGAACTTTCTGATTCGGTATCTTCAAATTCGTAAGCTCTGTCAGATTACTGTCCAGCCACTCCCCATAAGGCTGTCTGCCGGCATAATACTCCTTCAGCTCGTCGTCATTGACGACCTTCCCCCGCACTGTGTCTACCAGAAGCATTTTCCCCGGATGCAGGCGCTCTTTGATCAGAATCCTGCCCGGATCAATATCCAGAACGCCCACCTCCGATGAAAGGATCAGCGTATCATCATCCGTAATATAATACCTGGAAGGGCGAAGACCATTCCTGTCAAGGACGGCTCCCATACAATCTCCGTCGCTGAACAAGATCGACGCCGGACCGTCCCATGGCTCCATCATCGTTGCGTAATATTGATAGAAATCTCTCTTCTTCTGGGATATACTCCTTGTATTCGCCCATGGTTCCGGAATCGCAATCATAACTGCCAACGGCAGGTCCATCCCGCTCATGACCATGAACTCGATCGCATTATCAAGCATCGCCGAATCCGAACCGGAACTGTTGATCGCCGGAAGGACCTTATGTAGTTCTCCTTTCAAATGTTCGGATTCCATATTCTCTTCTCTGGCCTGCATCTTATCCGCATTTCCGCGGATCGTATTGATCTCTCCGTTATGTACGATGAAACGATTCGGATGAGCGCGCTCCCAGCTTGGATTCGTATTGGTACTGAATCTGGAATGTACCAGAGCAATCGCAGATTCATAGTCCTTATCCTGCAGATCCTCAAAAAAGGACCGAAGCTGTCCTACCAGGAACATCCCCTTATAGGCGATCGTCCTGCTGGAAAGAGACGCCACATAAGTATCGTTGCTGCTCTGCTCAAAGACACGGCGCACCACATAAAGCCGCCTGTCAAAATCAATCCCCTGCTCCGCCTTCTTCGGACGCTCAATGAATCCCTGCATAATACACGGCATACAAGCCGCCGCACGGCTTCCCAGTACCTCTGGTCTTACCGGCGTTTCTCTCCACCCAAGGAAATTCATACCCTCTTTCTTCACGATCACCTCGAAGATTTTCTTCGCCTGATTCCTCTTCAGTTCATCCTGCGGAAAGAAGAACATACCGACTCCATAATCTCTCTCAGAACCCAAAAGAATGCCGAGAGGCTTACAGACCCTGGAGAAGAACTTATGCGAAATCTGCAGTAAGATTCCAACTCCGTCGCCTGTCTTGCCCTCGGCATCCTTGCCGGCCCTATGTTCCAAATTCTCCACAATCTTCAATGCGTCCGCCACCGTACTATGGCTCTTCCTGCCTTTGATATTAACGACTGCGCCGATCCCACAATTATCATGCTCGAACTGTGGACGGTATAACCCGCCCCGACTGTTTACCATCTGTTCCTTCATCTCTCTGTCCCTTTCTTA
>OFGB01002206.1_pt1 | contig 10779 bp, 10 predicted proteins | sample 1521491 | NCBI WGS metagenome assembly OFGB01 (sample SAMEA3504095, study PRJEB24116) | mouse gut metagenome | biome: mouse gut; feature: mouse-associated habitat; material: faeces | place: Denmark | collected 2011
TTGTGCTGGAGCCGCTGGACAGACTGGGCATTCCCCCGGAGAAGGCCACCTATGTGTGTGAGCTGTACCGGCAGGAGGGCGGTCATCTCTACCAGTTCAGCTGCCGCGTGGCGGGCCGCATCCTGGGCGGCCATGGCGAGCCGGGGGCCCAGGGGACCTGCTGCCACGAGACTTACCCATACGGTGCGCCGGAGTTCCCGGAGCCCCACTTTGACCTGGAGTTCGGCCTCACCCTGCCCTGGGTGATGGAGGAGCCGGAGGACTGCTCTTGAGAGCAATGTCAACCCCTCGCGGCAAGAATGGATTGTCCTGGATGGTTGTTCTTGACAATAACGATATTCGATGTTATACTGATCTCAACAATATCGAATATCGCTATTTCTCCGAAGCCAGCATCTCTAAAAGTTCTTTTGATTCTTTTCTTTCAAGAAAAGAATGGTTGCGGAATCCATTGGAAGGGAGGCAGTACCCATGGCGCGGGAGAAGTTTCAAACATTGACGGAGCAGATGTTTTACATCCTGCTGTGTCTTCAGCGGGAGTGCTGCGGGGTGGACGTGATGGCCCGGGTGTCGGAGATGACCGGCGGCCGGGTGGTCATCGGCCCGGGGACCCTGTACAGCCTGCTGGAGAGCTTCCAGCGGGAGGGGTTCATCTGTGAGACCCGGGTGGAGGGCCGCCGCCGCTCCTACCAGATCACTGCCGCAGGCCGGCAGCGGCTGGCAGAGGAGGTCCGGCGGCTGCGGAGGCAGACTGAGGACTACGAGCTGTTCAGAGAGGGGGAGTACGCGTGAGCAGAGACAGAAAGAGAACCTTGAACTGGTACCAGATCAACGACAGCGAGGCCATAGCCCGGCATCTGGAGCGGATGGCGGAGCGGGGCTGGCTCCTGGAGAAGGCGGGCAGCACCCTATGGACTTACCGCCGGGGGGAGCCGGGGCCGGTCAAATACACGGCCACCCGCTTTCCGGAGGCCTCGGTTTTGGACGCCGCCCCCACCGACGGTCAGGAGACCTACATCGACTACTGTCGGGCCGGGGGCTGGGAGCTGGCCGGGGCCTACGGCCCCCTCCAGATCTTCCGGGCCGTGACGCCGGACCCCACCCCCATTGAGACCGACGAGAGGTTCAAGCTGGACGCTGTCCGCCGGTCCATGGGCAAGAGCTTTGTATTCAGCTATGGGCTGCTGCTGGCGTCCATGGGCCTGAACCTCTGGCTGCGGGCAGAGAGCTTCCGCAGGGACCCCCTGGAATTTATCAGCCGGTCCAGCAATCTGAGCCTGACCCTGCTGCTGGCGGGGATGGCGGTCTACTGCGGGGCCTTCCTGGCGGACTACTTCATCTGGCTTTTCCGCTCCAGACGGGCCGTGGAGCGGGGCGGGGCCTGCGCCAGGGTCCACACCCGGGCCCGGCTGTGGATGGGCTGGGCGCTGATGGCCCTCTGCGCCCTGACCCTGCTGGGATATCTGGAGGACTACGCCGTTCCGGGCGCCCGGTGGATTCTTCTGTACGCCTTCGGCGGGGTCCTGCTGGTGCTGGCCGCCTCCCGGGGGGTGATGGGGCTGCTCAAGGGCCGGGGCTGCCGCCGGGGGACCACCCGGACCGCCTTTGTGGTCACGGTGGCGGCGCTGAGCGTGCTGTACGCCGCCAGCCTGCCCTTTCTGCTGCTGGGCACACAGAGGGCCCGCTTCCTGCGGATGGACCGGGAGCCGGCCTATGTCCACACCAACCACCCGGGCTCCGCTGTGAGTTATGATATGGAGGTGTACCGGGACCCCCTGCCCATCACCCTGGAGGCGCTGGGCTTTGAGGTGACGGAGGAGGACCAGTGCAGCTATCGGGCCAAGACGGACCGCTCCCCCCTGGCCGCCCGGACCGTCTGCTCTCAGGGGCCGGCGGAGTGGTCCAGCGATCTGCCCGATCTGAGGTACGAGGCGTGCCGGATCCCCTGGGGCTGGCTGCGGCAGCTGTGCTGGGATCTGACCATTGCGCCGGAGAACAGCGCCGCCCACTACTACGGCCCCGATTACGCCTTTCCAGCGGAGCTGCCGGAGGGGGCCCTGGAGGCCCGACGGACGGAGAACGGGGGGCGGTACGCCCTGCTTGACCGGGAGGGCATCGTACTGATCTGCGGGAGCTGGGATCTGACGCAGGCCCAGGTGGAGACGATCTGGGAGAATGCGCGCACTTTCCGCTAAATTCGAGGTTTACAGAAGTCCGGTCCTGTGGTAGACTAACAGGGAAAATCTCTCTGGAGGACAACGCTGTGACCATCCTTAACCGGCTGCTGGGGGCCGTGAAATACATTGTAAAAAAAGCGGACATGGTCCTGCTGGGGCTGTGTCTGGTGTGCACGGCCTTCGGCGTCGTGCTCATCGCCAGCGCCACCGGCTATTTGGGGCTGGCGGAGCAGGTGAAGCGGGTGCTGATTCAGTCCGCCGGGGCGGTCATGGGTGTGGCGGCCTACTTCATCTTCTCCAACGTGGACATGGAGCACTTCGCGGAGAAGTGGTGGCTGTTTCTGATCTTCGACATCGGCTTCATTGCCCTGCTGCGCACCCCGCTGGGCCGGGAGGCCTACGGCAACCGCTCCTGGATCTACGTGGGCCTGCCCATGATGATTCAGCCGGCAGAGATCGTGCGTCTGACCTTTACGGTACTGCTGGCCCGGCAGATCGCCTGGTTCCGGGACAACCGGCGGATGCGGGGATTCGGGTCCCTCTTCTGGCCCGCGGCCCACGCCCTGTTCATGTTTGTGTGGATTTTCCTCCTGTCCAGGGACGCGGGCAGCGGTATGATGTATCCCATTATCTACATGGGCATGGCTCTGGCCGCCGGGCTGGCCTGGTACTGGTTCGCCCTGGCTATTGGCTCCCTGGGGGTGGGCATCGGCCTGCTGGCGGTGTTCGAGAAACTGCCCAAGTACTGGATGGACCGGTTCCACGTGATCCTGGACCACAGCTACAGCCCCGGCGGCGTGGGCTACCAGCAGAGCCGCGGCCTGCTGGCCCTGGGCAGCGGCGGCCTCTTCGGCCAGGGCCTCTTTCAGGGCATCCAGACCCAGGGGGGCGAGGGCAGTCTCCCGGCCCGGCAGACGGATTTCATCTTCTGCGTGTGCGGCGAGGAGCTGGGCATGGTGGGGTGCATGGTGGTGATTGTGCTGGAGTTTCTGGTGGTATACCGCTGCTTCCAGACCGCCCGGGTGGCCAAGAGCTCCATGGACGCGCTCATCTGCGTGGGCTTCGGCACCATGCTGATCTTCCAGACCGTGGAGAACATCGGCATGTGCCTGTTTGTCATGCCGGTCATCGGACTGACCCTGCCCTTTTTCAGCTACGGCGGCAGTTCCATCCTGTCCCTCTTCGCCGCCATGGGCATCGTCTCCGGCGTCCGGAGCCGGACTCTGCCGGACTGGCTGCGGATGACGTAGCGGGGCAGAGGGGATATGTTGGTGTTTATCTTTAAAAAGACAAATGTCCTTTGACTCGAATCCCATTTTCCATAAATGAAGCAATCCATATGATAGGCTCGTTCACCTATAGCAATCATCAAAAAGCCTAACAATAACCGGAAGCAGCAAACCAGTGGGAGCAGTCCGGCGTTATATTCGATAAGGACCTTGCGAACCGCCTCATTCAAACTATGTCCAATAAACTTATGAGAAACACCTTCTGTCTGAAGCTATTATAGCGCAAAAAGCGGCTTATGACTAGTACTCCACCAAGTCAGGAACTTTTATTTGGTTTGGGCCGGATTTCTGCAGGCTTCGTTGTCGTCTTTGGTGGGCATCAGCCCACCGGTGTCGTCCGCCTTGCCCTGCAAAAATCTTTCTCCAAGCGCAATTTGCATTTGCTAACTTGGTAGACTACTAGAATCGCTTCGAACCAATTCGATACAGCATACGGCTCTCTCTGCCGTTATACTCATGCGGATTTCATCCATAAAACGCAAATCCCGCCGCAGGTGCGTCTCGCACATTACGGCGGGATTTTTAATTTATGTGGGCCGATTCACCAATTTAAGTAATATTTCGTCATAGTCTTCTCTAATTCGCTTTTGGTTTTTTAAGATGGTACAGGTACGCCAACCTCGCTGGCAGCCTCCATCTTGAACTTGTCCATAGCCTCGCGGGCCTCGGGGACGTTGATGCGATTGTTCTTCTTAGACATGTTTCCTTTTCTCCTTCTCCTTTTATTGCGATGGCACGGGCGGGCGGAGAAGGTGGAACGCATTGCGCCCGTGCCTTATCCGCTTTACGCTGTACCGCAGGGCGAATGCTGTTTTTTCTTCGCCCTTGTCGCAACCATATCATTTGCAGTCCGCCGCTGAATATGCTTTTCGTCCTGCGGTAATTTCTTGCAGAAAACAGGCGGGCTGAGGTATACATTATAATAAATAAATCAAAAAGAAATGGAAGCATGCCGGGTGCGCGCCCTGCCCTACTCCGTCCGCAGCGCCACCACCGGGTCCTTCTTAGCCGCCACTTTGGAGGGAATCAGCCCGGCGATGATGGTCAGCAGCGCACTGATAGCCACCAGTACCACCGCGCCCTGGACAGGCAGCGCGGCCTTCAGGCCAACAATACCGGTGAAGTGGAGCAAAATGGCGTTAATGGGAATGATCAGCAGCAGCGTCACGCCAATGCCGATCAGGCCCGCGCCCAGACCTACGATCAGGGTCTCCGCGTTGAACACACGGCTCACGTCCCGCTTGCTGGCTCCCACGGCCCGGAGGATGCCGATCTCCTTGGTCCGCTCCAGCACGGAGATATAGGTGATGATGCCGATCATGATGGAGCTCACCACCAGGGAGATGGACACAAACGCGATGAGCAGATAGCTGATGCCGCTGATAATATCCGTCACCGAGCTCATCAGCAGGGCTACGTAGTCGGTGTAATTGATCTCGTCCTCGCTGTTGGCGCAGGCGGCGTTGTAGTCCGCGATCCTGTCCGCAATCTGATCCTTCTCCGCAAAGGAGGCAGCGTAGATGCTGATGGTGGCGGGACTGTCCAGATCCACATACCCCAGCAGGTCCAGATTCTCCTCATAGGTGGAGCTGGATTTGGTGGGGGGCATGTAGTTGTCATAGAGATACACAAACTGCCACGGCTCCAGGGGCTGGACGCGGATGGACAGATAGCCGTCCCCCATGGCCGCCGACAGCATGGCCGACAGCTGCTCCTGGCTCATGGTCCCCAGCTGGGCCTGGAGGCCCTGGGCGTACTGGGCCCGCACCTGCTCCGCAACAGACTCCCGGATCCGGGTAAACAGGGTCTCGTCGTCCATGTCCGCAATGTAGCCGGAAACCGTCTCCTCGTCCACGCCCATCTCCCCGGCGTACTGGGCCACAATGGCCTGTTCAATGCTCTCCCGGGTCATGCCCTCCGTCTGCTGGGCAACCACACTGTCCACGTACGCATCCGAGGGCTGGCTCATCACATCCATGTAGGCGGCGGCCTTCTCCGTGTCGGACAGGGTCTCCAGGTGGTCCCTGATGGCAAATTTCTTCTGGTCCTCCGTGGGCTCCGCGTCGTCCTCCCGGGGGAAGGGCAGGCCGCTGATCACGTCCGTGCCCTCATCCGCCATCTGCTCCCGGACAATGTCCATGCTCTCCGTGGTCTCAATGGCGTAGGCGGTCAGCGCGCCGGTGTAGCCGATGGCCCCGGTGACCATGCCGGCGGTGGACTCCTCGCTGGGCCGGGCCACGCCCACCACCTTCAGCCGCGTGCCCACGTCCTCGCTGTTGTAGAGGAAGTCCATCCCCGTCTCCGTGGCGGACATGTCCACATAGATCCCCGCGGCGGCCTCATACTGGTACTTTTCCGCCGGCAGCAGCAGCTTGAAGTCCATCCCGCACAGCTCCTCATAGCTCCAGCTGCGCTGCTGGGCGTCCAGGGTCTGGCCCTCCATGGCGCTGTTGAGGCTCTCCGTCATGTGGTCTGAGGACAGGAGGCCCAGGGCGTAGAGCATGAGATCGGAGATCTCGTTGTTCCGGTCCACAAAGAGGATCACCTCGTCGCAGCGCTCCGGCCACTTGCCGTAGAGCAGATCGTACTGGCTCTTCACCTGCTCTCCCACGACTGCCCCGTCATTGCCGGGCAGCAGCTCCTCCCACACGTCCATGCGCTCGTACATGGCCCCCATGTTGGCAAAGTAGGAGGAGTAGTCCCCGCCGTACATGGCGCTCATAGCATCCTGAAGCATGGTCATCACGTCGCTTTTGACGATCTTCCCGTCCTCGTCCTGGGTGTAGATGTCAAAGGCGAAGTCGTAGCCGTACTGAATCGTGGAGAGGCCGCTGATCCCGCCGCCCCCCTGGTCCAGCCAGGTCTTGAAGTCCCGGAGGTTGTTGGTCTGAACCTCCGCCTCCACCATGGAGTTGAGCATGTCGTACATGACCGTGGAGGAGTAGACCCGCTCCATGTCGTGGTCCTCCCCCTGTTCGCTCCGGTGGGCCCCCATGAGGGAGGAGAGGAGATCGGACATGTCCGTGCTCTCCGCCTGGATGGTGATAGGGTAGCTGGAGAGGGTCTCCTCCTGGACCTGATCGATATAGCTGTTGATGCCGGCGGACAGGGACAGGATCAGGGCGATGCCGATGATGCCGATGGACCCGGCAAAGCTGGTGAGCAGGGTGCGCCCCTTCTTGGTCATCAGGTTGTTCAGGGACAGGGTGAAGGCGGTGGGGAAGCTCATGGAGGGCTTCTTCATCCCCACCTCCACCCGCCGGGGCTTCTCCTCCCGGCCGTCAAAGGGGGCGCTGTCGTCCACCACCCGGCCGTCCAGCAGGCGGATGGTCCGGGTGGCGTACCGCTCCGCCAGCTCCGGGTTGTGGGTGACCATGATGACCAGCTTCTCCCGGGCGATCTCCGCCAGCAGGTCCATGACCTGTACGCTGGTCTCGCTGTCCAGAGCGCCGGTGGGCTCGTCGGCCAGGAGGATATCCGGGTCATTGACCAGGGCCCGGGCGATGGCCACCCGCTGCATCTGGCCGCCGGAGAGCTGGTTGGGCCGCTTGTGTATCTGGTCTGCCAGCCCCACCTTCTCCAGGGCCTCGGCGGCCCGGCGGCGGCGCTGGGCCTTGCCCACCCCGGAGAGGGTCAGGGCAAGCTCCACGTTGGCCAGCACCGACTGGTGGGGGATGAGGTTATAGCTCTGGAATACGAAGCCGATGGAGTGGTTGCGGTAGGCGTCCCAGTCCCCGTCCCGGAACTCCCGGGTGGACCGGCCGTTGATGACCAGATCGCCGCTGGTGTATTGGTCCAGTCCGCCCACGATGTTCAGCAGGGTGGTCTTGCCGCACCCGGACTGGCCAAGGATGGCCACAAATTCGTTCTCCCGGAAGCAGACGCTCACCCCCCGCAGAGCTGTGACGTTCTCCCCGCCAGTCTCATATACCTTGACAATATTGTCCAGTTTCAGCATGGATTGTCCTCCTTGATTTCCGCGCCGCGCCGGATCAGCGCGGTTCTTAGCTCCAACTGCCTGCGGCACTCCGCCGCCGCCATCCCACAGCAGCAGACGGCCATCAGGGCCTGACCGGCACAGGAGAGGAGCATGCCCAGCAGCGCCAGCCGCTCCTCCCGGCTCTCCGGCGTCAGGCCGCTCCAGTCCGCCCGTTCCAGCACCAGGAGCACCATATCCGGCAGGGCCAGCAGCTGTCCCGCGTCCATACCTGCGTTCTGGCGCAGGATGCCCAGGAACAGGGCAAAATCGTCCCGGTTTGCCTGGATATAGGCCAGAACCCGGTCAAACAGGGCCAGGGGCAGCTCCATGGGCTTTCCGCCGCAGCTGTCCAGGCTTCTGGACACCGCCGTCTCCAGCAGCTTGTCGCAGCAGCGCAGCACATGGCGGAACAGGTCCGTCTTGTCGGTGAAGTACTGATAAAAGCTGCCCCGGGGGATCTCCGCTGCCTGGATAATGCGGCTGATGGACACCTCGCCGTAGGGCCGCCGGGCGAACTCCGCGACAGCGGCGTGGAGCAGCTTCTCCCGCTTGGGGGGCGGGAGGTTGAAAAATGTCTGGGTGGGCATATGCCGGCCTCCCTTTTTCGAACTGGCGCTTATGATACATGACAAGTTGTCACATGTCAAGGGCTTCCAGTGGGATTTTACAAACCGTTCATATTGCCGGCGCCCTTTGAGAAGAGATAAAAAGGGGGCGGGGAAGCAGAGCGGCATTCCGAAAAAGTCCTCCAGAATGTCCCGCAGCTCCGCCCGGGTTTTGTCATACTCTTTACACAGGCGGGCCTCCGACGCAAAGGAGCGGGCTATCCGCATGAGGGAAAAGGGCTTCAGCTTCCAGTCCATGTATATGAAAATCCCAATGATTCCATATGGGACCGATACCTCATCCCAATTCTCTGTTACAATAAAATACATTTATACAAAAAAACGCCCTGCAGGATTGCCCTGCAGAGCGTTCTTTTTTTGGGGGGATTAGAGCTTCTCGCGGACCTTGGCGGCCTTACCGACACGGTCACGCAGATAGTAGAGCTTGGCGCGGCGCACAACACCGTGGCGCATCACCTCGATCTTGTCGATGGTGGGGGAATGGAGAGGGAACACCTTCTCCACGCCGATGCCGTAGGACATGCGGCGCACAGTGATGGTCTCCTCAATGCCGCCGTGCTTTTTGGCGATGACAATGCCCTCGTAGACCTGGATACGCTCCCGGGCGCCCTCCTTGACCTTGACGTGGACCTTCACTGTGTCGCCCACCAGAACCTCGGGCATCTCTTTGATCTGGGATTTGGTCAATTCTTTGATAAGATCCATGGGAATTTTCCTCCTAATATATAGGCGTTCTTAACAATTTGGCGCGGACAGGCATATGGTTGTCCCGCCCTTGACAGAGGACCGCCCTTTGTCGCTATGATAGAATATCACATCCGGGAAAAAAATGCAAGGGTTATTTGAGGCACGGCAGGGGGCAGGCTTTCATATGCAGATGCAGCGCCAAAAAGCGCATTGACAACACAACCTCCCTGGTGTATGATACAAAAGTTGCACCGTCAACTTCCGCCCCCCAAAGGAGACACCATCATGGTAGAACGATTTGCGCGCTTCTCCCTGGCGATTTCTGAAATATCCCGCTGCTGGCACAAGCTGGCGGCAGAGGAGATGGCGGCCTACGGTCTCAGGGGAGCCCACGCCATCTACCTGACCACCATGTACCGCTGCGGCGGCGGGGTCACCGGCCCTCAGCTGTGCGAGCTGTGCGGCAGGGACAAGTCCGATGTGTCCCGCACCGTCGCCATCCTGCAGGAAAAGGGCTTTGTGACCAAGGAGGGCGTCAACCAGAGCCTCTATCGGGGCCTGCTGAAGCTCACCGCCCAGGGCCGGGCCGCTGCGGAGCAGGTCTGCGAACGGGCGGCCCTGGCAGTAGAGCTGGCGGGAGGAGATCTCAAAGAGGAGGAACGAGAATGCTTTTACAGGGCGTTGGAGTCCATTACCGGACGTCTGCGGGAAATCAGCCGGGAGGGACTGCCCAAGCGGCCTTGAACCCGCTGCTGAGATCCTATTGCGGGGCATATCAGCTGGCCTTCCGGCTGGCCATGCCCCCCTACCGGGAACCGGCGCAGCTGGAGAGCATCCAGGCCCACGCCGCCCGGGAGGCCGCTCCCCTCTACCCGGCCCCCCGGCTGATGAGCGCGGCAGAGCTGGAGCGGTTTTATGGCGCTGTCGCGCAATAGACAGGGGAGGAACGATGAATATTCACGAAATTGTTGAGAGCCAGCGCCGGTTCTTCCGTACCGGGGCCACGCTGCCGGTATCCTTCCGCAGGGAGATGCTCCGGAGGCTGCTGGACGCGGTAAACCGCCGTGAGGCGGAGATCGGGGCGGCCCTGGCCGCCGACCTGGGAAAGAGCGGCTACGAGAGCTTCATGTGCGAAACCGGCCTCGTGCGGGGGGAGATCAGCTGGATGCTCCGGCATGTGGGCCGTCTGGCGCGGGAGCGCACTGTCGCCACACCCCTGGCTCAGTTCGCCGCCCGCAGCTTTCAGAGGCCGTCCCCCTACGGCAGCGCCCTGATTATGAGCCCCTGGAACTACCCGGTGCTGCTGACCCTGGACCCCCTGGCTGACGCCATCGCCGCCGGGAACACCGCCGTGGTGAAGCCCAGCGCCTATGCCTCCGCCACCAGCGCCCTGCTGGCAGAGCTGATCGGCGAATGCTTCCCGCCGGAGTATGTGGCCGTGGTCACCGGCGGCAGGGAGCAGAACGCCGCGCTGCTGGAGGAGCGGTTTGATTTCGTCTTTTTCACCGGCAGTCAGGCCGTGGGCCGCGAGGTCCTGCGCCATACAGCGGAGCGCCTGACCCCGGCGGTTCTGGAGCTGGGGGGCAAAAGCCCCTGCATTGTGGACGAAACTGCCAGGCTGCCCCTGGCGGCCCGGCGGATCGTGTTCGGCAAGTACCTCAACTGCGGTCAGACCTGCGTGGCGCCGGATTACATCCTCTGCCACAGCAGCGTGAAGGACCGGCTGGTGGAGCTGCTGTGCGGGGAGGTCCGGCGGCAGTACGGAGAAAATCCCCTGGAAAACCCGGACTACGGCAAAATCATCAACGAAAAGCATTTTCACCGCCTGCTGGGGCTGTTGGACCGGGAGAAAACGGTCCTCGGCGGGCAGTCCTCCCCGGAGTCTCTGCAAATCGCCCCTGCCATTCTGGACGCTGTCACGGAGGACGATCCGGTGATGCGGGAGGAGATTTTTGGACCCATCCTGCCCATTCTCACCTATGACCGCTTCGAGGATCTGTACGACCGGCTGGCGGACCGGC
>OFGB01002227.1_pt1 | contig 10707 bp, 10 predicted proteins | sample 1521491 | NCBI WGS metagenome assembly OFGB01 (sample SAMEA3504095, study PRJEB24116) | mouse gut metagenome | biome: mouse gut; feature: mouse-associated habitat; material: faeces | place: Denmark | collected 2011
GGAAATCTTGACCAGAAAAATTCAAAGGAAATCATTGATCTATTAAAGCTGTCAAACCGAAATTTCAAGCAGACAATACTGCTGATTACCCATGATGAAAAAATTGCACTGGAGGCCGGCCGCATTGTGACCATCGAAGACGGAAAGATTATCAGCGACAATCTTACGGATACTGCCAGTCGCCAGGAAGAATGGAGGTGAGCGGAATGTGGAAGGATTACTCCAAAAGCTACATTAAAAATACCCCTGCATCCAGCATCTCCATTATGGCGGCAGCACTGGCGGCTACCATGTTTTTGTCCCTGCTGTGCAGCATAGCCTACAATTTCTGGGTATATGAAGTGGAGAGAATCACTTTGGAGGAAGGCGGCTGGCAGGGCCGCATTGTGGGCCATGCACTGGATGCGGACGATTTATCCGCGGTGTGTCAATTTGCGAATGTGGAAAAAGCAGTCATCAACGAAGAATTGTCGGGACGGGATGAAACCGTGGTTGATATTTATTTTCATAACGCCCGGAACATTTATCGCGATATGCCGTTGATTTCCGAATTGCTGGGACTGGAAGAAAATGCCATACAGTACCATTCCCTGCTGTTATCCCGTTATTTCATACACGATCCGGAGGATGACACGCCGCCCATGCTTCTGGCGATGTATCTGGCAATCGTGACGATTGTGGCAGTGTCATTAATCCTGATTATCCGGGGTTCCTTTGAACTGTCCATGAACGCCAGAATCCATCAGTTTGGTATTTTTTCAAGCATTGGGGCCACGCCAAAGCAAATCAGAACCTGTCTGCTTCAGGAAGCGGCGGTCCTGAGCATAGTGCCCATGATAGTGGGCAGTTTATTGGGAATTTTGATCAGTTATGGAGTCATGGGGGCAGTGAATATTTTCGCCTCCGGTGTATCAAAACGTCATGAAGCCGTCTTTCATTATAGTCCGTCCATATTTGGATCCACTATTCTGGTCTCGTTTTTGACGGTGTTTTTTTCGGCGTGGATACCTGCGGTGAAATTAAGCAGAATGACGCCGCTGGAGGCAATCCGGAATACCGGCGGTTTATTATTGAAGAAAAGAAAACATTCCAGGATTTTGTCTTTACTGTTTGGCATAAAGGGCGAACTTGCAGGGAATGCCCTGAAAGCACGGAAAAAACACTTAAGGATCTCCTCATTATCCTTACTGCTGTCTTTTCTGGGATTTTCCATCATGCTTGTGTTTACCACGCTTTCCGATATCAGTACCAGGTACACTTATTTTGAGCGGTATCAGGATGCATGGGATATTATGATCACCTTAAAGGATACGGAAATATCAGATTTCGCCCTGACGGATGAGCTGCAGGATATTTCCGGCATACGGGATGCCGCGGTATATCAGAAGGCGCAGGCGATGACATTCCTGCCGGAAGGACTGCAGAGCGACGAACTGATATCCCTTGGCGGACTTGGGCCGGTTGCGGGAACGCCGGAGGCAGATGGACAGTTTCAGGTACCTGTGCCGGTTGTTGTTCTGGATGACGCCAGCTTTTTAAATTTCTGTTCACAGATTGGGATGACGCCGGGTCTTGACGGTGCAATTGTATTAAACCGGATTTGGGACAGTGTAAACAGCAATTTCCGATATAAAAAATATGTTCCTTTTGTGAGGGAGAATAACAGGACAACGATACTTTGTAAAAACGGCAAAAGTGTGGAAATTCCGGTTTTGGCTTATTCACAAGAAGCGCCTGCGCTGAGGGAAGAATATAAAAATTATGCCCTGGTACATTTTATCCCGCTTTCCATGTGGAATAAAACGTTAGGAGAGGTCTGTGAAGCCGAATCCGACAGCTATATCCGTATCTTTTCCGACACAGACGCAAGCCTTGACGGCCTGGACAGCCTGGAGAAAGAAGCCCTGCGGCTTGTCAGGGAATATGAAACCGAAAGTGAAAACCGTGTCCGGGAAAGGCTTTCAAACGATAATTTAATATATGGAATGAAAGTGATTTTTGGGGCGTTCTGCGTATTGCTTGCCACGATCGGCATTGCCAATGTATTCTCGAATACCTTAGGCTTCCTCCGGCAGAGGAAGCGGGAATTTGCCAGGTATATGTCTGTGGGACTGACCCCGGGGGAAATGAGGAAAATCTTCTGTCTGGAAGCGTTTGCGATAGCAGGGAAACCACTGTTGATTACCTTACCCCTCACCGTGCTGTTTGTACAGTTTGCTGTGAGCGCAAGTTATTTGGATCCGATAGTATTCTGGGCCGAAGCCCCGGTTCTGCCCGTTGTGATATTTGCGGCAGCCATTGTGCTGTTTGTGGCACTTGCTTATTATATTGGAGGAAAGCGTCTTTTGCAGTGCGACCTGAATGAAACACTGCGCAATGATACATTGGTTTAGCATATCGGGATTTTTGACTCACGCAACCTGGCGCTTCTGAAAGCCCGGCTTTGCAAAGGGCAGCATTACCGCCGCCGGCATTGCATAAAAATCTTTGTTCCCCATTGACTTTCCGGCTGGATTTGATTATAATAAAACACATGATTTAAAACAGATGATTTAAAAAAGGAAATCAGGATATGCCTCCGAAAGCGAAATTTACAAAAGAAGAAATCATTGAAACGGCATTAAAGATTGTCAAAACCGATGGAATGGAAGCCTTAACTTCCAGGGAACTGGGAGCACGCCTGGGCAGCTCGGCAAGACCCGTTTTTACGGTATTCAAAAATATGGATGAAGTCTGGCAGGCTGTGATGGAAGCTGCCAAAACGCTGTATCGGGAATATGTTAAGAAAGGCTTAACGGCGGAACGCCCTTTTAAGGGCGTGGGAATGCAGTACATCCTCTTTTCCGTGGATGAGCCCAGACTTTTTCAGCTTCTGTTTATGACAGAACAGCCGCAGATCCCTGATCTGTCGGGGGTACTCCCATTGATAGAGGAAAGCTATCAGGAAATCCTGCTGTCAATTCAGGACGATTACGGAATTAACAAAACTTTAGCCGAAAAGCTGTACCGTCACCTCTGGATCTATACACATGGCATTGCAACGCTTTGTGCAACGCAAATGTGCCGTTTTACAGGCGCGGAAATCAGCTCAATGATTACAGAGGTATGCACCAGTCTTCTGAAAAGTATAAAGGAGTGCAAAAACGATGATTGAATTGAAAAATATCATAAAATCATACGGAAACGGAGAGAATCGGTTTCAAGTATTACAAGATATCAGCCTGAAGATAAAAGATGGGGATTTTATGGTGATTCTCGGCGCATCAGGTTCGGGAAAGTCTACTTTACTGAATGTGATTTCGGGACTGGAACGACCTGACAGCGGTAAGGTTTTTTATGATGAGGCGGATATTACAGCATTTTCCGACAATAAATTAACTGTTTTCCGAAAGGAAAATGTGGGCTTTATTTTTCAGCAGTACTATTTACTGCCGAATATGGATGTTGACAGAAATGTGAAAATGGGTGCGGATTTAGCGGACAACAAGGATTACAAGGCAGTTATCGAAGCAGTGGGACTGGGAGAAAAACTACATAAATATCCCGGTGAGCTTTCAGGAGGCGAACAGCAGAGGGTTTCCGTTGCAAGGGCATTGGCGAAAAAGCCAAAAGTACTGTTTCTGGATGAGCCCACAGGGGCACTGGATGAACAGACCGGCAGACAAGTGCTGGATTATATCTGCAGGTTAAAAAGCAAGTATGGTTTCACAATAGTAATGGTAACACACAATTTAAATATTGCGGAAATGGCGAAAACAGTCATCAGAATGAACAGCGGAAAAATAGAAAGTATTTATCAGAACGAAGTCCGGAAGACTGCTTATGAGATTGGATGGTGACTATATGCTTATCGGAATAAAAAATGCTGCAAAGCTGACCGGCATTTCCGTGATGTCCTGCTGTGCCGTGCTTGTATGTACAATGTTCCTGAATTTTTACCTGGATATTCAGTCCCTTGAACGTGAACTGACATCAGAATTGCCGCTGGTCTTTTATCATGCGCTGGTATCGACGGCAAAGGTAGTCTGTCTTGTCAGCGGTGGCAGTCTGCTGCTAACTTCGATGGTTATGCTGATGTTTTATATTAAGAATTATATTGATACCCACAGAAAAGAGCTTGGTATCTTAAAGGCTTTGGGCTATTCCAATCTGAAAGTTGCAAAAAACTTCTGGGTATTTGGATTGAGTGCGTTTATCGGAACCGCAATTGGCTTCGGAGGCGCATTTCTTCTGATGCCTGGATTTTATGCCCTGCAAAATGAAGATAAAATGCTTCCGGAGATAGCCATACACTTTCATCCGACCGTTTTTGTTTATTTTGTGATATTGCCCACAGCCGGTTTTTCCCTGCTTGCAATCGGTTATGCCTGGTTTAAGCTGAGGAAGCCTGTGCTATGGCTTCTGAAAAACGAATTTCAATCCTCGGTCAGACCCGGGAAATATCATAAAATTCACTCCGCCGGATGCTCTTTTACCGAGGAGCTGAAAAGGACTACTTTGAGAAGCAGGAAGGTACTTACATTTTTCATCATTTTTGCTTCGTTCTGCTTTTCTTCCATGATGCAGATGTCCTTCAGCATGAAAGACCTGTCAAGTGAAATGATGGGGGCAATGATGTTTGTAATCGGTCTTGCACTGGCATTTACCACATTATTCCTTGCCATCACTACAGTCATAAAAGGAAATACAAAGACCATCGCCATGATGAGAGTGTTTGGTTATTCACAAAAAGAATGCTGCAGGGCAATTCTTGATGGATACAGATCCATGGCCTACATAGGATTTGTCATTGGAACAGGATATCAGTACGCGCTGCTCCGGGTTATGGTTGATATGGTATTCAGGGATATGGAGGGCATTCCTGCATATGAGTTTGATTTCCCTGCCATGCTTGTCTCGCTGGTTATTTTTATGATAGTTTATGAAATTCTGATGTATGTATATTCCGATAAAATAAAGAAGATTTCAATGAAAGAAGTCATGATGGAATAAAGGGCATGATAAACCAATGGATACACTGCCTGTATGGGGCAGTAAAGCCTGTGGCGAATATTTGATTGGGGCAAAAGATATGATGGCGGTAAATGGGAGAGAAATAATGCCGGATATGGTGTTTTCTCCGGAAAAAAGAGGCAGGGTGGAAGAAAATCCCACAGTAAGGGAGCAGCCATGAAATATAATCAAATAATAGAATTAAAAAATGGTATGGAATGCTGTCTGAGAAACGGCACAGAACATGATGGACAGGCGGTACTGGATAATTTATACTTAACACATGGGCAGACGGATTATTTACTTTCCTATCCGGACGAAAATCGTTTTGATGCCATGCAGGAGGGCCGGCTTCTGAAAGAAAAATCCGAAAGTGAAAATGAGATTGAAATCCTCGCCGTAGTTGACAATGTGGTCATAGGAACCGCCGGAATAGAAGCGGCAGGCACAAAATACAAAGTACGGCACCGCGCCGAATTTGGCATCAGTGTGGCAAAAGAATTTTGGGGACTGGGGATAGGACAGGCCTTGATGAACGCATGTATTGACTGTGCAAGGGCTGCGGGATACATTCAGCTTGAGCTGGATGTGGCTGCCGAAAATGTAAGAGCTTTGACCATGTACCAGAAAGCCGGGTTTGCCGAATACGGCAGGAATCCCAAAGGTTTTCGTTCCCGCACGGCAGGATTTCAGGAAATTATCCATATGAGGCTGGAATTGTGAGAGACATGACATGTTCTGCCTGTGGAACAGAACGGGGATTTCAGAGAAGAAGACGAAAGGACGGCACGCACGGCGGTTTTTAAGCCTTTTGGGAATGGACAGGCCGTGGGGCATTATGGAAAAGGAATCCCTGTTTTTTTCATATGATTTTCCATGGTCAGCTCATGACCATGATCCCGGAGCCATTTCCGATAGATTTTGTATTCCGGCAGAACAGAGGCAACCATGTTCCAGAAATCTTTGGACTGATTCATATGGGTCAGATGACAGAGCTCATGAACCACCACATAGTCCAGTATCACGGGGGGAGCGAAGATCAGGCGGTAATTGAAGGATAAAGTGCCCCTGGAAGAGCAGCTTCCCCATCTGGTCTTCTGGTCCCTGACCGTGATGGAGGTATACTTTCCTCCGGTCAGCGTATGATAATATGCCGTCCGGTTTTCAAATTGTTTCCGGGCATTGTCCCGGTACCGTCTTTCCAGGACTTGCAGCCTTCTAATCTCTGCTTCTGTAAGATATGCCGCCTGCTGTGTCATCTGTATCATCTGTCCTTTACACCATTTGTTTATCAACTTCGATGACAGTAAAATAGCTGGGATTCTGTTCCTGAATCCGTGTCTGTATCAATGCCGTCAGCTCACTGTCTGTCAGGGAAAAATCATAGGGGGTTACCACATCAAAAATCAGGTTGGTGTGGGTGGGGCCGGTGACAATGCGGAAATCGTGCAGGGTCAGCGTCTTGTCGATGCCGTGGATACAGTCCTGGGCCAGCGCCTTGAGCCGGGAGGTTTCCTCGTCACCCACACAGACCGGATCCATGTGGATGACCGCATGGCAGTTCAGGCTGTCACGCAGTTCGTGTTCAATGGTATCGATGACATCGTGAAGGTCCAGGAAATTGCCATCTGCGGGCACTTCCGCATGGAGGGAAATGAGAACCCTGCCAGGGCCGTAATTATGTACAATCAGGTCGTGCAGGCTGAGGATTTCCTTGTGTGCCATGACGATGTCGCTGATCTGCCGGACGAATTCTTTGTCAGGCGCCTGGCCCAGCAGGGGACTGATGGTATCCCTGGCGGCGCTGTATCCCGCATAGCAGATGAAGAGTCCCACCAGCAGTCCGCACCAGCCGTCGATGGCAATCTGGGCAAAATGGGCGATGAGGGTGGAACCCAGTACCGCGGTGGTGGAGAGGGCGTCGCTGAAGGAATCGGTGGCGGTGGCGGTCATGGCCGCGGAATCCAGCCTTTTTCCCAGCTGTCTGTTGTACAGGAACATGTAGCATTTTACCAGAATGGATGCCACCAGAATCAATATGACCACAGGGGAAAAAGTCAGCTGTTCCGGATGCAGGATTTTGAAAAAGGAACTTTTCAGCAGTTCCGCCCCCATCAGAAGAATGATGACGGAAACCAGGAAGCCTGCCACATACTCAATGCGGCCGTGTCCGAAAGGATGATGGGGATCCGGTTTCTGACCGGCCATCTTAAAGCCGATAAGGGTGATGATGGAGGATCCGGCATCTGACAGATTGTTGAAGGCATCTGCCGTGATGGCGATGGAATGGCTCAGGGAACCCGCGATAAATTTTCCGGCAAACAGACATAAATTTAAGAAAATTCCCACGGCACCGCACAAAATACCGTATGCCTGACGGACGGCGGGGTCTTTGTCCCCTTTGGGGTTTTTGATAAAAAGTCTGGCAAGCAGAGTGATCATAACGTTCTCCTTTGATGATAATTCTTTAAGTATAGCAACAGCCCGGGCAAAATGCAAGTGTGGCTTGAATTATGGAGGAAAATATGTTAAGATTTTTGTGGCAGAAAATGCATGCTTTTTTCGGCCGCATGCTTTTTGCGTTTTATGTAAATGAAATGTGCCTTGTGTATGGCAGGGCTTATGCTGTTTAAAAAAGAAAGCGCCCGCAGTCCGGGACAGACCGGAGGGGCGTAGTGTTAAGGAGAGAAGATATGAGCAAAAAACCGGTAGTGCTGATGATTCTGGATGGGTATGGACTGAATGAAAGACAGGATGGAAATGCGGTGGCGCTGGCAAAGACACCCGTGATGGACAGACTGATGCGGGAGTGCCCTTATGTGAGGGGAAATGCCAGCGGAATGGCAGTGGGACTGCCCGACGGACAGATGGGGAATTCGGAAGTGGGACACCTGAACATGGGCGCAGGCCGTATCGTGTACCAGGAACTGACCAGAATAACAAAAGAGATCCAGGATGGAACCTTTTTTGAGAATCCCGCGCTGTTAAAGGCGGTGGAAAACTGTAAGAAAAACGACAGTGCCCTTCATCTGATGGGGCTTTTGTCCGACGGCGGTGTGCACAGCCACAATACACATCTCTATGGTCTGCTGGAACTGGCGAAGAGAAGCGGTCTGGAGAAAGTGTTTGTTCACTGTTTCCTGGATGGAAGGGACACGCCTCCTGCCAGCGGCAAAGGGTATGCCGAGGCGCTGGAAGCCGAAATGAAAAAAATCGGCGTGGGTAAAATTGCGTCTGTTATGGGACGGTATTACGTAATGGACAGGGATAATAATTATGACCGTGTCAGGCTTGCCTATGACGCCATGACCAGGGGCCAGGGACTTACCAGTGCGGACGGAGTTACCGGGATCCAGGAATCCTATGACAGGGACGAGACTGATGAGTTTGTAAAGCCCACGCTGGCTTTGGAAAACGGAAAGCCGGTGGCCACAATCATGGATGGGGATTCCGTTATTTTCTTTAATTTCCGTCCGGACAGGGCAAGGGAGATTACCAGGGCTTTCTGTGATGATGATTTTAAGGGATTTGACAGAGGCGCCAGAAAAGACATTACGTATGTGTGCTTTTCCGATTATGATCCCACCATTCCCAATAAGGATGTGGCGTTCCATAAAGTGTCCGTGACCAATACCTTCGGGGAGTGGCTGGCTGCAAACGGCATGAAGCAGGCCAGGATTGCGGAGACGGAAAAATATGCCCATGTTACATTCTTCTTCAACGGCGGCGTGGAAGAACCCAACGAAGGCGAGGACCGGGTGCTGGTAAATTCTCCCAAGGATGTTGCCACATATGACCTGAAACCCCAGATGAGCGCTTATGAGGTATGCGATAAGCTCTGCGGCGCCATTCGTTCCGGCGAATATGATGTGATCATCATTAATTTTGCTAATCCGGATATGGTGGGCCATACGGGCGTGCTGGAAGCGGCCGTCAAGGCGGTGGAAGCGGTAGACGAGTGTGTGGGCAGGGCGGCAGAGGCCATAAAGGAAGTGGATGGCGCCATGTTCATCTGCGCCGACCACGGCAATGCGGAGATGCTGGTGGACTATGAGACCGGGGAACCTTTTACGGCGCACACCACGAACCAGGTACCTTTCATTCTGGTGAATTATGACGAGGCCTATACTTTAAGGGAAAACGGATGCCTGGCGGATATTGTGCCAACTCTCATCGAGATTATGGGGAAAGAGCAGCCTTCCGAGATGACCGGGAAATCCCTTCTGCAGAAAAGATAAAATTTCAGGCGCCTTATGCGAGGCGCTATGTATGTGAAATAAAAAGCGAAGAGCATAAGGGCCAGAGGATTTCCGCGGGAAAATGCCCGGGGAAATCTCTCTGAGGGACAAGCCCTTATGCGAAGCGCATTGTATGTGGAATAAAAAATAAGGAGAAGCACATATGGCGAAAGTGGTATTGGGAAAAACCGGCATCACGGTAGAGAAAAACGCGTTCGGGGCATTGCCCATCCAGCGGATTTCCACGGAGGAGGCGGTGCGGCTTCTCCGCAAGGCCTATGATCATGGAATGACCTTTTTTGACACGGCCCGTTTTTATACGGACAGCGAGGAGAAACTGGGAGCCGCTTTTGAGGGAATGCGGGAAAAGGTATATATTGCCACAAAAACCGGTGCGGCAGATGCGGAGGGATTCTGGAAGGACATACACACTTCCCTGGGGAACCTGCGCACGGATTACATTGACCTTTACCAGTTCCACAACCCTGCATTCTGTCCGAAGCCGGGGGATGGCAGCGGCCTGTATGAGGCCATGCTGGAGGCCAGGGAAAAAGGGATGGTACGTCACATCGGCATTACGAACCACCGGCTGGGAGTGGCGCAGGAGGCAATCGAAAGCGGGCTTTACGAGACCCTGCAGTTTCCCTTCTGTTATCTTGCCACGGAAAAGGACATTGCGCTGGTGGAAAAGTGCAGGGAGGCAGGCATGGGATTCATTGCCATGAAAGCACTCTCGGGAGGCCTGATCACCAATTCGGCAGCGGCATATGCATTCCTTTCCCAATATGAGAATGTACTGCCTATCTGGGGAGTACAGAGGGAGCAGGAACTGGACGAATTTTTGTCTTATATTGATAATCCCCCCGAAATGACAAAAGAGCTGGCAGAGGTCATTGCCCGTGACAGGGAGGAACTTCTGGGGGATTTCTGCAGGGGCTGCGGTTACTGCATGCCCTGTCCTGCGGGAATCGAAATCAATAATTGTGCCCGCATGAGCCTGCTGCTCCGCCGTTCTCCATCCGCGGCCCAGCTGACCAGGGAGGTGCAGGAGAAGATGAAAAAAATAGAAGGCTGCCTGGAATGTGGGAAATGCAGGTCAAAATGTCCATATGGCCTTGACACGCCGGAGCTTTTAAAAAAGAACTATAAAGACTACAAGGAGATTCTGGCTGGGAAAAGCCTGTGATGCGCTGAGGAGGGAAAAGCATGGGACATCTGACGACAAAGGACGCATATAAAAATCTGGAGGACAGGATCAACTGGTTTACGCAGGGCGCGCCTGCGTCCGATACATTATATAAGATTCTTCAGGTTCTATACACAGAAAAAGAGGCAAAATGGGTTGCGCTTCTGCCGGTTCGCCCTTTTACGCTGAAAAAGGCTGCAAGGATCTGGGGAACAACAGAGGCAAAAGCGGAGAAACTATTAGACCGCCTCTGCGAGAAAGCTCTTTTGGTGGATTCTGATTACCGTGGGG
>OFGB01002231.1_pt1 | contig 10693 bp, 8 predicted proteins | sample 1521491 | NCBI WGS metagenome assembly OFGB01 (sample SAMEA3504095, study PRJEB24116) | mouse gut metagenome | biome: mouse gut; feature: mouse-associated habitat; material: faeces | place: Denmark | collected 2011
TGGAAGATGAAACCAACCTTCCGCCGTCTGAAAACAGCCAGCTCCTCCTTCGTAAGCCCGGACAGGCTTCTGCCCGCCACACGGACCTCTCCCTCCGTCGGCATATCCAGACCGCCGGCCATGTGGAGCAAGGTGCTCTTCCCGCTTCCTGATTTCCCGATGACCGCCACAAATTCCTGCTCTCTTACCTTGAAGTCCACGCCGTCCAAAGCCTTTACGATGTTGTCTCCCAGTCTGTAATACTTTTTCAATCCTCTTGTCTCTACAATCCATGATTCCATCTCTTACACTCCTCTTTTCCAGCCCTTTTGCTGATGATATCTCTTTTACATGCATAAGAATATCATATAAATATCACAAACCAGTCACAGTATAAGATTATCACAAAATTGGGATTTTTAAATGCATACCATCGGACATGCCGAAACACTCCTTCTTTCGTCAGGCCGTACCATTGGGCAGATACAGGGAAAACTCCGCCCCTTCCCCGGCCTCTGAACGGACTTCAATATACCCGCCCTGCAATTCCAGAATCTTCCTTGAAAGATACAGGCCGATACCCGCGCCTTCTCCGTCGTGCACCTCCGGTTCTCTGTAGAAGCGGGAAAATATCTCGGCCTGTCTCTCTCTGGCAATCCCTTTCCCCGTGTCCCGTATGCTGATTCTTGTAAATACCTCCTGGCGTCTGACCACAACGTGGATACTCCCGCCAGGTTCCGTATACTTTACGGCATTGTCAAGCACGTTGAAGACAGCTTCCTCCGTCCATTTCCTGTCATGCTTTACCTGTAGATCCTCACTACAGTCCACCGTCAACGCGATCTGCCTGTTCGACGCCGCCGGCACAATCTCTCCTGCCGCACCGGCTATCGTATCAAAAAGCCCGGTCTGTTCCTGTCGGATATGGATGATCCCCGCTTCCAGCCGGGACATCTTGACCATGCTCCCAAGCAGGAATTCAAGCTTCCTCGTCTGCCCTTCCAGAAGCGAAAGAAACTCTCTGCCTTTCTCCGAGACTTCTTCCTCTTGCAGAAATTCCAGATACAGTCTCATATTCGCGATCGGCGTTCTGGTCTGATGGGAGATGTCTGAGATCAGCTCCTTCATCAACAGCTTTTCTCTGGCGTCCGCCTCTTCCCTCTTCGTCCAGATATGGCAGATGCGCCACAACTTCTCACTGCACCGCCCCCAGAGGGAATCCTTCCCGCTTTCTTCATTTTCCGGAAAGCCTTCGCCGGAAATAATATGATCAAGCCCCTGCTCTACCTGTTCCGTGAAGCGGTAAACTTCCTGTTTCAGCCGTCGTACACGCCACATGGATACTGCCGCCGTCCCTCCGGCAAATATCGCCGTTCCTGCCATTAACCAATCCATTGATATCCCATCCCGTATACATTCGAAATATATCTGTGTCCTTCATCCTCGATCTTACCCCTGAGCCGGTTGACATTGACCGCCAGCGCGTGCCTGTCCACAAACTGCCCGCCGTTCTCCCACAGCCGGTCAAGCAGGATATTGTAGGTCAAAAGCTGTCCCTTATTCAAGATAAACTCCTTAAGAAGCCTGAACTCCGTGGGCGTGACCGCAAAGTCCCTTCCGTTTACGGCGGCCTTTGCACTGTCCAGGTCGATTCTCAGGTATCCGTCGTCGAAGATGGAATTACTTTCAGCTCTTGAACGCTTAAGAACGACCTCTATCTTCCTCAACAGTATTTTCATGGAAAATGGTTTCGTCACATAATCCTCCGCCCCCAGATCGTAGCCGGACAGGACGTCTTCTTCCAGATCCCGTGCCGTGAGAAACAGTACCGGCGTTTCTTTGCGGGATTTCATCCACCGGCACAATCCAAAGCCCTCTCCGTCCGGGAGATTGACGTCGAGGACCGCCAGCGAAACGGGTTCCTTCGCATAGATCTCCTGCGCCTCTCTGACGGAAAATGCTGATACAGCAGAATATCCTCCCTTCCCGACCGCATAGACGAGAGATGCATTCAACTCCCTGTCATCCTCTACAATCAATATCTTCTGCATGTCTTCGCTCCTTTCACCTGTCTGCATCACAAAAACTATCCATAAGTATACCATTTCATCCGAAAACACGCGTACCCGTCCGCCGTATTTTCCGCATATAGATACCCATTCTGTTCCTCCAGCACGGCCTTCGCCAGCGCCAGCCCGATTCCTGCATTATCCTTTGACGCGCCCTCTCCACGATAAAACCGTTCAAATATATGCGGAAGATCCTTAGGCGCAAACCCGCCTCCTCCATCTTCAATCCGCATCTCCAGATAGATCGGATTCCGGCCGTATGATACCCGGATCCTCCCCTCATCCGGCGTATGCTCCACACAATTTTTCAATATGTTCATCAGCGCCTCTTCCGTCCACTGCCGGTCTGCATATATGAAGCATTCCTCCTTATCGTCCATGCTGTCTTCAAAAATTTCTATATCAAGGGCGATCCGCCGTTTTGACAGCATTTCCCTGAAAGGCTCTGATACAGCTTCCACAAGCTCCGACATCAGGATCCGCTCTCTGTCAAACACGATCCCATGAGAATCAAGCTTTGCCAGCGACAGAAGCCCTGACACCAGATTTTTCAACCGCTCGATCTGGCCGGACAGCCGGCTGTAGTATTCCTCTGTCTCGGTGGTCTGATACTCCTCCAGAAGCTCCGTCATCAACGACATGGAAGTCAGAGGCGTCTTAAGCTGATGGGCGATGTCTGAAATCCTCTCCGCCAAAACCTCATGATTCTTCACGGCCGACTCTTTTGTGGTCTGTAATTCCATCACCGTCTTATACATCTCGTCTTCGAGATGCGAGAACGCATCCTCATTACGGCACAGCACAACGCCTTCCCCTGAATTCACGGACCTGAGATACTCGGTCAGCTCAAGGATCCGCTTCTTCATCTGACGGTCTTTTTGCAGCCACTCCCCGTAAGTGATCCAGCCGGCCAGCTGAAAGAACAGAATACTGACCGACGCCGTACAGGGCAGATACGCGCCCCAGTTTTGCATCGGACGGTAACCATAGGAAGAAAGAAATGCCGCGCCGTCCTTCGGGACAGTTCCTTTGCGTCCGCTCTCCTTTAAGTTCTGTGCAAAGATATCCGATGATGAATCTGATCCGGATATGGAATCTGCCCGAACTGCAAACTCTGCGATCCCTGCCACCGTCCAATATTCATGATAACTCAGGACGGCCGCAAGGATCATCCCCGCGGTCATCCCTGGCAGCAGCCAGACGATACAATTCCATATCCCTCTCTTCCACCCTGTCATAGCATCTCCTTCATCCGATACCCGATCCCTCTCACCGTTGTGATGCACGTGGTATCATGCAGCTTCTCCCTCAGCCGTTTCACAGCAACTGTCAGCGTATTGTCATTCACAAAATTACTGTTCACATCCCATATCTTCTCCAGAATCCGGTCCCGCGGAAGGATACAGCCCTTATTCTCCATCAGCATCAACAGCAGGCGGTATTCCAGACCAGTCAGAGCGACCTCTTCATCCTCTGCATAGACCTGCATCTTCTGGCGGTCCAGCAGGATATCTCCACATACAAGTATATCGGAAGCGTCCGTCTTCCGGGAGTCAGCGGTCCTGCCTGACGCCGCTCTCCTTAATACAGCCTGGATCCTTGACTCAAGCACCGCAATGTGAAAGGGCTTCGTCATATAATCGTCCGCCCCCATATCAAGCCCTCTGGTGATATCCGCCACGTCATCCCTGACAGTCAGGAAGATGACAGGGGTATCATGGCTTCGCTTCACCCATTCGCAGAACGCATAACCGCTTCCGTCCGGCAGGTTCAGATCCAGAAGGATCAGCCGGATCTCCTCCGAAAACAGGCGCTTCGCCGATGCGATATCCGGGCAGTCAATCACTTCATAGCCCTTTTTCTTCAACGCCCGGCAAACTCCAAAACAAATCGTATCATCATCTTCTACCAGCAGAATCTTTGTCATGACCATCCCCCTCCTTACTATTTCTTCATTATAAACAACCTTCCGAAGGCTTACAAGGTTAAAACTCAAAGAACTTGTATTATCTTTTTTCTATCATGTGTCGATATATTTATAAACTGTCGTTTTGTCAATACATAAAAACATGCAGAAGAAAATGCAGAAATGAAAGGAGACATCTGACATGATAAAGCGAATCAAGAACTTAAAGATCAGTTTTAAACTCTATATCCTTGTGGGAGTTGCACTGATCGGAATGCTCATCATCGGAGGAATTTCTTTCTACCTGATGGGCAGACTGAACGAAAAGACGAGTGACATCTCTACAAGCTGGCTTCCCAGCATCAGTACCGCCAGAGATATGTCCACCAGGCTCTCAAACGTCCGGCTCAACGAGCTTGGATATCTGACTGCTATCTCTGATGAAGCAGCCCAGTCAAGCCTCCAGTATCTCGAAAAGGAAAAGCAAGAGATGGATGCGCTTCTTACAAAATATGCGGAATTGATCGACGCAGAAGAAAAATCATTCCATGAAGCAGCCTTACAGCTCTGGACACAATACAGCCAGGCAGACGATAAATTAATGTCTCTCGCGAAGCAGGGCAGAACGGAAGAAGCCCGCGCAATCCTGGAAGGAGAATGTGTAGATCTCTACAATTCCCTGAACGGCGCCTTTAATGATATCATCACCTACAACGAAGACGGAAGTTCCGAGGAAACGGCCGCAAGCGTAAGGCTGTACAGAGACGCGACGATTCTCCAGGTCTTCATTATGGCGGTCATCATCCTGATCGGCGTCTATTTCTCGTTCATCATCATACGGGGGATTAAGCTGCCGATCTTCGAGATCGAACACGCCGCCTCCAGAATCGCACAGGGCGATCTGGACATAGATATCTCCTATACCTCCAGAGACGAGCTGGGTGTTCTCTCTGACCAGGTACGCGAGCTGATCCGCAAGCTCCAGATGATCATTGACGACGAGAACAAGTTCCTGGCCCAGATGGCTTCCGGTGATTTTACAGTGGATTCTACCTGTGAAAATGAATATACCGGCGGATTCCGCCCTCTTCTGGTTTCCTTCCGTGCGATTGCCGACAAGCTCAATCACACAATCTTGCAGATCAGCGAGAGCTCGGCGCAGGTCGCTAGCGGTTCCGACCAGGTATCAAGCGGGGCACAGGCTCTTTCCCAGGGCGCCACAGAACAGGCCAGCTCCGTCGAAGAGCTTGCCGCAACCATTAATGAGATTTCCGAGAAGGTACGGCAGAACGCCGAATATGCACGCCAGGCCAATCAGATGGCCGGCTCCGTCGGCAGTGAGATGCAGGAGAGCAACCAGAAGATGCAGGAAATGATACACGCCATGAACGATATCAGCAGTTGTTCGGATGAGATCAGCAAGATCATCAAGACCATCGAAGATATCGCGTTCCAGACCAATATCCTTGCACTGAACGCCGCTGTAGAAGCCGCCCGCGCAGGCAGCGCCGGAAAGGGCTTTGCCGTTGTGGCCGATGAGGTCCGCAACCTGGCCGGGAAGAGTGCGGAAGCCTCAAAGAATACTTCCGCTTTGATCGAGAACTCATTAAGAGCCGTAGAGAACGGAACTCTGATCGCAGATGAAACCGCCGAATCTCTACTACAGACCGTGAAGGGCGTCGAAGAGGTTGCCGGCATTATCAGCCAGATTTCTGAAGCAAGCAGTAACCAGGCCGATGCGATCTCCCAGATCACGATGGGGATCGACCAGATCTCAAGCGTTGTACAGACCAATTCCGCAACCGCCGAAGAGAGCGCGGCGGCAAGCGAGGAATTATCAAGCCAGTCCCAGCTTATGAAGGACCTGGTCGGCAGATTCCGTCTGAGAGGTTAGCCGGATACAATGTAAAAGCGAACTGCTCCCCGTTAAGCAGACAATTGTAGAATATAGATTTTCGGGGCTGTATAAACTGCGTTTCGCAACAGCCCCTTTTCCATCCAGATACAGATTTAACTATTCCAGTATAATGGTCTCGTACCCTTTCAGGCAGATACGCCCGGTCCGCTTCTCGCCCGAACTTAGATCCCTCATCTCATGCCCCAGACAGATCTCCTGTTCCTGGGACGAATAATTCAGGATAAAGAAATACTTCTTCCCGTCCTTCTCCCTGACGCACAACTCGCACTCCGGCGAAAGCTTTACTTCGTCCTCATAAGGGCTCAAAATTCCCGTATATTCAAGCAATGCCTGTACGGTCTCTCTGGTGAATGTGCCTCCGAAGTGGATCACCCTGCCGTCTCCCGCCAGACGCTCTGTGAGCGCCGGCTTCCCTTCGTAGTAATTCGACGTATAACGCGCCAGCACCTTCACATCCTCGCTGACGGTCTCCAGAATATCATTGAATATGCCGGTGTCAAGCTGTCTCTGGTTCCATTCCATGCAGACAGTCCCGTCCACGGCGCCGACGAAGGTGAATTCCTCCACCGCCGTACCCGTCAGGTCCGCCAGAAGTCCCGGCATAGGCGCCATCACACATCTCCCGTGCTCCTCCTTCTGACCGGTCCGCGCTCCTATGATCAGACAGCCGCCCTTCTCTACATACATCTTAAGGACCTCCGCTCTTCTCTCTGTCAGAATCAGGCCGTGAGGATAGAACAACACCGGATATTTTCCCAGTTCTTCATATTCCGTACTGTCAGACAACAGTACATAATCCATCGGCGTATGGCTCAACTGGGACGCGGCGAAGATCTCCTTCTTGCTCGCCTTCTCCACACGTCTGTGCCATACATCCACATCCGCATCCCAGAGATTATCATAATCCTCCAGAACCCCGAAGGCAGCCAGGTATCCGGCGCCGGCCAGATCCCTGACCGGACGCAGACGCTCATGAAGTTCTTTAACCTCCCCAAGCTTCCGGTTGTCACGGTTATCATAGTCAAGGATCCCGTGCCAGTAGATCTCCGTTCCCACCGTGCAGGTACGCCAGCGGAAGAAGCTTACATAATCCGCCCCGTGGGCGATACTCTGCATTGCCCAGAGCGTCATCTGCCCCGGCTTTGGCGCAGGCGCTTCCATACGGGTATTCCAGCCATTTGCCCCGGACTGCTGTTCCATGATCCCAAAATGCGGACAGACGGAACGCACCCTTGACAGATGATTGCTCCACTTCCTGTCGTTGAGCCCCTTACTGTGGATTGGATCCTCCTCGAGACAGTACGCGAAGTTCGGATAAGAATCATAAGTGTATACATCCAGCGCCTCATCCATCATCTTATGGTTATCCAGATGTCCGAACATGCCGTTCGTAGTGATGAAATCTCCCGGTTTCATATATTTACGGATAATATCGCTCTGCATCTTACAGAACGCGCCGGCGCTCTCGGAAACGAAACGGTAATAATCAAGCGTCAGATGAGGATTCGAAGAATCGTGGATGGTGGTGCGCGGTACATAGACCTCGCTCCAGTCCGTATATTCCTGATTCCAGAAAATCATCCCCAGCTCCCGGTTCAGCCTTTCAAGCGTACCGTATCTCGCCTTAAGATATTCGCGGAACGCCGCCGTGTCGCTCTCTGAATAGAACACATCCGCCTCACAGTTGATCTCATTGTCTATCTGCCATCCGATCACGTTTGGATGGGACGCATAGTGTCCTGCAAACTTCTCCACGATCCGCGCACTGAGCTTCTGATAGACCGGGGAATTATAATTATAGTGCCTGCGCATTCCGTGACGGAACTTTACCCCGTCCATCCGGCAGTTCAGTACCTTCTCTGTAAGCCATGCCGGCGGCGTCGCCGTCGGCGTCCCGAAGATCACCTTCATTTCGGCCTTACACGCCGTCTCCATGAATCCGTCAAAGAATTCATAGGTGAACTCTCCCTCCCTTGGCTCTACCTTGCTCCATGCAAATTCCCCGATCCGGATCGTTTGGATCCCTGCCTCCTTCATCCTCTCAAGGTCTTTCTCCCACAGCTCCTTATCCCAGTGCTCCGGGTAATAACAGGTGCCCAGTGAAATTGCATCCCACTTAAAATTCTGCTGTCTTCTCATCGCTCTTATTCCTCCTCGTCTTCTGCCGGGCGCCATGCCTGTCCGAACTTTACGTCCCTGAACAGCGCCGCAAGCCCCGTAATCTGCTTCAGCCTCAAAATCTCATCCTTATCCATCCCCAGATGCCTGGAAATCCACGCATCCGAACGCCCCAGCTCGTGAAGCTCCTTCACGATATTTCCCATCAGATCCACGTCATGGTTTCCTCTGGCCCGGTTATGCCGGATCGTACTTGCGATCCGCTGATCCAGCGGTTTATCGATGACCGATACCGGAAGCATCCCCTTCTCCCTCTCATAGATATCTGAATGCTCTATCATGATACGATACCGGTGGAAGCCGTCAACGATCACATACTTATCTTCTATCTTATCATGATAGCAGACGACCGGCATAGTATACCCGTCATTCTTAATACTTTCATAGAGAAGCTTCATCTCCGGCGGAGCGACCGCATTGGGATTATAGCTGTTGGGGACCACCTTTTCAACCGGAACCGCAGTCACATGATAGGCAGGACTTTTATATTCCATAATTCATTTCCTCCACACTCTTATATTTATGACGGATCATATCGATCCTTCTCTGCTGGTCTCTGGTCATTCCAAATCCCATGGAACGGCAGATATGATCGTTCTTTAAGATACAGCAGCACATCCTCTTCCAGCTTGGAATGTCCTTCGTTGACTTGATATCGTCCGTATCGTCCGGAATCTTCCCTATGAACACGATCCTGGACTTCTTCCTCAGCGTATAATTAGAGACGCCGTTCCGCCTGATCTGATAGCCATGCTCTTCCAGTTCCTCTATGACCTCCTCGTCCAGTCCTCCCCCCGTCTCATGCCAGAACTTTATCGAGGTATTGAATTTCTTGACGTAGTTATTGCGCAGACGCACCGGCAGGGTATCCAGAAGAAACATCGTATACGATCTCCAGGTGTGTCCTTCCGGCAGGGTGATATTCCTGTACCCCATCGCCTTCGACCTTCCGTAAATGGCGCCGAAATTCGCTCCCTTCACTCTTCCGACGAGCTTCACCCAGATCTCCGGATCAATTACTCTGTAGAGGTTAAGAGAATCCTTCGAATAGTCGTTAAAAGGCGAGGCAACCCTCATCTGTGATATCTTCAGGCCCGCCATATAATAGAGGTCGTAGAGATGATTATAATCATAATCAAATATGTAATTGGCGTGCCAGACATCCCTCGTGGTCCAGTCATAGAGCGGTGATGCGCACCAGACGTCTTTGAACTGCTTCGTGATCCAGCACTCCTGCTTGTAACCGAACTTTTTATTCAAGAACCCGCTGTATCTCTGCAAGGATTCGTCCGCGCGTATCCCCAGAAGGCATACCGTCTTCGCATTGCCGTGGGAAATCCTGTACCATCGGCCGAACTGCCTCGCAAGATCCTCCTGATGCATACGATAACGGTAGGTAGTGATCGGATTATTGTCGATATTAACCACATATTTCTTCTTAGGCATCTTTCTAACCCACAGCTCTTCCCGCTTGTCATCCCACGGATACCAGTACATCTGATAACTGCTGAGAGCCGTTCTGGTCGCCATTGGAAGGCACACCCAGTACGGCTCTACGTTATCCTTGATCCGTTCAAATGTACGCTCCACGTATTCTGTCGTCACGGTGTACTGCGCCTCAAAGTCCTGATGAAAAACACCGATCTTCTTACACGGAGCATATTTCTGCTGATAATCCAGGACAAGGTTCAGCAATAACCCGCTGTCTTTTCCGCCGGAAAATGAGATGTAGATATTGTCAAATTCTTCAAAAATAAACTTTATACGCTCCTGAAAAGCCTCATATACATCCTGTCTTAAGTATTCTCGTACCATATTTGTCTCCTGAGTATAAAAATTACCAATTTCTGGAACTATATGTGTGTTAATTTATCATAACATGTCTACAAATTCAACAGGGTTCTTTAATTATTAAGAAATCTTTCAAAACGTGATCTTGTACATTACCTTGAAACTGTCTGTAAATACCTGCGGCTTTCGAAGCCGCCCATAATGGCAGTCTGGATAACAACCTTCTTGACATTCATTCATCTATCCAGTAATATTTTATCTGAATTTATATCATTCTGGGGAATCGGATGACCAAAATACATATTGCGAAACAGGGAGAAAGTTATGAAAACAGAATTTAAAAGCTATGCATATATATTTATTGCCGGAGCATTATGGGGGACCATCGGATTATTTGTCAAGTACATGGAACAGTCCGGCTCTACCTCGACATACACAAGCTTTCTGCGGATGGGGCTTGGGCTCCTTTTGCTGGTTGTCATCACGCTCGCCAAGGACGGCCCCGGCGCCTTCCGTATTGGAAAAGGTACGCTGATTTCATGTATCCTGTTAGGTTTCATCTGTCAGGCCGTCTATAACCTCGCCTACAGCAACGCCGTCAACACAATCGGAGTGTCGTTAAGTTCCGTACTGCTCTATACGTCTCCGATCTTTACCAGTATCACTTCTTTTCTGTTTTTTCATGAAAAACTGGGGAGAAGGAAGCTGATCGCCCTTCTTATCAATATAATCGGATGTACGCTGACCGTGACCGGAGGTAATTTTACCGGACTTTCCTTCGCGGTTTCCGGTCTGTTATTCGGAGTTGCATCTGGATTCTGCTATTCTCTGGCGCCTATATTCGGCCGGCTT
>OFGB01002243.1_pt1 | contig 10670 bp, 10 predicted proteins | sample 1521491 | NCBI WGS metagenome assembly OFGB01 (sample SAMEA3504095, study PRJEB24116) | mouse gut metagenome | biome: mouse gut; feature: mouse-associated habitat; material: faeces | place: Denmark | collected 2011
CGTCCAGCCACACCAGCCAACGGCCCTGCTTGTGCTGGGAGGGCTCCAGCTTTTCGATCCTCATCAGGGCTTTTCTATTTGCGTCAAGCCTTCGTAATTGTATTCCGCCAAGCGATCATAAGCGGTACACAAATCCTCTTTTGAAAACAGGCGCCGAAAACGCCACTCCAAAATTATTCTCTCTACCGATAAATCCAGTCTTTTATTCTCATATAACGTCTCAAAGCCCGATGTCCCGCCGCTCTTATAAATCAGCTTTCTGGTCACGGCCACAATATCATCGTCGCTGATTACCATATCCAAGAAAAGGGAGGGTTTATACCCAAATTTTTTACACTCCCGGTAAGTAGAAAGGTACCGTTCCCTCAGTTCTCGCTTCAATGCATCCATACTCACTGCCCCCTCTACCCTTCGAAATCGTCGGCGGACACGTCCACCGCCCGGCCCGCCGCCTTGGCCGCCGCCTGGGACTGGCGGCTCATCAGCTTGTAGGCATTGGCCCTCACGTCGGCCTCCACCTGGGCGGCGATCTCGGGATTCTCCCCAAAGTATTTTTTTACCGCGTCCTTCCCCTGGCCCAGCCGGGTATCCCCCATGGAGAACCAGGAGCCCGACTTCTGCACGATGTCCAGCTTGACGGCCAGGTCCACCAGCTCGCCCATTTTGGAGATGCCCTCGCCGTACATGATCTCGAACTCCGCCTCCCGGAAGGGGGGCGCCACCTTGTTCTTCACAATCTTGGCCCGGGTGCGGTTACCGATGATCTCGGTGCCGTTCTTGATGGCCTCAATCCGCCGCACCTCCATGCGCACCGAGGCGTAAAACTTCAGCGCCCGGCCCCCGGTGGTCACTTCGGGATTGCCGTACACCACGCCTACCTTCTCGCGGAGCTGGTTGATAAAGATGACGATGCAGTTGGTCTTGGAGATGGCCCCCGCCAGCTTGCGCAGGGCCTGGCTCATCAGCCGGGCCAGCAGGCCCACATGGGAGTCGCCCATGTCGCCCTCAATCTCCGCCCGGGGGGTTAGGGCGGCAACGGAATCCACCACCACCACGTCAATGGCCCCGGAGCGCACCAGGGCCTCGCAGATCTCCAAACCCTGTTCGCCGGTGTCCGGTTGGGAGATGAGCATGGAGTCGATATCCACCCCCAGGGCCCGGGCGTAGGTGGGGTCCAGGGCGTGCTCGGCGTCGATGTAGGCCACCTCGCCCCCCCGCTTTTGTGCCTCGGCCACAATATGCAGGGCGAGCGTGGTCTTGCCGGAGGACTCGGGGCCGTAAATCTCAATGATGCGCCCCTTGGGCACGCCGCCGATGCCCAGCGCGATATCCAGCGACAGCGACCCGGTGGGAATCGCCTCCACCACGATATGGGAATTTTCGCCCAGGCGCATGATGGAGCCCTTGCCGTACTCCTTCTCAATCTGCGCGATGGCGGTGGACAGCGCCTTTTTCTTATCCGCCGCCGGGGCGGCGGGCTCAATTTGTTTCTTCTTCTCAGCCATGTACAATCATCCTTTCCCACCGGCATGATTTTGAAAGCCGCCGGCCTCTTCCTGCCCATATGCTACTCTTTTAAATGTCCCATAAACCGGGCCTTAATCCCACCCCCGCAGGGTGTTCCTACCAAATTTCCCTATCTGCGGCTTCTGATCAGGAACCGCTGCAAGCGCAGAAGCTTTCCCGTCTCTGTCTCAAACTCGTCCAGCCCCTCTTTTCGGTAATCGAACTTTTCCGCCAGCTTCATACTTCCAGCGTTTCGGATGTCCGCCTCAAATACGTACCACTCCTTGCGGTAGCTGCCGTCTACGAATTTCAACACACCTGCCAGGGCTTCCCAGCCATATCCCTTTTGCTGCTCCCCTTTTTTGATCCAAATCCCCAGCTCGGGATATTCCTCCCGGATACCATGTACCTCAACACCGCCCACAAACCCACCGTCCGGGGTCAGAATGGACAGGAACAGCATCTCGTTTCGGTGCATCAGATCCATAAACCCCTGCAGCGTCTCCTGGGCCGCTGCCACAGAGGCAAAGGGATCTGGATACTGATATTTTGTAATTTCCCCGTCAAATGCCGAGACATATTCCTCCAAGCGGCCCATCTCAAAAGGCACAATTTTAAGCCGGCCCGTCTCAATTACCACGCCCATTCCGCACCTCCGCTACTCCACATGATTGTACACCTCAATGCCCAGCAGCTTGACTATAACCCCCTCCTGAAAGGGCTTCTCCGCCTCCAAGCCGTTCAGGCGGCGGACCCTGGACACCGTGTACAGCACCGCCCGGTACTCCACCGTCCCACCGTCCTTCAAATGAAACGGCATCGGAAGCAGGCAGGCCAGCAGCAAAGCGCCCGCCGCTATGAGAATGAGCCTCTTTTTTATAGCACATCCTCCTTTACCGGCGTGTTCCTGCCCCTCACTGCGCTCCAAGCTCGTTCGCTGTCCGATTCTCCGCGCTTCCTTCCACCACCCGCCAGTGCATTCCCGGGTCCATGGTGGTCTGGATGCCTGTAAACCCGTTTTCCGCCAGTATGTACTCCACCGCCGGGGCCTGGTCGTACCCCACTTCAAAGGCCAGCTTGCCGCCCGGCTTCAGCGCCCGCTTCCACTTTCTGGCGATGGCGCGGTAAAATTTCAACCCGTCCTCTCCCCCGTCCAGCGCCATCCGGGGCTCGTAGTCCCGGACAGAGGGATCAAGCCGCGCCACCTCCAGGGTGGGGATATACGGGGGATTGCAGAGGATGAGGTCGAAGTCCCGCAAAATCCGCGGCGGCGGTTCCAGCGCGTCCGCCTGGACCGGGCTCACCTGGTCCGTCAGGCCGCACCGCCGGATATTCTGCCGGCACACCCGCAGGGCATCCTCCGACCACTCCGCCAAAAACACACGGGTATTGGGGCAGTTGTCCGCGATGGCCAGCCCGATACAGCCGCTGCCGGCGCACAAATCCAGCACCCGGGTGCCGTCGGGCAGATCCCGGACATACAATATGCCCCGCTCCACCAGCGTCTCCGTGTCCGGCCTGGGGATGAGCACGTCCCGGCACACGTCCAGCGTCAGGCCGTAAAACTCCCACTCCCCAATGAGGTATGCCACCGGCTCCCCCTTCAGCCTGCGCTCCAGCAGGCCCCGAAACCGCTTCCCCGCCCCGTCGGAGGCGTACAGCGGCAGATCCCGGATGAATTCTTCCCGGCTCTTGCCGGAGGCAAAACACAAAAGCTCCCGGGCCTCCAGCTGGGCCTGCTCCACTCCAGCGGCTTTCAGCGCCTTGCGCGCATCCAGGTATAGGTCGTTATAGGTTGCTGGCATGAGCTCACCCTCTCTCTGCTTTGGTGGTGCTGTGATGGACCGCGGCTCCGCGCTTCCCCGTTGTCACGCTGCGAACCGGCCAGGGCGCTGGCTCCGCACCAAGCTCCCTCGCTGTACGCTTCTCCGCGCTTCTTTTTACCAGGCGTCGGCGCCCTTCTCCTCCGGCAGCACCCGCTTGAGCGCCTCAATCCCCACTTCAATCATGCCGTCGTCCGGCTCAAAGGTGGTAAAGTTCTGCATCCACATGCCCGGAGTCCGCAGGGCGCGGCACACCGGCCCGTCATGTCCGCCCACATAGCGGTTGAACTCATAGGTCACCCCCACGATAACGGGCAGCATCAGCAGGTGCAGGGCCATGCGTAAAAAGGTGTTCTCAATCTCCAGCGGGGTGAAGACCACGATGGACAAAAAGATGGACACCGCAATGACCACAAACAAAAAGCTGGTGCCGCACCGGGGATGGTGCCGGGGCTGCTTCCGCACGTTTTCCACCGTCAGCTCCAGGCCGTTCTCATAGCAGTAGATGGTCTTATGCTCCGCGCCGTGGTACTCAAATACCCGGTGGATCTCCTTCATCCTGGAGCACAGGAACAGATAGCCCATAAAGATGGCCACCTTCAGCACCCCCTCCAGCACCGAGCGCACCCACAGCGGCATGGTGGTCCACACCAGCCCGATCAGCCCCGTCAGCGCGGTGGGCAGCAAAATGAACAGCCCCACCGACATGGCGATGCCCAGCACCGCCGCCAGGGTGATGATGATGCTGACGGCCTTCTCCCCCTCGAAGTGCTCGCTGATCCACTTGTCAATGCCGGTGAGCTCCTCCTCTTCCATGGAGCCGTCGTCGGACAGCTCCGCCGAGCGCATCAGCGCCTTCATCCCGTGGACCATAGCGCCGCCGAATACAAACAACCCCCGGATAAAGGGCAGCCTGGCCGGCCCCGACCGGGACTTGACCGTCTCCTCCTCCACCACAAGCTCGCCGTCCGCCTTGCGCACTACCATCGCCCGCTTGCCGGGGCCCTGCATGAGGATGCCCTCCAGCAGGGCCTGTCCGCCGCAGGTTGTCTTGAATGGGGTGCAGTTTCCGTCTTGTTTTGCCATGTTTTTCTCCTTTACCCCGCCGCATTTTCCACAGTATACCAGAGACGCCGGGAAAACGCAAGGGTTTTAAACTTTTGTTCGATTTTTGCTGCTACACAACCTCCACCCCGACGGGCAGCCGGATGGTAGCCACACAGCCGCCGCCGGGTGCGTTGCCAATCTCCAACGTGCCGTTGTGGCTGTTGATGATCTCGTCGCACACCGCAAGGCCGATGCCGGAGCCGCGGGCCTTGGACGAGCCCTTGTAGAACTTGTACTTGATGAAGGGCAGCTCCTCCGCGGGCACGCCGGGTCCGTGGTCCCGGATGCGGATCACCACCCGGGCCTCCTCCCGGCCCACGGATACCTCCACCCGCCCGCCGGAGCCGCCATGCTTGTCCGCATTGTCCAGCAGGTTGCAGAACACCTGGCGCAGCCGCTCCGGGTCGCCGCTGATGATGGGCAGCTCCTCGCCGCACTCAGTATAGTCCAGCTCCAGCCCCTTGCGGCGGAAGAACTCCCGGTAGGTGTACCCCGCATCCTCCAGCTCCGCCACGATGTCGATGGGCTCCACCGACAGGTTAAACCGCCCCGTCTCCATCCTGGAGAACTCCAGCAGCTCCTCCACCATGCGGGTAAGGCGCTGCGCCTCGGACACAATGATGGCCATCCCCTTCTTCACATCGGACGCGTCCCGGACCTCGCCGTTATACAGCGTCTCCGCCCAGCCGCTGATGGCGGTGAGGGGGGTGCGCAGCTCGTGGGACACGGAGGAGATAAACTCCGACTGGGTGCGCTCGGCCTGGTCGATCTTCATGGACATGTCGTTGATGCTGTCCACCAGCTCACCCATCTCGTCGTCGGTCTTTTTCTCCATCTGCACGCCGTAGCTCCCTGCGGCGATGCGCTTGGCGGTCTCCGTCACCCGAATCACCGGGTCCAGCACCGAGCGGATAAAATAGGACGCCATAAGCCCCATCACCAGCAGGATCGCCACCCCGATGGCAGAGGTGACCAGCATCATGCGCACCATCTGGGCGTGCACACGCCGCAGGGAGGTGGCCATGCGCACCACCCCCACCACCGCGTTGTTATAGATCACCGGGGCGGAGGCGGAGATCACCTCGTCCTCGGTGTCCGGGTCCTGGCCGATGTGGGTCCGCACCCGCTTCTCGCTGATGGCGGCGGCCACATCGGGGCTGTGGGCGGAGGCGCCGGATATGTCCATCATGGAGGACATGAGCACCCGGCCCCCGGCGCTGAGTATCTGCACCTCAATATCGTTTTTTTCCTCAAACTGGTTAATGAACTGCCGGGCAGTGGACAGGTAGGTGGTTTCGGTGTAATTGCGGAACATCCCGGCGGCAGTCTGGGCCTTGCTCTCCAGAGTAGCCAGAATGGTAGAGGTGTAGTAGCTGTACATGGCCAAAGAGAAGGCGCTCACCGACACGGCCACCACCACCAGGGTGACGGCCAGGGTATTCAGCAGCCAGCGCCGGCGCAGCCGGCCCCGGCCTGGCTTTTTGAGGGGGGCCTCGGGCGGGCCGTCCTCCGCCGCCCGCTCGCGCTTCGGGCCCCTGGGCAGCATCCTGCGCCGCCTCTGGCGGTTTTCCTGATCCATCCTGAACTCCCCCTCCTTTCCCGGCTCCCGCCCCAGCTCATGCCTCCCACTCGTACCCGTACCCCCAAACGGTGCTGATATGGGCGGGATTTTGGGGGTCATCCTCCAGCTTGATGCGCAGGCGGCGGATGTTTACATCCACAATTTTCAGCTCGCCCAAATATTCCTTGCCCCAAACGGCCTCCAGAATCTCCTCCCGGGACAGCGCCTTCCCCGCGTTCTCCATGAACAGCTTCACGATGGAGTACTCCACCTGGGTGAGCTTGACCCGCTTCCCGTTCTTCTCCAAGGTCCGGTTGCGGGTATTGAGCAGGAAGGGCGGCTGGCTCAGCTCGTCCGTGTCCCGCACCGGCGCGCCCCCCGTGCGGCGGAACAGCGCGTCCACCCGGGCGGTGAGCTCCGCCGGGGAGAAGGGCTTGGTCACATAGTCGTCCGCCCCGGTCATCAGGCCGGTGACCTTATCCATCTCCTGGGTGCGGGCGGTGAGCATGATAATGCCGATTTTGTTGTCCATGGCCCGCAGGCGGCGGCAGACCTCAAAGCCGTCGATGCCGGGCAGCATGATATCCAGCAGGGCCACCTTGATATCCGGGTTGTCCCGGACGGCCTCCAGGGCCTCCTCCCCGGTGCCCGCCTCCACCGTCTGATAGCCCGCCCGCTTCAGGTTGATAACCACAAAGCTGCGGATATTTTCCTCGTCCTCCAGTACCAGTACCTTGCGCATATTGTTCCTCCTTCCTCTCCAAAGGCTCCCTCTTTGAGGGAGCTGTCAGCCCATAGGGCTGACTGAGGGAGTTTCTTTTAACGGACTCCCTCCGTCACAGCCTTCGGCTGTGCCACCTCCCTCTAAGAGGGAGGCGGCTTATTCGTTATACCAGCTTCTGCGGATGGTGTCGAACCGCTCCAGCAGGTCCATCTCGTCCAGGCCGCAGTTCCAGCCGTCCTCGTGGAAGCGGGCGGCATAGGTGATGTTCTCCTCCTCCCGGAGGATGGTCCAGCCCTCCTCCTCCAGGTCGGCAGTGCGGCTGCTGGCCATGCGGTAGACAGACAGGAAGGGCACCGGCTCCCGCTCCTCCCCCAGCCAGTGGGAGAAGACCACTTCCCGCCGGCCCGTCACCTGGTCGTTGCGGGAAATGGTAATCTGGTCCCGCCAGCTCTCCGGGATGGTCAGGTACCAGCCGTCGCTCACATTGTGGTAGGTGGTAAGCACGTGGTTGCGCTTGCCCCGCTGGTCGTACTGAGCCCAGTCGATAAGCCAGAAGTTGCTGGAGGCGCTCTCCCCGTAGCTGGGCAGCTGGAAGGGGGAGGGTAGCTCGGCCACCCCGTCCTGGTTGATGTCGGTGGGGTTGATCTCGGTATAGCCCAGAATCAGCTCCCGGCTGACTCCCTCGGGCCCCATGGAGACATTGGTGAGCTGGCCGCTGAGCCAGGACACCACGTCAATCACCTTGCCCCCCTCGGCCAGGGTGCTGGTGACATAGAGGGCGGGCTGGTTGTAGCCTCCGGCCAGGTAGTTGGTGCGGATGCGGTTGATGCCGCTTACGCCGGCGGACAGCTCGGTAACCCCCAGCGAGGCGACAGCCCCGTCCTCCCAGCCGTAGACCTCCACCTGGCTGCTGGCCCCGCCGGCGTCCATCCGGGTAACAAGCACCTCGATGCGGCTGTCCTGGTCCATGTCCAGCAGGCGGCAGCCGCTGGAGCCGTCGCTGGCCACGCTGCACCGGGTGAGGAGCCGCTCGCTGCCCATCAGGTCGGTCCGGGACAGGGCCCGGACGGCGGCCAGGGCCTCCTCCACGTCCATATCCCCGCCGGGCAGCTCCACCTCGTCCAGGGTGTACACCCCCAGCTGGTAGGCCCCGGAGCTGATCTGCCAGTTGACCGCCAGCTCCTCCCGGCCCTCGCCGTTGATCTGGGCATAGGCGATGGCGTAGATGGCGCTGCCCTCGCCCTCCACCACGCCGGTGGGGACATATTCCTCCCCGATCTGGGTAAAGATGTAGATTTTAATGGGCTTCTCAATACCGGGCACCCGGAAAAAGGTGACCGCGCTCTCCCGCAGGCCGTCCCCGTCCAGGTCCTGAAGCTGGATGCTGGCGGTATTGTCCCCCGCCATGATGGTCACGTCCTCCACCCGGGTGTTGAACTCGGCCTCCAGGCCGGTGCGCACCGCCCGGATGGCGGCGTTGAGCTGCTCATAGCCCGGCGACTTCTCGGGCTGGCGGTACAGGTCATCCGGGGAGCGGAACAGGCAGCCGCTCAGCGTAAGAAGCACAGCCAGCGTCAGGGCCAGGACCGTCCTCTTTTTCCCCACGGCGTCCACCCCCCTTTCCACACAAATTCACCACATAATGGCGGTATTTATCATCATACCACAATTCCCGAAAAAATCCATAGCTTTTTGTAATTTTTATCCCATGGAAAAAACCGCCCATCCCGGAAAACAGGATAGACGGTTTAGGCACCGTATTCAATTGGCCTGAGGCAGGGTGACGATGGCCTTGAACAGGTCGCCGTCCACAGCCAGGTCGAAGGCACCCCCCTGCAGCTCGGTGAGGGACCGGGCGATGGACAGCCCCAGCCCGGAGCCCTCGGTGGACCGGGACTCCTCCCCCCGGACAAACCGCTCCATCAGCCGCTCAGCGGGGACGTTCAGGGGGTCCCGGGAGATGTTTTTCACCGACAGGGCCACCTGCCCCTTCCCCCGCTCCAGGTCCAGATAGATTCGTGTGCCCTCCATGGCGTATTTGGCGCAGTTTGACAGCAGGTTGTCGATGACCCGCCACAGGTGCCGCCCGTCGGCATACACCCAGGTCTCCCCCTCGGGGAGGGTGCTCACCAGGGTGAGCTTCCTGTCGCTCAGCTTCTCCTCCCACTCGGCCAGGGCCTGGTCGATAAGCTGGCCCATGCCGATCTTCTCCCGGGTCACTGACAGCACCCCCGTGGAGGCCTTCGACGCCTCCACCAGGTCCTCGGTGAGCTTTTTCAGCCGCTGGGACTTCCGGTCCAGCACCTCGATATAGTCGATTGCCTTGGGGTCGGTCTGTTGGGTGGATTTCAGCAGGTTGACATAGTTGATGATGGAAGTAAGGGGCGTTTTCAGGTCGTGGGAGACGTTGGTAATCAGCTCCGCCTTGAACCGCTCGCTTTTCATCTTCTCATCCACCGCCCCGGCCAGCCCCACCGAGATGTTATTCAGGTCCTCCGCCTGAAGACGCAGGTCGTAGGGCATGCGGGTGGTGTCGATCTGATACTCCAGGTCGCCCCCGGCAATGGTCTTGGTGCCCTGGCGCAGGCGGTGGTAGCCGTAGGCCCACCAGGCCAGAAAGAGCAGCACCGCAGTCTGTATACAGAGATAGAACAACGTGACCCCTCCGTCATAATACCCCACCACCAGAAGGAAGAAGCTGACGGTGGCATAGCCCAAAAAGCCCAGCACAATCTTCCAGGTAAAGGGCAGGAATCGAACAAAGTCATGGATGGTCCCTGCCATCCATGCGGCCACCCTGCACAGCAGGGTGGTTTTTCCCAGACAGCGGGCCTTCACTCGGACGGCGAAGGTGCGCAGCAGCAGGGCGGCGCACCCCACCCCGGCGGCAAACAGTGCCCCCGCCCCGATGACACCCAGGTTATAGAAGGAGGTATAGCTCTCGCTCTGCGCGGCGTAGACGCTGGTGGAGCTCCAGTAGAGCTGTTCCACCAGCCCGACCGTGCAGAAGACCAGAAAGACAATGGCGGCAATCATGACAACCGCGTACACGTCGAAGAAAATACGGTCCTGCCAGGTGAGGACGATTTCCTCCGCACCGGATTTATGCCCGGCGGTCCAGAGAATCCAAATGAGTGCCAGCAGGGTGAGCGCCCCCAGATTCAAAAAGCCGGTGAGGTACTGGTCAAAGGAGGCCCGGTCCATGTCCCACAGCCTCCAGATTTGGCTGAACTCGTCCTGGATGGAATCGTCAACCTTCTCGGGCACGCCGTACTCCAGCACCAGCTTCATCGACGGGGCGGTTTCCCCCTCGGGGTTGGCGTCTGAGGGGGATAGACCCAAGTCGCCCGTTTCCGGGTCATAGTTGACGCTCCCGTCCCAGAGCTCAAAGGAGAAATAGTGCATCTCCTTCACCGTCCGGCTTATGGCCTCGTCGTCCTTGAGGTTGGTCCCCAGCAGGGCCTGCCCGTCGTCGGTGAGCACACGGAAGCGGAACCAGGTATTTTGCCGGGAAAAACGCTCCTCCACCCGGGTCCGCTCCTCCCGCAAGGCCTCCGCGTCGGCGTAGGCCAGGGGGTTGGCGGTCCCCTCGGCAATCTGCTTCTCCAGCTCCTCCAGTGTCTGGGACAGCTCGATCCCCTCCACCAGGTCCCGGCGGCGCTCATTCACAGCGTTGTAATAGCGGGAGGAGCTCTGCCAGTTGTCGTCAACCACCGAGCCGAAGCTGAGCACCGCCCGCACCCCGAACACGCCCGCACCGAAGGCGGCGGCCAGCAGGACGATCCAGGCACACACCTTGGCGGCGGCGCTGCATTGCAGCTTTTTCACGGCTAAGCCCCCTTCTCAATCTTATACCCCAGCCCCCATACCACCTTTAAATACCGGGGTTCGGCGGGGTTGATCTCGATTTTCTCCCGCAGGTGGCGGATGTGGACGGCCACCGTATTCT
>OFGB01002246.1_pt1 | contig 10667 bp, 8 predicted proteins | sample 1521491 | NCBI WGS metagenome assembly OFGB01 (sample SAMEA3504095, study PRJEB24116) | mouse gut metagenome | biome: mouse gut; feature: mouse-associated habitat; material: faeces | place: Denmark | collected 2011
GAACGTCCAGATCACGGATGCCAATCCAGTATTTCGTGATCTGATCTTCTCTGTTGTGGTATTCGATGCTCATCCATTTTCCCTCATGGATTGCACGGAAGATATCCCGGAAAACCGCGTTCATAGTCCTCTCCATTTCCATTCCCTGCATCATTTTCTCATGAAATGTGCAGTTCGTGCGCATTGCAAGCCGCCTGTCACGTTGATACGTCGCATCAAAACAAATGTTCGTCCTATACATTCTACCACAGATTACCAAAATGTAATATCATTAGATAAAATTACTGTATCGCCATGAGTGTGGAGGCACACATCCGCCATACAGGCGCTATACTGCCAAGTTTTTGTTTTCCATAATAACACGGCTAAATATTCTGCCGCAAGCACAAAAACCGCCGCACACAAATCACTTCTGTACGGCGGTTTTTTGCTTATTCACCAGGCAAATCATTATGCGACCGGTACGGGCTAAAAGCATTATCCTTGCAACGTCATCTTAAACAGTCTGGCAGTCTTGTCCTGCGGCATATGAACCGATAAAATCCCACCCTCCACTTTGTATTCGCAGTTTCCTTTCTTCGGGTAAATCACTTCCGCCTGTCCGGTTTCTTTCCCGAACGTCAGAGGAATCTCCACATCTTTCGTTCCGGGCGCAAACACGGCCAGATACACCGTGTCACCCTTGCGAAGCCCGTAAGCTAACGCATCCTGTCTGATATTGCCAAACCCCAACGGGAAGAACGGTACGGCTTCTTTTACATCGGAGCGGATTTCCTTATACAGCGCAATGCCCTCCTTCATCAGCTTCATACTGTTATCACTCAGCTTCCAGACCATTCCGCTGACATAAGGACGCAGTAAAAGTCCGTTCACCATATTGTAAATCACATGTTCTTCTTCATCCTCATAAGGATATACCCACATGCCCGCCTGCTCAGGTGTCACCGCACTGGCCACGTTGGCCGCAATGTAGGAATTATAGATATAATCCGTCTGGTCACTGGTGGACTGTAAACTTAAGAGCTTCAACATACCGTAATCCATACGCTGCCCACCGGAGCCGCAGTTTTCAATAACCAGGTCCGGATGCTTTTCAAAAATTTCCTCATACCACTGGTAAAGATATTTGTAATGTTCCATAATCGCATCGGAACAACTGTCGGAATGCAGGTCGCTTCCATGCCCCACAGTCACATTATAATCTACCTTAAAATACCCTACCCCATAGTCTTTAATTAAACGATCCACCACATCACTGCAATATTCACGCACTTTAGGGTTACGAAAATCGAGAAGATATCTCTTATTGTCAATATGTCTCTTACCATGGCGGCAGATAAACCAGTCGTCAGGCAGTTTCGCCGCCAGTTCACAGGCAACTCCCATCACCTCGATCTCGAGCCAGAGACCCATGACCATATTCTTTTTCCTGGCATATTCGCAGACAGCTTTCAATCCGTTGGGGAATCGCTCCGGGCATTCCACCCACTCTCCTACTCTGTCCCACCAGTAGCCTTTATCATACCAACCGCAGTCTAAACAGTAATACTCACAGCCCATCGCCGCAGCCTTGTCGATAATCATCCGCTCCTTCTCATCGGTAGGGTCCCCCATCAGGCAGTTCATATAATCGTTAAATACTACATTCAGTTTCTCGTTATCGGCGTTTTGCCTGCGAATTTTTCTGCGGTATGCCGTCAAGGCCGCAGCGGCAGCGCTCACATCCCCCTGCACCACGCCAAAAGCCGCCGGAACAGTGGCAAAAGACTCGCCTGGCTTTAGGTTCTTCCACCAACCGTTCTCCGCTTCCGTAGGACCGCTCAGTGCAAGATAAAGCCGCTCCCCCGGCTCTGTGCCGTATTCCACATGCCACTGCCCGGAATGCTCAATCTGGAAGCAGTAAGTCTCCCCTGTCTCCCTGTCATGAGCGAATCCCATGGGAAGGTACTCACAGGACGACCAGGAACTTCTTCCGCCATAGCAATAACGGTTATTTCCAAAACCCGGCTCATTAAATCCATTTACCGTCATACCCGGAATGTTTAAATCCCGGATATCCTCCTTCTTCCACTGCACCTCGCAGCTCCATCCGTTTAAGGGCGTATAGATATCAGTCTTTTCCCCGTAAGGCAGTTTACCGGCTCCACACAAGTTCTGGTAAATAAAAGAGGACACATATTCTAACCCAATCTCTTCCCTGCCCTTGTTGTTTAACTGCGTCCACACCTGAACCACCGCAACGCCGTCAAAAAATTTCATGTGGTACACGGCCTCCAGACCATATTCTGTGTCTAAGAAAATCTGCAGCTCTTTTCCCTTCTCCCACTTCTCTAACTTATGCTCCCTATAGTGGAAATCCAGGGAAGCGCTGCTGGAATTATGCTTATACGCATGCATCCCTCTCGTACTCTTACCCGTAACCTGCACCTCCACAAGAGGACTGACAATCTTAACATCCTCTCTTGCCTTGGGACTGACGTCCATCTCAACCGGGCTAAAACCACTAAGTTCCACAACTCCATCCTCCCGGACCTGGAACTGCACCGACAGCCCACCTTCCCTGACTATAATATTTTTATCCATCTATGTAATACTCCTTTCGTATTTTACTCCGTCTCTGCGCTGCTTTTGTCTCAACTTTTGTTGGAACAGCACATGAACCGAGTTTATGGCAAGCGAGTTTTTTTGTTTTATCCTGTTCTACTTATTCCAAATACCACGGCAGCGCATCTTCGTCCGTATATTTCTCCCGCTCCGCCGCCAGGTATCCCCTCAGCACTCTCTCAATCAGAAAAGAGGCAATATAGACATATACCCCCGGCAAAACAGCCAGGAAAAAAGGAAACAGGTCATAAATCCCACCGCCAACAGCATGGTTAACAGCGCAAATGTGGTCACACAGTGTCCCACCGACATATGCAACACATACTGCAGCAGGCGGCTTACCTTAAACTGAAACCTGGACAACACCGGAAATATATAAGGCAGCGTGAATAAAAACGGCGCCGCAAGTATGATTCCACCGATAACGGTCGCGTAACCGCTTCCCTGCGCCTTATCGTATCCTACAAAGTAAATATAAAACACAAGAAGCGCGCCATATACCATATAAAGTAACGTAAGGCCAATTCCCTGCTTAAAATTCAGCCTAAAAGCATACAGAAACGACTTAGTGACAGTCTCCCTCTTCCTCCTGACCACCTTCACAACCGTATAATACAGGGCAGCGCTTGCCGGTCCTATGGTGACCACCGGCACCGAAAAGACAAGCCACAAAAATCCTGCCACCAGCAAATCTGTAATCTGATCGGCAATATGAAAAACCGGGGAATCCATCGAAAATTTCACTTTTACCTCCATGGAGTTATATTAACCTTTCACGGCTCCTTCTACCTGACCCTGTATGAAATATTTCTGCAGGCACAAATACACAATCACCAGGGGCATCATACCGATTACCGCCGTGGCCGCCGCCGCACCGTAATCATTGGACACGGCGGAGAAAAACGTCTTGATAACCAGGGTAATCGTCCGCATAGACGTCTTTTGCAGGAAATAATAGGAATAAGTATACTCATTCCACACACCCACCCCTTGCAGGATGATGACCGTGACCGTAACCGTCTTAAGCTGCGGCAGAATAATCCGAAAAAATACCTGCAGATTGCTGGCCCCATCGATTGCCGCTGCCTCATCCAAGGCCACCGGAATCGAAGAAATAAAATTCGTATACAGGAAAATAACCAGCGGCAGGCCGAAAGCACTGAGTACCAATACCATTCCCCAATAAGTCGATGTGGCATGAATCGTGGACATCGTCGAATAGATGCCGACCAATATAGTCAGTGGCGTAATCATCATGACCGACATAATAAGGCTTCGCACAACTTCATTTAATTTTGACTGGTTACGAGCCAGGGCATAGGCAGCCATACATCCCACCACAATCTCCAAAAGTAAAACAAGCGCAGTAATAATCAAACAGTTCTTGATACCCGTGAAAATCTCGCCGCTCTCGATAACCTTATTGAAATTATCCCAATATATAGGGTTCGGGAACTGGATTCTCGATGTCGTGTCGCTGAAAGAGCGCAACGATACATTGATAATAATGTAGAATGGAAACAGATAGACAATCAGCAGGAACACGCTGATAAAGTATTTCCACCAGTCCCTGGCCCGAAGCGGCATCTTCTCGTCTTCAAACATAGAGGGCTGTCTGTTTTCTCTCAATTCTTTTGTCTTCGCCATTATACCTCAACCTCCTTTTTCCGGAAATACGCATTCACAATCATGGAAATCACCATGATCATAAGGAAGGAAAATACGCCGATTGCCGCCGCATATCCGGCACGCTCCGCGTCAAAGTATCGGTTTGCAATATAGGTCGCCAGAGAGTGAGTCTTCTTGGCGGGCCCACCGTCCGTCAAAGCGATAATAACATCGTAAAGTTTCAAACCGCCGATTAAGTTATAAATCACGGACGATGAAAGCGCCGGAATCAACAAAGGCAGAATAATATAGCGGAATCTCTCCCAGGGCGAAGCGCCGTCCACAGTGGCCGCCTCTATGTAGGACTGCGACACGCCCTGGATGCCTGCCAAATAGATTACCATACTGACACCCACAAACTGCCATGTATTGATGAAGACAATCACCGCGATTGCAGATGCACCGTTACCGAGCCAGTCATAACCCGCCATGCCAAGAGACGCCATAATGTCGTTGATAACGCCGCCTTTAAACTGAAAGAAGAAGTACATAATATATCCCATAACCAGGCCCGATATCATAGCCGGCATATAGATAACCGTCCTGACAATGCCTCTGCCCCTAAACTTCGTATTTAAAAACATCGCCATGGCAAGCCCGATTATCTGCTGCAGAAATGTACACACAAAACCGTAGACAAGCGTATTGCGCAAAGACGAAATGAATACTTTATCCTTAAACATCGAAATATAATTTGAAATACCTACAAAATCTTTATTCACGGAATACCCGTTCCACTTAAAGAAAGACAGATAAACCGCATAACACAAGGGATATGCGATAAATGCCAGCATAATCACTACTGCCGGTATGTAGAACCAGTTTAGTTTCCTTTTTCTTGTATTAGTCATAAACACTCCTATCCGTATAGGCGAAAACACCACCGCAAACGTTGTGTTCCCTACAAGAGAATATAAAAGGAGCTCCGTCCCCGAAAAAGACGCCAAGCGTTCCTGTCCAAGTACGGAGTCCTTTTACATATCTATGCTATACTGTTGCCCGCGCTCCTTAATTGCCCATTAAGTCGCTGTAATTATCCTGTACCATGCCCATAGCCTCGGCTTTGCTGCCTTCCGGATCGCCGTCTGCAAGCAGTGTGCCCAAAGAATCACCCATTACACTCCACATACCGCTGGGAAGATACTCGCGGTCGAAAAAGTTGTCATAAACCAAATCGCCGTCGAACTGCGCCTGCGCCTCTTTAAAAGCATTCGTCGTGTAGGCCGCCTGATCAGTCTCTTCCAACACGGTATCTGTCAGGCCAGGGATACCACCATCAATCTTAACAACCTGCACTGCGATTTCAGGACGTGCAAGATACTCAAGAAGCTGCTTGCACTCGTCAGCATACCCGGTGTCTTTCCAGATACCGAAGCAGCTAAAGTTTCCTTCGCCTGTACCGAAGTATGACGCCGTGCTGTCGTCCTTAGCCGGAACCGGAAGAATACCGATATTAGCTTCTGCATTATAAGCAAGAATAGAAGGAATCATCTCTGTAGAATACAGTGCAAATCCACCCTCTGCGTTTGCAAGCGCGCTGCAGATATCGTCTTTCTTGCCGCTCACGTAATCTTCGTTAAAATAGCCTGACGTGAACCAGTCACTTACCATCTGGAAGCTGTCTGCCCCATCTGTGGTAAAGTCAAACGAACCATCCTGTAAAGCCGCAGCTTTATTATCGGCAATATCGGTATTGGAGTAAAGTGTCGGCCAGATAACCTCCAACATATATGCATCAAAAGCATCCCCTAAACAAAGCTCAATGGGCGTTGCCTCAGTCTTGTCCGCGATAGCCTGACATGCCGCATTGAAATCGTCCCATGTGCGGATTTTGGTAGGGTCAACACCTGCCGCTTCCAGTACATCTTTGTTATACATAATCGCTGCCACTGCCTGCGTAATCGGCAGAATGAAAAGCTCGCCGCTGTCGTTGGTGATAACGTTCTTAAGTCCTGCATCAATATTTGCAACCCAGGGCTGGTCGCTCAAATCCATCATGTACTCGCTGTAACGGATGATACTCCATCCATGTGTCACCCACATATCCGGCAGGTCACCCGAAGACATACGTGTCTTCATAGCAGACTCATAGTCATCACCACCATTGTAAATCGTTACGTCAATTCCTGTCTCCGCCGTAAAGTCCTTAATCAATCCTTCAAAAACAGCGAAATCCTCTGTTGCCAGGTTGTAAGCAAGTTCCAGGCCGCTTCCGTCACCGCTGGGAGCAGCGTCGCTACCTGTCTCCTCACCGGGCCCTTCCTCATTGGATGCTTCCTCACTGGATGCTTCCTCACTGCCCGCATCCTGCGCTGCCCCGTCGGAAGAACTTCCGGTATCACTCCCAGAGCCACCACATGCAACAAGCGACAGAGTCATCGCCGCACACAGCAGTCCGCTAATTAATCTCTTTTTCATATTATCTCCTTTCACAGACCGAACAATTATATTGCCATTGTCGTTCGTAATAGTTGCACATTTACCACTCTTTTCCTGCGCATCAGAAAATATTTCGTGCAAACTATATAGTTTTCATCTACTCCCACTGTGGTTACTTGACATTATAACAGACTGCATTCTATAATAATTCATATTTAACTTTTAATACCACACAATTATTGCTGAGGTTACTGCTTATGTTCTATGAAAATAAACCGGAGTTTTTTATTTTATATAACGAAACGACAGCCTTGCAGTACCCGCTTCACATTCATTCTTATATTGAATATGTCCATGTTATCTCAGGCCTCGTAGGGATGCAAATCAGCGGTGAGGACTATCTCTTAGAACCAGGGGACATCGCCCTTATCTTTCCCAATGTCCCCCATAAATACCAGACGCTTTCTACTGTCGGCGGTGTCCAGTTCTACATTATGAACTCTTCCGTTGACATCCTTCCCATGCATAAAATGGACTTGCTTGGCAAATATCCCCGTGTTCCGGTAGTACATCCGTCACCCTTACACGAAGATATCCAGTATGCAGAAAAGCGTCTCTTTGAACTGGCAGCAAAGCCAGAAAACACGCAGATGATTTCGTCCCTGACTTCGCTCATCCTATGCCATATTTTCCCCATGCTGCAGCTCAATGATTTTGAAAGTACGCCGCCTCTGGACCTCACCAGCAAAATTATTGCCTATATCGGAAGCAATTTCCAGGACGAAATCACCCTTCCCCTGTTAGCCAAAAAATTCGGAGTCGGTAAGTATACCCTCTCACGCATTTTTTCTAATGTGCTGGGAATCAGCCTGCCCGCCTACCTTAATTCACTCCGCATGGATTATGCCACCTATCTTCTGCTGCGCACAGACATGGATATCATCAATGTAGCCATGGAATCCGGTTACCATAACCAACAGACATTCAACCGGATTTTCAAAAGCACGAAAGGCTGCACGCCCAAGGAATACAGACAGGTGCACAGACAATCCGGTTTTCACCAGCCGCCTGCTGCCATTATCCCTGCCATGCAGCAAAGCTGTGGATCTTTCACCCCCTCCCCTACCCCATCCCAGGTCTCCCCCCCCCCCGATGGACTATAGGCGCCTCCACTGCCAGGCGGCATAACAGGCAGCTCTTCGGCATTTACGAGATGTCTGCTTTAAACCGCCTGTTTTCCTGTCTGCAATTCTCCATAGCAGGTTGAAACCAGAATGGCATACTATATCTGGAACCTGGAATACCCTTCACTCTTTACATATCTGCGGAACTGAACGGGTGACATACCCATATGCTTCTTAAAGACCTTCTGGAAATAATTAGCGGAAGAAAACCCGCACGCCCCGCTGACATGCGCAAGCTGCACAGAAGTGCCTGCCAACATATCCACCGCTTTCTTAAGACGCAGCTTTGTCAGATATTCGCTTGGTTTCACGCCAGTCACTTTACAAAATTCCCGGGATAGATGACTCTGGCTGACATGACAGTCAGCCGCCACGTCACTGATGCCTACAGGCTCCATAAACATTTCCTCCATGTAAGTTTTTGCCCCCACAATCAGCGGTGACTCCGCTTTCTCTTTTTCCTTTCCAACACCACATAAGGCACACAGGAATGAAAACACCATAGATCCCAGTAGAAACGGATTCTGGTTAGTGCGTTTCGCCTGGGCATGAAGTTCAAATATCCATTCCACCGCACCGCTGTAGACCGGCAGGCTAATTATCCTGCCCAGATGATTCTCTATATACCGACAATATTCCACCGCCGCGCCACATTCAAACAATATGTAGATAAACTCCCACGGCCCTTCATTGTTTTGTTCATCAAAATAGTAGCATTCCGGTCCTGGCATCTTGAGGAAAAAGCCTTTCCCCTTGTCCACAATCTTCGCTTCACCGTCAATCTTCACCGTCCCGCTGCCATTTAGAGTATACTGAAAAAGATAACATTCCGGTCGGTTTTTGTTGTCCCAGAAATAGTCGCCGGTACAGCAGCGCTCTTTCCCCACGGCGTTTAAACGTACCACCGGATGCTCCACATCATTGAGAAAATGGAACGCATAATTATCTTTCATGTCTTCTTTTCCCTGCATATTCGCTTCTCCTTCCAGGTTGTCTTTTTCATACGGATCAATGCGCAGGAAGGTACTGCCTGCACATCAAAAATTTACCCTTTTAATCAAATAGTTACCATTGCAAAATCTCCACACCTTATCTATGATTAGAAGCATAACCTGCTTATACGATTCATAGCTATCTGAGCATACCACAAAGCAGGCAAAAAATGAACAATCAAAATTTTACATAAGGAGGACAATTTTATGTCATTTAAAGTAGCATTTATCGGTGCAGGAAGCATCGGTTTCACAAGAGGTCTTCTCACAGACCTTCTGTCCGTGCCGGAATTTCACGATATCGAGGTAGCGTTTACGGACATCAATCCCGACAACCTGCGCATGGTGACACAGCTGTGCCAGAGAGATATCGACGAGAACGGCCTGAACATCAAAATCCATGCAACCCCGGACCGCAGGGAAGCATTTAAAGACGCTAAATACGTTATCAACTGTGTCAGAATCGGCATGTTGGAGGCTTTTGCAACAGATGTCGAAATTCCGTTAAAATATGGTATCGACCAGTGCGTGGGCGATACCCTCTGCATCGGCGGCATCATGTACGGGCAGCGCGGTATTCCCGCATTGCTTTCCTTCTGTAAAGATATCAGGGAAGTAGCTGCTCCCGGCTGCATCCTGCTCAACTACTCCAACCCCAACGCAATGCTGACCTGGGCATGCAACAAATATGGCAAGGTAAAAACATACGGACTATGTCACGGCGTACAGCACGGACATGAGCAGATAGCCAAGGCCCTCGGCAGAGATAAAAAGGATGTTGACATTATCTGCGCCGGATTAAACCACCAGACATGGTATATCAGCGTCAAGACAGACGGCGTAGAGCGCACGGATGAGCTTTATGAACTTATGAAAGGGGCAGAGTTTGCCGGGGACGAGAACATCCGTCTGGATGTGATGAAAAACTTCGGCTACTATTCCACCGAATCCAACGGCCATCTTTCCGAATACCTGATGTGGTACAGGAAACGCCCCGAGGATATGGAAAAGTGGATTAATTACAGCAACTGGATTCAGGGCGAGACCGCCGGATACTTGCGTGTCTGCAAGGAAAGCCGCAACTGGTTCGAGACGGACTTCCCCAACTGGCTCAAAGAGCCTGCGAAGAAGTTCTCTCCGGAAACCCGCTCCAGCGAACATGGCAGCTATATTATCGAAGGTTTGGAGACGGGACGGGTGTACAGAGGGTGCTTTAATATTATGAACGAAGGCACCATCACGAACCTCCCTGACGAATGCGTCGTGGAAGTTCCCTGCTATGTGGACTATAACGGCATATCCGTTCCCAAAGTAGGCGACCTGCCTTTAGGGTGTGCGGCCATCTGCTCCCAGAGCGTATGGGTACAGAAACTTGCCGTGGAAGCCGCAGTCCATGCAGACTTGAACCTGTTACGCCAGGCCGCCATGCTGGACCCTTTGACAGGCGCCGTATGTACGCCTGACGAAATCAGGCAAATGGTAGACGAAATGCTTGTGGCAGGCGAACAATGGCTGCCTCAGTATAAAGAAGTAATCGAAAGCGCCAGAAAACGGCTGGAAAACAAGACAGTGCCATACCGTCCAGTTAAAGGATTTACCTTAAAGACGAAAACCATTGAGGAAATGGCGGCTGAGAAAGAAAAGTACAGGGCGATGGCCTCTGCTGCTGCAAAAGAAAATGTGAAATAAAGAAAGAAGAATCCCCCTGCTGCTTATCAAAATATAATTGGCGAAGAGTCTGTAACATGGTATAATTTAAACGCTATGTCCAGACTCTTTTAAAAATTGCTGAATGTTTACACCGAAGGGAGACGCCATGAGTAAATTATTAGAAGAATTT
>OFGB01002248.1_pt1 | contig 10666 bp, 8 predicted proteins | sample 1521491 | NCBI WGS metagenome assembly OFGB01 (sample SAMEA3504095, study PRJEB24116) | mouse gut metagenome | biome: mouse gut; feature: mouse-associated habitat; material: faeces | place: Denmark | collected 2011
CCCCATGTCCCCGGCGGGCACCGGATCCCTGCTGTACTGGCAGACTGTCCTGCATATGGTGTTCTGCTCCCCGCGTTTTTCTTCCGGCGGCATTCCTTGTCCTTTCGGGCCGACGCACCCTATGCCTGCCTTCCCGCCCCTATCCCGTCCGGATCGGCTTCCCGCCCCCGGAGGGTTTCCATGGCCGGCGGCCGCAGAGTGCGGGCCTTTTGTGCCATTCTCAAAAAGTATAGTTTTTGGTAATTTTGCATCAGTGAATTTTGTTGGGTATAATGTACAAAAAATCCGGGTAAAGTTTCTTGACTTTTGTCCGATAATATAATAGAATTGATAAAAGTTGAGCAGGATTTTCATCCTCAAAAACTATACTTTTTGAGAATTTTCTTTTGTTCTGTTTCCATCCAACAGTTTCCGTGTTATACTACACGTACAAGCAAATCAGACAATTTCTGCCATTCACCAAACCCACGGCTACCGCATTCTGCCATATTCCACATACCATACAGTCCTTTCCGTCTTTCCGTGTATGTTGTCCCATATATTTGCCCGGCAGTTATATATTTGAACCGTTTATTCCTTATTAAAATACCCCTATTAAAATACCCCTTCCGTGAAGCGGACACACGCCTGGTAAATCTGTCTCTTCAAAACTGCGGGAGTGTCTCAGGCTGGCAAAGCGGAAGCACCAGGACTGATGAGCATTTTAGGGAATATTCTAATGGACATCATGTCCGACATTCCCAATATGGAAAATATTACGGAGTAGTACATATAACAAAGGATACGCTGTCTACAAAAGTCCTTGTTCTGACAGCAAAAATCCACTTCTGATCAGTCCTCTGTACAATGTGTTTTCTGATTGAGTAAATTGATACGATATGGTAAAATATAATAAAAGGAGCAGGTAACAATGGAAAAGGTAAGGATAACAAGCACACCTTATGACGATGTGTTCCGCACGCTGCTGAATGACTGCAGTTCTCTAATCATCCCTGTGATAAACGAAGTGTTCGGAGAGCATTATTCAGGCCAGGAAAAGATCATCTTCTCACCAAATGAGCACTTCCTGAACCAGCAAAACGGGAATGAAGAGGAACGGATCACGGATACCAGTTTCAGGATTGAAGGAAAACAAACCAAAAAATACCATCTGGAATGCCAAAGCAGTACCGATAACAGTATGCTGGTCCGATTTTTTGAATATGATACACAAATTGCCCTGGATGAGGGGACAATTAACGGAAATATCCTTACAGTGACACTTCCTCATTCCGCTGTATTGTTTTTAAGGCATCATGCATCAACACCCGGTACGCTGAAAATCAGGATGATAACTCCTGGCGGAACCGTGGAATATGATATCCAGGTGATGAAATCCCAACAATACACCCTGGAAGAGATTTTTGAGAAAAACCTTCTGCTGTTGATTCCTTTCTATATCTTTTCTCACGAAACACGCTTTGATGAATATGAAAATGATAAATCAAAGCTGAAGACCCTGCAGAAAGAATATGAGCAAATCAAAAATAAGCTGGAGGAACTCTTAAATCAGGGAGCTATCAGTGAATACACAAGGTGTACCATTATTGATATGTCAAATAAAGTATTGGAGCATATCGCTGTAAAATACGATTATGTCAAGGAAGGAGTGAAAGCAGTCATGGGTGGAAAAGTACTGGAATATGAAGCAAAAACAATAAAAAGAGAAGGTCTGGAAGAAGGTATTGAACAAGGAGAAGACAGACTCTCCAGATTAATTACAAAGCTGCTGGAAAACAATCGATCACAGGACATCATCAAAGCCACACAAGACAAACAGTACAGAAATAAACTTTACGAAGAATATCTTATTGGCAAATAAGTAACTTTTAAGGGAGAGTAGTCTTCATTGCTGCTCTCCCACTCCTCTCCTCCTATTTGGTGCTTACAGCCTGGCTTATCGGCCAAACCATGCCATATATGAACTTTTTTACCATGGGAGCCCCTTTAAAACACTATTTACAGAAAAACACTTTCATGGAAATCATGGGAATTACGGCATCAGGAATCTCCCAAATACCTGCCTCATACACCATTCCATATCAATGGCTGCCACATCCTCAGTGATCACAATTGCTTCCCGTTTATAGACCGTATTATCCACAATATAATCTATATTGCCTACCTGCATCCCGCTTTTTACCGGGGCCTGCAGGGAATCTGCCATGGTATATTCCACCCTGACTTCCTCATCCTCTCTCATAAGAAGGCCCTCTGCCTGCCTTATGTAAGACACTGCCGGCAGTTTCTTTTCTGATCCTTCCTTTTCCTCCCCGCCGCCTGTTTCTTTCTGTGTCAGATTTTCCCGGACTCCACTGCTGTCCTGTTGTTTCCGGACAGGTATTCTCCCGGAAGCTTTTTGTGCTTCCCTCTCACCGGAAGTTATGGGGGCTGATCCACCCACGGATGCCTCCCTTCCTTCTCCTTCAGCAGATGTTATCCGGTCTGATCCACCCACGGATGCCTCCCTTCCTTCTCCTTCAGCAGATGTTATCCGGGCTGATCCACCCACGGATGCCTCCCTTCCTTCTCCTTCAGCAGATGTTATCCGGTCTGATCCGCCCACGGATACCTCCCTTCCTTCTCCTTCACCGGAAGTCGTCTTGTCTTTCTCGCCCACGGATACCTTTGTATCTTCCCCTGGGGTTTCACTGTATCCCGTCATTTCGCTGCGCGCCGTACCCTGGCCGGTCCCGGTTTCCGTTTTCGCCACCCTGACATTGGCATAAGCCGTTCCTCCCAGAATATCCGTCTGTCCATTCTGCACGGGAATGGACTTCAGCAGGCTTTCGTCAAAGCAGACACCCTCCTGGGAAAAACTTCTGTAAAAATAATTATCTATGCCGTACTGCATGAGTTTTTTGGTATCGCTCCACTTATATCCCTTATTGTTGGGCCAGCCGCAGGCCAGCAGCGCCACGATAAAAGTTCTTCCGTCCCTCTCCAGGGCGCCCACATAGCAATACCCTGCCTTGTTGGTAAATCCGGTTTTTCCCGTCAGGGCCCCGCTCATCATATTCAGGAAAGCGTTATGATTTACGCAGGAATAGCTGCGCCCATTGGCCGAAAAAGAGTACCCGGGAGCCCTGGTAATCTCCAGAAAATCCCCTGCGCAGGGAGATTCTTTGATGCAGTAAGCCATGATCCTGGCCAGTTCCTTCGCCGTGGTACAGTGTTCCTTCTGTATGATGGTTCCATCCTCCATGGCAAATGTCTCCGTGGCATCCAGTCCATTTGGCGTGATAAACCAGGTATTTTCACATCCCAGTTCCACTGCTTTCTTGTTCATCAGCGCCGCAAATGCCGCCATGGCCTGTTTGCTCTCCTCCGCGCTAAATTCCGACGTGTCTTTGTCCCGAAGCTCCTGGGGCAGAAAACGCTTCCCCACATATTCCGCCAGCGCCACGGCAGAATCATTGTGGGATTCCAGCATCAGGGAATGAAGCAGGTCCCGGACCCGGTACTGCTCTCCTTTCTCTATGTATAGTTTGACCTTAGGCATACCGGCGGCATAGGAAGATACCGTCAGAATGTCTTCCGGGGATGTATTTTCCAGCACGAGAATACATGTCATGATCTTGGTGGTGCTTGCCATGGCAAGAATTGTCTCCTCATTTTTTCCGAAAAGCACTCTCCCGGAATCCGCGTCCAGTAAAACTGCCGCCGTGGCATACAGTTCCAGGTCCGCCCCCTGTACCCTCACCTGGGGCAGCAACAAAAGAAGGGCACAAAAAAAGCCCCATATTATTTTTTTCATCCGCATTTTCATCACTTCAGTCATCCCATGGGATTTTTTATAATATATGAGACTGGTTTTCTATTTTATGTTTGAGGACAGGTTTCTAATCAAAAATAGAGTAAGCATTTTCTCCTGATTTCCCAGGTCAGATATCCAGCTGCAGCTGCACTTCCGCCTCTGCCTGCTGTTTAAATTTCTCCAGCTGGACCGGATTTAATTCCGGCAGTTCCTCAATACTTTTAACACCGAAGCAACGCAGGAACTGTTCCGTGGTGCCAAAAAGCAAAGGTCTGCCCGGGGCATCCAGCCTTCCCAGTTCCGTAATCAGATCATACTCCAGGAGCTTGTTGATGGCATGGTCGCAGTTGACACCCCTGACACGTTCAATCTCCGCCCTGGTCACCGGCTGCTTGTATGCAATGATGGAAAGAGTCTCCAGCACCGTGTCCGTCAGGGACATTTTTTTTGGCGCCCTGGCTATTTTGATCACATATTCATACATTTCCTCCTTGGTGCACAGCTGTACCGCATTGTCCAGGCGGGTCAATATAATTCCCCTCTCCTCTTTTCGATAGCGTTCTTCCATATGCAGCAAGATTTCTTTTGTGGTTTTTACATCTTCCTCTATCACATCCGCAAGCCTGCTGATCTCCACGGATTCCCCCATGGTAAACAGCACTGCCTCTATCGCCGCTTCCGCCCTGGTTCTTTTCATTCTTACCTGTCCTTCCCGCAGACCGTGCCCGTCACATTGCATCCGGAATCACCTGCACATTCCTTTCCTGATTTGCCGTCCCCTGCCAGCATTTTGTTTTACGGGCGCCTTCCCTGCCCCGCAATTCTGCCGCTTGTGGTGGCAGGCCCTTAAACTGCGTTTTCACATCAGGGAAGTTATCATGATATCGTCAAAAATTGACTCCTGGCTGATAAATATCTTTCCTGTTTTCATCAATTCCAGAATAATCAGAAAGGTGACAATAATTTCCATTTTACCTTCCTGCTTTTCCAGAAGCTTCCGGAAACTGAAGGTCTTATGTTCCCTGGCATACGCTTCCACATACAATGTTTTCATATCCATGTCTATTTCGTCTTTTTCGATATTGCCGTACTGGCTCCGGATGGGATCGATCTTATCCTCCTGTCTCCGGACTATGGATTTAAAAATCCCGTGAAGCTTGCTCAGCGTCATATCCCCGATTAGGGCCTCATAGTCCAGGGGATGCTTGTACATAGCCACTTCCGGCGGCAGATTCTGCACTCTGTACATATTTTTCGCCGCATCCACCTGGCGGTCCTTCAGTTCCAGGGACATATATTTATACATTTTATATTCCAGTAACTTTTGAACCAGTTCCGCCCTGGGGTCTTCTTCCTCCCCCTGCTCGTCCACCTCCCTGGGAAGCAGCATCCTGCATTTGATATCAATGAGGGTGGCCGCCATCACCAGAAACTCGCTCATCACGTTCATATCGCTGGTTTCCATCTTCCTGATGTAATCCAGGTACTGCTCCGTGATTTCCACAATGGGAATGTCATATATATCCACTTTGTTTTTATCGATCAAATGAAGCAGAAGATCCAGCGGGCCTTCAAACACTTCCAATTTTACAGGTATTGCCATGGCATCCTCATATATGCTTTCTGTCACAATTTCCCGGAAATGTTCCGGATTTTCTCAACCCAAGACTCTATTTTACCGTTTTTTCCCCTTAATTTCAAGAAAAACATATGTTTCCCGGCAGGGCAGCCCGCCCCACATTACTGTGAACGCGGGATATCCGCCCCGGCTTCCGGGTCCGCCCCAAGGGGACAAAATTCCACCACCCATAACTCCGCAGGATTGAACAGTCTCACCGGAACCGTATGGTTTCCCAGCCCCCGGCTCAGCACCATCACCGATTTCCCCTCTTGGAAAATCCCCCCGTCATACTTTGGAAATACATGCCAGGAGGGCGATATGACACCCTTTCCCCAGAACGGAACCCTGGCCATGCCGCCGTGAATATGCCCCGACAACGTCAGGTCCGCCCCCCATGCGGCATACTCGGGAAAATAATCCGGATTATGGGCCAGCAGGACAGTGTATTGTTCCCGGAAAGCCTGTCCCAGCGTTTCCGTCAGATACTCCGCAGGCATCTTCGTCAGGGAAAAGCGCCTATAAAAATCTTCATGGATTTCCGCACCGTAAACTGCCAGCCCATATTCCGGCAGCAACACATGGGCATTGGCCAGCGGCTCAATTCCCAGTTTTCCAAGCGCCTCCCCGTACCGGCGTGCCATGTCCCCGTATACATCCGGATACAGCTTCAGCCGGTGTTCATGATTGCCGTTTGCATAAAAGACAGGATATTCTTCCGCCAGTTTTTTCAAAAAATCCAGCGCCGGCTCCATGGAAGCCCCGGGCTGTGCCGTCAGAATGTCTCCCGCAATCAGGATCAGGTCCGGCCGCGCCTCCCGGATTGCCTCCAAAAGAACATGATTCTCTTTTCCGTACTGTTTATTGTGCAAATCCGTCAAAAATACGGTTTTGCAGGGCTTTTTGATCCGGTCATCCGTCACGGTATATTTTTTTACCACAAAACGGTTGCTGTCATACAGCATAACCCAGACGCAGACCAGTACAGCCAGCCCAAACAAAGTAATCAGTATATCTGCCATATCATTCCTCATAAACTGCTTTTTGTCCGGAACCGGTTCCAGATTCTGTTCCGGCTCCGGGATAACCGCCCCTCTGCTTCCCCCGCTCCGGTACGCAAAACTGCAGGCTGCAGCGCCGAAACAGAAATCCGGACCCGCTGTCAGGGAAGCAGCAGGAAAAAGTCAAAAATTCTCCTCAGATAATCCCCATATCCCGCTTTCTCAATATTTTCTGCCGCCAGAATGGACACACTGCCGATTTCCGTGCCGTTCAGAAGATATCTGGCCTTTCCCACTTCCGCCCCCTCTTCCACTGGCGCCTGTATGTTTTCCGGCAGATCCAGCACTTTCTCCACCGTGGACAAATCATTGCCCCCTGTATCCAGATACCGGAACTCTTTCTGGTATCTCACATCCGTCTCATCCTCCACGCCGCCCTCTACGGCAATGGGAAGCAGGGCATCCTTGTTTTCGTCTATGTACAAATCACATACCCCGAAACCGTAGGTCAGCAGGGTCTGCGCGTCCCCGAAACGAGTCTTATAGTCCGGCGCCCCCATGACCACCGCAATCAGGTCAATACCGTCCTTTGACGCGGTTGCGGCAAAGCAGTATTTTGCTTTGGAGGTGGATCCCGTCTTCAGCCCCGTGGTCCACTGATACTGTTTCAGCATTTTATTGGTGCTGCTCAGGGTAAAATTCACGGTTCCCTGCCTTGTCTCATGTACAATATCCTCCATCCAGATCTTGGTGTAATTGAAAATATCCGGATGTGCGGTAGTCAGTTCCCGGGACATGATCGCCACATCTTTGGCAGAAGTATAGTGTTCGTCGGAATCGCTCAGCCCGCAGCAGTCCACAAAATGCGTATCCGCCATACCCAGCGCCTGGGCCTTTTCATTCATCAGGGCCACAAATGCCTCCTCGCTGCCGGCTATGTGTTCTGCCACCGCCACAGAGGCGTCATTGCCGGAGGACACCGCAATGCACTTGATCATGGTTTCCAGGGTCTGTATCTCCCCCGCTGCCAGGTATACCTGGGATCCTCCCATGGAACTGGCGTACTCGCTGGTAGTCACCTGATCCGTCAGATGTACTTTTCCCGCGTCCAGGGCCTCAAAAGTCAGCAGCAGCGTCATAATCTTTGTAATGCTGGCAGGGCTCCTGCGTTCCGTGGAATTGAGCTCATATATCACTTCCCCCGTGGAACTCTCTATCAGGATCACCGAAGGAGCCGAAACCGTAACATTGGCCTTTGCAGGCAGAACGCTCAGAAAAAACATCCCCAGCGCCAGCCACACAGCCGCGACATTTCTCGCCCGCAGCTTCCTTTGCCGTGAGCCGCTCTCCCCCAAAAAATGAAACCGGAAAACCAGACCCGGAAGATCTTTTTCCCCAGTGTCCTTTATCCTGAACTTTGTCGTCTCAGACATAAAAAATGCCACACTCCCTATTCCTTATCTTTGTCTATAGAATATGAGAATGCGGCCAAATATATGCCATAACTCTTGCGGAAACTTATCTCTTCCGCCGGTCCCTGCTACCGGACAGACAAAAGTCTCTCTTCTCCTGCCCCTGCCTTCCGGCTCTTCTGCACATACAAAATCCCCAGCTTTATAGCCGGGGACATGTCGCTTAGTTATATTTACGCTTCCTAGCTGCTTCAGACTTCTTTTTACGTCTTACGCTAGGTTTCTCGTAATGCTCACGCTTGCGAATCTCTTGCTGGATACCAGCCTTGGCACAGCTTCTTTTGAAACGACGCAGAGCGCTGTCCAAAGTTTCGTTTTCTTTTACGATTACGTTTGACATCTTCACCCGACCTCCCTTCAGTCCCTCAAGCAACATGACTGATTGGGTTATTTATGTAGCGCACATGGCGTATACACATTTTTTATTATACCACAAAAGCCTGCCACGTCAACTCTTTTTTACATATTTTACATAAATTTTTGCAAAATCTTTTTACTGGTCTTTCCCGATCATCTGGTCATACAAATCCAGCCCGAAACTGGTCAGTTCCGGGGCATGCCGCACCATTCTGAATGTACGGGTTCCATCCTCCATGCGCTGGGCACTGTAAAATTCCACCCCCGAATTCGGGGACTCCCGAAACTGGTCATACATTCTCCTGGCAAAGGACAGCAGATGCGTGACAGTCAGCACCTTCACGCCCGCCTCCATAAGGGCCCTGACAATATCGTAGGCGATGACGGAGCCTTCCAGCTCCGTGGTGGATGCGAAAGACTCGTTCAGCAGAATCAGGGAATCCTCCCCCAGATGATCCACGATCCGGCTCATGCGTCCCAGCTCCTCATCCAGCCTTCCGCTGTTCATGGCGCTGTCTTCCCTTCTGGTAAAATGGGTGAAAAAACTGGTAAAAATGCCGCTTTCGTAGCTTTCTGCGCTCACGGCCAGCCCCGCCTGCATCATCACCTGGGCGATACCGATGCTCCGTAAGAAAGTGGATTTTCCCCCCTGATTGGCTCCCGTGATGATCAGCAGTTTTTTACCGGCCATATCACAGGTATTTCCCACCGGTTCCAGATGCTGTTCCACTGCCATCACCGGCTCCTTCAGCATCCGGAAGCACAGCGTCTCCCTTCCTCCCACCCTGGGATAACACATGGGCAGCCCAAAACGCTCCAGATGATGTTTCAGATTGACTGCTCCCCGGTAAAAGGCTGCCTGGAAACGGAGCTGTCTGAAAAATCCGTTGAAGGCGCTGAAAAAGGGATCACAGCAGGATACGATATACCGCACCGTACTGTATTCCAGCTGCTCAGCCTGCTCCCACAGACCAGTCTCCCTCTGGATACAGACCAGGGTTTTCGTCTTTTCACTGATAAAATCCTGGGCACGCCGGATCAGGGAAGCAGGGCGATGACAGCGTTTCACATCCGTCTCCACCTCCTCCAGCCCGAAATCCTTCAGCTTCAGCCCCTCCCCCATGCTGCAGCCCAGCACAATCCTGGGTTTGTTTCCCTTTGTTTCCCAAAAAGTCTCCTGGTCTCGTTCCTTGTCACTGGCATAGAAGGCAATTCCCTCCAGTATCCGGGTCAGTCCCTGCTCCAGCTCATGGGAAAATTCCTTCCGCAGCCTTTCATATAGGGAAATGAATCCTTTTGAACGAAATTTCGTCTGGTATTCTCCAAGCAGTTCTTTCAGCCTTGACAGGCTTGTGACAAACAGGCGCAGCACACGAATTTCCGTGATCAGGTTTCCGGGAGAATTGCGGGTTCCCGCCCTGCCTGCGGCCCTGCGGCCCAGCTTATCCCAGTCTGCCAGAACCTTTCCCGAAAATTCATATAGCCCGTCAATCAAATCCTCCAGTTCATGGCAGTCCCGCAGAATCTCCTGACGGTACAGAATTTCCTCCTCCGTCTTCAGGGGAACCAGCATCACCTTCCGCATGGCGTCCTCCAGATCCGGGTCCGGTTTGCCGATGCATTTTACTTTTTCCTCCTCCAGCACCACTTCGCTGGCGGCGGCCCGGAACAAAGTGTCCAGTCCCAGATCCTGGACAATGGCTTTTTCGTCAAAATAGCGTTCCTCACCGGGCCATTCTCTTTGGGCATACAGCAGACATGCTCTCATGACAGCCTCTCTTTCAGTCTCTCATAGCTCAGACCGTGTTTACTCACCAGGTTTACGGCATTTGTCCGGGACCGGGTACTGCTTCTGGCAATCTTGAAATTCTGTACCCCCCTGTCATCCACCATGGCCTGCAGCGCCGCCACCCGTCCGTCTTTCCCGCTGAGATCGCCCAAATGGGTCACATAGATTCCAAAACAGCCCTTATCCAGAAAATGCTCCAGCACCCTTCTGCCCATAATGCAGGCATCATAGTTGGCTGCAGTGGTAAACAGTTCGTTGATGACCACAAACGCATGCCTTCCCCCCAAATCCTTCATCATGGGGGCCAGTCTCGTCAATTCTTCTTTCAGTTTTCCCCGCCCGGTCTCCACGCTCTCTTCCACGGAAAAATGCGTTAAAATATCCGGGAAACGGTACACTCTCGCCGAAACCGCAGGCACATCCAGACCCATCATGGAAAAATAAACCAGCTGTCCCAGGCTTCTGGCAAAGGTGGTCTTGCCGCCCTGGTTGGGGCCGGTGAGTACAAAAAAACGTTCCTGCTCCTTAAAAAACATGTCGTTGGTCACCACTTCTCGTCCCGTGCAGGCCAGCGCCAGATCATATAGGCCCACTGCGGACATTTCTGCCCCGCAGGCGGCTTCCAGGATTTCC
>OFGB01002252.1_pt1 | contig 10655 bp, 6 predicted proteins | sample 1521491 | NCBI WGS metagenome assembly OFGB01 (sample SAMEA3504095, study PRJEB24116) | mouse gut metagenome | biome: mouse gut; feature: mouse-associated habitat; material: faeces | place: Denmark | collected 2011
CCCTGCCGGAGGAACCGCCCCTGCCCGATGAGCCGCCCCTGCCGGACGAGCCGCCGCTGCCGGACGAGCCGCCGCTGGAGAACGAGCCGCCCTTGCCGGAGGCGCGTTCCCTGCGGCCGGAACCCCCGGCGGAACGGAAGCCGCCCCGCCCAAACCGGGCGGAGCCCGCGCCCCAGCGGCCGGAGGATCCCCCGGCCCGGGAGCCGGAGCCTGTCCCGGTTCCGGCCAACGTCCCCGGCTGGCCGGGGTGGGCGGCCTTTGTGGAGCGGCTCAAGGGCGCGCTGGACATGGGCGATTATATGCTGATCAAAAACCCCGCCATGGCGGAGGGCCGCTTTGACGGGCAGAAGCTCACGGTCTGGACGAGCATCGAGGTGGTGCGCAACACCCTGGCAAAGCCGGGGGTGGCCCAGCCCATGGCGGAGCTGTGCGGGAGGCTGACGGGCGTGGTCCGCCAGGTGGAGGTGAAGGCGGGGCAGGCCCCGCCGGAGGAGCTCCCGTCCGCTCCCGCCGGGGAGATGGACCCGCTGGCCGCTTTCCTGGTGGACGCGGGGCCGAATATCATCGTGGAGTAGCGTGACACAGCGTCCCCGCTCCGGCGGAGGACGGAACATTTATCGACATAGGAGGCAGTCAACATGGCAAAGGGATTCAACAGCCGCGGTATGGGCGGCATGGGCGGCGGGAACATGAACAGCATGATCCGCCAGGCCCAGAAGATGCAGCAGGATATGCTCAAGGCCCAGGAGGAGCTGGAGAGCAAGACCTACGAGGCCGCCGCCGGGGGCGGCGTGGTGTCCGCCACCGTGTCCGGGAAGAAGGAGCTGGTGTCCGTCACCATCGACCCGGAGGCGGTGGACCCGGACGACGTGGAGATGCTCCAGGACCTCATCGTAGCCGCCGCCAACGAGGCCCTGCGGAAGGCCGGCGAGGATGCCGCCAGCCAGATGTCCCGGCTGACGGGCGGGCTGAACCTGCCCTTCTGAGCCGTGAAAATGTATAACAGCACTCTGGGCTACTTGGAAAACGCCAAGGGGGAGTATTTGATGCTCCACCGGGTCAAGAAAAAGCGGGACATCAACCAGGGCAAGTGGATCGGCGTGGGCGGCAAGTTCGAGGACGGCGAGGCCCCCGAGGAGTGCTTCTGCCGGGAGGTGCTGGAGGAGACGGGCCTGGCCCTCACCGAGTTCCGGTTCCGGGGAGTGGTCACGTTCCTGTGCAACGACAGCGGATCGGATCAGTATATGTACCTGTTCACCGCCAACGGCTGGACAGGGGAGCTGAACCCGGACTGTGTGGAGGGCGAGCTGGCCTGGGTGCCCAAGGGAGAGGTGCTGGACCTGCCCATCTGGGAGGGAGACGAGATCTTCCTCAGGCTGCTGGCGGAGGACGCTCCGCCCTTCCTGCTGACCCTGGACTACCGGAGCGAGGGAGAGCGTCTGACGCGGGCGGTGCTGAACGGGAAAGCCCTGCCCATCCAATAAAAAGGAGAGGTTTGCCATGAAATTTTCCGAGATGCCCTACGAGCGTCCTGACTTGGACAAGGTAAAGCGGGAGCTGGGGGACTTGACCGGCCGCCTGAAGGCGGCAAAAAGCTATGAGGAAGCCCGGGCCGTGTTCCTGGAGAAGGAGGAGGCGGAGCGTCATGTGGACACGCTGGCTACCCTGGCCAGCATCCGCAACTCCATCGACACCCGGGACGAGTTCTACGACGGGGAGATGAACTTCTGGAACGCCGCCGGGCCGGAGCTGGAGGAGTACATCAAGGCGTGGACGGGGGCTATGCTGGCCTCCCCCTTCCGGAAGGACTTCGCGGCGGAGTACGGGGATCTGATGTTCGTCAACGCGGAGATCGAGCTGAAAACCTTCGCGCCGGAGATCGTGCCCCAGCTCCAGCGGGAGAACGACCTGACCCAGGAGCATCAGAAGCTCATCGCCTCCGCCAAGGTCCCCTTTGAGGGCAAGACCTACACCCTGGCCCAGATGGGGCCCTTCCAGAGCGACGCGGACGACGCCCGCCGTCTGGCTGCCTGGAAGGCGGTGGGCCAATGGTACAAGGACAACCAGCCCGAGCTGGACCGCATTTATGACGAGCTGACCCACCTGCGGGACGAGATGGGCCGCAAGCTGGGCTATGAGGGCTACACCCCCCTGGGCTACTACCGCATGAAGCGCAACTGCTACACCAAGGAGGACGTGGAGAGCTTCCGGGCCGCCGTGCGCAAGTATCTGGTGCCCCTGGCCGACCGGATTTTCCGGGCGCAGGCCCAGCGCATCGGGGTGGCCTATCCCCTGAGCTACGCCGACAACGCCCTGAAATTCCGCTCCGGCAACCCCAGGCCCCAGGGCACGGCGGACGATATCATCGCCCAGGGCAAAAAATTCTACGACGAGCTGTCCCCGGAGACCAGCGAGTTTTTCCAGACCATGCTGGACAACGATCTGATGGACGTGCTGGCTACCGAGGGCAAGGCCGGGGGCGGCTACTGCACCGGGATCATGGACTACAAGGTGCCCTTCATCTTTGCCAACTTCAACGGCACCCAGGGGGACGTGGAGGTGGTCACCCACGAGGCGGGCCACGCCTTCGCCTGCTGGATGAACCGGGACCGGGTCCCCGGCAGCTACGTCTGGCCCGGCATGGAGGCCTGCGAGGTCCACTCCATGTCCATGGAGTTTATGGCCTGGCCCTGGACGGAGGGCTTTTTCGGCCCGGACACGAAAAAATACCTGTACAGCCACCTGGCTGGGGCACTGACCTTCATCCCCTACGGCACCCTGGTGGATCACTTCCAGCACGAGGTGTACGCCAACCCGGACATGACCCCCGCCCAGCGTCATGCGGTGTGGAAGGAGCTGCAGGGGCAATATATGCCCTGGGTGCGGCTGGACGGGGACATCCCCTTCTTCGCCGACGGCGAGGCGTGGCAGCGGCAGAGCCATATCTACGGGGCCCCCTTCTACTACATCGACTACTGTCTGGCCCAGACGGTGGCCCTGGAGCTCTGGGCACTGCTCCAGAAGGACAAGGAGGCGGCCTGGGAGAAGTACATGGCCTACACGAAGCAGGGCGGCAGCCGCACCTTCACCGCGCTGCTGGAAAACGCGGGGCTGGACACCCCCTTTGACGAGAAGTGCCTGCGGGAGGTGTGCGAGACCGCCAGCGCGTGGCTGGACGGCTTCGACCTGACTGGAATCGCGTAAAACCAAGAAGAACCCCCTGGACGGAAGCTCCGTCCAGGGGGTTTCGCGTTGTCAATTGGCGATGCCCTGCTGGAAGCGCATGAGGATGGCGGCTACCTGGGCGCGGGTGGCGGAGCCTTGGGGCTGGAGGAACGTGCTGCCCTCGTCCGCCACGCCGTTGATGAGCTTGGCGTGGTTGGCCCAGGCCAGGGGGGCGGCGGCGTATCCGCTCACCTTGCCCGCGTCGGGGAATTGGGCGGACAGGTTGGCCCTGCCGCTCACGTCGTACCCCTTGTAGCTGGCGTAGTTGTAGAGGATGGTGGCCATCTGCTCCCGGGTGATGGGGGCGTTGGGCCGGAAGGTCTTGTCGGTGTAGCCGTTGACGATCTTCTCCGAGGAGGCCCAGCGGACGGCCTCGGTATACCAGCTGGCGGGCACGTCGGTGAAGGGCATCAGGTAATTGACCACCGGCTCGCCTTCCATCCGCCAGAGGATGGTGACAATCATGCCCCGGGTGGTGGTGCCGCCGGGGGAGAAAAGGCCGCCGCCCACGCCGTTCATCAGCTGGTTGGTGTGAACGTAGGCCACCTCGTCGTAGAACCAGTCCTTCTCCTTGACGTCGGTGAAGGGCAGGGCAGCGGAGGGGCCGCCCACGCCCACAGAGGCATAGGTCAGCTCACGGGTACTGCCCGCCTCCAGGTCCAGCAGCTTCACGCCGGAGGCGGAGAGCACCTTGAAGCTGCCGGCGGCGGTCAGCGTCCCCAGCCGGAGGGCGTCGCCCTGGTTGATCTGGTTCCGGGAGGTGACGTAGAGGGTGATGCTGCTTCCGCTGATGGTAAAGGCGGTGTGGGCGTTCCCGTCGGACAGGGCCTGGGCGAACTGGAAGCCGGAGGGGGCCTTGTCCAGGGTGAGGGTGATCTGGGCGGAGTCGAAGCTGCCGGACAGCCGCCGAAGGGTGATGGTCTGGCTGGCGGTGCCCTGGCCGTCCACCTGCACCCAGGGGGGCGTGGAGGAGGCGGCGGGGGCAATGAGCAGGGCGGCGGCCAGAGCCGCGGCCAGCAGCAGGGAGAGGAAGCGTTTCATGGTTGGCCCTCCTTTATTGGACGCCCTGGCCCGTCAGGACGAGCTGGGGCAGGGTGTCGGTTTTGGGGAAGCTGGTCCACAGCGTCTCGCTGGTCACCCGGCGGCTCGCGCTGGAATAGGGATCGTCGGTGCGGTAGAGCACCGCCCGGAACTCGGTGGGGTCGCTGGCGGTAACGCCGGTCTGGGCGTTGAGGGCCTCCTCGGCCTCCCAGTCGGGGACGAACACCCAGAAGCCGTCGCTGGTGTCGCTCACCGCGCCGTCCGCCGGGATGTCGGCGTAGAACAGGGCGAAGCCGTTCATGGGCCGCTCCGTGCTGGTGACGCCGTTCTCCTCCTGTGCCTCGGCGGTGGTGTTGTAGCGGGCCTGGATCTCCAGGGTGTTGTAGACGGGATCTCCCCGGTAGGTGCCCACCACCACCACGGTGCCCGCGGGCACCACGCCGCCGTCATAGGCCAGGGGCTGGGACAGCCTGCCCACGGACGCGCCCTCGTAGAAGTCGATCCGGTCGCCGGGGTAGTCCAGCAGCTCCACCGATGCCCCGGCGGGCAGGCCGGATACGCGCAGGGCGGTCACGTCATAGGTCCAGATCCGGCTGTCGCCGGGTGCGCCGGGCTTGGCGAAGTAGGCCGTGCCGCCGTTGTCCGGGCCGAGGGCCACCGGGGTCCAGTCCCCGCCGCCCTCCAGCCGGGCGGAGACGGTGCAGCCCGACAGGCTGCCGCCGCCCACCTTCAGTCCGGTGACGGAGACGGCCCCGCTGTTCATGGTGATCTCCACCTCCGCCCCGTTCCGGGACAGGGTGTAGAGGCTGGGGGAGATGGTCTTGTCATAGGCCACCCGGACCTCCCCGGCGGACACGGCGGCGGAGCGGTTGCCCAGCTTGTCCACAGCGGCGGCGGAGTAGGAATAGGTCAGGTTGTTGGCCGCGCCCAGATCGTCCACATAGGCGTTCCCGGTGGTGAAGCCGATGGGCTTGCCGTTGCGCAGGATCTCATAGCCCAGCACCGTGTCGTTCCCGCCGGAGATGGTCACGGTGGCGTGGTTCTGGCTGACGGAGGCGGAGGCGGAAATAGTTCCGCCAAACGCCCTGCCGTTCTGGAGGCGGTAGGCGTAGGAGCCGTCGTTGAGATACCAGAGGGCCCGGGTTTCGGCGGGGTGCTTGGCCATGGCGGCCTTCGCGCCGTCGCCCAGGATCAGGCCCCAGCGGGTGAAGAACTGGGTCAAGTCGCGGCCCGCCGTCTCGGACGCGATGAGGGCCACCCGCTCGTCGTAGGTGTACCCGCTGTGCCTGCCCGACTTCCAGGCGGTGAAGAAGCGGTTGAAGAAGTCCAGGGGCTTGGCCGCGCTGTCGTAGGCCAGATGGAGCTGCCAGTACATACCCAGCTGGACGAACACGTTTCCGGCGGAGCCGGGGCGGCCCTGGGCGGTCTTGTCATAGATGGCGGGCCAGATATTGCTGAGGGTGAGCCGGGTATCCCGGATCATGGAGCCGCCGTCCCAGGCCTGGACCGCCAGGGCGTAGATGTTGTTGGTGATCTCGGCCTTGCCCAGCTTGTCCATGTTGTGGCCGATCTCGTGGGCGATGCCCCAGCCGAACAGGCCGTTGGCCTTACCCTGGCCGGTGGCGGACACGGGCTTGCCGCACACCAGCCCGGTGGTGGAGCCAAAGCCCACGCCCACATGATTTCCGGCGGCATACATGAAAGCCCCGGCGAACATGCGCATATAGCGGATATTTTGGCGGGTGGTCATTGGATAGCGGTAATTGGCCATTTCCACATCAGAGCTGATGATGCCCTGGACCTTGTTGGCCACAAAGAGCTCGTCCTCCCAGGCCAGCACGTTCTGGTACATGGCCTCGGCCATCTGCTCCGCCGACGCGCCGGTCCCCCTCAACCCGGACAGGGCCTGGGAGGCGGGGATGGACAGCAGCACGCTGGGGGTGGAGATCTCGGTGACGTTGCGGATGTTAAGCTGCAAATTGGCGGAATTCAGGGCGTTCACATAGGACTCCAGCTGGGTCACGTAGGTCTGGATGGCGGTCTTGCGGGCGGCTTCGTCCATGTTGTACCAGTTGGACAGCTCCAGCACGGGGACGATGGAGGCGTTGGAGTCCACCCGGACCTGGAGCTTGATGTCCTGGGGATTTTCTCCGGCATAGGTGAGGTACAGCGGGCCGCCCCGCTCGTCGGTCAGGGAGCCGATCTTGGGTACGGTGATGTAGTTGCGGCCGTTCACCAGCTCAACAGCCGCGCCCCGCCAGATTCCGGACTCTCCGTAATACTGGGTGGGGACCAGGTATACCGGCTTGTCGCCGGGCAGCTGGGCGTAGACGGCCACTGTGGCCTCCGCCTTGGCGGACACCCCCAGGGGCTGGAGGTCGCTGGCGCTTTGGCCGTACTGGCTGTCCAGACTGCCGCTCCGGCTCTGGAAGTCGTTCTTGACCAGGCCCAGGGCGGAGTTATCGCCGTCCAGCAACGCCTGGGCCAGGTTCAGTTCGTCGCGCAGGCGCTCCAGGTCCAGGTAGAAGTCGGACCTGGCCTCCAGCCGGGCGGACAGATCGCTGATCTTCTTCTCGGTCACGTCGTTGGGCACGTCGTTCTTCAGGGCGGTGAAGGAGCCGTCGTCAAAGAGGGCGGCGATCTCCTCCGCCAGGCTGTCGCTCTTGTAGAAGGCCATCTCGGAGATGCTCACCCGGCAACCGTTACCCTCCCGCTCGTTGAGGGCGATGGTCAGGGACTTGACCCCCTCCACCGGGGCGAAGGGCAGCACCAGATAGCCCTTCTGCGCGTCCATGGCGGGGGCGCGGTACAGCGTCTCGCTGAGCAGGACCTCTCCCTGGGCGCCTGTGGCGGTCACCTTGTAGGAATTCAGGGCGTATTTATGGTTCCCCGCCAGATAGGGCACCAGGATCACGTAGTTCATGTCCTGGGGCTGGGCGAAGGTGTAGGTGAAGTGGCTGTCCAGCGGCCAGTTCTTGGCCACCCAGTATGTGGCCGCGTCGCCGTCCACCACGTGCTGGGGCTCAAAACTGGGGCAGAGATTCCGGTCCACGTTGTTGGGGTCGGTCATGGTGACGGAGGTTACATCAGTGTTGTCGATGCGGTCCTGCAGGGGCAGGTCGGGCATATCCATAGACTCCCTGTTGGGGGTGCCGGAGGCGACGGCGGAGTAGGGGCCGGTTCCCTTGCCGTTGCCGGCCTTCACAGCCACCTCATAGGTGACGCCGTTGGTGAGCCCGGTGAGAGAAACGGAGGTGCCGGACAGATTGCCCCCGTACTGGGCGAAGCTGTTCTGGCCCTTTTCGCGGTAGAACACCTGATAATAGGACGCGTCCTTGGTGCTGCCCCAGCTCAGCCGCAGGGACTGGTCGGCGGGGGTCACGGAGATGTTGGAGGGGGCGCCGGGCACATTGGCGGGCTGCGGCGTGGCGGACACCACAGCCGAAGGCGCGCCGCTCCATTCGCCGCCGACGTTGTTGACGGGGGTGACCTGGAACTGGTAGGCCTTTAGGTTCTCCAGCCCTGTGACCGTGGCCTGGGTGGAGGTGACGGACATCTGCTGGTTCAGATCTTTGCCGGAGCCGTAGTGGATGACATAGCCAGTGATGTTGCGCACGGCGGTCCACTTCAGGGTCACCTGCTTGTCCCCCGGCACGGCGGACTCGATTCGGAGCTGCTCGTTCTTGGGGTTTTCCGGCACGATGTCCTTCAGAAATTCGATTTGGCGCACCACGGCGAAGCCGGCGTTGTCCTGGGTGGCGGTGACGGTGATAGTGACCTTTTTCACCGGCACCCGTCTGCCCAGGTCGATGGTGATCACCCGCTCTCCCACGGTCCTGCCGATAGCGTGGACTCCCTGGGGGAGGGTGGCGTCAAAGGGAACGGTTAGGGTTTCGCCGTTGTCCAAAACCACCTCCGCCGTCCCCTTTTGGACAGCGCCGGCGTCGTCAGGGCAGGTGATCTGAATCTGGCTGGTTTCAACAGCCGAGTCGAAGGTCATAGGGATGGTCAGAGCCGCTCCGTTTTGCGGGGTCAGCTTCACCTGGCCCTCGTCCCGGAACAAGTCGGCCGCGTTGCCGCTGGTGACGGTGACAGCGCTGTTGTCCAGCTTGGGAGCGACAATGGCGGTGGTGTCCAACTCCTGAACCTCGCCGGTGAAGCCGATGTTATGGCTGATGTAAGCCAGGTCGATAGCGTCCACCTTGCCGTCGCCATTGAGATTATAGTCAGGGTCGCTCGTGCCCAGCTTGCTGTCCATGGCAGTCAGGTCATCCTTGTCGATCTTGCCGTCGTTGTTTACATCGCCCAGGGAGAAGGTGCCGTCCCCGGTGCCCAGGATGAGAACCTTGGAGAAGCTGTCCAGTGTGACGGAGGTCTTGAAGGGAGTGTAACCTTTCCCGGAGAGGGCCACGTCATAGGTCTGACCAGCGGGCAGGCCGGTGAGCTCTACCTTATAATAACCTAGTACGGACTCAGTTGTCAGCGGGACGCCGCTGGTGTTGTCTACCTCCACGGAGGCCAAGACGTTCAGTTCGTTCTTCTTCGTCTCCCCCTTGGGAAGGGAGAGGACGGTCTCCTTGCCGCTGCCGCATACTCGGAGCTCGATGTTCCGGGCTTCGGCATTATCCGGCGTCTGGGGCAGGTCGAATCGGAGGATGAGCCCGATGGAGCCGGTGAGGGCCGGGCTGTCCGCCGCTCTGGCAGAGACGGGCAGGCCCGTCAGGCAGAGGGAGCATACCATTATCAGGCTGAGCATCCCGGAAATCAATCGCTTCGCTGCTTTCATATTTATGACCATGCCTTTCCGCTGCGCTGCAAGGCACCAAAAGGGATGAAACACAGGTGCCTCTAACGTAGCAAGTCGTAATTTGTTAGAATGTACTTGAGGAAGCAGGCACACTACAGAGCACGTGAAGGAGAGTAGGCCCAGTGGTGAACTGGACTGAATATTTATGTGTGCCGGACGCTCTTTCAAGCACCAATAAATAGGGCATTGAACCCTGTAACCTTATCTTTGGAGAGACGGACTACTTCAATCTTTCAATGAGCGGCCAGTCCCTGCCTGTTCCCTCAAATATCATCTTGAGGGGATGTGTTATGCTTAAAATCGTTTACCCCATCTGCTGCGGGATTGATGTCCACAAAGGTTTTATTGTGGCGTGTATCGCCTCAACAAATGGGCAGGGTGTTACAACTTATCAAAGCAAACGGTTTTCTACGTTCACCAATGATTTGCGCCGGTGTGCTGTTTGGTTGGCAAAGAACAACTGCAAGGATGTGTGCATGGAATCCACTGGGAAGTATTGGATCCCCGTTTACAACATTTTGGAAGCCACCTGCACCATCGTCCTGGCCCACCCCAAATATGTCAAGGCGATCCGGGGAAAGAAAACGGACAAGAAGGATGCCAAATGGATCGCCGACATCTTCAAGCATGATCTGGTGTCTGGCAGTTTTATCCCTCCCACAGATATCCGTCAGCTTCGGGATCTGATGCGCTACCACTGGAAGCTGACCAACTTTACAACTGGGGAGAAAAACCGCGCCCAAAACTGCCTGACTGTTTCCAACATCAAACTGGACGATGTGTTTTCCGATGTCTTTGGCAAAGCGGCCTCCGCTATTACAACCAGACTGCTGGAGAGCAGCGAACCCTTTGATGTGACCCCTTATCTCACGAAAAATATCAAGACCCCGGTTGAAAAAATTCAGGCTGCCGTGGATGGAGAGATGTGTGCTGAACAGGCTGAAAAGCTCCGCATCATCCGTTCCCACATGGACGCTCTGGAGCTGTGCAAGCTCAATCTGCAATCGCTGATCTTGACCACTGCTGAGAAATATCTCCCCCAGCTTAACATTGTTGCAACGGCTCCGGGTATCCAAGCCTTTTCCGCCATAGGCATCGTCTCTGAAATTGGCGTGGATATGTCTGTGTTCCCCAGCTCGAAGCATCTCTGCTCCTGGGCTGGGCTTACGCCACAAAACAATGAGAGTGCTGGGAAGAAAAAGACCACCAGGATCAGCCGGGCCGGGACCTATATCAAGCCCCTGCTCGTTCAGTGCGCTTTGTGCGCCATCCGAGCGAAACAGTTTCCCGAAGTCCGCCGCCGTTACCTCGCTTTGAAAAAGCGGCGGGGACACAAGAAAGCGATCATTGCCATTGCCAGGATGCTGCTCACTGCCATTTACAATATGTTCAAGAAAAATGAGCCTTACAATCCTGAACTCTACCGCATACCCGACCGCCCTCCCGCACATCGCATGGTTTCTCTGGAAGAGGCTATCTACATCATCCAACGCCAAGGATATTTAGTAACTCCGCCACCTGCTTCTTAGAGCCTGTTTAAAATCTGGCGGAATGCCAGACAGGCGCAGATTTTTTCGCTGGG
>OFGB01002262.1_pt1 | contig 10636 bp, 7 predicted proteins | sample 1521491 | NCBI WGS metagenome assembly OFGB01 (sample SAMEA3504095, study PRJEB24116) | mouse gut metagenome | biome: mouse gut; feature: mouse-associated habitat; material: faeces | place: Denmark | collected 2011
TAGGGTATAAACTGTAACGATATTATATCATTGAAAGGGCGATGAGGCTAGAATAAACTTTTTGAAATTACAAAAATGTTTTCTCTCTTACTTTCATTTCTCCTATGCAAGTGGTAAAATAAAAAAATGAGAATTATGAAAGACGAGGTACGGATATGGACAAAGAGATTCTGAATTATACCCAGAACAGAGAACTCTCATGGCTTAAGTTTAATCAGAGAGTCTTGGAAGAGGCGCAGGATACGACGGTTCCCATTCTGGAACGTATGAAGTTTGTGGCGATATTTACCAGCAATCTGGACGAATTTTTTATGATACGTGTCGGAAGTCTTTTTGATATGGCGCATACGGACGCGAATAACAGGGACAGCCGTTCAGGCATGACGCCTAAAGAGCAGCTGGATAAGATCTTTGAGGCTGTCGCCCCGCTTTATAAAGAGAGAGATAAGACGTACGCGGAGCTTAAGAAGCAGCTGCAGCCCTATGGAATCTGCGGTTTGAATTTCAAAGACCTGGAGCAGAACGAGAAGAAGTATGTGAAGAAATACTTCAAAGATCAGATTCTTCCGGTTCTCTCCCCTCAGATCGTAGACGCTATTCATCCGTTTCCTCATCTGTTGAATAAAGAGGTATACGTGACGGCGAGCCTTCGGTTCAAAGAGAAATCAAATGTAAAGAATATGATGGGGATCGTTTCGATTCCTCCGTTTATGTCGGAGATATTGCAGCTTCCGGGGCATGACGTCCGATATATCCGTATGGAGAAAGTGATTATGGAGTTTCTGGGGCTGGTGTTCTCAAGATACGAGGTGTCGGACGCGAATTATATCTGCGTCACAAGGAACGCGGATATCGCGCCGGATGACGAGGCTCTGGAGATCAGCGACGATTTTCGTTATCTGATGAAGGAGACGCTGCATAAGCGCCGCAGGATGGCGGTGGTGCGCCTTGAGGTTGCCGAGAAGTTAAAGCCGGATATGGAAGCATATTTTTGTGAGAAATTCAATATCGAACCGACGCAGATCTTTAGGACTAAAGTACCGATGAAGATGAATTTTGTGTTTGGAATCAACGGAAAGCTCCCGGAATCTATGAAGCGTTCGTTGGAATACAGACCGTTTACGCCGCAGAATTCACCCCATGTTCAGGACAGCAACGTGATGCGTCAGGTGAAGAGGAAGGATATCCTGCTGTTCTATCCGTACGAGAGTATGGATCCGTTTCTGAAGATGATAAAGGAAGCGTCCGTTGATCCGAACGTTGTAACGATTAAGATTACGATCTATCGTCTTGCGAAGAAAGCAAGACTGGTGGAGTATCTCTGCGCGGCCGCCGAGAACGGAAAGGACGTCACGGTATTGATAGAGCTGCGGGCAAGGTTCGACGAGCAGAATAACATCGATTGGTCCGAACGTATGGAAGAAGCCGGCTGCCGCGTGATCTACGGTTTTGAAGATTATAAGGTGCACTCCAAGATATGTCTGATTACATACCGGAACCGGAACGAGATCCAGTATATCACGCAGATTGGAACAGGGAATTACAATGAAAAGACGGCGGCGATGTATACGGACCTGTCTTTGATGACCGCGAATCCGGCGATCGGAAAGGACGCGGCAGAGTTCTTCAAGAATATGTCCATCAGCAATCTGAACGGCAGTTATGACCATATTATCGTATCGCCTACGAGCCTGAAGCAGAAGGTTCTCTATCTGATCGACGAAGAGATCAGAAAGGGGGAGAAGGGCAGGATCATCATGAAGATGAATTCCCTGACCGACGTGGATTTTATATCGAAGATATCGGAGGCTTCCAAGGCAGGGGTAAGAGTAGACTTGATTGTCAGAGGGATTTGTTGTATACTTCCAGGAGTGCAGGGATATACGGAGAATGTAAGAGTGATGAGTATCGTCGGACGCTATCTGGAGCATGCGCGTATCTTTAGTTTCGGTGCGGGGGCGTCGCAGAAGGTCTATATCGGATCGGCGGATATGATGACGAGAAATACGGAGAAACGTGTCGAGGTTGCATGCCCGATCCTGGATGAGAATATCAAGAGACAGATCAACCATTATCTGAAGGTGATGCTGAATGATAATGTGAAAGCCAGGGTTCTGCAAAGCGACGGGACATTTGTTAAGAAGAAGGTAACCGGCAATTCGATTGATTCTCAGAGGATATTCATGCAAGAGGCGGTTCATGCCAAGAGAGAGGCGCCGCCGAAAGAAAAGCCGATCAGCGAATTGATCAAGAAAGTGCTGTTATTTACAAAGAATGGATAGGAGAGAATCATAGTTTATATGGGAAAATCACTTTATATAGCGGAGAAACCCAGTGTAGCGCAGGAGTTTGCCAAGGCGCTGAAGATAAAGGCGAGAAGAGGGGACGGGTATCTGGAGTCGGAAGAAGCCGTTGTTACGTGGTGTGTCGGACATCTGGTAACGATGAGTTATCCGGATGCTTATGATCCCGGTCTTAAAAAATGGCGTCTGGAGACGCTGCCTTTTATTCCCAGGGAGTTTAAATATGAGGTGATCCCGGCGGTTGCCAAACAGTTTCGCGTCGTTGCAGGACTCCTGAACCGGAAAGATGTGGAGCGGATCTATGTATGTACGGACTCCGGACGGGAAGGAGAATATATCTATCGTCTGGTGGAACAGCAGGCGAAGGTCAGAGGGAAGGAACGGCGAAGGGTATGGATTGATTCCCAGACAGAAGAAGAGATCTTACGGGGAATTCGTGAGGCGAAAGACCTGAAAGAATATGATAATCTGTCGGCGTCGGCGTATCTTCGGGCAAAGGAAGATTATCTGATGGGTATCAATTTCTCCCGTCTGCTGACATTGAAATACGGAGACAGTATCTCGCGCTATCTGAAAAAGGATCGTTCCGTGATATCCGTCGGAAGAGTAATGACCTGTGTGCTCGGCATGGTGGTTCGTCGGGAGAGGGAGATCAGGGAATTTGTAGAGACGCCGTTCTATCGGGTGATCAGTACAAGCGGCGAGGAGGGGGCCGTATTCGAGAGTGAATGGAGAGCGGTAAAGGGATCCAGGTGGTTTGAGTCTTTTGATCTCTACAAGGAAAACGGATTCAAAGAGCGTAAGAAGGCAGAAGAACTGGTTGCCTATCTGAACGAGGAGAGTCCCCTGACCTGCCGGATTGTTTCCATAGAAAAGAAAAAAGAGAAGAAGGCCCTGCCGCTGCTTTTCAATCTCGCAGAATTACAGAACGAATGCTCTAAAAGATTCAAGATCAGTCCGGACGAGACGCTTCGTATCGTCCAGGAATTATATGAAAAGAAGCTGGTGACCTACCCCAGGACGGACGCCAGAGTTTTATCCACTGCCGTGGCAAAAGAGATACATAAGAACCTGAATGGTCTGATGAAGTATGAGACGGCGGTGCCGTATCTGAGAGAGATCGTGGGATTCGGAAGCCATAAGGGATTAGAGAAGACAAAGTACGTCAATGATAAACAGATCACCGATCATTATGCGATTATCCCTACAGGACAGGGATTGAATACCCTCGGTTCTCTGCCCCGTTTATCTGCGCGGGTATACGAGGCGATCGTCAGACGTTTCCTCAGTATCTTCTATCCGCCGGCGGTCTATCAGAAGATAGGGATTGTAACGAAGATGAGAGAAGAGTATTTCTTCGCGAATTTCAAAGTGCTTGCAGAGGAAGGATATTTGAAAGTCGCCGGGACGCCGGGGCGAAAGAAGGCGTCTGCGGCAAAGGAGGAAAAGGGACAGGAGAACAGAGGAGAGAATAGGGAGGAAGATCAGGAAGACAGACAGGAATCGGAAGAGAACGGCGGGGAGAAGAGTATGGATACCGCATTCTTCCAGAAGATACAGACACTCAGGAAGGGTATGACACTTCCGGTCCGATCTCTTGAGATTAAGGAAGGAAAGACGTCGCCTCCGAAGAGATACAATTCCGGTTCTATGATACTCGCGATGGAGAACGCAGGGCAGTTGATTGAGGATGAAGATCTGCGTGCGCAGATTAAGGGGAGCGGAATCGGAACCAGCGCCACCAGAGGAGAGATTTTAAAGAAGTTGTTTCATATCCAGTATCTTGCATTGAATAAGAAGACGCAGATCGTAACTCCCACTCTGCTGGGGGAGATGATCTTCGACGTGGTGGAACATTCTATCAAGTCTCTACTTAACCCGGAACTTACGGCAAGTTGGGAGAAGGGGCTGACTTATGTAGCGGAGGGAGATATCACTCCGGATGAATATATGAAGAAACTGAATCATTTTATTGTAAGCAGGACGGAAGGTGTGAAGGGATTATGTAATCAGGGTCAGCTTCAGGCTTGTTACGATAAAGCGGCGGCATCCTATAAAAAGACTAAAAAATAAGACGGAAAGAGAGGAACATACAGTATGAACGGATTGACAGTAAAGGAATTGTACACATTGGAGGAGACGATTGCGAAAGATATCTTCGAGGGAGTCACCTATCCGTGGGAGGTGCTTCCGAAGATCAGCGAATTCATTCTGCGTCTCGGCGCGGCGCTTCCGGAAGATGAATATGATAAAGTCGGAGAGGATGTGTGGATCGCCAGGTCCGCGAAGGTATTCGAATCCGCGTACATTCATGGGCCGGCGATCATCGGGAAGGACGCGGAGGTAAGACAGTGTGCGTTTATCCGCGGAAATGCCATCGTCGGTGAAGGAGCGGTAGTCGGGAATTCGACGGAGCTTAAGAATGTGATCCTGTTTAATAAGGTTCAGGTGCCGCATTATAATTATGTCGGAGATTCTGTTTTGGGTTACAAGGCGCATATGGGCGCCGGTTCCATTACGTCCAATGTGAAATCAGATAAAAAACCGGTGGTGGTAAAGACGCCGGAAGGCAATATCGAGACGGGCATGAAGAAGTTCGGAGCTATGCTTGGGGACGAGGTGGAAGTCGGATGCGGTACGGTTCTGAACCCCGGAAGCGTGGTGGGAAGCCATACCAATATCTATCCCCTTTCCAGCGTCAGAGGATACGTGCCGGCGGGCAGTATCTATAAGAAGCAGGGAGAAGTCGTGGAGAAGATGTAAAAGAACCGGAATCAGTGAATGTACTTTCAGACACGAAGAGATTCCGAGAGTATATATGAGAAACAGGAGGAAGAGAAAAGATGCATAAAATAGGTTTTATAGGGGTCGGAATCATGGGTAAATCCATGGTACGCAATCTGATGAAGGCCGGATTTGAACTCCATATCTACGCCAGGACGAGGGCAAAAGTGGAAGATGTGATCGGCGAGGGAGCGGTCTTTCATGAGTCTATAAAGGATTGCGTGGAGGATTGCGACGCGGTGATAACGATCGTGGGATTCCCGCAGGATGTAGAGGAAGTGTATTTCGATACGGAAAATATCCTGGAGAGCGCGAAGAAGGGCGCATATTTGATTGATATGACGACTACGAGTCCGATGCTTGCCAAGAAGATTGCAGAAGCCGGGAAAGAGAGGGGGTATCGTGTGTTGGATGCGCCTGTGACAGGCGGGGACGGCGGGGCAAAAGCCGGAACATTATCCATACTTGTGGGCGGCGACAAAGAGGACTACGAAGCTTGTATGCCGCTGTTTCAGGCGATGGGAACCAATATCAATTACCAGGGAGACGCCGGATGCGGACAGCATGCCAAGCTTGCGAACCAGATCATGATTGCGGGGGCTTTATCCGGAGTCTGCGAGGCTCTGACATATGCGAAAGCCAAGGGGCTCGATCTTCAGGTGCTTTTGGATTCCGTATCGACAGGAGCGGCAGGGAGTAAGCAGCTTGACACTTTTGGGCCGAAGATTCTTGCCGAAGACTATGCGCCGGGCTTCTTTATGAAGCATTTTATCAAGGATATGAAGCTTGACCTTACGGAAGCAAATATGAGCGGATTGTCTTTGGATGTGCTGAGCCAGGCGCTGGCGAATTATGAGGAGCTGGCCGCGGAAGGTCATGGCGATCTCGGAACACAGGCGCTTATGAAGTATTATGAAGAGACGGTTTGTGAAGAAGAGTAGGATCAAATATGAATACAATAAAAGGAGAGAAAAAAATGGCGAATGATAATTATGTAACATTTGAGATCGGAAAGACGAAGCATATTGCGCTGGTAGCGCATGACGGTAAGAAGAGGGAACTGGTGGAGTGGTGCGACAGGAATAAGGAGATCCTGAAAGGGCATTTCTTATGCGGAACAGGTACTACGGCCAGATTGATCGCGGAGAAGACAGGACTTCCGGTGAAAGGGTATAACAGCGGTCCTCTTGGCGGAGATCAGCAGATCGGCGCTAAGATCGTCGAGGGTCAGATTGATTTCATGATTTTCTTATGGGATCCGTTAGAGGCTCAGCCTCATGATCCGGATGTGAAGGCGCTGCTTCGAATCGCGGTTGTATATGATATTCCTATCGCGAATAATCTGGCGACTGCAGATTTCATGCTGAATTCTAAGTACATGGAGGGAACCTACGACCGGAGAGTGCAGAATTTCAATAAGACGGTACAGGAACGCGTAGAGCAGATGAAGTAAGTCAGATTTTCTTCTGCAGACAGCGAAAACGAAGGGCCGATATGTATATAAGTATGCCCGGTTGGTTTGCTGATCATGAAAATAAAGGGTATAGATCGTAAGACTGGGCATTTATAAGTAACCCAGTCTTTTTAGTAAAGGCTTTGCAGTAAGAAGATATGGAGGAGACGGAGATTCCGGATCGGAAGGAGAAACGGTGAACTTTTTTGACTATATTAAAAATGAAACTTTTTTCAAGCCATTATCCTTAAAGTATCACAGGATATACTATGATTGTATTCAGATACTGATTGAAAAGACGAAGGAATTACCGGTATTGTATGAATCAGATGCGAAAGACAGTATAACGGTTTATCTTAAGAATACAGGGTATGCGTCGCTGCAGAGCAGCCGTGAGCTTACTGCAGAAGATGCGGCGGCAGAAGATATCGACGCCTGGCTGCAGGCGCCGGAGATTCTTTTTTTGTTCCGTGAGTGCGGGTGGCTGCTCCCGCGTGAGCTTGGACGGAACGGAGAGTACGTGGTGAATATTGCCGCCGACTGCAGGCGGTTTATGGATTTCTTGAGGAAGATGACGGAGAAGACCGGCGAGGGACTGATGTCAAACCGGATATTTTCTATGTATGAGATCATGAAGTCTGCGTTTGACGAAGATTCGGTGCGCAGGAAAAGACCCTACACCAATATCCTGGTTCCTTTGATTGATAATGAGACGGAATTAAAGAATGAACTTGCAGATCTGAAGGACAGTATTTCAGGCATTATGAAGGCCGTGATCGTATTTCAGGATATCAATAGTTTCGGTCAGTTCATAATGAGGGACGAGATGTTAGACCGTTTTTTCAGCGAATATTTTTTTATCAAGAATAACGGATTAATTCCTACGCAGCTCTCATACATAAAGGGAAAGTTACGGGTACTCAGGCAGGGAGAGATGTGCGGGGAGATGGTCAAAGAATGTTCCGGGAAACTGCAGATGTCTTATGAGGACGCCCAGGAACGCGTCGAAGGTTATTTTGCGGAATTACAGCATTTCCTCAGTGTGGAATATGAATCGACTATGGAATTGATAGACGGCAGGATCAATAATTATTATAATCTTGCAAATACGAGAATTATGCTGATGGCGAGCAATGGCGTCAGGTTAGAGGCTGCAATCAATGATTTCCTGAACAGAGTATCAAAGATGCCGGAAGAAAAGCAGGAGACCGCGATGAAAAGGGCGGCGGACTGCGCGCGTGTTACTAACCAGAGATATATCGGATATAAGTCATTCGAGAAGAAGAAGCGATTGAAGAACGAGGGAGAGAATATCGGACTTGCGGCGAAAGAACTGTCGGAAGAAGAGAAGCTGGCGCAGACAGAGAATCTCTTTAAGAGCGCTCCGAACCGATATTCCGTAGATCGGGTAAGTAATTTCCTTGACGTACAGTTAGGAAATAAGGAGAAGTTAATCGTTAAGGAGAAACAGCTTCGGGAAAAAGAAGAAATACTGATGTATGCGGCGGCGATGATCTATGCGAAGAATGAGGAATTTCCATATGAAATCCGGCTTTCGGATGATATGGTGAAGACAGAATTTGCCGATATCACGAACATGACGGTGACCAGGACATCGCCGCATGAATAGAAAGGGCATATCTATGAGCGATTTCAGTTTTATGAAAAAGATGAGCGACGAAGACGCGTATTTATTCAAGCGGTGTATCCGTAAGATGTTGGAGACAACATTTATCGTGGCCGATAAGGACGAGAAATTATATGACTTCATAGCGTCGGAGTCGAAGCAGTATGACGTCAATGCTTATCTGGCGGCAATCGGATATAAAGTCGTGGTGGAAGAACGGATGAAGATAGCGATGCTCCAGCAGGCGGACGAGGACGTGGAGACCGTAGGGTTAAAAAGAATTAACCTGTACCGCTTCGATTCAAAACAGATGAAACTATTACTGGTGCTTTGGCTCTTGTTTCTGGAACGTATAGGGTATGCGGATTCCGTGTATGTAACGGTGGGAGATATTATTGATAAATGTAAGATCTATCAGGTCGATATGAAGCCGGCAGAGTTCAAAGATGCATACCGTGTGTTTAAAAGATTCAGTCTGGTAGATTACAGCGATGATATCGGGACGGAAGAAGGGAAAGTCCGGCTGTATCCGTCGCTGCAGTTTTGCATGGATATCGGGCAGTTGAAGCGTGTTATGGACGAATATGCCGCGGAAGAAACCAAAGAAGCGGGGGCGGAAGAAGGGTTGGAGGAAGAGCCGGAAAGCGAGGATATGGATGAATAAAACGGTCTTACGGAAGATACATCTGGTGAACTGGTATGGATTCGGCAATGAGACGATCCCTGTCTCGGAAGGTCTGACTTTGATATCCGGTGAAAATGAATGCGGGAAATCAACGATACTGGATGCAGTCAAATATGCGTATACGGGGGATACACAGTTTAATAAGGCGACGAGCGGCTACAATACCGGAGTCGGGAAGAGAAATCTCCTGTCTTATACCCGGTGTCTGATAGACGCCAGCGCCGGGATCTATGCAAGGCCGGCGGATGAGATACCGGTTGTGTATACACATATTGCATTGGAGTACTATGATCAGATAAATGAGAACCCCTTTGTATTGGGCGTGGTGATCGAAACGGCTGTTACCGACATTCGCGGAACCCACTGGTACGCGGCGGACGGAAAGACGATGGAGGAGCTTGTATTTGTATATGAAGAGGATGCCGTCAGAAAACCTTACGACGCGTCCGGTTTCCAGAAGAGAAACGGCGTGCAGATGAAGAATAAAAAAGAGGGCATTACTTTATTCATGCAGATGGTGGGGCTTAGACTGCCGTTTCAGGAGGTGCCGAAGTACCAGAGAAAGCTCAGAAATATCATGGCGTATAATCCTGCGGCAAAGATTCAGGAATTTATTAAGGAGTCTGTGCTGGAAGAGCATGATGTGAATTTTGATAAGTTGAAAGAGGCGAAGAAGAATATCGAGCTGATTAACGGAAGCCTGGAACAGATCAATCAGGAACTGCAGGATTTAGATTCTATTTTAGCAGATTTTGATGAACGTGACAGGAAAGCCTTTCGATTGAAGGTCGACGATATTAAGATCAAATATAAGAAACTCGTCCAATATCAACAGGAGATTAAGGAGACGGAAGGGTTCATCCGGGAAGGTGCGGTTACATGTGAAGCTTTGGAGAAAGCGATTCAGGAACAGGGCAGGAAGATTGAGGAGGCCGACCTGAATTATTCCGAGACAAAAGAAGCTCTCCGCAAATTGGATGTGTCGAAGGCGATCAGCGCGTCGGAGCAGATGATTCGTACCTATGAAGCACAATTAACTGTTCTGGAGAAGGAAAAGGAGAATCTGGAAAAGTTTCAGAAACGAATGCAGGAAGTTACCGTACAGTTAATCGAAGCGGGGACGGCGGCGGAGGATGCCGGGGCGATAGGTCTGCTTAGTTCCAGGGAAGTTGGTGCGGCAGAAAAACAAAAGTTTATCGATTCTTTCAAAGAAGAGATACGAAGACGCCGCGACCGTCTGATCGAAGCCAGGACGCTGCTCAGGGAAGAGTTAAAGGACGTCCAGAAAGACTGGATTGAGCAGACCGGAATTATCGAAAACTGTACGAAGAACCGATCGGATTTTTCCCATGTACAGGAGCAATCGGAGCTGTTAAAGGAAATCAACCGTGAGTTCAGGAGGCAGGGAATTCGAGACGAGGCGCATATGGCGTGCGAATATGTGGTGGAGATTAGGGATGAGGATTGGAGAGACGCCATAGAAACGTTCCTGGGGATTCATCGTTATGCGATTATCGTTGCGCCCTCTTCTTTTGACGCGGCAAACGCCGTGTTAGACCGGTCAAAGCATCGTTATGTAGAATTGGTGAATACAAAAAGGCTGATGAAAAGAAAGACGGAGTGTGTAGAGGATTCCGTATTTTACTATCTGAATATTCAGAATGAGACGGCGGCAGAGTATTTTAAATTCTGGCTTGGAAGGATTCATGCGGTAGATATTGCAGACGTGCCGATGTATGATAACGCCATGTCCAGAGAAGGAAAACTTGCCCGCAATATGGCGG
>OFGB01002269.1_pt1 | contig 10616 bp, 6 predicted proteins | sample 1521491 | NCBI WGS metagenome assembly OFGB01 (sample SAMEA3504095, study PRJEB24116) | mouse gut metagenome | biome: mouse gut; feature: mouse-associated habitat; material: faeces | place: Denmark | collected 2011
CCCATGCGAGCCCAGCGCAGCGGGTCGCATGGGGAGAGACGGGGCAGCGAAATGAGCGAGCTTTCGCCAAAGGCGGAAGCGAGGAATATGGAGCTTGCCCCGTCGACGCGCCACCCCTCCCGAAGCAAGAAGCTGAAGGACTTTTTGAACTGAGCAGGAAGTTTTTTTGAACTGAGTAGGGCGGGACGACCCGGCCCGCCGTTGCAATACGGGGAAGGTCCACAAAGCGGCGCGCCGAGGTCGCCGCGCCCTACAGAACGGCCCATTTAGAAATACAGAAAGGAAGTAGATCGCCATGACGGACGAGCAGAACAAAAAGCCGGAGTCCTTTGACCAGGACTCTGTGATGATATACATTGACCCAAAGCTGATGAGCAGCCTGAACGATATGGCGGAAAAGAAGCAGGAGGACCTGAAAGCCCTCCAGTCGGCCGCCGAGGACGGCGACCTGGACGCCCAGTACCGGCTGGGCCGCAGCTACTACTACGGCGACGACGGCGCCCCCCAGGACGGGGAGCGGGCCTTTGAGTGGTTCAGCCGGGCGGCCGAGGGGGGCAGCATCGCGGGCCAGCACTACCTGGGCCTGTGCTGGCTCCGGGGCATCGGCGTAGAGAAGGACATGGCCCGTGGGGCGGAGGTGCTGGCCGACGCGGCGGCGGAGGGCTATCCCCCCGCCCAGTGCGAGCTGGGGCTGTGCTATGAGCTGGGCCACGGGGTGGAGATGGACAAGGGCCGGGCGGCGGAGCTGTATCAGGAAGCCGCCGACCAGGACTACGCCCCCGCCCAGTGCAACCTGGGCTATTTCTACTACCAGGGCATCTACTTCGAGGAGAACAACGACATGGCGGCGGAGCTCTTTGCCAAGTCGGCCCAGCAGGGCTACCCCCGGGCCCAGGTGCTGATGGGGGAGTGCTTTGAGAACGGCTACGGCGTGGAGAAGGACGAAGCCAAGGCCATAGAGCTGTACCGGGCGGCCTATGAGCAGCACTACCCCGACGGGGCCTGCACCCTGGGCCTGTGCTACGAGTCTGGCATGGGTGTGGAGGAGGACAAGGCCCGGGCGGTGGAGCTGTACCGTGAAGCCGCCGAGCAGGACTTCCCGCCGGCCATGTGCAACCTGGGCTTCTGCTACTACGTGGGCATCGGCGTGGAGGAGGACGCGGAAAAGGCGGCGGAGTGGTTCACCAAAGCCGCCGACCGGGAGGTCCCCCGGGCCATATTCCTGCTGGGGGAGTGCTACGACCGGGGCTTCGGCGTGGAGCAGAACTACGAAAGGGCGGTCAAGCTCTACCAGAGCGCCGCGGACAAGGAATATACCTCCGCCTACTGCTCGCTGGGCCTGTGCTACGAGTGGGGCCAGGGGGTGGAGAAGGACCTGGACAAGGCGCTGGAGCTGTACCGCCTGGCGGCGGATCGGGGAATGCCCCGGGCCCAGTGCAATCTGGGCTTCTGCTACTACCAGGGCATCGGGGTCGAGGAGGACAACGACGAAGCGGTGAAGTGGTTCACCCTGGCCGCCGACCAGGGCTATCCCCGGGCCCAGCAGATGCTGGGGGAGTGCTATGAAAACGGCTACGGGGTGGAGAAGGACGAGGGCAAGGCGGTGGAGCTGTACCGCCAGGCCCACGAAGCCGGCTACCCCTCCGCCACCTGCGCCTTGGGCCTGTGCTATGAGCTGGGCACCGGGGTGGAGCGGGACCTGGGCAGGGCGGTGGAGTTGTACCGCCAGGCCGCCGAGCGGGGGGACGTGCGGGCCCAGTGCAATCTGGGCTACTGCTGCTACCAGGGCATCGGGGTCGAGGAGGACAACGAGGAAGCGGCGAAGTGGTTCGCCCAGGCCGCTGAACAGGGCTACCCCCGGGCCCAGCAGCTTCTGGGGGAGTGCTATGAGAACGGCTACGGCGTGGAAAAGGACATCTCTAAGGCCGTCCAGCTCTACCAGCAGGCCTGCGGCGAGCAGTTCGTGCCTGCCATGTGCGCCTTGGGCCTGTGCTATGAGCTGGGCCTGGGCCTGCCGGTGGACAAGGAACGGGCCAGGGAGCTCTACCTCCAGGCCGCCCAGCGGGGCTATCCCCGGGCCCAGTGCAATTTGGGCTTCTTCTACTACCACGGCATCGGCGTGGAGGAGGACAACGACGAAGCGGTAAAGTGGTTTACCCAGGCCGCCGAACAGGGCTACCCCCGGGCCCAGCAGCTTCTGGGGGAGTGCTACGAGAACGGCTACGGGGTGGAGCAGGACGAAGCCAAGGCGGCGGAGCTGTACCAGCTGGCCCACCGGGCGGGCTACGTCCCCGCCACCTGCGCCCTGGGCACCTGCTATGAGTACGGCGACGGCGTGGAGAAGGACCTGGACAAGGCGGTGGAGCTGTACCGCCAGGCGGCGGAAAAAGGGCTGGCCCGGGCCCAGTGCAACCTGGGCTACTGCTGCTACCGGGGCATCGGCGTGGAGGAGAACGACGATGAAGCGGCGGAGTGGTTCGCCAAGGCGGCGGAGCAGGGCTTCCCCCGGGCGCAGTGTCTGCTGGGGGAGTGCTATGAGAACGGCTACGGCGTGGAGCGGGATATCCACAAGGCGGCGGAGTGGTATCAGAAGGCGGCGGAGGAGCACTATCCCCCCGCCCAGTGCGCCCTGGGGCTGTGCTATGAGCTGGGCCTGGGGGTGCCGGAGGACAAAGACCGGGCCAGAGAGCTCTACCTCCAGGCCGCCCAGCGGGGCCACGCCAAGGCCCAGTGCAATTTGGGCTTTTTCTACTACCAGGGCATCAGCGTGGAGGAGGACAACGAAGAAGCCTTCCAGTGGTTCCAGCGCTCGGCGGACCAGGGCTACCCCCGGGCACAGTATCTGCTGGGGGAGTGCTATGAGAACGGCTACGGCGTGGAGGTGAACATCCACAGGGCGGTGGACCTGTACCGGAAGGCCGCCAATGGGGGCAGCGCCGGGGGCGCCTGCTCGCTGGGGCTGTGCTATGAGGTGGGCCACGGGGTGCCGGAGGACAAGGCCAAAGCGGTGGAGCTGTACCGCCGGGCGGCGGAGCAGGGCCTGCCCCGGGCCCAGTGCAACCTGGGCTACTGCTGCTATGAGGGCATTGGGACAGAGGTCGACTACGAACAGGCCTTCCACTGGTTCACGCAGGCGGCGGAGCAGGAAAACCCCCGGGGCCAGTGCATGCTGGGCCTGTGCTACGAGACGGGCCATGGCGTGGCGGAGGACAAGGTGAAGGCTGTGGAGTACTACCAGCTGGCCGCCAGTAGCGGCAATGCCACCGCTATGTGCAATCTGGGCTACTGCTTCTACCAGGGCATCGGCGTGGAGGAAAATGACGAGGAAGCGGTGAAGTGGTTCCAAATGGCCGCCAGCCACGGCCACCCCCGGGCGCTGTTCTACATGGGCGAGTGCTATGAGGAGGGCAACGGTGTGGCGGTTGACCTGAAAAAGGCCAAAGACTACTACCAGCAGTCCGCGGCCAAGGGCTACCAGCTGGCCAAGGACGCCCTCCAGCGGCTGGAGGGGAAGCCCACTGGTCCTTACGCCTACACCCCGCCGGAGGGCCCCAAGCCGGCCCCCCAGCCCCCCCGGGCGGAGAAGCCGAAGCGGGGCGGCCTGTTTGGGTTTTTTAAGAAAAAGTGATACATAGGAAAAAGGAGATTCCCCCGGCTGGGGAATCTCCTTTTACTATTTGGACAGGCTCTCGATGGCGGCGGCGGCGGCCATCTGTTCGGCCTCCTTTTTGCTGCGGCCGGAGCCGGAGCCCACGGCCTGGCCGTTCAAGGTGACCTCCACGAAGAAGCGCTTGTTGTGGTCGGGGCCCTCCTCGCCCACCAGGCGGTAGCGGAGGACCTGGCCGCTCTCCCGCTGCACCAGCTCCTGGAGGGCGGTCTTGTGGTCCAGCGGCTTGGCCAGGCCGTCGGTTTCCCGGCTGAGGATAAATTTTTGGATAAACTTCCGGGCTGAGCCGATGCCTCCGTCCAGATAGATGGCGGCTAAGACGGCTTCCACGGCGTCGGCCTGGATAGAGGGCCTCTCCCGGCCGCCGCCGGAGCTCTCCCCTTTGCCGAGTCGGAGGTACTCCCCCAGGTTCAGCGCCTGGGCCACCTCCACCAGGCTCTCCTCGCAGACGAGGGCGGCTCTGGTGCGGGTCAGGTCCCCCTCGGGCAGGTCGGGGTGGCCGCGGTACAGGTGGTCGGCCACCACCATGCCCAGGATGGAGTCGCCCAGGAACTCCAGCCGCTCGTTGCTGGGCAGCTTGCCCCGGCTCTCGTTGGCCCTGGAGCTGTGGGTCAGGGCGTTTTCCAGCAGCTCCCGGTTCTGAAATGAGTAGCCCAGCTTTTCTTCCAAAGTATTCATTTAAAACTCCTTAGAATAAGGTGGAACTCCGCTCTGGGCGGAGTTCCGTCAAAGTGGTTGTCAGTCGATCTTATTCTGAAGAAACCTGACCAGGTCGCTTACCGTGGAGATGGAGGAGGCCTCCTCCTCGTCCAGTTCCTCGATGCCGAATTCCTCCTCCAGGGCCATGGACAGGTCCACGATATCTACGGAATCGGCGTTCAAATCATCGGTAAATGAGGTTTCCATGGTGATGCTGTCCGCATCGACATTGAATTGCTCGGCGATTAGGGCAGCCAGCTTTTCAAAGATCATATTTGTGTCGCTCCTTCTGTCTGTGCCAACGCACATTTTCTGTCCTTATGATAGGCATAATTGCCCCGGCTGTCAATAGGGTTTTTCCATTTTCTTCGAGGAATTCCACCGCCGCAGTTCTCCCAGGGCCTGGGGGGCAAGGAGCAGAAGGGCGGCCAGGTTGGGCAGAGCCATCAGGGCGTTGCACAGATCCACCAGCTGCCAGATGGCCTGGGGGCTCCAGACCGCCCCCAGGACGACGCAGCCCAAGAAGACGGCCCGGTATAGAAGCATCAGCCCCCGGGGCATTTTCCGGGGCCCGTTTTCCTGGGAAAAGAGGAAGGCAAGGCTCTGTTCGCCGTAGCAGCTCCACCCCAGGATGGAGGAGAAGGCGAACAGCAGCAGGGACAGGGTGACGACCCCCTCCCCCACCGGGCCCAGGACGGAGCCGAAGGCGGCGGCGGTGAGGGCCGCGCCGGAGGGTCCGCCGGGGCGCCACGCCCCGCTGGCCAGAATGGCCAGGGCGGTAACGGTGCACACCAGCATGGTGGACAGGAAGACCTCAAAGATCCCCCACATGCCCTGGCGGGCGGGGGAGTCGGTCCGGGCGGCGCCGTGGGCGATGGCGGAGGTGCCCAGGCCGGCCTCGTTGGTGAACACCCCCCGGGCGGCCCCGTAGCGGATGGCCGTGGAGACGGTCCAGCCGCCGCAGCCCCCCGCCAGGGCGGCGGGGCGGAGGGCGTGGGAGAATATCTGACCCAGTGCGGCCGGGACGGCGCTCCAGTTGCGGGCCAGCACCAGCCCGCCGCCCCCCAGATACAGCGCAGCCATAAGGGGCACCAGGGCGGTGGACACCGCCGCCACCCGGCCCAGCCCGCCCAACATGACGAGCCCGGCCAACAGGGCGGCGGCCAGCCCTACTGCCAGCCGGGGGAGACCCCAGGCCGCCTCCAGGCTGGAAGCGATGGAGGAGGACTGCACCAGGTTGCCCCCCGCCAGGGTGGCGGGAAGGCAGGCCAGGCAGAAGCAGGATGCCAGGAAGGGGGAGCCAACCCCGTCCCGCAGGTAGAACATGGGCCCGCCCCGGAGCTGGCCGTCCGGCCCCCGGCGCTGGTACTTCACCGCGAGGAGCTTTTCGCCGCAGCTGGTCATCATGCCCAGGAAGGAGAACACCCACATCCAGAAGATGGCCCCCGGCCCCCCGGCGGCGAGGGCGGCCGCCACCCCGGCGATGGAGCCGGTGCCGATGGTGGAAGCCAGGGCGGTGGCCAAGGCCTGGAAGGGGGACAGCCCGCCTTTCCCGCCCACCTGGGGCCGGCGGAACAGCGAGCCCGCCGTGGCCCGCCACCAGACGGGAAACTCAAAAAGCTGAAAAAATCCGGAGCCAGCGGAGTACACCAGCCCGGTGGTGAGGAAAAGCCCCAGCAGCCAGGGGTTCCACAGGAAGTCGGTGAGCCGGGATAAAAGTTCCACCCATACCACCTCGAAACAGCGTGGACGCCAGGGCGTCCCAAAGGACCATATGCGGGGCGGGGAGAAAAAATGCGCCCTCCGGGAACTTTTTCCTCGGAGGAGCGTCTATACTGATAGAGAGACAAAACACAACACAGCCCACACCCGCGAAAACGAAAAAAAGGAGATGTACGGCATGAACAAGAAATTATTGACGCTCGCGCTGAGCGGCGCGCTGCTCTGCTCCATGGGGGCTCCGTCCCTGGCGGCGGGGAACATCCCCTCCCCCAAAGCGGAGGGCCCGGGGGCGGGGGACGTCCAGCCCCTTCCCGACAGCCAGCTGTATTACGGACAGGTCAAGGCGGTGCTCACCCATGAGGACGGGGCCGTCGCCGGCCTGCACATGGACTCTGAGCGGTACGGCGAGTATGTGATGAAGATATCCGGCCAGACCTTCTGGATCGACAGCGGGGAGCGGACCGCCAGTGGTCCCGACGGCCTGGAGCCGGGGGAGCGGCTCTATGTGTTCCACAGCCCTGTCTCCACCCGGTCCATGCCGCCCCAGTCCGCCGCCTTCGCCGTGGTGCGCAATGCCCCCCAGGATGCGGGCTGCGCCATGTACCACAAGGTGGAGGGGGTGGAGGAGCTGGAGGACAGGCTCCAGATCACCACGGACAACGGCGGGCTGTTTCTGTACGCCGGGGAGGAGACTGGCCTGGCCTCCTACACCGGGAGCCCTGTGGACGGCCTGGGGGCCATTGAGCCCGGGGCCCACATCATGGCATGGTACGACGTGGTGGCGCTGTCCTACCCCGGCCAGGCCTATGCCCAGCACATCATGGTGCTGGACCAGGAAGCGGCCGCCGGGCCGCTGACCCGCTCCGCCCTGGTCAGCCTGATGCACGAAGCCCAGGGGAAGCCGGTGGTGAACTACCTGATGGATTACAGCGACGTAGACCCCTCCGCCCCCTACGGTGAGGCCATGCGCTGGGCCAGCAGCGAGGGGATCATCAGCGGCTACGGAGACGGCAGCGCCGGCCCCGGCGACGGGGTGGACCGGGAGCAGATGGCGGTGATGGTGTGGCGCTGGGCGGGCAGCCCCATGCTGATGGACTACCCCGGCCTGGCCAATTACTCCGACGCGGGGGACATCTCCCTCTTTGCCCAGCCGGCGCTGGCCTGGGCCCATCAGAAGGGCCTGCTCCCCGCCGAGGGCCGCTTAGGCCCCAAGGATGCCGTGTCCCTGGCGGAAGCGGAAGCCATGATCGCCGCTCTAAGCAAGGCCAAGGCTGAGTAACCCCGAAATATAATCTGCCCCCTGGCGCGGCCTGTATACCGTGCCAGGGGGCTTTTTTACGTCAGCTCCGGACCTTTGGAGATGGCCAGCTTGAGGAGGACGGGGGTCAGCAGGGCGGAGCAGATCACCGCCAGAACGATAGCGGGGAGGATGGACGGGTCGATCATCCCCGCGTTGATGCCCCGCTGGGCCACCATCAGGGCCACCTCGCTGCGGGCCACCATGCCGATGCCCACCACCAGGGACTGGTGGCGGCTCATGCGGCAGGCCAGGCCGCCCAGGCCGCAGCCCACGACCTTGGACAGCACGGCGGCGGCCACCAGCAGCAGGGCGAAGGCCAGGATGCTGGAATTCATGTCCCGAAGGTTGGTTTTCATGCCCACCCCGGCGAAAAATACCGGGGTAAACACCATATAAGAGGTGATGGTGAACTTTTTAGCCACAAACTTCCGGGCCTTGGTCACGTTGCACAGGATCAGCCCGGCGAAGTAGGCCCCGGTGATGTCGGCCACGCCGAACCACTCCTCGGAGCAGTAGGCCATCAGCAGGCAGAAGGCCAGGGACCACACCGCCACCCGGCGGCTGTGCCAGTGCTCCTCGGCCACGTAGATGAAAATCCGGCGGACGATCAGCCCCACCGCCAGCACAAAGACGAAGAAGAGGACGATGCGGAACAGCACCTGAACCGGGTCGGAGTCGCCGGAGCTGAAAGCGCTGAGGACGGACAGCACCACGATGCCGATGATGTCGTCGATCAGGGCGGCGCTGAGAAGGGTGGTGCCCGTCTTTGTTTTCAGCTTGCCCATCTCGTTCAGCGTCTCCACCGTGATGGAGACGGAGGTGGCGGAGAACACGGAGCCCATAAAGGCGGATTTCAGCAGGTTATATGCGGTAAACTCCCCGCCGCAGAAGAAGACGAAATACAGCCCGCCGCAGAGGAGCAGGGGCGTGAACACCCCCAGCACCGCGATCACGCTGGCCTGCACGCCAGTCTCCTTCAGCTCATTCATGTCGGTGTCGATGCCGGCGGTGAACATCAGCATGATCACGCCGATCTCCGCCGCCTTGACCAAAAAGTCGGTGCTCTCCAGCACGCCGAAGCCGCTGGGGCCCATGATGATGCCGGCCAGCAGGGCGCCCACCACCTGGGGCAGGTGGACGTGCTCGGTGAGCAGGCCGAAGACCTTGGTGGACAGCAGGATGACTGCCAAAAGCAGTAAGTAGGTATAGGATTCCATTGTTTAACTTCCCTCCAAAAAACACCGTCCGGGGCCGCCCCGGACGTCCCTGTATTATACGCACCGTTATCGGGGAAGTCAATGGTCAAAGTGTCAGGAAAATCCCGTTTTTTTCTTGCCCGATGGTGCAAAAACTGATATACTGTGATGTTAGATTTTTTAAGGAGTCTTCACAATATGAAAAAACTGATGGTCATTGACGGCAATTCCATTGTCAACCGGGCCTTCTACGGGGTCAGCCAGAGCCTGGCCACCCGGGAGGGCCAGCCCACCAACGCCATTTTCGGCTTTCTGAACATTTTAAACAAGCTGCTGGACGAGTCGGCCCCCGACGCCCTGTGCGTCACCTTCGACCGGGCGGCCCCCACCTTCCGGCACCTGGCCTTCGAGGGCTACAAAGCCAACCGGAAGGGGATGCCCGAGGAGCTGGCCAGCCAGATGCCCCTTTTAAAGGAGGTGCTGGCGGCCCTGAACGTGCCCATGTACGAGCTGGACGGCTGGGAGGCCGACGATCTGCTGGGCACCATCGCCCGGCTGGACGAGGCCGCCGGCTGGGAGACGGCCATCGTCACCGGGGACAAGGACGCCCTCCAGCTGGTGACCGAGTCCACCACCGTCAAGCTGGTGTCCACCCGCATGGGGAGGACCACCACCCGGGATGTGACCCCCGAGTCCTTCCGGGAGGAGTACGGCTTTGACCCCATCCACATCATCGACCTGAAAGCCCTCATGGGGGACTCCTCCGACAACTACCCCGGCGTGAAGGGCGTGGGGGAGAAGACGGCCATGTCCCTCATCCAGCTCTACCACACCATCGCCCACCTCTACGACCACATGCCGGACATCTGCTCCGCCCCCAACGTGGATGCCAAGCCCGGCCTTGTCAAGAAGCTGGAGGAGGGCCGGGAGAGCGCCAAGCTGTCCTACGACCTGGCCGCCATCCGCACCGACGCCCCCATCCGGTTCAAGCCGGAGGACAATCTGCGGCAGGCGCCGGACAACAACAGGCTGTACCAGCTCTTCCTGGAGCTGGAATTCTCCAAGCTCATCGACAAGTACCACCTCACCGCCCCCCAGGGGGGGCAGGCGGCCAAGTCGAACCTCCCCGCTGTCCTGGAGGGGGGCTGCTATCTGGAGATGGACATCGCACCGGAGCAGGCCCAGGGCCTGCTGGCGCTGTGGCGGACCAAGGAGGTGGTCCACATCACCGCCCTGCCCTCTCTGGATGTGGTGTGCGTGGAGTGCCGCTTGAACGGCGACTCCTGGAACGCCAGCCTGCTGCGGGCGGACAAGCTGGAGAACTACAACGAGGTCATTCGGGGCCTTTTCTCCGACCCCGCCATCAAAAAAGCGGCCCACGGGGTAAAAAACCTGTGCCGGGCCCTGCTGGCCGAGGGCATCACCCCCGCCGGCTTCGTCTTCGACACCGAGGTGGCCGCCTACCTCCTGGCCCCCACCGACGGCACCTACGAGCTGGACAAGCTGGACCTGGCCTACTACAACCAGCAGTCCCCCAAGGCGTCCGTCTACCTGGAGGAGGGGGCCTTCGGCCCGCTGTCCAACCCGGACACCCCCGCCCAGGCCATGATGCGCCACTGCCTCCTCATCGACGCCCTGCGGGAGACACTCACCGCCCGTTTAAAGGAATTGGGCATGTGGGAGCTGTACGAAAAAGTGGACCTGCCCCTGTGCCAGGTGCTGGCCGGGATGGAGGCGGAGGGCTTCCTCATCGACCGGGGGGCGCTGGCCCAGTTCGGCGGTATGCTCTCCGGGCGGATTGACGAGGTCCAGAAGACCATCTACGCCCTGGCCGGTGAAGACACCTTTAATATCAACTCCACCCAGCAGCTGGGGAACATCCTCTTTGACAAGCTGGGCCTGCCCCCGGTGAAGAAGACCAAGACGGGCTACTCCACCAACGCCGACGTGCTGGAAAAGCTCCGGGGGGAGCACCCCATTATCGACAGCATTCTGGAGTACCGCCAGCTCACCAAGCTGAAATCCACCTATG
>OFGB01002271.1_pt1 | contig 10608 bp, 7 predicted proteins | sample 1521491 | NCBI WGS metagenome assembly OFGB01 (sample SAMEA3504095, study PRJEB24116) | mouse gut metagenome | biome: mouse gut; feature: mouse-associated habitat; material: faeces | place: Denmark | collected 2011
ATTACCTCTCAACACTGTTTGTTGGGATTGACATTGCATCCCGTATTCATGTTATCTCTGCACTTGATTTCAACGAGGAATTCTACATCAAGATGAAACCTGTAGAAAACACTCAGGAAGGCGCAGCTCTTATGGAACAGATGATCTCTGATGTGTTAAAACATAACCATCAGTTCAAATACGTTGTTATTGGTATGGAAGCCACCGGCTTCTATGGTGTCCATCTGGCGAACTATCTTTCTGCCAGTGACCTGCTTGCACCATTCTCCGTCAGAGTTTATTGTCTCAATCCAAAGGAAGTTAAGAACTACAAGAAGTCCTTTAACGACATCGGAAAGAATGATGGCATAGATTCTTATGTAATTGCTGATTTTGCCCGTGTTGGACGTATTGCAATCAAACCATGGCGTGGTTCCCAATACCTTGCCCTACAGCGTCTTACCAGACACCGAATGCATATCACTGAATGCATTGCAAGAGAAAAGACTTACATGCTTAACAACATTTATCTCAAGTTCAGTGAATACGCATTGCTGCGTGATGGACAACATCCATTTGCAAACAAGTATGGTGCCACAGCCGAAGCTATTCTTACCGAGTACACAACCAACGAAGCTATCGTTAATTCATCACTGGAAGACCTTGTCGCTTTTATTAACTCTAAGAGCAGAGCGCGCATCGCTGATCCGGAAGAAACTGCAAAGATTTTACAGGCTGCAGCCCGTAACTCATACCGGCTTGATAAATGTCTCTACGAGCCGCTTACTATCTCAATCGCTTCTTCCTTTAACTGTATCAGTTCTTTTGAGAAAGAATTGAAAGCGATTGATAAAGCAATCCTTCAAACAGTTCAGGGATTAAACCCTGACGAGTACACTGTACTGAATTCCATTCCCGGAATCGGTAAAGTTTATTCAGCCGGTATCTTAGCTGAGATGGGCTCCATTAAGGCTTTTCCTAACGCCAATGCCCTCGCAAAATACTGTGGTATCGTTTGGAACGATAATGACTCTGGCGACTTCGTTGCCGAAGACAAACACATGAGCAAAGCTGGCAACAGATATCTGCGCTACTATATCATAGAAGCTGCCGGAAGTGTTATAAGACACTGTCCTGAATACAGAACATTCTATGACAAGAAATATGCTGAAACCAGAACACATCAGCATAAACGAGCACTCGCGTTGACTTCCCGTAAATTTATACGTCTGCTCTTTGGTCTGCTGGACAAGGGCCAACTCTACTCTCCGGAAAAGAGTAGGTAATCCATATCGAATTCCTAACTTACGTCTTTTTTGAGAAACAAGCCGTAGGTTTATTAAGGTTACCCTTTTCCCTGAAAATCTTTTTAAAATAACTCTTGACTATTTACCAAATTGCTTTCAAATTACAACGCCTTTAAACATGCCCTTGTGCACCTGGTCTGTGCCAGCGCAAGCCGGAAGACCCAGGATGCCTTTGTCCTTGCCAATGGCGACGTGGCTTCTTTTTCTGATGCCATGACCATGGACATTGACGCCCTTGATGCCTCCATCAGCAGGCAGACCACTGATGCAAGAGCCTCTCTTTCTGCCGCATACCTTTTGTCCCTGGCAGTAGGCGCCTCCGCGGCCGCGGCCTGTATCCTGCTGGTATTTGGGGACTTAAGGCTTATCATGCGCCAGGTGGTAACGCCTGTGAAAAACATCCTAAGTACCATCAAAGACAGTTCCGGGCGCATCAATCACATGGCCGGGGAAGTTCTAAAAAGAACCCGGTCCTCCAAGCAAAATGCCGCCAGCCTGTCCACCCTTTCCGGCCAGCTCTCCGCCACCTTCCAGGAGGTGGCGGGCAGTATCGCCGCCATCAACGAAAACACAGAGAACGTGCGCCAGGATGTGCAGCAGATTGCGGAAGAATGCAGCGCCATCACTTCCTACACCGCCCAGATGAACCAACGTGCAGACGCCATGCAGCAGTCTGCCAGAAACAGCGCAGAAATTACCAGCGCCAAAGCGGAGGAAATTCTCAGTTCCCTGAACGATGCCATTGAAAAAAGCAAAAGCGTAGACCAGATCCAGGCGCTTACCGGCGGGATCCTGGCGATCTCCCAGCAGACACGCCTGATTTCCCTGAATGCTTCCTTGGAAGCTTCCAACGCCGGGGCGGCCGGCAAAGGCTTTGCAGTGGTGGCCAGGGAAATACGCGACCTTGCCGATTCCAGCCAGAAAACAGCCGCCCAGATCCAGGAAATCAACAGCGTGGTCACTGCCGCAGTATACAATCTCTCTGGACACGCGCAAAACCTGATCGATTATATGGGCCAGTCTGTACTTACGGAATTCCGGAACTTTGTACAGTCAGGAAGCCAATACAAAGAGGATGCCGCTTATATCCGCAGGGCCATGGATGAATTTTACCAACAGACGGAACACCTGAAAAATTCCATATCGGAAATTGCAGATGCCATCGGCACAATCACAGAATCTGTTGACAACGGTGCCAACGGCATTGCCAGCGCCGCCAGCAGCAGCAAAAACCTGGCCCAGGACATGGAAGACATTACCCTGCGCATGGGCGTCAACCAGGAAGTCGTGGACGGGCTCGAAAAAGAGACAGCAGTATTTGATAATTTATAATTAAAATAGTTAACAAGGAGGATTTTTTATGTCACCCAAGGAAAAAACAGCAAAACCACTACCTTTTACCCATGGCAGCAGCCTCAGCCAGAAAATCATTTCAAACATGGCATTTTTAGCCGCCGGTATTTTTTTGTTGATTATTTTCACCGCTGCCCTTCTTTCCGCCAGGTCGCTGAACCAGGTTAACAAAGAAAAACTCACGGCGGTAGCTTATGAAAACACTTTTTTGTTAGCCAATGATATTGAAACTGCCTACGGAAAGGTAATCGGCTTCGCAGGCTCCCTGCGGAACATTTCCACATTGGATCCCAAGGAACAAAGAGGGGCAATCGATAACGCCCTGGTAGGCCTTTTAGAAGGCGGGGACGGTTTCCCCACTGCATTTGCTTATTTTGAGCAAAACGTCATTGCAGACGCCAACGGGGAGCCCTACAGCGTCCACAAAAAGGACATGGCCTTTGAATCCGTAGTATATCCCAATGAGGCAAATACCGGGTATGTTTTTGAAAAGCATGAAGACGCCTTTGACAATTACGATAAAGAGTATTGGAGGGAGATCAAAGAAACTGGCCAGCCTTATATCATGGACCCGTATATTTATGAACTCATGGGAAAAAATATCATGATGATCAGTATTATTTCCCCTGTCCTGGATGCAGAAGGGAATTTCTTCGGGGTATCCGGCGTTGATGTAGGCCTTGATGATATGCAGGAGAAACTCCTTGTGAGTACAGATTACCGCTCCGCCCATTTGGTAGCCCTTGCAGAAGACGGGACCATATTAGTGGATTCCGCCGACGACACCAATGTAGGGCAGGGCGCTTCTGATGTGGGATACCAGACAATGGCGGATAACGCGGATAAGATCCTTTCCCTGCAAAAGGAAGGCAATGCCGGCAGCCGTTCCCTTATCACCAAAGACAAAAACTATGCTACAGGCAAAAACGGGGTTTCCGTCACTATCCCCTTATCCATCAACGGGAAGACCAACTGGACATTACATATGACGGTGAACAACAGCGAATTTTACGGGCCTATTATCGAAGGCACCGGAAAGCTGACCTTTATGGTAATATTTCTTGGGGCCTTATTGCTGTTTGCGGTTAACCGCATTATTAAAAATTCCCTGGACCCTATCAAATTCATTGCCGAGGGGGCTGCCAGGCTGGAGGCAGGTGACCTGAATATCCATATTGATATTCACTCGGATGATGAATTGGGGCAGCTTTCCCAGGCATTTAACCATATCAGCGCCATCATCAGTAATTATGTAAAGGATATTTCAGGACAGCTTTCCCAGATGGCGGATAATAATATGGATATTGCCATTGCCCAGGATTATATCGGTGACTTTATCCCCATCAAGGAATCCATAGAAAAAATTTCACAGTCCCTGAACGATACCCTGCATCAGATCGTTTTCTCCGCAGACGAGGTATCCGCCAGTTCTGAGAACGTATCAGAGGGCGCACGGCTTCTCTCAGAGGGAGCTGCGGAACAGGCATCTGCCATTGACCAACTGGCGGTTTCCATTGAAAGCCTGTCAAAGGATGTGGCGGCAAATGCAAATGTTGCCCAGACTGCCAATGCGACTGCTTCCGAATCCGGCAGGCGGATCAGGGAAAGCAACAAGGAAATGGAACATTTAATCCATGCCATGTCGGATATCAGCCTCTCTTCCGGGGAAATAGAAAAAATCGTGAAGACCATTGAGGATATTGCCGAGCAGACAAACTTACTTTCCTTAAACGCCTCCATAGAGGCATCCAGGGCGGGCGCTGCCGGAAGGGGCTTCGCCGTAGTGGCAAATGAAATACGGGAACTGGCGGCTAAAAGCGCGGAAGCGGTGAGCCAGACAGCCGCCCTGATCCAGAATTCCCAAAAAGCTGTAGAAAACGGGATGCATATAACGGATAATACCGCCAAATCCCTTATGGCTGTGGTGGAAGGCTCTGAGGAAATCTTAACATTTATGGACAAAATCAGCGATGCCTCCCAAAACCAAAAAGCAGCGCTGGAACAGCTAACCAAAAATGTGGATTTGATCAGCAACGTTGTACAGTCCAACTCATCTTCCGCCCAGTCAAGCGCAGAAACCAGCGCAGAACTGTCCAGCCAGTCCAAACGTTTACATGAACTGGTAAACCGGTTCCAGCTCAAACAGCAATAACCAAAGGCCAGGGCACGCCGGATATCCTTATACTAAAAGAGCAGGAGGCACATCCCCCTGCTCTTTTATTACAATAAGCTGGCACGCGAAGCGCGGCAGCGTTTGTTACAATAAGCTGGCACACGGAGTGCGGCAGCGTTTGTCAGACATGGAATTTTGATACCTGATTCTTCAGCATCACCGCCTGCTGGGACATTTTTTCACTCACTGAAGCAGAGTCCTTTACAACATCGCTGTTGCTTTGTACCACGTTGGAAATGGTGGTAAGTTCCTGGGAAATCCGCTCTACAGCGTGGGACTGGCTATCTGCTGCTTCAAAAATTGACACCACGGCATCGGAAACCTTCTGGGCGCTCAAAGCCACTTCCTGCAGCGCCTGGTTCGTAATCCCTGTAATATGGCTGCCTGTCTCCACCGCCGTCACCGTTTCCCCAATCAAAAACGCCGTATTTTTGGCTGCTTCCGCCGATTTGCCTGCCAGGGACCTCACCTCCCCTGCCACTACCGCAAACCCCTTGCCTGCTTCCCCTGCCCGCTGCGCTTCTATGGCTGCGTTGAGGGAAAGGATGTTGGTCTGGGAAGCAATGTCCTCAATAGTCTTTATTACTTTAATGATCTCACTGGATTTTTCATTAATCGTATTCATGGCACTTGTAAGTTCCAGCATATCCTTACTGCATATTTCAATTCTCTGGTGCGTCTGGACATTTTCCTCTTTGGCATTGCCTGCAAACCTTGCAGTAGCATCCGCCTGCTGCTTAATATTGTCCACAGCATCCCCAAGGGCCTGTACAGATGCCGCCTGTTATGCTGCCCCGCGGGAGAGGGAATCCGCCCTGTCTAATACCTGGCCTGCCTCCGCGTTTACCTGGTTGGATACCAGGGCGATTTCTTTAATGACTTTGGTAAGTTTGTCACGTATTGCCTGCAGGCTGCCAATCAGTGCCTTAAGGCCGCCAATATAATACCTTTCGTTTTTGTCCACATCTACGGCAAGGTTCCCGTCCGCAATCTCACTTAATATTCTTCCAATATCTTCCGTTGCCGCCTTTAAGTGGCTGCAGACATTGTGGGTCGCCCTGGCGATCATGCCAATCTCATCTTTCCTCCCATAAAAGGGTTCCAGCCCTTTATCTGCGGAAAGGTCAAATTCACTCAGGGCAGAGATGGCATTCTCCATAATCATCAGTTCCTTTCCGGTCCTGCTTAATATGGCAAGCGTTGCCAGAATAATAAATGCCACTACCACCGCACAGGTAACTCCCATTGAAATACGCACGCTGGACACAGAGCTGTAGACCTCCGAGTAATCGTCCTGGATCATAAATACCCAGCCCCGGTTCTCCAGATACTTATAAACCGCAAGCTGCCTGCTGCCTTGTTCATCCTGGTAGGTATATGCCTCCGCCCCGGCTCCCTCCCGGATACGGCTTATAATCTCTAAATGCCCCTTTTCGCTGATCTGCGTATTCAGGAGGGATTCGTCCGTATGGTACAGATATACGCCTGTTTCCGCATTCATAAACACATATTTGCTTTCCGGGAGGCTTTTCAGTTCCAGGTCCAAAAGGGCATCCATCAGCCTGTCGGCGTAAACCCCTGCCCCCACATACCCTATGCAGGTTTCCCCGTCAAACACCGGGTAGTATAATGAGATGACCATGTTTCCCGTCCCCGGGGACTCCATGATCCCCAGATTGGTAAGCTCCTTATTTGCCAGGACCGTGTCCTGGAAGGTTTTCAGGGACTCTCCCTCCCGGGTGGTAATGCCAATGGCTTCCTTGGCCGTATGGGTGAGGACATATGTATCCGGGGTGGCGATATACAGCCCCTCAAATATCCCTTTTACATTGGAAAAATCAATCGTATACTGCCTGGCCTTGCGCAGCAGCTCTGGGTCCTGCGGGTTGGCCAGAAGATCCCGTACCTCGCCGCTTATGGCAAAGGCTTCCAGATATTCTTCCGCAGATGTTACATAATCGTCAATGATCACCGCCCTGGATTCCACTGCGTTGGCCATCTGGTTGGTGATATTATCCCTGACCATGGATTCCGTGTTATTGGCAATCACCGTCCATAGCAACAGCATCCCTGCCAAGGTAATTGCAGTGGTCAGAATGCTGATCCTTGAAGCAAGTTTACGGTTTCTTAAAGGCTTTATCATTTCAATATCTCCTCCATAAAAGCAAGATTTTTATTCCTATGTATAGTACCATACCAAACCGGTTTTTTCAAGAAAACCCATGCTTCCATAGCTGCCCGGCACGAAATTTTTTTCATTTTTTTATAACTGATGAAAGGATTTATTCCTGTGAATCGTATTATAAACAGATACAAATAACTATACAAAACCCAAAGGAGATGTTTTAATGAAAAAGGTACTTTCAACTCTTGCGGTAATGGGGCTTGTAATTGCCGCAACCTCCACAACCGCCTATGCCCACGGCCATGGCGGCAGCCACCACAGCAGCGGCAGGAGCCAGGTGGCCTACACTGCGCCGGCACCCGTTTATACTGCCCCGGCCCAGACAACAACCAGTACCATCCCCCTGGTAGCTGCCGTCTGCGGTGCAGAAGGATGCGCCATCATTGGGGAACATACCCATGACAATGTAAACATTGTTACCCATTATTATGGGGATGGGCATGACTACCATGATGAGTACGACCACTATTATGGGGACGGGCATGATTACCACGACCAATATGACCACTATTACGGGGATGGACACTGCCATACAGCCGGTGATTACTCCCATCATACAGGAGAATATCATCATTATTAAACAAGGAGCCTTTCTATGAGAAGTAGCAGTGAGGCGGACAGGGCGGTGGAAAAATACGCCGATACTGTCCGCCGGGTCTGTTTTATGCACTTGAAAAACCACAGCGATGTGGAGGATGTGTTCCAGGAAGTTTTTCTGAAATATATCCTTTATGATAAACCCTTTGAAAGCGACGCCCACGAAAAGGCATGGCTTATTCGTGTTGCCATAAACGCCTGCAAGGATATCTTTAAAAGTTTTTTCCGCCGTAAGGTATGCTCCTTTGAAGACATAGACATGGAACCCTTTTACATACAGGAAGAAGACAGGCCAGTCCTGGATGCGGTCTTAAGGCTGCCTGATAAATACAGAAATGTGATTTATCTGTTTTATTATGAAGGCTATACAGCAGTTGAAATTGCCAGGATTTTAAATATGCGTGAAAATACCGTTTACACATGGCTGTCCCGTGGAAGGGCAAAATTAAAAGAGGAATTAGGAGGTGAGCTGCTTGACTGACCGGTTAAAAAAAGCATTTGACAATATCCGCGCTGAAGGGGCGCTGAAAACATCCGCCAAAGATTTTCTCCATAAGGAAATCCTAAGGCGCAGCACAAAACAAAACCACATCCTGCCCAGGCGGGTTTTTGTTGCTTTTTCGTCCCTTGCCATAATACTTTTTTCAGGCGGGATGCTCTCTTACCTTTATTTTACCCCTGACGCTTATATTGACATGGATGTAAACCCGTCTTTTGAGATTACCCTGAACCATTTTGACAGGGTAATTGATACCTATGCCTATAACCCTGACGGCAGGCAAATACTGGAAGATGCCGATGTGAAATATAAAAATTATGAGGAGGCTGTCAGCCTTTTGCTTGATACCATCGCCCAAAAGGGATACACACAGGAAAACGGCCTGATCTCCATTACCCTCCAGTCCAACAGCGGGAAAAAAGAAACTGCCATGCTGTCATATATAGAATCTGTAGCGGAATCCCATCATGGCACAGCACAAATCGAGTGTTTTGCCATTGGCGGCCATTTAAGGGACACCGCCCACCATTTAAACTTAAGCCCCGCCAAATATCTTGCCATCCAGCACCTGATTGAGGTGGACCCTGCTGCCTCCTGGGACTGTTGCAGGGAGCATACCATAGGAGAACTCAAGGCACTGACACAAGAACATGGCGGCAGCCACCATCACGCCACCGATGCTGATGAATCCGCAAATCCTGGCACCGGGGAAAAGGCAGGCCAGGGAAACCGCCATCACCGGGGCAGGCACCATCCGTAACAGCGCTTTTCCTGGTTTGGCTTATTGATAGTACTGTGCCTGGGCGTTCCAAAGCTCCCGGTAAATCCCTTCTTTCCCTTCCAGTTCCTCATGGCTTCCCCTTTGTACCACCTGTCCTTGGCCAAACACCAAAATATCCTCGCAGAACCGGCAGGAGGCAAGCCTGTGGGAAATATAAAGGGCTGTCTTTTTCCCCACCATCCTGTCAAACCCTGCATAAACTTCGCATTCCGCCAAAGGGTCCAGGGCCGCCGTGGGCTCATCCATGATCACAAAGGCCGCATTTTTGTAAATCGCCCGGGCAATCGCCATCTTCTGCTTTTCCCCGCCGGAAAAGGAAACGCCCCTTTGGCCAAACTCCCTGCCCACACAGGTGGAAAGCCCCTCCCCCAGGCTCTGTAGGCGTTCCCCGAACCCCGCCCTTATAAGGGCTTCCCGCGCCCTGCCTTCTTCCACCCTGGCTCCCGAGGCAATATTTTCCCCCAGGGGGAAAGCAAACATGCAAAAATCCTGGAACACTACCGCAAAGAGCGTACAGTATTCCTGATAATCATATTTGCGGATATCAATTCCGTTGAGCTTAATACACCCCTGCGTCACATCATAGAGCCTGCAAAGGAGCTTAATAAAGGTGCTCTTCCCGGAGCCGTTCTTTCCCACGATGGCCATCTTTTCCCCAATCACAAAAGAAAGGTTCAGGTCTTTGACCACATCCTTTTCTGTTCCCGGGTAGCGGAAGGAAACATGCTCAAAGTCAATTTGGAAGCGGTTATCCCTGCGTTTTTCCACAAAAAGGGTCCCCTGCTTTTTCTTTTCCAGATTCTTGTAGGTAATATAGTCCCTGGCATAATCGGCTGTGGATTTCATCCGCCCTGCGCAGATGGCAAAACGGGAAGCGGATTGGGCCAGCCGGATGATGCTGGCCGTATAAGCCACCACATTCCCGATGGATATCTGTCCCAGGTAAGCCTTCACCGCTGCAAAAAGATAGACCAAAAGCCCGCTGATACCAGGGAACGTCACATTCAGGAACTGGCGCCTGATATACATCTGGCCCATACGCCATTCCCCCTTCCTTGAGGCTTCAAACAAAGCGCCCACATCCTGATTGATTTCCCCCTGCTGCCCGTTGATCCTTAAATCCTTCTGGGATTCCACACCTGATAGCATATCCAGGTAATAAGCGCTTTTGTTGTGGACGCCGTCCAGCCCATCCAGTATCTCCACAGACTTTCTGGTGTAGTGGATGCCCGCCCGGTAATTCCCCCATACTAAAACCCCGATTACAAGGAACAAAAGCAGGGAAGCCAGCAGGGAAAGGCCCCCTCTTTCCCCGTCCAGCCCATCCTGCAGAGCCATAGGGAACAAAATTGCAATCGCCGTAAGGGCGGAAAGCAGCTCCTTTAGGGAATCCTTGAGCTGTAACAGGAACCATCCCCTTATCCCGAAAAACGACCTGCCAAGGGGTCTTGTGCGCAGTTCCTGGATACTGGTATCCTCTAAGTACTCATAATCCATAAACAGGCTCTGGCGGTTTAGCTGTTCCTCATCCAGCTCCCTGGTATAGTCCATCTTCTGGTTAAACCACTCCCCCAGCCGGGAACAGAGAATCTGTACCAGGAGCTTTAATGCCAGAGCCGCCGTAAATCCAACCACAATCTGTCCGACCAGGGACAATACCGTCCATTTCAGCGAATGAAAGAACGAAAGCCAGAATCCGCTGTCTTTAAGTACCTCAGCATAGTTCTTAAACCC
>OFGB01002275.1_pt1 | contig 10595 bp, 11 predicted proteins | sample 1521491 | NCBI WGS metagenome assembly OFGB01 (sample SAMEA3504095, study PRJEB24116) | mouse gut metagenome | biome: mouse gut; feature: mouse-associated habitat; material: faeces | place: Denmark | collected 2011
TAGAAGTCCAATTTATTGAAATATTCACTGCCTACCGCCCGGTTATTCAGCATAAAAAATGGTATAAAGCAAATAAAATTCTCTGCAAAAGGTATTAATTTCTTTATAATTACCTTTACATTGTGTAAGAACTTTCCCCATTTTCCTGCTCCGGCATCCTCATCCTTTAGGAAATCTTCCCTGTGCCGCTTCATATATTGTACAACTTTCTGTACGCCTGTTTCATACGAAACAAAAACACGCATATCATATTCTTCCAGATACCCGTTCCCATCCAGAATTAAACGGTGACTTGCTCCTACTGAATTATCAACAATTTCCGTCTTTCCGCCCATATGCTTTCTGATCAATTCAGCCAACTGTGTCTCGTTTATTTCTTCCATTGAGGATATATGATAACATACCTGGGACGGATCAGTATTCACCATCGCCTTATACGCGTATTCAATCGCGTCCTTTAAATAAATCATAGAGAAGGAATTCCTGCTGTTTGCAGATATCTTCCCGCTCTTTAACGATTCCAGGCACATTTTAAAACAGGGATCCGTAAGCTTCTCTCCTCTCTTCGGTATCCCGTAGACATGGTCAAAACGAAGAACCATGGTATCCATGCCCTGGGTGGTTCGATAACTGTTGCAAAGCTCCTCGCCATGCGCAATAGCCAAAGCTTTCAACCCCTTGGGTTCTGCAACGATATCTTCCTTTACATTCGCTCCATGGACGCTGCTGTACACCTCATGAGACGAAAAATATACAAATCGTCCCTTTCCCGTCACGGAATATGCCGACAACAGATTCGTAAGGGCCGTAGAAAAACGTACGGACTCCTGTCTAGCCATGTTCCAGTTAAAATTCGTATCATAAGCCCCCATGAATATAACCAGCTCCGGCTGGATACTCTTAAAGATATCCTCTATACTGTCTGTATCATATTCAAAATTATATTTTTCAAACACACGTTTATAAGAAGAATGTTTATCTTTCCGTCCGGTTAATAAATACACCTGATGACCGCTTTTATTCATCTTGTCAATCATAGAATCCATAAACCGACTGCTGCCGCCAATCAATAGTACTATCATTTCTTCCGCCGCCCTCGCCTTAAATCACATATTTTTTCAAGAAAAAAATAAAAAGAAGAAGCCGAAACTCCTTCCCATACATATAGTTTCCCTCTTGATGTCAGTTGCAAGAAAACAGATAAAGGAAACTTCATGATGAAATCTATCGTTAAGGAAAAGTTAGTTTCGCACTACCTAAAGTACTCGCAACACCTGTCAATACGGTGTTTTTTCATGGAAAATCATTCCGAAAATGTATAGTTTATCAGAATGGTTTTGTGAGGAAAAATTTTAGACAAAATTAACAAAAAAGAGGGAGTAAGTATATTGACTATTTGTTGATAATATATTAGAATAAGATAACTATTTCAGAAAAAAAATATTCCGAAAACCTATAGGTTTTTGGAATATTTTTTATCTTGCATTTATTATATTTTTTCTCTTTTTACACACAACTAGTAAAATTTTATTATTTCAATAAACACTTTCTATCTCTTAAAGGAATCTCTAACTACTATACATCCAATAAGCTGATGACCATCTCCCTCCTTTTGTCTACAGTATATTCCGGTTCATTTTTTTGTCAATATTATATACAGAATCCCGCTTTTTCTTACTGTTCATTTTCAATATATGAGGAATCCCACGGCCATAATGCCGCAGGATTCCTCATAATCAGCTAAAATCTTACTTCCACCTTGAACAGATCTGCCTCTGTCTCGATCTTAAACTTTCCTTTCTGCAGTTCCACGAAACTCTTCGCGATGGCAAGCCCCAGCCCGGAGCCTTCCGTATTTCTGGATACGTCTCCCCGTACGAACCGTTCCGTAATCTCATCTGTATTAAAGTCAAGTTCCGCCGCCGATACGTTCTTCATCCTGACAACGGCTTCCCTTTCCTCTTTCGTAATCTCAATATACACTCTTGTATGCGGCATCGCATACTTGATAATATTGACAAGCAGATTCTCAAACACCCGGTAAGTCTTCTGGCTGTCCAAAGATGCGACTACCTTCTCCTCCGGATATATACACCTGAAATCCAGATCCGACTCCGCGATCTTATCATCCATCTCCAGTTTCACCTGCTTAAAGAGGTTCACCACATCCACGTCTACGATATTCAGCGTCACGTTCTTACTGTTCGCCTTGCTGATCTCGAAGAGATCTTCGATCAGAGCTTTCAGGCGCATCGACTTCCTCTCGAGGATTCCGATATAATCCTTTTGCTTTTCTGCATCCTTTTCATCCTTCAGCAGATTCACATAAGTAATGATTGCCGTAAGCGGCGTCTTAAGATCATGAGAAACGTTCGTAATCAGATCCGTCTTCATGCGCTGGCTCTTCACTTCCTCGTCCACCGCTTTCTTGAACCCTGTCTGTATCTTCTGGATCTCCTGGATAAAAGGACTAAAGATTCCCAGATCCTCCCTGATCTCCACATCCAGGTTCCCTCTCGCGATCTCTCCGGTGATCCGAAGAAGCGCCGCGTATTTCTCCTGCAGATCGCTGAAATATTTCCGGAGCAGCCAGAATACCACTGCCGAATAGATCATCAATGCGAAAATACCTCCAAGCCACATCGTACAGATCAGCGCCAGGACAATGAAGTTAACCGCCACTATCTTAAATATAGTCCGATCGCTCTTCCTGTTCAGGTCAATCCGGTCTATAAAATGATAACAATGGCTGATCCAGTTTCGCACTTTATTGACGATACATTTCCATCCGCGCCGGATGTACTGCCAATACCGGACGCACAGCATCCGCTCCTTCATATACCTCCCCACTCCCATCGTATACACCTGTCTCAAACAGGTCGCCGCCCAGAATATAACGGTGAACACGATCGTCCATATAAGGAAATCTATAATGTCCGCGCTGCCTCCTGCCCGCTCCGATATCCACCACAGGTTATTCCCGAGGATATTCATCATAGCAAAGAATACACACAGAACGACCTCAAAGGGCGCCCGAAGAATCCATAATTCCTTCGTATACCAGAATGGAAGCGCCGGCAGAAGCCACGCCGCAACTGCTACCACCAGGGTCAGAATGAGCACAACATTCCGCATAAAATCAGTCTCGCCATATCCTATATATTCATAATTACCAATGTAGTCCATCAGATTCGACGCTGTCATGGCATAGAGAAACGTGCGGTTTTTAGGTTTTTCCAGACGAATGGTCTCCCACTCGTCTTTCTCTTCGTTGTAATTTTCCACTTCCCAGTCAGAATCATCATAGTCGTTGATGATCTCCCGCATCGCAACGCTTTGTTCCGACTTATAATCGCCCGCCAGTATCCGGACATCCGGATTACCGTACTCATCATAGGTTATCTTCATTCCCAGTTCATATGAAGACATGTTGTTCTCCGTCAGTACTTCTCCGGAATCCGCTATACTCCTGGTTATCTCTTTCCCGTCGGCGTCTTTGACACGGTAATCCAGGTAAGGATATATTCTCTCATATTGCTGCATTCCGGGACCGTTGTCCCGTAAGATATCCTTAATCTGCTCTGTTGATATCTCTTGTGAATCTTCTTCCCTTTTGCTCTCCGTATTATAAAGAATGAATCCCGCGTCCAGAAATGTCTTCAGAAAATCCTTCGACACGACGACGGAATGTTCCTCATTCTCTACGGATGTCTCCGCTCCCACATACCATTCCCAATACTGGCTCATTATCACAAATCCAGGTATCATAACCGCCAGAATTACCAATACGACCGTCCACCTACGGCTGCCTTTCAATTTTGTATCCAACACCCCACACCACCTTTAAATATTTTGGATCTTTTGGATTGATCTCTATCTTCTCACGGATATTTCTCACATGGACCATGATCGTATCCGTATTTACCGCCCGCTCGTTCCACACCCGCTCATAGATCTCTTCCGCAGAAAACACTCTTCCCGGATTCTTCATCAACAGCAGCAGGATCTTGTACTCGATAGGAGTAAGCTTCACCGGTTCCCCGTCCACAAATGCTTCCACAGAATCTTCGTTGATCTCTAAGCCGCCGATTGTATAAACGTTCTCTCCCTTTTCCCTGCCGCCTAATTTTTCCAGGAATTTGCGGTATCTGCGCATCTGAGAATTCACTCTCGCCAACAGCTCCATCGGAGTAAAGGGCTTCGTCACATAATCGTCCGCCCCCATATTAAGCCCCAGGATCTTATCTACCTCTTCTGACTTTGCCGACAGGAAGATCACCGGGAAATCATACTTCTCTCTCAACTTAATCGTCATCTGGACCCCGTCCATCCTCGGCATCATCACGTCCACGATCGCCAGATGGATCTCCTCCTTTTCGATGACCTCAAGCCCTTCTATACCGTCCGCGGCCTGGAACACCTCGTATCCCTGACTCCTTAAGTATATCTCCACGCCTTCGCGTATCTCCTTGTCGTCTTCTACAATTAGTACATGATTAACCTCTTTTTTCTCCATTTCTGTCTCTTCCTCTCCTGATTAGTCACAAGTATATCAGACATTATACTACATTTCTCATCGTCTTGATACAGCAGAATCTTTAAGCGACTATACTCCATACTGTGTCTCCCATAAAATAACCTGCTCCGATAAATACCGTGTTCCAAACCAGGACTCCTAATACGGAACTTATCGTATATCTCCCAAATTCCATCGAGATCATTCCCGCCGGTATCGAAATCAGCGTCCGTATCATAGGAACCAGCTTTCCTACGAATACCCCTACGGCTCCTCTCCTTCGCAGTGTTTCCAGATTGTTCTCAATCAACCCTTTCTGTTTCGGGAACTTATTGATATAAAACCGAAAGAACGCGTCGCCGCCCAGCCTTCCAAGAAAATATAAGATCCAGCTCCCAAGCAGCCCTGCCGCCACCGAAAGTATCATCACCATCGGGAAACTGATCGCCCCCTTTGAAGACCAGATTCCCGCTAACGGCATGATCACCCCTGCGGGGAATCCCGGCAAATTCATATATTCCAACAAGACAATGACGAATACAAATATAGCTCCATACTGTGTAAAATAATGCGTAAGCGCCTGAATCGACATAGATGCATCTCCTCCTTTGATTTCCGGTATAATATAGCTTATATAGTCTCTCTTGATGCTATACATCTTACTCACAAAATCTTAAGAGGGATGCCATGATTTTCTAAAGATATTCTAAAGATAAAATGAAGGATTTATACAGACTGTTATACTGTCTCATTCAGATAGATCTCAGACAAAGGAATCAGCTTTTTCATCTCCGAGCGCATCCGGTCAGACATCCTGACGCCTTCTTCTTTGCATACTTCTTCAACAGTCTTCGCCCCGAACAAGAGACTTGTCAACGCGGCCACCGTAATCGTACCTTCGCTGTTCTCCTCTTTTCCGTCCATCAACATTACGCCTGAGAATTCCGTTCCGGTGATTACAAGGCACCGGTTATTCTCCTCGACAAGAGGATCCGTTACATGGAAAGCGACTCCGGTCAGCGACCGAAGCGACAGTGACATCAGCATCCGCCGGACATCCACGATCCGAATCATAATCTTAGGTTTACCTCCGTCTTCCTCCGGATAATATCCGCGGCAGTCTACGATCTTCCCCTCTCTGCGGTAGATCTTTAATGCTCCGCCGTCGCTTTCGTACTCTCGGATTAACCGCCGGTAATATGCCTCATCCCGTATGGCAAATACCTGATACCGTCCTGCCAGATACCGGTTTGCCGCTTCCGAAAGCTCCCGGCAATCCGAATCCACCGCGTCCGCAATGGCAAGATCGCCATTCTCCTCTTCTTCTCTTCGGCAGAACTTCCGATCCTGTTCATACACAGTCCTGAAATCAAAGGGCAGATAGATACTCTCTGACGCCGGCATCAGGAAAGTAAACGCCTCTCCTGCCTGGTACATATCCTTAATCGCCCTTTTTAAAAGAGCCGCCATATATCCCCTCTTACGGTACTCCTTCTGTGTAGCGACGGCTACGATGTAATTCACATTCTTTTCGCTTCTGTTCACATACAGGCGGTATGGATTCAGATGAAGCATGGCGCGTATCTTCCCCTCTTCTTCCGCCGCATAGATCTGATTATCCCTTATCTTCTCTGTATAATAATAGTCTACGAAGGAAGCGCTGTCTTCATCGAATACTTCCTCGTATAACCCTCTGCTGTTCTGATGTTCCGATACATCTAATTTCCTGATCTCCATATTGTCATTCCTTTCACCATGAAATTAACCCAAATCCTCTATCCCTTAGAATACGGACATCCGCATGCCTCCCCTCCCGGGCATCCTCCGACCGCATAACTGCAATTCTCTATGGTTTCCAGCCCCACGATCGCCTGGGCGGAAATACCTTCTCCGCTTCCTGTAAATCCAAGCCCTTCTTCAGTCGTCGCCTTAATATTCACCTGTCCCCTTTCCAGATGCAGCGCCTGGGCGATATTGTCGCGCATCTGCTCGATGTGGGGCGCCATCTTCGGCCTCTGGGCGATAATCGTCGCGTCGATATTGCCAATCACATAAAGTCGCTCTTCGATCAGGCTCCCCACATGCTTGAGCAGTTCGATGCTGGAAATCCCCTTATATTTTGGATCCGTATCGGGAAAATGTTTCCCTATATCCCCAAGCGCCGCCGCCCCAAGAAGAGCGTCCATAACCGCATGGAGCAGAACGTCCGCGTCTGAATGACCCAGAAGCCCTCTCTCATAAGGTATCTTCACCCCGCCAAGTATCAGTTCCCTGTCCTTTGTCAAACGGTGGACATCATATCCCATTCCGACTCTCATCATCGTCTCTCCTCTCTTCGCACTTTCTTTACCATCAAGACATATAAAAACCTGCCATATGTTCCGACATCGGTTACAATACAGGCAGGCTCCTATACATTTTTCATTATATGATATCGGCAAATATATCCGTCTGCTTCTATCCTATCTTGCCTATCTTGACAGAAATTCTTCAATTTCTTCCAGGCTCTTTCCGGATGACACAAGAAGCTCCGCCGCTTTCTGAATCTCATCCTGTTTCTTCTGTTTCTCAACCATAGCGTCATAACGAATCTTGTCCTTCTTCAGCTGCTTCAAATTCGCTTTCTCCTGCTTTAACTCGGCAGACAATGCTTCAATCTTCTCTTCTGTCTCCTGTATCAATTCCGGATAATTCCTCTCTACTACCTTTCTTCTTGCCATACTATACGACCTCCATAATTTTGAAATTATATATTATAAGATACCATTCATTTTCAGAAGAGTAAAGTGCAAATATAAAAATATACCGAAAAAAATGCGATTTTTTTCGATATTCTTTTCATTTTCTGATTTATACCACCACTTTCATGCATACATAGCTGTTTTCACCTATTTTATCCACTCCCGCAACAATCTCTCCTCCGTAGCGTCCCACCAGCATCTTTGCATTATAGAGCCCGAATCCCCGCTCTCCGTCCTTCCCTTTCGTGGAATATCCTTTTGAAAAGAACTGATGCAGTTCTCCCATCCTGACGTCTTCCATCTGATTCCTGATCACGAACACCATCCTGTCCTCCTCCGAATCCAGCTCCATGAACACCTGATTCATCTTAGACGTACATGCCTCATAAGCGTTGTCAACCAGAGTTCCCACGATCTCGATCAGATGATGTTCCGAGATTCCGGAGATAATAGCCAGATTCTTTACTTCTATCTCTGTCTTCACAAAAGAAGGCGCGCGCACGATCTTACTGTATAGAAATCCTGCCAGAACCTTATCGCTGATTCGAAGAAGCGGCAGATAACGCCTGGTTTCGTCGTCCTTCATCACCTCTGTAATGTATTCCGACTGACGCGCCACCAATTCTTCGTAATTCCCCACCGTCAGATGCATATTCAGGATCGCGTTGATATGATTATCAAATTCATGCTGTCTGGCCCGAATTTCCTTAACCAGTTCCTCCAGCGGCTTTATATAGTGCTGATATAGTTTCAGTTCGGATTCCTTCTGCTGCATCAGGATATAATTCTTCCGCCAGTCGATGACTCCCCAGATCTCCACCACGGTCAGCAGAAGAAACATCGCAAAAATCCGGTAATCGAATGTGCCGCTGACCAGAAAATCTACGATCAGATAGACCGACGCCAGCATCGCCACCACACAAAATATCCGGTATAAAAATTTTCTCGCCCAATTAACCACTGATAAGCCTCCCTACTTCTGACTTATACGTCACACCGATCTCTATCACATCCTTACAGTCCTTGATCTTTACGATACGGTTAACCATATCGTAATATTCCACTTCATGCCGGTTAACGGCAAACATCCGGTGGCATTTCAGGAACATCCCCTCCGGAACTTTAAGAAGCATCTGCTTAAGCGTCACATACGGAACCTTCCAGTCTTCTTCTTTCAGATGCAGGCAGACGCCTCTGTGTATCGCTTCGATATAACGGATATCCGCGCATCTTACCTGATAATTGACTCCCTCCCTTTTCACGACGATAAACGGCTCTTCCTCCTGTTTCTCTCTCTCCAGAACTTTCTTTGCCACTTCCCGTACCTGTTCCGGTAAGAAAGGCTTCATAATATACTGATAACAGTGCAGTTCCCTGTACGCCTGCATCTCCATCTCTCCCACCGCAGTGATCATAACCACCGGAGTAAAGGTATAACAGAACCGCTCCCTTACCTCCCTCGCAAAGAGGATACCTCCGATATCTTCCCTGTTCTCCCCTCCCAGGTTCACATCCAGGAGAAATAATCCGTACCGGATATCCGCATCCAGCAAAGCTTTCGCCTCGTCATAAGAGGAGGCGGTATGCACGCAGACATCCCCGGAATACTCCATAAGAATCTTAGCCAAAGCTTCCATAGAAGCCCTGTCATCCTCCAGGATCATTACATGCGTCATATAACCGCCTCCTTCTATACTACTATTCAATAACTTCTTTCGCGCTCTTTACCAATCCTGCCAATCCCTGGAGTTCGGAAGGAATGATGATCTTGGTCGCCTGACCGTCCGCCGCCCGCTCGAACGCTTCCAGGCTCTTGATCGTAAGCACCGCCTTGTCTGCTCCCGCTTCCTTTAAGAATCGGATACCGTCCGCATTCGCCTGCTGTACCTTAAGAATCGCTTCCGCCTCGCCTTCTGCCTCGCGGATCTTCGCCTCTTTCTGTGCTTCCGCCCGCAGGATTGCAGCCTGTTTCTCTGCCTCCGCGTCCAGGATCGCAGACTCTTTATTACCTTCCGCCACAAGGATCGTCGATTTCTTCTCACCCTCTGCCCTAAGGATCGCCTCACGGCGTTCACGCTCGGCCTTCATCTGCTTCTCCATAGCGTCCTGGATCGCCGCGGGAGGGATAATATTCTTAAGCTCCACACGATTAACCTTGATTCCCCATGGATCGGTCGCCACATCAAGAGACGCCCGCATCTTTGTATTGATCGTCTCCCTGGAAGTCAAGGTCTGGTCAAGTTCCAGATCGCCGATGATATTCCTGAGAGTCGTCGCCGTCAGATTCTCGATCGCCATGATCGGGTTCGCTACGCCGTAGCAGAACATCTTCGGGTCCGTGATCTGATAGAACACGACCGTATCGATCCTCATCGTTACGTTATCCTTCGTGATAACCGGCTGAGGCGCAAAATCCACAACCTGTTCCTTTAAGTCTACCCTTCTTGCAACCCGGTCGATGATGGGCACCTTAAAGTGGAGTCCGGTACTCCAGGTTGCCTGGTAAGCTCCCAGTCGTTCCACTACCATCGCCCTTGCCTGGGGTACGATCTTGACGCAAGAGATCAGAAGCAATAATCCGATCACAACAACAGCCACTACCGCCAATAAACCAATAATTCCACTACTCATTCCTATTCCTCCTCATACTTTCTTACAATCAGCTTTACTCCTGCTATGTTGACTACCTTCGCCAGCGTATCCGGTTCGAGAATATCCCCGTCCTTCTCCGCTCTCACCGTCCACTCCTGCCCGTTTACCACCGCCGTCCCGGTCTGACTGATATTATCCACCGTCTCGGTAATGCGGATCGTCTTTCCGATTATCCCTTCGTAATTTGTCTTCACTCGCTGCGTGTTAATGTATTTTACCGCGAACGGTCTTGTGAAGTACAGAAGCACGAATGTCACGACAAAGAATACTATGATCTGCCCCGCCAGCGGAATCCCTAAGATATTCAGGATCAGCGCCGCCAAAGCGCCTCCCGCCGCCCAAATACTCGTAAGTCCTACCGTGATGATCTCGATGATCAAAAGGATGATCAGAAGCGCCAGCCAGGCTATCGTGATGTAACTGTCCTGCATGATCATATGCTCACTTCCTTTCTTGTCTCTATCCTAACAAAGATCAAAAGGCGAATCAATAGCAATTGCGTGAATGAAGCGATTTCCTGATTGAATGCCGCGGCTTCATATCCTCGCCGGCGTAGGCAGATTGAGTCGGGTGTAAAAGTAATACAGATTCACTCTGGATATTTTACCCGGATTTTTGTATAATAATGTGGAGAATAGAGAAGAGCAAAACGCATTGATTTTAAGATGAGATTTGGCTGTTAGACT
>OFGB01002283.1_pt1 | contig 10563 bp, 9 predicted proteins | sample 1521491 | NCBI WGS metagenome assembly OFGB01 (sample SAMEA3504095, study PRJEB24116) | mouse gut metagenome | biome: mouse gut; feature: mouse-associated habitat; material: faeces | place: Denmark | collected 2011
GGGCGGTGCCGCTGGCCGCCGCCGTCAATCAGATCAACATGGAGCTGTCCGACAAACTGGCCGTCCTGCAAACCGGGGACTACAGCGCCATCGACATCCAGGGTGCGGCCCCGGACTGGCGGGAGGTGGCAGCGGTGTTCGCCTGCAAGACCGCCATGGGAGCGGACAGTGTGGACGTGGCCGCCCTCACCCCGGACAGGGTGGCGCGGCTAAAGGCCGTCTTTTGGGATATGTGTACCCTTTCTTCCCGCATGGAAACTATTGACCACCCGGCCACGGAGAACACCGAAGCGTGGACAGAAAAGAAACTGCATATCACCATCACCGCCAAGAGTGCGGACGATATGCGGACGGCCTATGCGTTCTCCGCCGACCAAGACAGTACTTTGACGGAGCTGCTGGACGAGCTGGACGTGATCAGCGGCCTGCTGGCGAACCTGAGCATATCTGACGAAAAGGTGATAGAAGTGCTCCAGCGTTTGCCGAACGATCTTTCCCCGGAGCGGCGGGCCGTGGTGGAAACCGCTTGTAAGCTGGTGGGCAAGGTCAACTACTTTTGGGGCGGCAAGAGCAGCGCCATCGGCTGGGACCCCCGCTGGGGCACATTGATGAAAGTGACCGCGCCGGGGAACGATACCAGCGGCACCTATCGGCCCTTCGGCCTGGACTGTTCCGGGTTCCTGGACTGGGTGCTGAAAAACGTGGGCCTGCCCAGTGATGGGCATTGGTACGTCAACCGAAACTTGACGGCGGTATCAACGGCCAACGCCAAGCCGGGGGATTTTGCCCTCTACCCGGACGCCTCCCACATCGGCGTGGTGGTGGGCCGGAACGAGACGGGGAAACTGCTGGTGTGCCATTGTGCCAGCGGGCAGAACAACATCGTGATCACCGAGTTTTCCGCCTCCGGCTTCACCGTCGTGGGCAAGCTGACCTTTATGGACTGAAAAATAAATCTCACGGTGAGACGCGATTCTTGTCGAGAATTAAATCTCACCATGAGACGCATTTCTATGTTGCAAAACTGCCCTTTCCCAGTCTATTGTAAAGGAACCAGGTGAAACCATCCCGGCGCAGCCTGCTCTAATTCTGAAATGGAGGACTGAACATCATGAAGCGAATATGCCTGCTTACCCTGGGCCTGACGCTCACCCTGGCCCTGACGGGCTGCGGGGCAGCTCCCACGGAGCAGTCCCAGGCCATACCGCCCACCCCCTCGCCAACCCCTGAGATCATCCTTCCGTCCGAGCCGGCCAACACGGAGAGCGCACCGCCCGCGCCGGTGGAAACTGCCCCGGCACTTCCCCCGGAACCCACGGCGGCCATGTTCCGCTTCGAGGGGCTGGACGCCGCCCTTTTTGACGGGGCCTACCGCGCATACTTCGACCCGGAGTGGATCACCCCGTTTGCGGATTTCCCCAGGATCGTACTGCCCCATATCAATGTCCTGGGCACCTATGAGGACGGCGGGATCACATACTATGTGTGCGACATTATGTATAAGCAGCACTACTATGACGAGGAAACGAAACAGTTCGATGATAAGGCCGGGTCCCTGGCCACGGCCTGCCGCATTGGGCTGGCGGACAACGGGGATGGGACCTACACCGTGGAAAGCGGGCTTCTGCCGCCCAGCGGCGGGGATTACAGCCGGGTCTTGCGGGAGGTATTTGGCCCGCTGGAGGAACTGTACCAGCAATATACTTCCGACAACGCCGGTGCGCTGACACCGATCCGCTCTTTCCCGGCCTCGGAGGAACTGTGGGAGATGTACCGCGAGGCGGCAGATATCGAATGAAGAAAAGGCGGCACATTCCCAGCCGGGAGTGTGCCGCCCAAATCTTATTCGTATATCACGATCCCGTCAAATATCTGCTGGGATTCTTCAAAGGGGACACCAACGCTGTTATAAAGATACTCCACGCAGTTCTGCAAATCAAACCATAGGTAAGAAACACATTCTCTGCCTGATAAAGCATCCGTTTTTCGGATCAACTGTCCATCAAATCCATGGATTTGCACGTTCGTTATTGTGGCATCTTCGGTGTCAATAAACAAGCCTGTCCCTTCAGAAATAGAGCTGACTTGGAAATCAAAATTGTTGGGGCCATCATTGGGATCGCCATATGCCCATTGATACATAATCCCGTTAGCCCCCAAATCATATACTTCTCGCAAAATCTGTTCATACCCCTCCGGCACATAGGAGAACTCAAAGGGCATCCCGCCTTTCAGGACAAGCGGGCTGGACGGGGCCGGGGTGGGCGCTGGCGTGTCGGCTTCATATCCATAAATCACGATTCCATCAAATATTTTTTGGGATTCTTCGGCTGAAATGCCCAAGCTAAAATATGAGTAGAATAATTTATCCCTTTCATCAACCCAAACACACTGTACTTGATTTCTTCCTGTAAATGCATCTGTTTTTTGTATTAGCATTCCACTATAGCCATGAATAGTAGTGTTTTGAACGGTTGCATCCTCAGTATCAACGATCACAGAACTATTTTCACCAACGGGCAATATCTCCAGGCTAAAATTATTTATTTCATCATGCTTATCATTAAAGGAACAAAGATAATGGGTAGCATTTTCCCCAAACGCTAAAGCAAATTCTTCATACTTCTCATATCCATCAGGAATATATGTAAACTCAAAGGGCATCCCGTCTTTCAGGACAAGCGGGCTGGACGGGGCCGGGGTGGGCGCTGGTGTTTTCTCGCCGCTTGAATAGAAATAGAAATGGGTCCCAATTTTTTCTACTTCCGTCCAGAAGTTCAGTACCCCCACCCTAAACTCCGGGACAGCGGCATAGGCCGTGACAAACAACGTGGCGGCAATCACAGCGGCAACCAGCACTCGCTTTAACACCGTCCACGTCACCCGCTTCGGCCTTTTCAGCGGTTTGTCCGGGAACGCGGACTGGAGCAGGGCGCGGCACCGTTCATCCAGCTCCGCGGGAATGGCCGCCGCTGGGTCAGCGTTGAGCCGCTCGTTTTCCTCCAACAGCGCCCGGCCTTCTTCTTCCAGCAGCCCGTCCATCAGAAAAGCCAGGATATCATCCTCGTACCGCTCTCTCGACTGTACGCGCCGGTTCATGGCCCTGCCTCCTTTCCAATTCCGTGATAACGGCCCGCCGCGCCCGGGTCAGGGCCATGCGGACGCTGTCAGGCTGACAGCCCAGGCGCTGGGCCAGCTCTCCGCTGCTCTCATGAAAGATGTACCGGCTTTCCAGCACCAGCTTGTCCCGCTCCGGCAGACCGGCCCACACCAGCCGGAAGTCCTCCCGCAGCTCATCCGCCAGCAGTAAGTCCTCCGGGGGCCGGGAATCGTCGGCCTCGGTGATGATGGTGTCGATGTCCGTGCCCACCGTCCATTGCTTTTCCCGGTTCCGGCTGTCCAGCCGGGTGAGGGCGGTGTTGCGTACCGTGCGGACGATGTAGGCCGCGAGCCGGGGACGGTCCAGCCCCCGCAGCAGCGATACCTTGGCGATCAGCCGAACCAGCGCGTCCTGGACGGCCTCATCCTGCTCGTCCCGGTCCGGGACGCATTTGGCGGCGGTGCGGTACATCAACCGGTGGTAGTTCTCATAGAGGTCCGCCATAAACTGCCGGTCGCTGACGTTTTCCATTTCTGTAATTACTGTAGGAAGCATCTGGCATCCTCCTTTCCCGTTCTATAATCAATAGACTGGGTTTCAGCCCATTCGCAACATAAAATTTTCAAAAATTTTTCGACCCCGGTTATTTTACCACGGGGCGGGCTTTGGCTCAAGCCTGGCCCGCTTTTTTTCGCCTTTTTATGTTGCGCTTTCGCCGTTTCACAGTCTATTGATATGTAACCTGACGTTACAAGAAAATAGATTGGAGGAATTACCATGAGAAAACGATTTTCAGTCTTTGCCGCCTTTTTCACATCGCTGTGCGCGGTGTGCGCCTTTCTTATCATGGCGCTGGTCCTGGGGAGCATGACGGGCTGTTCGCCGGTGGGCCATACCGTGTCACCGCCGCCCCTGCCCAGTGTGGAGCCGTCCGGCCAGCCCTCCGCCGAACCGTCACCAGCGCCTCCCGATGGGCCTACCCTTGCCCCGGAACCGAGCCGGGATGTTTTGACATCGGAGGCGGTCACGCCGCCCCCGGCCCAACCCACACCGTCCCCAGCACCCACGGACGCCCAGCCCAGCCAGGGCACTCCCGGAAATAAGTTTTACGCCGTTTTGACCGGGAGCGAGCCTTTTTACAGCACCGATATCGGCCAAAATCTGACCATCAATGAGCTGGGGCAGGCCGTCAGCGGCGACAGCGGCATTACCGTCAAGGTGTTAAAATTCACGTGCGCCGACCTGGATGGCGACGGCGCGCCGGAGGCGGTCCTCTGGCTCCAGGTCAATGAAAATGACGCCTATGGGTTTGAAGTCCTGCGCCGCCAGCAGAACGGGCAGATTGATGGGTACACCTTGCCCTATCGGTCCTTCATGGACCTCAAGACAGACGGGACCTTTTCCTTTTCCAGCGGCGCGGCGGACAGCGGCTTCGGCTCCATTTCCCTTTCAGACAAGGCTTATACGATCAATGAGACAACGTACAGCCTGTCCGCCTATGATTCCAACAATGAGCTGACCGTTTCCTATTTTGTCAACGGCCAAACCGCGTCGGAGGCTGAATATCTGGCGGCGGTGGAGAAACAAAACGGAAAAGAAAATGTCTCGTGGTATGACTTCACCACTGAAAATATCGCATCATCAACCGTAGCATTGTGGAGGAATTTCTGATGAAAAAGCAATTTATGATTCTATCTGGATTTTTGACACTATCGCGCATGGTGTGTGCCTTTCTTGTTTTTGTGCTGGCCTTGGGCACCATGGCGGGCTGTACGCCCACGGGGGATATTACAGTATCTACACCTCCGGCCCCCTCTATGGAGGCATCGGCGCAGCCCTCCGCCAATCCGTCCCTGGAGTTGTCCGAGCCTCCAGCCCCCAGCGTCCCGGCTTCGGACGTGATCTCGCTGCCCCCGGCCCAGCCCACCGCCCAGCCTCCGGCCCAAAGTACACCGCCCTCCGGCCCTCCAGACCAGGCCGCCTTTCCTGAGATCGTTTTGAGTGAACGCAGCTTGAATATCCCCGTCCCTGACTTTCTGGACAAGAACCAGCAGCTTCTATACCGTCAGGCGTTTGAAATCTACACCAACCTGTTCGGCGGGGACACCAGCGGAGTGTGCATGGGGGATGAGGATAAATTCCCGGATATGGCGGGCTTCGTGGAGCGCAACGGGATTCCTTATACCAAGGCCACCGGGCGGTATGCTGTTTGGGCAGACTTTGACGCCATGATCCATTCGGTATTCACGGATCATTTCTGGTGTGGGCAAAACAGTTGGGGAGACACCGATAGCACATTTATTGACATTGACGGCGCTCTCTATTATGTCAATGCGGCCAAAGGCCATTATTACCGCAATGAAAACTTCCCGGACACCTTTAAGCTGAACTCCAAAACCGATAATGAAATCATCTTTACCCTCACCGGCTACTACAGCTCCCCCTGGCCCAATGAGGGAGAAACTTCCGAGCAGCGGGACCAGCGGCTGCTAAACGGCTGGGAGTATATCATTGACTTTGAGATAAAACTGGTACGCACAGCGGAGGGCTGGCGGTTTGAGCATTTTAACAGCACAGCGGCGGACGAGAAGGCGCCGGAGGAACTGATGGCGGGCTGACGGACATACACCAAAAATGGGGCGGCACATCCGCCCCATTTTTGGTGTCCATTTTGCGAAAGCTGTCGGAATTAAATCTCACCATGAGACACAATTTGAAAAATCAGTCGTTTCCCATAACCTTTTAGAATATTTTGACTACTTTTTGCGCTTATCTTTCAAAATCGGGATTTTGAGGAAGTTAGGCTACAGAAAGTCAAAAGGAGAATGGCATATGGACAGAAGATATGAGCAATTCAATGAAATGACCTTTGAAGCCTACATCAAAAAAGCAATCGACAATGCGGTAAATAAGGTAGGCAAAAAGCAAACCGAGCGAGAGCAATGGGAACAATCTTTATCCACCATGACAGACGCAGATTTATATCACGTCTCCCCAAAGGACGCGGAAATTAGGGCCGTTGGACAGGTGGGCCGGGTATTCCGAGTGCAGGGCGAAGATATATCCGTTTATGATGAAAAATTGGGACAAGCTCTTTTGTCCCTTCTGCCCAAGGATCGCAAAGTGATTTTGATGTATTATTTTCTCAAAATGACCGATGAAAAGATTTCCCATGTGCTGGGTGTCACCCGGGCTGCTGTTCAGCAGCGGCGGAACAACGCCATGAAAAAGCTGCACACACTTTTGGAGGATAGTACATGAAATGGGTGCCGTTTCCTATCATTGCGGCAGCGAAAGAATATGACACAGACGCGATTGAGTTCATTCACCGCCACTTTGAGGGATACATAGTGTACCGCAGCCTCCGAAAATACAGCGATTTATATGGAAATGAGAAATCCTTTTTAGATGATGAACGCTACTCCGAGGCGCAAGCTGCCATGCTGTCCGCAATTTTCTCATTTGACTTTCTGGAGCCTCCCGAAGATTACCGCGCCGGTTGAATTTTCATCCGGCAGGAATGCGCCGCATGAGGCAGGCACATTCCTGCGGGCTGAAAATAGCCTGGATCACAACTGAATAAGGCAATCAGATACGTTCCATGATGTGTTGAGCCAGGGGCGGGTGCGCAGGGAAGTTTCACCGGGAAAGGAGGGAACAGGCCGGGAGGAACCGAGCGGACAACACCATCGTCATAAAGTAACTTTAGATAAAGACGGGTATGGTTATGGGCGGAGATACACACATGGAGATGATGATACTTGCGTCGGCTATGCGTCACAGCGTAGGACGCCCCACCCACGGGAATGGGGGGAGGCACGGTAATACCTATGGAGCGGTTCACCCACCGCCGTCTGAATCTGCCTTTGAAGCTATATCGTGAATGACAAAATCCGCGCTGACCGCCAGCGCGGATTTTGTCGTTTCAAATCTCACCATGAGACACATTTCATCGACGGAAGGGAGCATCCAATCCACTATCATGGAGAATATCACCCTCAACAGAGTGACACGGTGTGACGAGAACGAAACAGAACTGGAACTTACAGTCCAGGGCCATAAGGTGACAGGCTTGTTCCCCGCAACTTCTAAGCCCGAAGTATACCGCTCCATCAAAAGCATTTTAATGTGTGCTTGTATCAGCAACCATTTCATCGAAAATATGCAGAAAATTTGACACGGTTTGCAGAATATGAGATAATATAGTTACAAGGTAACTTGTAGCTGAACCTTGACAATTACATAAGGGACATATCAATCTGCCATCTCATATTTTCGACTTATACAAGAGAGGACGGGTTGATATGTATAAAACGAGCGTTGTCCCAAACGACGCAGTTAAAAACACCCCAACAACAGGAAATCGAGTATGCTGCCTCTACCGTGTTTCCACTAATCAGCAGGTAGACCACGATGAAAAGGATGAAGCCGATATTCCTATGCAGCGCCTGGAGTGTCACAAGTTCGCTGAACGCATGGGCTGGGTAATCATCCAGGAAGAACAGGAAGAAGGCATATCCGGCCATAAGGTAAGGGCCGAAAACCGGGATAAGATACAACTTATCAAAGACGCGGCAAGGCAGAAAAAGTTTGACATCTTCCTCGTGTTCATGTTTGACCGTATAGGCCGTATTGCCGATGAGACACCCTTTGTCGTAGAATGGTTTGTGAAAAATGGTATTCGCGTTTGGAGCACCAAAGAGGGTGAGCAACGGTTTGAGAGCCACACTGATAAATTGACTAACTATATCCGTTTTTGGCAGGCAGACGGCGAAAGCGAAAAAACCTCTATCCGCACATCAACCCGCATGGGCCAAATCGTAGAAAGCGGCTATTACACAGGCGGCACCTGTCCTTACGGATATAAGCTGGTACGGCAAGGCCGGACAAATAAACGAGGGCATGACCTCTATGACCTGGTTATCAATGAGGATGAAGCCCCCCTCGTTCGATTGATTTTTGATAAATATGTAACAGAGGGCCGAGGGGCGCAGAGCATTGCGAACCTGCTGAACAACATGAAGGTCAAGAACCGCTCAGGCAACAACTGGCACCCGTCCAGTATTCGAGGCATGATCAAAAACATCACCTACATTGGTATTCTCCGAAGCGGAGAAAGCCGGTCCCAGGTATTGCCCCAACTGCAAATCATTGACGAGCAGACGTTCCAGGCGGCCCAGCAGATCACCAACCAACGATCTGGAAAGTATGAGGGCATCCGTCATATTCCGCTTAATATCAGAGGTACATCACTTCTGGCCGGAAATGTCTTTTGCGGCCATTGTGGTGCGCGGCTGTCCCTGACAACTAACGGAAAAGGAAAACCCAAGAGTAACGGCAGCGATACGATACGTGTTCGATATGTCTGCCAGACTAAGACAAGAAAGCATGAACCTTGCGGTGGGCAGACCGGCTATACAAAACACATTTTAGATGGAATGATAAATGACATTGTGCATGAAATTTTCCGAAAGGTGAACAGCCTATCCAAAGCGGAGATTTTAGGCACAAGTCATTCCGCCAAAATGGGTGAGTGCAAAGCCATTGCTAAAAGTGCCCAGCGGGAATATCAGAAAGCGGAAAAGGAACTACAGGGACTAAAGCAAGAGGTTGTAAAAGCGGTTACAGGTAATAGTGCTTTCCCCGTAGAATTGTTAAGCAGCCTTGTGCAAGAAACGGAGCAAAAATGCACCGAGCTAAAGCTGGCTTATGAGGCAGCCCAGCGGGATGTGGATCAAAGCGAAATCATCATGCAGGAACTGAAAATCAAGTATGACCAATTTATCGACTGGTCAAAAATCTATGACACGGCAAATATTGAGACACAGAAAATGATTGTGGCCCAACTGATTGAGCGTGTTGATGTATTTAGAGGCTATGAGCTGAAAATCAAGTTTGCTATCAGTGTGGAACAATTTTTGATAGGACTTGACATTTCCGCCTGACTTCCGCATAATAGTGACACATAGACTTGCGGCATAGGGGTATGCGACTGCACCGTTCGGGAGAGCGCTTGAATGGCATTCAAGAGGTCAGCGGTTCGATCCCGCTTATCTCCACCATCGGGAACCGAAAGAAAAAATACGAAATTTTATAATTTCGTATTTTTTTCTTTTCTTTTTACAACTTTTTTCAATATAATAATACTACTTCTAACTTCTTCATCCTAACTTTTTGGAGCCATTTTCGGAGCTATCCTCCTTTTCCTATCCACAAAGTCCACCATTGGCAGATAAACGACCTAACAGCTCCCGATTCTTTTCCGCCCTCTCTTTTGTCTGATTATCTATGTATTTTTGAGCCGTTTTAATTTGAGTATGGCCCAAAAGCTGCATTATGTTGAATACGTTGGAATCCGGTTCGTTTGATAACATGGTTGCCACTGTGTGGCGTAGCCGATGGAGCCTTAAACTATCCACTCCTGAATCGGAATTTTTGAGCATTCTATTAACCGAACTGCGGAACCCCGCATAAGTCCAGCTCGAGCCTTTGCTGTTTCCAAAAATGCAGTTGTTTGCCCCAAACTGTGTTTTGCTTACAAGTGGTGCCGTTTCTCTCCACTGTCTCAATAAATTTATCACCCTCTCCGGCACTGCTATTTTCCTCTCACTTGAGCCGTTTTTCGTTGGCCCAAGTATGATTTTAGCAGAAATTTTGTTGCCGTGCGAATCCCAGGCTATTTCTTCAGTCACGGCTCTCTGTATGTGAATGGTGGCATTTTCAAAATCAATGTCACCCCATTGAAGCCCAAGGGCTTCTTGCGTCCTCATCCCTGTTGCAGACATGAGGGCAACTACTGGGTAAACTACTTTATTTGCCATCAATGCACTTTTCAAGATGCTGATCTCTTCCGATGATAGTGCAGTGATTTCAACAGTTTTTTTCTTGGAACGAGGAGTTTTGAACTCCTCATTGTTCATGGGATTAGATGGCAAATATTCCTTTCTGACCGCTCTGCTAAACATCCTCCCAACGATATATACAGTACGGTCAAGCGTGACCTGACTGTATTTGTATGTTCCGTTCTCCATGAAATTAACCATCCACGCAAAGAAACGGTTAATTTCATCTGTATCAACCATTCCTATGCGTTTACTACTGAAATACTCTTGGAAGTGTTTCAGTGCATAGGAATAATTTTCAATTGTTCTATCTGAAATACCAGACCCCAACAGACCCTTGACCTTAAATTCTTCTACAGCAGAGCTTTCAGCCTGTCAGCGTCCACCATCTCCAACTTGAACCGATTCGATAGCAGCTCATAGCGATCTCCAGCCTTGCCGCCTTTGAGTACACGGGTAACAGCAAAATACTTGCTCACACCGCTGTCCTCGTCCTCCATGATGGGAGTGAACGTAGCCAGCCCGGTTTTTGCAAGCAGGCCAGTGGTGAAAGCTTCGTCCATCATAAGGTTCGTTTTATGCTCTATCCGGACACCATGGACCAGCAGCGGCTGATCCGCT
>OFGB01002284.1_pt1 | contig 10555 bp, 11 predicted proteins | sample 1521491 | NCBI WGS metagenome assembly OFGB01 (sample SAMEA3504095, study PRJEB24116) | mouse gut metagenome | biome: mouse gut; feature: mouse-associated habitat; material: faeces | place: Denmark | collected 2011
CCTGTTGGCCGCCGCGCTCAGCTCAGTGATTCAGAACCCGCACCCGGATCATATTGGGGATGGCCCGCAGTTCCTCCACCGCATCCTCGGTGAGACGGGTGTTCACATCTACCAGGGTGTAGGCGTAGTCCTTTTTGGACTTGTTGGTCAGGTTTTCCACGTTGATATGGTCGTCGGACAGCACCGCCATAATCTGGGACAGCATACCGGGCACATTCTTGTGAATCAAGCAGATGCGGGCGATGCCGCTCCAGTCCTGGACCACGTTGGGCAGGTTGACCGAGTTGGTGATGTTGCCGTTCACCAGGTAGTCCTGGAGCTGGCGGGCGGCCATAACGGCGCAGTTCTCCTCGCTCTCCGGGGTGGAGGCCCCCAGGTGGGGCAGGGCAATCACATTTTTCACCGTGGCGATCCGTTCATCGGGGAAGTCGGTGACGTATTTGGCCACCCGGCCCGACTCCAAAGCGGCGATCATGTCCTCGTCGTTCACCAGACCGCCCCGGGCCAGGTTGAGCACCCGCACCTGGCCCTTCATCTTGCCGATGGCCTCGGCGTTGATAAAGTCCTTGGTGGAGCTGTTGTAGGGGACATGGATGGTGATGTAGTCGGAAACCTTATAAAGCTCGCCCACCTCCTTCACCACATGGACGTGGCGGTCCAGCCGCAGGGCGGCATCCACCGACAGGAAGGGGTCGTAGCCGTAGACATCCATCCCCAGGTCCAGGGCGATGTTGCACACCAGAGCCCCAATGGCCCCCAGACCGATGACGCCCAGAGTCTTCTTATACAGCTCCGGGCCCACGAAGGCGGACTTGCCCTTTTCCACGGCGGCGGCCACGTCCACCTTGGGGGTGTGGGCCTGCTCCTGCACCCAGTCGGCGCCCCCCAGAATGTCCCGGGAGGCCACCAGCATGGCGGCAATCACCAGCTCCTTCACCGCATTGGCGTTGGCGCCAGGGGTGTTGAAGACCACAATGCCATTTTCCGAGCACCGGTCGATGGGGATATTGTTGGTGCCCGCCCCGGCCCGGGCGATGGCCCGGAGGGCGTCGGGGAAAACGTACTCGTGCATGGGGGCGGAGCGGACCAGGATGCCGTCCTCGTTTTCCACGTCGTTTCCCACCTGGAACCGGTCCCGGTCCAGCCGGGCCAGCCCCACGGAAGAAATTTTGTTCAGTGTTTTAATACGATACATGTGAATTACCTCGTGTTGATTTAGTAAGCCTTCCTGAGGGGAGAGGCCGGTTCAGCCGCAGTCCCAGTTGTACAGCACCCGGGAGAAGTCCCGGCGCTTCAGGGCCTCCCGGTTGATAAAGAAGTTGCCCACCCCCAGGTCGCCCCAGAGGACCAGCTCCCGCCGGTCCCGCATCTCGCTGTCCAGCTGAAAGAGGAGGGTGTCGAACTCCCGATAGTCGATATCCTCACTCCGGGGGTCATTCTGAGTGAAGAAGGGGTAGCCGTCCATCCGGTGGCCGGTCTTGAGCTCCGATTTCAGGGTGAAAATGTCATAATCCCGCTCCTCCTTGGGAAACAGACCGTAGAAATCCCAGATGGAGTTGAGGTGCTTTTCCGGGCGGCGCTGGTTCCAGGCCTGGAGAAACAGCATTTCAAACAGGTGGTCGCCCTCGGGGAGCTCCTGCTCTCGGGGCTGTCCGAAGACGATGCGGCAGGGCCGGTCCCCCAGGGGGGTGTAGCGCTCCTCGCCGTCAGAGGGCCGGGGAGTGGCGATATCCTCCGCCGTGACGGAGGGGTCCACCTCCTCCCGGTAGAAGACCTGATATCCCAGCTGGGCGATTTGGTCGTCAAAATCAGCGCCGTACACATCGTCCGTCCCAACAAAGAATTGCAGCAGACCGGTGTGGGGGAAATCGGGCAGGGTCTCCAGCTGTGTACAGTCGATTTGGGCCAGGAAGGTCATGGGGGCGCCATAGCTGCACACCGGCCAGCACTCCCCCTTGGGCAGGTAGGGTGTGCCCCCCACCTTGCTGTCGGTCAGGCCGGGCTCCCCCACCTCCAGAGTGAAGGGGAGGCAGGTCCTTTTGTGCGCGGCGCGGATTTCTTTACAGATTTCTTTGGCCAGTTCGGTATCGGTCATGGAATTACCTCCTGATGTGAGGGTGGATATTATCCGCCCGCGCTAAGATGTGTTTTTAGCTTCATTCCATCCAGCGCTGGGGCAATCACCAGGAATAGCGCCCCGCTGCCGATGCCCTGGGCCAGGGTGCCCAGGAACTGTGGAAGGAAGGCGGTCATGGTCCCGGCCATGACGCAGTTGGCCAGGGCGTAGGCGGCGGGGGAAAAGAGCCCCGCAGCCACCACGGCGGCCCAGTTGCGCGGGCAGAGGATGCGCTCCGACTTGCTGGTGAAGAACAGCACCAGCACCGCCTTGATAATCAGGGTGGGCAGCACCCACATAGGGGCGGTGAGCAGGTCGGCCAGTCCCGCGCCGACGGCGGCGGCAGCTGCCGCGTAGGGGACGGGCAGCAGACAGGCCGCCAGGTAGATCAGGGCGTCCCCCAGGTGGATATAGCCCCCGGTGGGGAGAGGAATATGGAGTATGTAGGCGGTCATGACGGTGATGGCGGCGGCGAACAGCGCGGTCGTCGTCAGCAGGCGCAGGTTTTCTCTCTGAGACATGGGTGTCCTTTCTCCGGTCAGTTGCTCTTGTCAAAGTTCTGGATAAAGCTGCACAGCTTTTCCACGCCCTCCACGGGCATAGCGTTGTAGATGCTGGCCCGCATGCCGCCGGTCTTCCGGTGGCCCTTCAGGTTGACAAAGCCGGCCGCTGCGGCCTCTTTGACAAACTTGGCGTCCAGGGTCTCGTCCCCGGTGCGGAAGGTGACATTCATCCCGGAGCGGGAGCCCTTGTCCGCGTGGCAGGTAAACAGCCGGGAGGAATCCAGCACCTGGTAGAGCATATCGGCCCGCTGCCGCTTCCGCTGCTCCATCCCCTCCAGACCACCGTTCTCGGCCACCCAGTCCAGAGTGAGACCCAGCATGTAGATGCACCAGCAAGGGGGGGTATTATACATGGAGTCCTTGTCGATCATGGTCTGGTAGTTCATCATGAGGGGGGTGTAGGGCAGCTCGTGGCCGGCCAGGTCCTCTTTTATGATAACCACCGTCAGTCCGGCGGGGGCCATGTTCTTCTGGGCTCCGGCGTAGATCAGGCCGAATTTGGACACGTCCACCGGCATGGACAGGATGTCAGAGGACATATCGCACACCAGAGGGACCGAGCCGGTCTCGGGGACATAGTCCCACTCGGTGCCGTAGATGGTGTTGTTGGCGCAGTAGTAGAAGTAGCTGGCTTCGGGGTCCAGCTTCAGCTCCCCCTGCCGGGGGATGCAGCAGTGGTTGCGGTCGCCGGTGTCGCAGGCCAGGCTGATCGTTCCGTACTTGGTGGCCTCCTTATAGGCCAGGTTGGAGAAGTTGCCGGTGACAGCGTAGTCCGCCTTTCCCGTTTTGCTGATAAGGTTCAGGGGGATGGCGGAGAACTGGCCGGAGGCCCCGGTCTGAAGAAACAGGATATGGTAGTCCTGCGGGATGTTCATCAGCCAGCGCAGCTTGTCCTGGGTCTCCTGGAAGATGTCCATAAATACCTTAGATCGGTGACTCATCTCCATCACGGACATACCGGATCCCCGGTAGTTGGTGATCTCAGCCCCGGCCCGCTCCAGTACGGACAGCGGAAGGACAGAGGGCCCGGCGGCAAAGTTGTAGACGCGGGAATTGCTCATGGGAAAGAGCCCCTTTCTTTCAATAAAATAAAAACCGCCCCACCACGCAGGTGTGGCAGCTTTCTATTATAGTCCCGGGAAAATAGGGTGTCAATGGAAAAAGTGAAAAGGGCGTGTCCTGCCGCGCCTTTTATCGCAATCACGTGGATTGGCACGTTCTGGAGGGGCGCAGACACTGTCCACCCATGAGTTGGCGTACTGCACAAAAATGATGTGCCTATTTTAGATAAATTAAACAATAACAGGCCTTGACGCTGAGAATCGAACCTGCTACAATACGGGCAGCCGCTGAGGAAAGCGGTAGCTGCAACTTGCGGCCCGCCGGAGCGGCGAGAGCCCGCAGCGCAAACTGTTTTACGTGAAATGCAAGGAGGTCTTTGCTATGTTTAAGGAAATTGAAATTAAGGATAAGGCCCAGGTGGAGAAGATCAACAAGCTGGCCTGCGACGCCCCCTATGAGGTGTGGCTCAGTTCCGGCAGCGTGATGCTGGACGCCCGTTCCCTGCTGGGGCTGTTCGCCCTGGTAGGCAAGAAGGCCAACGTGGTGGTGGAGGACGACGTGGCCCCCAAGTCCTTCCAGCGGCTGATTGCCAAAATGGGTTAACTGCAAATTCATATGTCGATTATCAGAGGACTGCCCCGCCGGGGCGGTCCTCTTAAAATTTTTTTCAAAACCCCTTGACATGGAGCTGTGTTAGTGATATGGTTAGTTACACAAGTAATGAACCAACAAACAACCGAGCAAGTAAAATCGCGGAGGTGATAAGATGCGTGGGACCTTAAACGACCAGTCCCTGATCTATTTGCAGATTGCCCGGATGCTGGAGGACGACATCCTCCGGGAGGTGTACCGAGAGGAGGAGCAGGTGCCCTCCACCAACGAGCTGGCCCGGGGCTACAACATCAACCCGGCCACGGCGGCCAAGGGCATCAACCTGCTGGTGGCAGACGGAATTTTGTACAAGCGCCGGGGCATCGGCATGTTCGTATCGAAAGGAGCGGGAGACACCGTGAAGCAAAAACGAAAGGCCGCCTTTTACGACGGCTTTGTAAAGCCCCTGGTGAGGGAGGGGGCCTCCCTGGCCCTCACTGGAGAGGAGATTACAGCTATGATTCAACAGGCTATTGGAGAGGAGAACGAGACATGAACGCTGGAATTTTAAAGGCCGAGGGCCTGTGCAAATCCTATAAGGACAAGGAGGTCCTCCACAACCTGGACCTCACCATCGAACCGGGGAAAATCTACGGCCTTATCGGCCGGAACGGGGCGGGCAAAACCACTCTGCTGGGCATCCTCACCGCTCAGAACACCAAGAACAGCGGCTCTGTCACCTACGACGGCCAGCCGGTGTGGGAGAATCAGAAAGCCCTCAACGATATCTGCTTCTCCCGGGAGCTCCAGGCCACCCTGTTTTCCGGGCCCAACAACCTGAAGGTGAAGCACTACCTCAAGTCTGCCGCCATCTACTACCCCAACTGGGATATGGACTACGCCCTGCGGCTGCTGGACGAGTTCAAGCTGGAGACTAAGAAAAAAATCTCCCAGCTGTCCAAGGGCCAGATGTCCATGGTGACCATCCTCATCGCCCTGGCCAGCCGGGCCCCCATCACCATTTTAGACGAGCCCGCCGCCGGGCTGGACGTGGTGATGCGGGAGCGGTTTTACCAACTGCTGCTGGAGGACTTCGCCCAGACCAACCGTACCTTCATCGTCTCCACCCACATCATTGAGGAGGCCGCCTCCGTCTTTGAGCGGGTCATCATCCTGGATGAGGGCCGCATTTTGGAGAATGCCGAGACCGAGGAGCTTATCAGCCAGTTCCGCTATGTCTCCGGCCGGGACGACGTGGTGGACCGGGTGTGCAATGGGCTCCAGGTGCTCTCCACCCACCAGATGGGCCGGCACAAGACGGTGGCCGTCCGGGGGGATATGGTCAAGCTGGAGAGCGCCCGGGAGGCCGACGTGGATATCGCCCCCATGAACCTGCAAAACGTCTTCGTGTCCCTGTGCGGCCACGGGGACGCCCAGTAAGGAGGGGAGCGAAATGGTGAAATCCTTCCGGTTTCTCCTCAACTATTCCTGGGTCAACCTGGGGGCGATCTTCGGCTTTGCCGCCATCGTGATTGTGGGCTGTTACGTCACCGGCGTGCCCGATAACCCCAGTGTGGGCAACCTGTTTGAGACCTACTACGCCATGTTCCCCACTATGATCCTGCTGTGTCTGTTCCTCTACGCCTTCGCCATGTGTACCAACAACCTGAACATGGGGCTGTCCATGGGAGCCCGGCGAAGGGATTTCTTCTGGGCCGTTCAGGTCAATATGGCCTTCTACGCGGTGGTCTGCTGGGGGCTCCAGCTGTTTATGTCCGCCTTCCCCGTCTTTGCCAACTGGGAAATCCGGGACAAATGGGCCCTGCTGGACCTGTTTGACGGCCGGGTGTGGGCCTTCCCCCTGGTGTGCATGGTGCTGATGGTGCTGGGCTGTCTCAGCGGAATGGTCGTGGTGAAAAACAAGGTCCTGGGCGCCATTCTGGTTACCCTGTCCGTCTTTGTGATGATTGGGGTCACGGTGTTTATGATCCTCTCCGCCGACACCGGGATCATGGACTACCTGGTGGAGACGGAGTGGGGCTGGCTGTGGACCACTCTGCCCAGGATGATGATTGCCGTGCTGGCCGCCGGCGCGGTGGCCGGGGAATTTCTGATCTGGAAGGTCATCCAGCGCTATGTTGTGAGGTGAGTCGAGATGCTGAAAATATTTCAAAAGCTGGTAAAACTGAATCTGGACGACCTGGCTCTCTACCTGGGGGTGGAGGGAGGCCTGTTCCTGGTGATTCAAATTATCATTGGGTGCGTCATGCACTTTGGCCGGCCGGACACCAGCGTCACTGTGGCCTGTACCTTGTTTCCCATTGTGGGCGGCTTCACCGCCCTGGTGGCGGGCATCTCCCACGTGGGGGTCAGCTTTGACCAGGCCCTCCGCTTCGGTCAGACCCGGAAACGGGCCCTGGTCCTGACCCTGGGGCTGTGCGCCTTCGAGTCCGCCTTCGCCCTGGTCCTGGGTGGCCTGCTGGCCCTGGTGGAGCGTTTCCTCTGCGTCCCCCTGTGGGCCAGGCTGGCTGGGATGAACGACTGGGTGCTGGGGCTGTCGGGGAGAGTTACACCGGCGGCACCGCCGCCGGCGGACTATACCGGTTCTGTTCCCGGTCCCATGTTTCACGATATGGCCGGGGAACTGGTTCCTGTCCCGGAGAAAACCCTGATTATCGAGGCGTTCACCCTGGACTGGTACTGGTGGCTGCTGATTTTCGCCCTGGCTGTAGGCGGGGGCGTAATCGCCGGGGCGTTGATTCAGCGGTTCGGCGGCAAGGGTGGCTGGATCATCTGGGGTATCTGCGTCGTTCCCATGCTTCTGAGCCAGATTTTTCCCCAGAAGCTGGTCTCCTCCATTGAATTGATGGTCCCTATGCTGGCTGTCCTCTTTGTGGCCGGCTTCCTCTGGTCCATCTGGTCCCTGCTCCACGCGGTGGTGAAGTCGTAGGGAGAAAATGAGCGCCGGCGGCGCTCCGGCCTAGCCGTCCAGAGCGTATTTGCTGGCAAAGGCCTGAAACTGCCGCCGGTACTCCCCGCTGTCGCTGCGCAGCTCCCGCAGGGAGGCGTGGAGGTTGATGTTGTGCTGCGCAATATCAATGACGCACCCGGCAATGTTGGAGCAGTGGCCCGATGTGCGGTCCAGATCGGTGAGCAGGTCCGACCAGACAAAACCGGCGTCGATGGTACACTCCCCCTGCTGCAGGCGGAGGATGTGGCTGGTGCGCAGCTGCTCCTTCAGCCGGCTAACCACCTGGGTAAGGGGCTCCACCATCGCCGCATGCTCCAGGTCGTTGTCCAGAAAGGCGGACAGGGTCAGGTCCAGCAGCTCCGAGACGGCGCGGGAGAGGTCGGCCAGCTCCCGGTAGGCGGTGGGGGTAAACCGGAGCTTCTTCTCCCGCATCTCCTCCGCCGACTCCACCAGGTTGACCGCATGGTCAGAAATCCGCTCCAGGTCTCCGATCATCTTCAACAGCTTGGCGGCCTCCGCGTGGTCCCCCGCGCTGATCTGCTTGGTGCTCAGCTTCACCAGATAGGTGCCCAGGGCGTCCTCGTAGTGGTCGGTTTTTTCCTCCTTCTCCCGGATGGAGGCGGCCAGCTCGGCGGAATAGCGGTCCAGCAGGGCCAGGCTGTCTTTCAGCGCGGACACGGCAGTATGGGCCATATCCGCCGCCACCCCCCGGCATTGCTCCAAGGCAATGGAGGGCGTGGTAAACAGGCGCTCGTCCAGCTCCCCCCGGGCCTCCCGCCGGGCGTCGTCCGGGACCAGCCTTGTGACAAGCCGCTCCAGCAGACCGGACAGGGGGAGCATGAGCACGGTACACAGGATGTTAAATGCGGAGTGGGCCGCCGCAATGCCGAACAGGGAGGTAGGCATGTCCAAAAACGCGGGCTGGAGAACAGCCTGCACAAGCCAGAACACAGCCAGCCAGACGCCGGAGCCGATTACATTAAAGGAGAGGTGGACCAGCGCCGCCCGCCGGGCGTTTTTGTTGGCCCCCACGGAGGAGAGCATGGCGGTGACACAGGTGCCGATATTCTGCCCCATGATAATGGGAATCGCCGCGCCATAGGACACTTGCCCTGTGGCGGCCAGCGCCTGGAGAATACCCACCGAGGCGGAGCTGGACTGAATTACGGCCGTAAGAACGGCGCCGGCCAGCAGGCCAAGCAGGGGGTTCTGGAACAGCAGAAAGAGCTCCTGAAAGGCGGGGATGTCCCCCAGCCCGGCCACGGCGGCGGCCATCTCCTCCATGCCGAACATCAGGGTGGCAAAGCCCAGAAGGATCACGCCTGTGTCCTTCTTCTTGGTGCTTTTGCAGAACATGTAACAGATGATGCCAATAAAAGCCAGCACCGGGGTGAAGGAGGAGGGCTTCAGCAGCCGCACGAAAAGGTTTCCGCTCTCAATCCCGGCCAGGCTGAGCAGCCAGGCGGTGATGGTCGTGCCGATGTTGGCCCCCATAATCACGTTGATGGCCTGCTTCAAGGTCATAAGATTGGAGTTAACAAAGCCCACTACCATAACCGTGGCCGCAGAGGAGCTTTGGATAACAGCGGTGATGCTTAGTCCGGTGAGCAATCCGGCCAGCTTGCCCGTGGTGAGACGGCTCAGCAGTGTCCGCAGCCCGGTGCCGGCCCGCCGCTCCAGAGCCTGCCCCATCAGATTCATCCCGAATAGAAACAGACTCAGTCCGCCCAGAAGCTTCAATACCTGAAAAATATCCATCAACAATTCCCGCCTTTCTCATTTACGGGTGTAGTTTACCAGAAAAATGTTAAATTCATGAGCAGCGGCCGGTAAAATCCATGTAAAATCACGGGACAGAGAAAAAATAAATTTTTTGGAAAAAGGGCTTGACTATGAAAGAAAAACTGCTATAATACATAGTGCTGTTTCCCTGAGCCGAACAGCGGAATATATGCAGTAGTATCGAAGTGGTCATAACGAGCACGACTGGAAATCGTGTAGCCTGATAAGGGCTCGAGGGTTCGAATCCCTCCTACTGCGCCAAAGTAGACAAAACCTGCGTTTAACGATAGTTATACGCAGGTTTTACATTTCTTAGTAGAATTGTATTAAAACCGATACTAGAAATTGGCTATACTTAGGGTCAACTCGGCAACTTTAAACCGTGAGGAATGCAAGCAATAGGGTCAGAAATGTGGTAGAGTGGATCAAGGGAATTGGGGAAGAGCAAGGAAAAAGCTTACACTAACAGGGGGCGGAACGGATGTATTAAGGACAACAGTCATCTTCGGATTGAAGATATCATCTTTCCATATGGGAAACTGGAGCCGGAAACGATTGGGAGAAACTGTCGGCGCTGGTTCCGTGGGAGGTGGCGGAGGAACGGTATGCGGAGCGATTCGTGAACAACGGCCACCCGGCCCATCCGGCACAGATGGCATTAGGAGCGCTGCTGATCCAGCGGCGTCTGAAATGCAGCGACCAGTGGCTGGTGAAACATGTCAGAGAGAATCCGTACCTGCAATATTTCATCGGTATGAAGGAGTACGGGCTGTGTCCATTTGGGGCGTCCACGCTGGTGGCGTTCCGGAAACAGTTCAGCGCGGAAGACCTAGCAGTAATTTTGGAGGCGTCTGTACCAAAATCGGAGACAGGGAAACAGAATGACTTAGGTGTTGGGAACGATCCGCCCAACAGCGGGACGATGGTTTTGGACATCATTTACTGCCCTGCAGACATTACTTACCCCCAGGACATCAATCTGCTCAATCAGGCGCGGGAGAAAGCGGAGGAAACAGTGGACGAGTTGTGTAAATCGGCAGGACAGAAGAAACCCCAGATGTACCGCAAGTGCGCCCAGAAGGACTATCTCCGTCTGTCCAAAGGCAAGAAACGCACTGGGAAAACGATCCGTACAGCGATACGCAAACAGCTGCAATACATCCGCCGGGATGTGGGTTATATCGCTGAACTGGTTCAAAATGGCGCAAAATTGTCTTCATTGCAGGCGGACCGCCTGAATATTGTTACTACTGTCTATGAGCAATAGCGTCTCATGTTTGAATCCGGGACCCACAGCATTCCCCGACGCATCGTCAGTCTGGCCCAGCTCTGGATCCGGCCCATCGTTCGGGGAAAAGCCCACGCCAACACCGGATTTGGTTCAAAACTACATATCAGTCTGGTGGATGGCTATGCTAGAATCGGTCGGCTGGACTTCGAGCCGTTCAATGAATCAGAGGACCTCTGGCG
>OFGB01002287.1_pt1 | contig 10550 bp, 8 predicted proteins | sample 1521491 | NCBI WGS metagenome assembly OFGB01 (sample SAMEA3504095, study PRJEB24116) | mouse gut metagenome | biome: mouse gut; feature: mouse-associated habitat; material: faeces | place: Denmark | collected 2011
CCTGCTACCGCAGGAGCCCCGTTTTTTGCTCACAATCTCACGGATTCCCCAATGCCTCCCAAAGGCTGTCCGCCAGGGCGGCGAACCGGGCCATGTCCAGCGCCTCCCCCCGGATGGAGGGAGCCAGTCCGCAGCGTTCTATCGCCGCGGCAACCCCCTCCTTCCCCAGCCGGGAACCGAAGGAAGTACACAGCGAGTTGCACAGCGTCTTCCGCCGCAGGGCGAAGGCCGCCCGAACGGTCTGGAAAAAGAACTCTTTCCCGCACCGGTGATCCACCGCCGGACACTCCCGCTGTTGACAGCGAATCACAGAGGAGGTCACCTTCGGCGCAGGCAGAAAGCACTCCGGCGGCACATCAAAAAGCAGCTCCGGCCGGGTGTGATACTGCATAAACACCGACAGCGCCCCATAGGCCCCGGTCCCCGGCTTTGCGGCAAGACGCTGGGCAACCTCCCGCTGGACCATCACTGTCAGCGCCTCGAACCGTCCGGACTCCACCAGCGCGTGCAGGATCGGCGTAGCCGCGTTGTAGGGCAGGTTAGCGCACACCAGGGGTGTCAGCCCCTGAAAATGCTCCTCCACCAGCCGCCCAATATCCAGCTTGAGAACGTCGCCGGATACCAGCACAAAATTATCCTCCCCCGCCATGGTCTCGGCAAGCACCGGCGGCAGGCTGGGGTCCAGCTCCACGGATACGACCTTCCCCGCCCGATGGCACAGCTCCCGGGTCAGGCATCCGATTCCCGGCCCGATCTCCAGCACGCCGCAGGACCTGTCCCCGCCACCTGCGGCGGCAATATCCTGCGGCACCCAGCCGGCGATCAGGAAATTCTGTCCCATAGACTTGGAGAATCGAAAGCCGTGCCGGTCCAGCAGGCTTCTGACCTCCCGGATGTCGCAAAGATCCATGATCCATCCTCCTAAGAGTCTGTTTCATATCTCCCCACGCACGTCTTGACGGTGGATTTTCCGCCCATTCTTCGTTAAAAATCCTTGCAATCCGACAGGATTGCTGCGGCTTTTTGCCTCGCTGGGCAAAAAATCCCCTCGCCAATCCGCACGCGTTGAGATATAAAACAGGCTCTAAAAAATATACCGCCCAACAGGCGGTATCAGAAAAAGCGGAAGCGTCTAACCGCTGTTGACATTCGAAAAAGAAAAGACCGCCCAAAGCGGTCTTTTTTGGAGCGGGCGACGGGGCTCGAACCCGCTACCTCCACCTTGGCAAGGTGGCGCTCTACCAGATGAGCTACGCCCGCAGAACATGGTGTATTATAGCAGACAAGCCTCTTTCTGTCAAGAGCCTTTTTCCTCTTTTTTTGCCAGCTTTTTTCGTCTCTTTTTTGCCCAGATACCTGCGCTCCGGAAAGGTTCCACCCGGCGGAAGGTTTCTGATGTCGAAGAAAATTGCAAAAAGGACTTGACTTTCCTCCGGGTGGATGGTGTATGACAAAGAGGAAGAAAGCAAAGGAGGGCTTTTCCATGCTGACCATATCTCACTATACAAAAACCTACCCCGGCGGCAAAACCGCCGTGAAGGACCTGTCACTGCACATCCCCGCGGGGGAGCTGTGCGGCTTCATCGGACACAACGGCGCGGGCAAGACCACCACCCTCCGGGCGGTGGCGGGGGTAATGAGCTTCACCCAGGGAACCATCACCATTGACGGCCACGACATCCGCGCCGACCCTGTGGCAGCCAAGGCGGTCACCGCCTTCCTTCCCGACAATCCGGATCTCTATGAATTCATGAGCGGCATCGAGTATCTGAACTTTATCGCCGATCTGTACGGCATCCCCGCCCGGCAGCGGGAGGAGCGGGTGGGGCTCTATGCCGGGGCCTTTGACCTGACCAAGGATCTGGGCAGCGCCGTCGCCAGCTACTCCCACGGCATGAAGCAGAAGCTGGCCATCATTTCCGCCCTCATCCGTAAGCCCAAGCTGCTGGTGCTGGACGAGCCCTTCGTGGGGCTGGACCCGGCGGCGTCCCATCTGCTCAAGGGCTATCTCCGGGAGCTGTGCGGGGCCGGAGGCGCGGTATTCTTCTCCACCCATGTGCTGGAAGTTGCAGAGAAGATGTGCGACACCATCGCCATCATCAAGGACGGCCAGCTGGTCCGGTACGGCCCTACGGAGGAAGTGGTGGGCGATTCCAGTCTGGAGGACGTGTTCCTGGGCATGGCGGAGAAAGGGGCGGAAGCATGAGGAAGTTTTTGATCCTGGCGCGGGTGCAGCTTCGTGCGCTACTGGTCTCCTTTCGGATAGGGGGCAGCCGCAGGAAGGCGGTCTCCGGCTGGGCGGCTCTGGCCCTGATGGCAGCGCTGTGCCTGTATATTTCCGGCATGTACAGCTTTTCCCTTGGAGGACAGCTGGCCGGGGCAGGCTGTCTGGAGGTGCTTCTGCTGCTGATGCCCGCCATGGCGGTCATTATGGGACTGGTGTTTACCGCCTTTGCCGCTCAGGGGGTGGTTTTTGGGGGCCGGGACGGGGATTTGCTGCTGTCCATGCCGGTGAGCGCCTTTGCGGTGATGCTGGCCAAGCTGACGGCGCTGTATGTGGAAAATCTGGCTTTCTGCGCCTTTCTGATGCTGCCCGCCGGGGCGGCATGGCTGTGGTTCGGCGGAGCGGGCGGCGTGCTGTTCATCATCCGGCTGCTCACCGGCGCCCTCTTCCTTGCAATGCTCCCCACCGTGCTGAGTCTGGCTGCGGGATTTCTGCTGAGCTGGCTGGGAGGACGGTTTGCCAACAGGAAGGCGGTCAGCCTGCTGCTGTATGCCCTGCTGATGGCTGGGGTGTTCTTCCTGGTTTTCCAGATAAACATGGCGGCCGGCACTCTGGCCGCCGGGACGATGGGGGTGGATATCCCAGGCGCGTTCACCGGCTGGGGTATTCCGTTTCTGCTGTTCCAGAAGGGGGTATGCGGCGACTGGGAGACATTGGTCATGTTCTGCCTGCTGAGCGCTGCTCCCGTCCTGCTGACGGTATGGCTGTTTGCCAAAAACTATCAGCAGGTACTCACCGGACTCCGAAGCCACGGAAAGCGTCCGGCTTACCGCCTTGGCCGCCTCCGGGCGGCGGGACGGCGGAAGGCCCTGCTGCGCAAAGAAGCCGCCCGGTACTTCGGGACGCCTATCTACCTCTTCAATACCGGCATCGGCCTCATCCTGCTGGTGGCCGCCGGTATTGCGGCGGCGGTTATGGGCGGCAGCCTGCGGGAGCAGCTGGCTCTGGCGGGGCTGGGAGAGTTCCCTCTGCTGACTCTGGCGGCAGCGGCAATGAGCTTCACGCTCTCCACTGTGGCCGTCACCGGTTCCTCCGTCAGCCTGGAGGGGCAAAATCTGTGGATCCTGAAAGAAGCTCCCGTCAGCACCCGGGAGGTGCTGGACGGAAAGGCGGCATTTCAATTGCTGCTGACCGTCCCGTGCCTGCTGGTATGCACGCTGGGGCTGGTCTGGGGATTGAAGATGTCCCTGGCGGAGGGGGCCGTGCTGCTACTGTTCGCCCTGGCCTTCGCCGGATTCATGGCCCTCATGGGACTGGCGGTCAATCTGCTGTTTCCCAAGCTGGACGCGGTGAACGACATGGTGGTGGTCAAGCAGTCCGCCGCCGCCATGCTCTCCACCTTCGGCGGCATGATCGGGGCGCTGGCCTGCGGCGGGGCGGTCTGGGCCCTGACGGGCGTTGTGGGCGAGATGCCGGCGCTGGCGGGATGCGCCGCCGTGCTGCTGCTGGCCTGCCTCCTGCTGCGCCGCTGGCTCCACACCCGGGGGGCGGAGCGGTTCATGGATCTGTCATAAGGAGGGGTTCCCATAAGCGGCTGAAATTTGACTGTGCGCCTTGACGGCGGCGGACAAATGTGATACCATCACGTGCGAGTGCGGCAGGGAGAGGAGGCTTCCGGTGATGGTGCGCGATATGACGTCAGGCAGTCCCATGAAGCTGATCGTGGGTTTTGCTGTGCCAATCTTTTTGGGGAATCTGTTTCAGCAGCTGTATTCCGTGGCAGATGCCATGGTGCTGGGCCGCGCCGTAGGAGTGGACGCTTTGGCGGCGGCGGGGTCCACCCAGGCTGTATACTTTTTTGTGCTGGGGTTCATCACCGGACTGACCCACGGCTACGCCATCCTCATTGCCCAGCGCTTCGGCGCGGGGGACTATTCCGGCGTCCGCCGAACCGCCGCCAACGCCGCCTATCTGGCCGCCGCCTCCTCGCTGCTTATCACCGTATTAAGCCTCCTGGGTTCCCGGGCTCTGCTGGAGGTCATGCGTACGCCGGGGGACATTTTTGAGGACGCACTGCTGTATATCCGGATCATTTTTGCCGGGACGGCGGCAGCGGTATGCTACAATATGCTCTCAGGTATCCTGCGGGCGCTGGGGGACAGCGTATCGCCGCTGGTGATCCTGGTCGTCAGCGCCGTGGTGAACGTAGGTCTGGATGTGCTGTTTGTGGTCGGCTTCCAGTGGGGCGTAGCCGGGGCCGCGTGGGCCACAGTGCTGGCCCAGCTGCTCTCCGGGCTGATGTGCCTTGTCGTGCTGTGCCGCATGGAGCTGATGCGTTTTTGCAGGGAGGACTGGCAGGCGGACAGGGTTGTGATCTGGAGCCTGCTGCGCCTGGGGGTACCGGTGGGGATTATGAACTCCATCACTGCCATGGGTATCATGCTGCTGCAGGGCGTGGTCAACGGCCTGGGTTCCGTCACGGTGGCAGCCTATACCGCCGGGTCCAAGCTTATGAACCTGGCGCTCCAGCCCGGCGACATCCTGGGCATTGCCCTGGGCACCTATGTAGGGCAGAACTTGGGAGCGGGGCGGCTGGACCGCATCAAAACCGGAGTACGGCAAACCGTGCTGCTCTCTCTTGCAGTCAATGTGGTTATGGGCCTGGTGCTGATCTTTTTTGGCCGGGAGCTGACAGCGTTATTCGTTTCCGGCACCGAGCAGGCAGTTATTGACGCAGCCTATCCCTATTTCGTGATTACCGGTGCGGGAGTCTGGATCGTAGGGCTTCTGTTTCTGTACCGGTTTGCCCTCCAGAGCCTCGGGAATACCGTGATTCCTATGATTTCCGGCGGCGTGGAGCTGGGAATGCGCGTGGGTACCGTTCTGATTCTGGCACAGTGCTTTCATATGGGGTTTTATGCCGTATGCTGGGCGGAGGTTGCTGCGTGGATCGGCGCGGGCGCGCTGCTGGCTGCGGGATACTATGTCCGGATGGCAAAACTGTGCAGGCAGGAACAAAAAAGGCTGTCATAATGGTATGCGAAAGGCCTCTTTCCAAATACCTGAAAAACACGGAAAATCCTATAAGCTTACTGCAAGCAATCAGGAGCTGGCTTCCGGAGAATATTTTAAGCGGATCGAGGTAGTCATGAGCCAGGGCTATCCCGCAGGCTATATGACACATGACAGCGCCAAAACCTTTATTGAAATTTTGAGAGCGCTGACCCCGGAAGAGCTGGCAAATGGAGTAAATTGCGAGAACTTCGTAAGTTGGAAGATTTCAAATGTGAATGCTGGCGATACTGACGATATACCTGCAATAAATCCATCAACAGGCAACCAATAAGCACAGGGGAAACGCGCTCTATTCTGGTAAGTAATGACGCATCACGGGCCATAGGAAACATTCATGAAGTAAGTCTGACCAGTCCAAATTTGCAGGCGGGAAGTCACTGCATTCTGACAGCCAAGGTGGATCTGGCTTCGTCCTATCCATCCAGTCCCCCAAAAGGCAACAGCCTGTATTTACGTGATCCCATTATCTATCTCCGCTTACCCAAGGGAATTACTCTGGATGGCAAAGAGAGTGTGGTCCCATACGTTACCAATTACCGCAGGTCAAATCAGACATATACCCTGGAGGCAGAGGAATACTTCCTGGAGCAAAAGGACAGCGCCGACGGCAAGTACACCATATACGCCGTACGTTTCCGGGACGGCGCGGCGGGCATTGGAGCGTACAACGAGGACTATTCTGAGAGCATCCTCAAAATTGATTTTCATGTATTCGTCGGTTTGGGATTTTCTCCCACCAATTTGAATACCAATGAAACACTCTTCATGACATCCGAGCAATTTACAGAGTATGCGCCCAATGGCAACAACGCCCGGCCCAAAAAGAATAACGTGGGGATTGGCAAAGGGGACAATCCTAAAAACGACATGACCGAAGAGGTGGACTTTGTCCGTCAGGATACCGGTCACCTGGTGACGGGCAGCGGAAGTATCCCCGTCAAATCTGCCGTCAGGGGCATCCTTTTCTACCGCGGCAGCAACGACCCGGCAGAAGACGGCAATCTTCAGAATATGGTATTGGACGAGAACACACGGACTCTCTCCTGCGAATTCAGCGTCTGGAACAACACAGCCAACACCCAGGAGAGCAGCGACGCGGATATGGCGAAATTTGTCAACTATGTGTTTCTGCCCCGCAGCGGCGTCAAACTGCCCAATATGAACAAGGCCAACGATTATGACCTTTATTTGACCGGACCGGTGGAAAATAAGAGCGGTTTCCTTACCGTGGAGTATACTGCCTCCAGTATTCCTACCGAAAATGATGCAGGCATGGAATGGATTGCCACGGTGGACAAGTGGGGAGCGGCAAGCAGTACCGAGTGGATGTCTGCCGCCCGGATCACGGACTGGAGCAGCGTAACCGCACTGCGTGTCACAGTAAACCGCAGCAGCGGCGAGTCAATCGAGTCCAAGGGCACCAAGAGCTTTTATCATGACCTTACAGGCGGGTGACAGTCTGACGGTAGGCGGCAGCGTACAGTTCAGCGGCGTGGGTAAGACCTTCGGCGCTGGCGGAAACGAGATCAAGAGTGACTGGAGCATTTCCGGAAACCCAATTCATTCCAGCGCCCAGGGTACTATTCGCGGCCGTGTATACGCCGATGCCAACCACAATGGCGCATATGATGAAGGTGAAGGGCTGGCAGATACGGCGGTTACCCTTACCGGCCCATCTGTAAGGACGGCCTCCCAGGCTGAAACAGATGACAATGGTATCTATACGTTCTGCGGTTTGACAGACAGCGGGCCATATACCGTAACAATCTCCAACCCGGATGCAGAAAGGTACTACTTTGCAGACGATGAGTCTGCAAAGCCAGTGGCTTTTGCAGCAGGTCAGATAATTGCCGGAGCAGATTTTGTGCTGGAAGAGTACCAGGAAGTGACCTTCCGTCTGGATTCTGAAAACGCATCCATAAACGGAAAAACACCTGCTGCAGGTCAGTCCGCGGAGGAAAAGATCAAGGTGCGGTACAAGGCCTCGATTGACGAAACTGAGGGAGCGTCTGTTCCTGACGTTATACCTGTACCAGGCAGCAGCTATGTATTCACTAGATATGAAGGCGGCAGGCGCGCTGAGCGGCTATGTATTCCACCATGCTGAACCTAGCGATGCCCTGACCATTAGCGGAACCGGCAGCAATATTATTAAGCTGTATTACCTGTCGGACCCCGGCGATGAGCCCGGCCCTGATACCTGGCAGTACACGGTGAAGTATCTGGAGCAGCACACCAACCATGAACTCCACGCGGAAAAGGTGGTATCCGGCAAGGCCCTCCACGAAACCGTGACGGAGGAAGCCGTCTCCATTGAGGGCTACGACACGGCCGGGCCTGCCAGCGTGACCATCACTATTGAAGCCGGTGACAATGAGATTGTCTTCTATTACACCGTCAGGCAGTACGCTGTGTCCTTTAACGCCAACGGCGGCAGCACAGTAGCGGGACAGACCGTAAACCATGGCGGAACGGCGGCGAGACCTGCCAATCCCACCCGCAGCGGCTACACCTTCATTGGCTGGAACCTTGGCACAGCGGCGTACAATTTTGACAGCCCGGTTACCCGGGATATTACCCTGATTGCCCAGTGGAGGAGAAACGGCGGCACTGACAGCGGAACCGGAAACACCGGTGGAGGGGAATACCACGCCGCCTACCACCACCATTCCCGACACCCAGACGCCCCTTGATCCCGGCACCACCATCATCGATCAGGAGGTACCTCTGGCGGGAGCCGTGGGCCTGAACGACACGAACCACTTCGCCTACGTCATCGGCTACGATGTGGACCATGTGCGTCCGCTGGCCAACATCACCCGGGCGGAGTTCGCGGCCATCGCGGTCCGGTTTCTGGACGACAGTCATGTGGACGATGGCAAGGGCGATTTCTCCGATACGGCGGATCACTGGGCCGCTTCCTACATCCGTCTGGACGCTAAAGCCGGGTGGATCAACGGGAACGGTAACAGATTTGACCCGGAGGACTTCATTACCCGCGCCCAGGTCATGACCATCGTCAACCGTATGCTGGACCGAACTCCCGACAAGGATCACATGCTTCCCGAGACGAAGAAGTGGGCCGACAATCCGGAGGACACCTGGTACTACGAGGCGGTACAGGAGGCCGCCAACGAGCATGATTACACCCGTGATGAGATGAACGTTGAGACCTGGACCGTCCTCAAGGAGGGCACGGACTGGGCCGCCCTGGAATTGGGCTGGGCCGCCAACAACGGCGCGCCCGCGTCCAAGACGGAGGATGCCGGCAGCGGAGATACTCAAAGCTAGAGGCTTCCCTGACATGCGCCAGGACGAATCCACATTCATAGCAAAAGCTCCGGAGACGTTCGCCTCCGGGGCCAGTCTGTATATGCCGGATATCCCTTATTCGCGTCTCACCGCTGCCCGGCACTCCAGCTCAGAATCGTCTCCCGCAGCCCGCCCAGGTCCAGCACGCCCAAAGCAAAGCCCTTCCGCACCAGCGCCTCCGGGAGATATTCGTCATATTTGTTGAATAGAGGCAGTTCCTTGGGGTAAACCAGCTCCAGCGGATCAATAGGCTTTTGGATTTCCTCCGTTATTACACGGAAGAAGGTTTTCTCCTCAGCCTTCATCGTAAACTGCATATAGTAGGGCCGGGCAGAATCCAGATTCTGCAGCCCCAGACGCTCCCCGCATTTGATTTTCAGAAACCGCTCCATGGTAAGGAAGGTGTAGGTCCCCACCCAGGGCAGCAGGCACCACATGTTGCCCCCCAGGTGGATCATAGGATGCTCCCCGGTGCCGGAGCGGACTGCCGTGAACCGGGCCTGCTCCAGGCGGGCCACGGCGTTTTTCATCAGATAGGGGTACTGCCGCTCCTCACGGAGGACCTGCCGCATCCGCCGGAGGATTCTGGTGTGCAGATCCCCGGGGCAAAGCCCGAAGTAGGCGGGGATGTTCCCCTTGACCTGTTCGCAGTACACCAGATGCCGCTTGCGGTCCACATCCAGCACAACCCAGACGTGCCCCGCAATGGCCAGCTTTTCCCCTACCGGCGGCGGCATGACGATGGTTCCCAGCTCCTGCGCCTCGCTGCGGACGGTATACTCCTCGTTTTCCTCAAATACGCCGTAAAATTTGAAGGAATTGACCACCCGCTCCCCTGCCAGGCCCACGATGAGTCCGCCCTGTTCTGTTCGCTGAATGTGGTCGGTTTCAACCAGATGGCGCAGCAGCACCCGGTAGTCCTCCTGAGAAATACGGTGGAAGTAGTGCAGCCGCAGCACCCGGTCTGCCAGCGCCCCCGGGGACAGCTCGCCGCAGGAGGCCAGGGTGGACATGGTCTGGTGGTACAGCAGGCTGAAGGGCAGCCGGTCCAGCCGGGGCGGTTCCACCCAGCGCTCTTCCAGATAGAGCTGTACCAGGGCGATGCCCTGGAGAAGCTTCCAGGGGATTGTGGCGGGCAGCATGGCCCGGGCCTCCGGCTCGTCCTCCCGCATGACAAACCACATCTCCGGGGGCAGCTCCCGCCGCCCGGTGCGGCCCATACGCTGAAGGAAGGAGGACACCGTCCAGGGGGCGTCGATCTGGAAAGCCCGCTCCAGCCGCCCGATGTCGATGCCCAGCTCCAATGTGGCGGTGGTGACGGTGGTCAGATATTGGCTCTCATCCTTCATTATCTCCTCCGCCGTCTCTCGGTAGGAGGCGGAGAGGTTGCCATGGTGAATGAGGAAACGGTCCGGCTCCCGGCTGCGCTCGCAGTATTGCCGCAGGGTGGTGGTGACCGTCTCGCACTCCTCCCGGGAGTTGACGAAGAGCAGGCACTTTTTGCCCCGGGTGTGTTCAAAAATATATCCCAGCCCCGGGTCCGCATTGTCCGGAGCCTGGTCGGTTTTTTCCTCCAGCACAGGCAGGGCCTCGATATCCGTCCGGTCCCCGGCGGCCTGGATATCCTTCACATAGAAATGCTCCATGCTCAGCCGCCATTTGACGCCCTTGGCCTCGATCCTGGGGATGATCGTCTTCCGCCCGGTGCCCAGGGAGAGGAACTCCCCCGTCCGATCCGGGTCGCCCATGGTGGCGGACAGGCCGATGCGCCGGGGGTTGACCCCCGCCAGACGGCTCAGACGCTCAATAAGGCACAGGGTCTGTCCGCCCCGGTCCCCCCGCAGGAGGGAGTGAACCTCGTCGATGACCACGAACCGCAGATCACCGAAGAGCTTGGGGATGGCGGCGTGCTTGTGGAGCAGCATGGCCTCCAGGGACT
>OFGB01002288.1_pt1 | contig 10549 bp, 9 predicted proteins | sample 1521491 | NCBI WGS metagenome assembly OFGB01 (sample SAMEA3504095, study PRJEB24116) | mouse gut metagenome | biome: mouse gut; feature: mouse-associated habitat; material: faeces | place: Denmark | collected 2011
GTATGGGCGATGGGAGGAGAGCCGGCAGTGGCGCTTAACATAGTCGGATTCCCGAACTGTCTGGATCCGGCGATATTGGGCGACATCCTTGCGGGTGGCGCGATGAAGGTGAAAGAAGCAGGAGCGGTGCTGGTTGGAGGACATTCCGTACAGGACGATGAACCGAAATACGGATTGTGCGTATCCGGCTTTGTACATCCTGATAAGATATTTAAGAATTACGGCTGCAGACCGGGAGATATCCTGGTGCTCACGAAGCAGATAGGAAGCGGCGTTGTGAATACTGCGATCAAGGCGGATATGGCGTCCGCATCTGCGATTCGGGAAGCGCAGACGGTCATGGCATCCCTGAATAAGAAGGGTAAGCAGTTAGTAGAGAAATACGATGTATCCGCATGTACGGATATCACAGGCTTCGGACTGCTGGGACATTGTGTGGAGATGGCTTCGGCCAGTGAAGTTACATTTGAGATTCGAGTGAAAGATATCGCGTATTTTGAAGATGCGATATCTTATGCGAAGATGGGGCTGGTTCCGGCGGGAGCTTACAAGAACCGGGGATATTCCATCGATAAAGTAGAGACAGGAGGAGTGGAGGAGCATTACCTGGATCTTCTGTATGATCCCCAGACTTCCGGCGGGCTGCTGATCAGCGTAGCGCCGGAGAGCCTTAAAGATCTGCTTTCGGATGTTCAGAAAGCAGGAATGGATACGACTGTTTCTGTAATAGGCAAGGTTGCCGGAAAGAGCGACAAGTTGATTCGACTCTATTAATTCAAGCGGCAGTCGGACGGCGATTTCAGTAAGCCGGATACAAAGATAAATTCTTTGACGGTTTCTTAAGGCAGTTTAAGAAAAGAAGAATAGAATAGCAGGGAAAAGAAGATGATGAATAAAAATATGTTATATCGCAGTATTCCGAAAGTGGATGTACTGCTGGAGAACGAGACGGTCCAGGAATTGATTGACCATTATAGCAGAGACACCGTTATGGAGGCGATCCATGCCGAGATGGACAAACTGCGCAAATTTATCGGAGAGTGTGATGATGAGGAAGCCGCAAAAGCGCAGATAGAGCTGCTGCTGGCGCATATCGAGATGACGGTAGCGGCGATGCATACGCCGAATATGCGTATGGTAGTGAACGGTACGGGAACGATTCTGCATACGAATCTGGGGCGCGCACCCATCGGACATGAGCATATGAGACGGATTACTGCTATAGCCACAGGATATTCGAATCTGGAGTACAATCTGAAAGCCGGGCGCCGAGGGGAGCGTTACTCCCATTTTGAGAAGCTCTTATGTAAGTTAACGGGCGCCGAGGCCGCTATGGCGGTGAATAATAACGCGGCAGCGGTAATGCTGATCTTAAGTTCGCTTGCGAAAGGTGGGGAGGTCGTAGTTTCCCGGGGAGAGCTGGTGGAGATCGGCGGCAAATTCCGTATTCCGGATGTAATGGAACAGAGCGGCGCGACGCTTGTAGAAGTAGGTACGACCAATAAAACCCATTATGACGATTATGAGAATGCGGTTACAGAGGAGACGAAAGCGCTTCTTAAAGTGCATACGAGTAATTACCGAATCGTTGGTTTTACAGAGAGCGTGGGAATCGACGAGTTAATCCCGCTTGCGAAAGAGCGTGGGATTCCGGTAATCGAGGATCTGGGAAGCGGAGTGCTCATAGATCTGAGTAAATATGGAATTACATATGAACCAACCGTTCAGGATTCTATCGCAAAAGGCGCGGATGTAGTGTGCTTCAGCGGTGATAAGCTGCTGGGAGGGCCGCAGGCGGGGATCGTCATCGGGCGGAAGAAATATATCGACATGATGAAGAAGAACCAGCTTACCCGTGCGTTGAGGATCGATAAGTTCACGGCGGCGGCTCTGGAGCTGGTGCTGCAGGAGTATCTGTCCGAGGAGAAGGCCGTTCAGAATATTCCTGTGCTCAAGATGATTACCAGATCTTTGGAGGACGTGACCTGGAAGGCAGAGAAGCTGTGCAGGCTTTTGAAAGAGGCGGAGCTTCCGGCGAAGATAGGGCTTGAGGAGTGTGAGTCGCAGATCGGCGGGGGATCGCTGCCCCTTGAGAGGATACCGAGCATGGCTGTTGCCGTCCGTCCCGAGAGGATCAGTGTGGCGGAATTAGAAGAACGTATGCGCCATCTTCCGGTGCCTATCATCCCCAGAGTGGCCAATGATACGGTTCTCATGGATGTAAGGACAATAGAACGGAGGTTTTTCCAGATTATCGTGAGTCAGCTGAAGGAATTAGATGTATTGGAAGAAGTCAGTCTGATTGCGGGACGGTAAAAGAATAGAAATGTAAAGGCGGAAGACAGATATGAAGAATATCATTATTGGTACTGCGGGACATATCGATCACGGCAAGACGACGCTGATCAAGGCGCTGACGGGACGGAATACGGACCGCTGGGAGGAAGAACAGAGGAGAGGGATTACGATAGACCTGGGGTTCACGTATTTTGATCTTCCGGGCGGCGACCGTGTCGGGATTATCGACGTTCCGGGGCATGAACGCTTCATTAATAATATGGTTGCGGGCGTGGTGGGCATGGACCTGGTGCTTCTGGTGATCGCGGCGGACGAAGGGATCATGCCGCAGACGCGGGAACATATGGACATCCTGAATCTCCTTGGAATCGAGAAGAGTATTATCGTTCTGAATAAATGTGATATTGTGGATGAAGAATGGATGGAGTTGGTAGAAGAAGAGGTAAAGGACGAGCTTGAAGGGACGTTCCTTGAACAGGCGCCGGTGGTTAAGGTGTCGGCGGCGACAGGGGAAGGTATAGAGGGGCTTGTCGATATGATAGAGAAGATGACGAAGGACGAGGTGACCGCGAAGGACGTGCAGACGATTCCAAGACTTCCCGTCGACCGTGCTTTTACCCTCTCAGGTTTTGGGACGATCATTACGGGGACGCTGGTATCGGGAACGATTACCAAAGAAGATACCCTGTGGATGTATCCCGTGGATAAAGAATGTAAGATACGCAGCATACAGGTGCATGGACAGAACAGGTCAGTTTGTCAGGCCGGACAGCGTGTTGCGGTCAACCTTTCAAATGTAAAGAAGAAAGAGATCCGAAGGGGGTGCGTCCTGGCGCCGAAGAACAGTATGAAGAATACGGATCTTCTGGATGTGAAGCTTCGTATGCTGGATTCCTCTGTGCGTGTCCTGACGAACCACACACGGCTTCATTTCTTCACGGGAACCAGCGAGATCCTGTGCAGGGCGGTACTTCTTGATCAGGAAGAGTTAGGGCCTGGGGAGAGCGGATATGTGCAGCTTCGATTAGAAGAAGAGATCGCGGTAAGGCGGGGCGATAAGTTTGTGGTACGCTTCTATTCCCCGATGGAGACCATCGGCGGGGGCGTAATCCTGGAACCGAATCCAAGTGTGAAGCGGCGTTTCCGGCAGGATGTGATTGAAGAATTAGAGCGTAAAGAGTCCGGTTCGACAGCGGATGTGATCGAACTTCATGTAAAAGCGCATGGAGACACACTGATTACCTTAGCGGAGCTTGCGAAGCTCACGGCGCTTTCACCGGAAGAGGTGAAAGCAGACGCAGAAGAGCTGGAGAGCAAGGGGCTTGTGTATCTGTTCCCGATGCGAAAAGATACTTTTGTGTGGCATGCAGACAGCAGACGCGGGGCGGAACGTACGATGATTGAGGAATTGACGGCGTATGAGGAGAAGTATCCGTATCGTTACGGGATGAAGAAAGCGGAAGTTCAGGGTACCCATTTCCAGAAGATACGGCCGAACGTATTCGATAAGATACTGGAGATGCTCGTGGAGGCCGGAAGTATCAGGCGTGTGGATGAGTTTTTGTGTACGCCGGAGTATGAAGTAAGTAAGGATCAGACGTTTGACAGAGTATCGGGGATTCTTCTGGATTCGTTCCGGGGTGCAGGGTATGATTTTGTACGATATTCGGAGATTGAGTTTTCGAGAGAAGATAAGACGGTGTCGGACGACATCCTGAATATCCTTCTGGAAGAAGAGAAGGTTGTAAAAGTAACGGAAGATATGTATACGCTGAAGGAGAATATGGAGCATGCGAAAGAGCTGATACAGGAGCGGTTAAAGGAAGACCCTCTGATTACGATCGCCCAGGTGCGCGACATGTTTGGAACCAGCCGGAAGAGCGCGAAACCGATATTAGAATATATGGATAGTATTAAAGTAACCAAGAAGACCGGAGCAGAGAGCGAAAGGATAGCATACTAATGAATTTAAAACAATTGGAGGCTTTTGTTCAGGTGGCGGAGGGCGGCAGTTTTTCGAAGGCAGCCAAAGAACTGTTTTTGACGCAGCCGACGATCAGCGCCCACATCGCTTCTCTGGAGAAAGAATTAAGCGTGAGACTGTTTGTCAGGAACACGAAGGAAGTGAGTCTTTCTGAAGACGGCAAGGATCTGTACCGATATGCCAGGCAGATGGTTGATCTGGAGAAGAAGATCGAGGAACGCTTTGGGACGAAAGGGGGCGCAGAGAAGCAGTGTATTACGATTGCTGCGTCTACGATCCCGGCACAATATCTCCTTCCGAAGGTATTGATCCGTTTCAGTGAGAAGTATCCCGGAGAGCAGATCAAGATCATGGAGACGGACAGCTCCCAGGTTGTGACCCGGATTGTGGATAATATGGTGGATATAGGGTTTACGGGAACTGTACTGGAGAAGAAGCATTGCAAATACATACCTTTTTATAAGGATGAACTGGTGATTATCACCCCGAATACGGAGAAGTACCGGAGGATTAAGGAAGAGTCGCCGCAGGATATCCGGTGGATACTGGCGGAACATGTGATTATGAGAGAAGAGGGATCGGGTACGAGGAAGGAAGCCAGGAAGCAGATTAAGAAGGCGGGGGTTTCCCCGGATAAGCTGGAGGTGATTGCCAGTATCGAGAATCCCGAGACGATTAAGAAGTCTGTCGTCAGGGGGATGGGAATCTCCTTTATGTCCAGGCTTGCTACGGAAGAAGAAGTGGAAGAAGGATCGATTCTGGCGTTTTCGATACCGATGGCGGACGACGGGCGCGATATCAATCTGGTGTACAATAAGAATTATCAGTTGTCGGGGTCTGCGGAACGTTTTGTCAGGGTTGTAAAAGAAGTGTATCAGGTGCGGAAGAATTAGCGGACCACATAGGTGAAAAATGAAAACCTCCGGATTGTGCTTCAGCATGGCCGGGAGGTTTTTTGTGTCTCGGGTAAATGTGCCTGTAAGAATCTGCCTGGATATTTGCAATATATATTATACATATTATCTATAAGCGACAGGGCTATATAAATTAATTCAATTAGACGGATTAAATAATTAGGGATATACTTCTAGTATAACTAAGGAGCATTGGCTTAAGGTTGTTTGAAAGTAAAGGTTGGGTAAAAGATATGATTTATTTGGATAATGCGGCGACGACTATGAGAAAGCCGCAGAAAGTAATCGATGCTGTTGTACAGGCTATGAGTTCCATGGGGAACGCGGGAAGAGGCGTGAACGACGCTTCTTTGAGTGCGTCCAGGATTATTTATGATACGCGGGAGAGAATCTGCCGCATGGTCGGCGGGACGAATCCCAGGCAGGTTGTATTTACCTGCAATTCTACGGAGAGCTTGAATATGGCGCTTCGAGGGCTTTTGAATCCGGGGGACCATGTAATTACAACGATGCTTGAACATAATTCGGTTCTTCGGCCTCTCTACGATCTGGAGTCGAAAGGGACGAAGCTGACGATCATAGGGTGCAGAGAGAGAGGAACATTTGATATAGAGGATATGAGAAAGGCGATTACATCTGAGACGAAGATGATCGTGTGTACGAACGGGTCGAATCTTACAGGGAACTATGTGGATTTGAAACCTATCGGAGAATTGGCGCATGAGAACGGACTCTTATTTGTGGTAGACGCGTCCCAGACGGCCGGGGTCTTCCCTATAGATGTGGAAGAGATGAAGATCGACGTCCTGTGCTTTACCGGACATAAAGGGATGTTAGGTCCCCAGGGAACCGGCGGTATGTATGTGAGGGAAGGCGTGACGGTACGATCGCTGAAAGCGGGAGGAACCGGCGTTCAGACGTACAGTAAGACGCAGCCGGCGCAGATGCCTACGGCTCTGGAAGCGGGAACTTTGAACGGGCATGGAATCGCCGGGCTGCATGCTGCGTTGGAATACCTGGAAGAATATGGAATTGATAATATCCGAAAGAGAGAACAGGAACTTATGTGGCGCTTCTATGAAGGCGTTAAGGATATTGAGAACGTAACGATATACGGCGATTTTACTACGAAGAACCGTTGTGCGATTGTAACGCTGAATATCGGTGATTATGATTCCTCGGAAGTGAGCGATGCACTTCTTACAGAATATAGCATATCTACAAGATCAGGAGGGCATTGCGCACCGCTTATGCACGAAGCCCTTGGGACAGTGGAGCAGGGGGCTGTGAGATTCAGCTTTTCGCATTATAACACTGATGAGGAAGTGGACGCAGCCATTCAGGCGGTCCAAGATCTGGCCAGAGAAGAAGAGTAAGGAAAGTTTAAGGAGGAAGTAAGATGAATTTATCAGATTCAAAGAAAAAACTGGCGCTCGCCGGTGTGATCTGCGGACTTGTAGCGGCATGTCTCGCGTTCATGGGGAATCCGGCGAACATGGCGTTCTGTATCGCATGTTTTATCCGCGATACGGCGGGGGCGCTTGGAATGCACCAGGCAGAGGTGGTACAGTACGCAAGACCCGAGATCATCGGTCTGGTATTGGGAGCGTTTATCATCTCGATTGCAACAAAGGAATATCGTTCTACAGGCGGATCATCTCCAATGGTTCGTTTTGTCCTGGGAATGATTATTGTGATTGGATCCCTTGTATTCCTGGGATGTCCGCTGCGTATGGTTATTCGTATGTCTGCGGGAGACCTGAATGCATGGGTTGCGTTGATAGGGTTTATTCTTGGGGTGGCTACAGGCGTATTCGCCCTTAAGAAGGGTTTCAGTCTTGGCAGAGCGCATGCGGTAAATAAAGTGGGCGGAACGATGCTTCCGGTAATTATGGTAGGAATCCTGATCATGGCGATGATTCCTACTCTATTGAAAGCAAGCGAGGCAGGACCTGGAAGCATGCACGCGCCGATTATCGCGTCGCTGGTCGGCGGACTGGTCTTCGGAGCAGTGGCACAGAAGTCCAGGATGTGTTTTGCCGGGAGCATCCGGGATATTATTCTGATGAAGAATTTTGACCTGTTCAGCGTAATTGCAGGATTATTCGTGGTAATGCTGGTATTTAATCTGGCTACGGGCCGTTTTGTGTTAGGTTTTAATACGCCTGGTATCATCGCCCATTCCGACCATCTGTGGAACATCCTCGGTATGTATACGGTTGGGTTTGCCGCGACGCTTGCAGGCGGATGTCCGCTGCGTCAGCTGATCCTTGCAGGACAAGGTTCTTCTGATTCTGCGGTAACGGTTATGGGAATGTTCGTGGGAGCCGCGCTGTGTCATAATCTCGGCCTTGCGGCAAGCGGAACAGCGATGAACGCGGAGACGCAGGAGATCGTAGCAGGCGCCGTGCCGCCGCATGGAAAAGTGGCATGTATTATCTGCATCATCGTTTGTTTTGTGATCGCATTTACCAGCAAACGGGATGAAAACAAAAATTAATGGTTGAAATTAAACACGATACATAGTATTCTGGGAAAGAAGGTAATAATATGAAGGAAGTAGACGCAAGAGGTCTTTCTTGTCCGGAGCCGTTGATGCTTACGGCAGAAGCGCTTAAGGGCGCGTCGGGGCCGGTTAAGATCCTGGTAACAGAGCCTCATCAGAAGATGAACGTTGAGAAATATGCCAAGGATCATGGTAAGAAGTCAACTGCCAGCGAGAAGGACGGTTATTTTGAAGTGGTGATTGATTAAACATGAGAAAAAAAGAGTTAAAACTGGTTGTGACATTTCATACGACTGCAGATGCGATGGCGATGGAGAAGGCGTGCAAGGAGTATCAGGTGCCCGGGCGTATTATCCCGGTTCCAAGGGCGATCTCAGCGGGATGCGGGCTGTCCTGGTGCGCAGATCTGGGAGACAGAGAACAGATCGTCGATATGATGCGCAAAGCAGGCATCGAAGAAGAAGAGATGCATGAATGTATGGTGTAGAGAATCAAAAAAGAGACAGGTAGGTTCCTTTGTGAACGTACCTGTCTTTTAAGGTATGGCATCCATAATCATACTCCTTTAACAAATATATCTAACACATGCGGCAGAAGCTTATCGCTGTGTTTTGTAAGTGAAAACTTACCTTTGAAAAGAGCCCAGTCATAAAGCAGCGCCCGTTCGTACATAGCATAGATGTCCATCAGCTCTTCCGCCGAGCTGGTATTGCTGAATTCCCCGTTCTTAAGCGCTTCGTCCAGAATCTCCGTAATCCATTTGTAATAAAACCTCTTGTTATCGGCCAGAGATTTCTTATCCCTGGTAATAAGCTGTGAAGAATAGAGGTATGCAAGAAGATGGATATCAACGCTGCTTTCGATCATATAAAACAGTTCGTGGTTCAAAAGAAGTAACTTATCGTAAGCTGACATATCCGGGTCAATAGTTGAGGATAATTCTTCATATTTCTGGTCAAAAAGATCAGAGAGGGAATTTAAAAGAGCTTCCTTTCCTTTGAAATAATGATAGAAAGTGCCTTTGGACGTCTTGGATGCTGCGATAATGTCTTCCACAGTAGTGTTGTCGTAACCGTTCTTATAAAACAGATTCCATGCTGACTTGATAATACGGTTCTTTGTTGATCGCCTTTTGCGTGGCATTGGCATCATTCCTTTCATATATGGCATACCATTTAATAAGAAGAGAAGCGGATTATCCCCTTAACCCGCTTCCTTGCTTATTGAGTATAACATATCTTTATATAAAATGCAAAGAATATACTCAAAAATCCTGTGTTTCATTTTTGAAACTGGAATATGGATGAAAATCAGCAAACTCCAGCCTTTAGATAATTCTCAATAATTAACCTACCTGGAAACCATATTTCAACGGATCTGTCGGATCAATCAGATAAGTTGCAACGCCTGTCAGGTAGCAGCTTCCTGTGATCATAGGAATAACAGCGTCGAAATCGCCGACTTTCGTCGTCTCTTTGATTACGCCCTTGAATAAGGAGCCGATGAAGCTTTCGTATATGAACTCCTCGCCGACCTTGATCTCGCCCCAATGATGGAGTGTAGCCAGTTTTGCGCTTGTGCCGGTTCCGCATGGAGAGCGGTCTGCCATAGCGTCGCCGAAGATAACAACGTTTCTCATAGTAGCTTTCTCCGGGTTCGGAGTTGGACCGTAGAATTCAACCAGATCGACGCTCGTGATGTCAAGGAGAGGATGCTGGATCGGGATCTCTTTGTTAATGATCTCTAACATCTTCATACCGAGCTTGGTGTATTCCGGAACAGTCTTTGGATTGATCTCGCCGAGATCAAGCTTTGTGGTGTCAACCAGTGCGAAGAAGCTTCCGCCGAAGGAAATTGTAAACTCGATCTCTTTTCCGTCAACCGTTACCTTCTGATTTTCTTTGTATACGAAAGAAGGAACGTTGGTTAATGTAACGTTCTCAACCTTACCGTCTTTTACGATAGCTTTCGTGCGGATCAATCCTGCAGGAGCTTCCAGCACGACCTCGTTCTCGCCTTCCTTGGATTCTACGAGTCCGGCTTCAACAGCTACGGTTACGGCGCCGATCGTACAGTGACCGCACATGTTCAGATATCCGCCTGTATCCATGAACATAACGCCGAAGTCAGCTTCTTTGTTTACTGGTTCACATAAGAATGCGCCGAACATATCATGATGTCCGCGAGGCTCAAACATCAGAGCGGTACGAACCTGATCGTAATTCTCTTCCATCCATTTCTTCTTTTCAATCATCGTGTTTCCTTCTGGTTCCGGAAAACCGCCGATTACAACACGGCAGAACTCACCTACAGTGTGAGCGTCAACTACCTGCAATGCACTTTCGAATCGATCGAAATTAACGTTTGCTTTTAATTCCATAATTCTTGTACCTCCTGGATTGTTAAAATATTCTTTATAGATAAATTCTATAAATGTATCAAAAACACCGTGGGATTTCCCCAACAATACCCGCAGTGTCTTTTGCGAATTTATGATCTGCTTTTCAGCAAAAGCCGGATTGAAAAGCAGAAAAAATGTCTATGGGCGACAATTGAAACCCTGTTTTTATAATGTAAATTATGATGTAAATCTCTGTAAAACCGACAGGAAATCAACAAATAGACTGCGTTCTAGTATACCGTTCAATTTACTTATCCCTATTATGACCGAAAACCCTTGAAAAGTCAATGTTTTTTTGGTATTATAAAAATATAAAAAAAGTGTTGAAAATAGTTGAAATATATGCTATTGTTAAAGCACATTTATGGGGGTAGATGGGTGACTGGTGTGCCTCCTAGTCTTCAAAACTAGTGTGGGGCGTTAAGAGCGTCCCGGGTGGGTTCGAT
>OFGB01002296.1_pt1 | contig 10526 bp, 3 predicted proteins | sample 1521491 | NCBI WGS metagenome assembly OFGB01 (sample SAMEA3504095, study PRJEB24116) | mouse gut metagenome | biome: mouse gut; feature: mouse-associated habitat; material: faeces | place: Denmark | collected 2011
TTTAAAAACGTCCGGAAATACAAAAGCCATGACAGCCATCACAATGCTGCACACAAACTGGGCAAAAAAAGCCAGCGCTGCCAGGCAGCCTACCGTCTTCGGAGAAAGTATTTTCCGGTAATCCACCGGAGATACATCCCGCCGCTTCCGGATAAAATAATACCAGGATCCCATCCCCGCGATCAGAATCAGATTTATCATGGATATCTGCCTTTGACGGAATCTCTACGGACACACAGGTCGTTTGATGCGCGCCGTTGGTATCCAGAAACTCTCTGGAAATATTGACGATCTCTTTTCCTCTCCACTGCATTAGTATGATTTGTATCTGCAGCTCAATCCCTACAATGAACTGAAGCAGGATCGGTATTAACAGATAGATCACAGCAAAACCGATTGATTTAAGTTTTTTCATTTTCTCCCCCATTCAAGATCATAGTCAAGCCAGAAAAGCTCCAGCCGCTTCTTACATTATACCATCACGGAATAGATTTACAAGACACGAAATAAAAAAGGTTGTCTAGAATGGTAGTTGATTTTCCCTCTTTAAAATGTTAGTATTAAAGGATGTAATTACTATCTAAAGAACGGAGGAAACATCATGAAACTCTGGGGCGGACGTTTTACAAAGGAAACGAATCAACTGGTACACAATTTTAATGCTTCGATCTCCTTTGACCAGAAATTTTACAAACAGGATATCCTGGGAAGCATTGCCCATGTGACGATGCTGGAAAAACAACATATACTGACAACCGATGAAAAAGAGAAAATCATCGGGGGATTAAAAGGAATACTGGAAGACATCGAATCCGGCGGGCTGGAGATCACAGCAGAACACGAAGATATCCACAGTTTTGTGGAGGCCAACCTCATCGACCGCATCGGGGAGCCGGGCAAGAAGCTTCACACCGGACGGAGCCGGAATGACCAGGTGGCTCTGGATATGAAACTGTACACCCGGGATGAGATCGTGGAGCTAAATGACCTGCTCAAGGAACTGCTGGCGGTCGTCCACAATACTATGAAAGAGAATACGGGTACCTTTATGCCGGGGTTCACGCATCTCCAGAAAGCTCAGCCGGTAACACTGGCCCATCATTTTGGCGCTTATTTTGAGATGTTCCGCCGCGACCGCAGCCGTCTACGGGACATCTACGACCGGATGAATTATTGCCCTCTCGGCTCCGGCGCCCTGGCGGGCACCACCTATCCACTGGACCGGGACTACACGGCAAAACTTCTGAATTTTGACGGTCCCACGCTGAACAGCATGGACTCCGTATCTGACAGGGATTATCTGATCGAACTTCTGAGTGCATTGTCTACTATTATGATGCACCTGAGCCGTTTTTGCGAAGAGATCATTCTTTGGAATTCCAACGAGTACCAGTTTGTGGATATCGATGATTCTTATTCCACAGGCAGCAGCATTATGCCCCAAAAGAAAAATCCCGATATCGCTGAGCTCGTCCGCGGAAAAACCGGACGTGTCTACGGCGCCCTGATCTCTATCCTCACAACGATGAAGGGGATTCCTCTGGCCTATAATAAAGATATGCAGGAAGATAAAGAACTTGTCTTTGATGCCATCGACACAGTAAAAGGCTGTATCTCCTTATTTACCGGCATGATCGACACGATGAAATTTAATAAGGAAAATATGGAATCCAGCGCAAAGAACGGTTTCACCAACGCCACAGACGCCGCGGACTATCTGGTCAACCACGGTGTTGCTTTCCGCGACGCCCACGGCATCATTGGTCAGCTGGTACTTACCTGCATCGAAAAAAATATTTCCCTGGACGAACTTCCTCTGGAAGAATACAAGAAAATATCCCCCGTCTTTGAGAAAGATATCTATGAGGCAATCTCCATGAAAACCTGTGTGGAGAAACGAAATACCATCGGCGCCCCCGGTGAGCAGGCGATGGCGCAGGTTCTTGCCATCAATGAAAAATATCTGATGGAGAGCTGAGATTCTTTTGCTCTGCAAATTGAGAGCTTTCCTGACAGATTAAAAGGGCTGTCACACCAACTATGTTTGAAAAGAAAAAATCCCACAGGAAATTTCATGATACTAAAACATGTAATTCCTGTGGGGATTCTGTTATAGGGGATGAGAGGTAAAAAATCACTTTTTTACACAATCCCTTTTTAACTTAAACACTACTTTGGTATGAAACTATTCAAACATGGATAGATCAATGGCGTCCGCCATTGCACTATAACCATCATAGGGATGAAGTCCATCTTCGTGGGTATATTTTTCCAATATGTTTTTGGGATTGTTAGGATCTGCCACCGCACTCTCAAAATCAATTATACCATCCACTCCCGAATCTTCTGAGCGCATCCAGTCATTGATCATAGTCCGTACTTCTTCCGAAGATTCTGTATAACTATTGCTTGTTCCGAAGGGGAGAATCGGCGCACCATAGACCTTAATTCCATTTTCATGACATAACTGAATCATCTTTTTGTACTCCGGAATCAGCAGATTATATTTACTGGTTTCCTTAAGATTCGTTATATCATTTACGCCAAATAAAATAATACAGTATTCTACGCCGTCGTGCTCCAGGAGATCCCTGGCAAACCTGTCCTTACCGGCATCCGTCGGGTAGGAGCCAAGAATTGAATTTGCACCAATTCCCTCATTGATAAGAGATACATTTGTTGTTCCCTCATTTGCCTGAAGTCTTTTCGCAAAATAATCGATCCACCTCGTATAACTATCCGGCTTCTTGCCAAGGTATGTAGCATCTGTTCCATAACCGTCCGTAATGGAATCACCAAAACATACTACTGCCCTGCTGTCCTCTGGTGACCACATGGATACATCTGCGAGGAAAAACCAGCTTGTTGTCGTTTTAGCTGAAGAAAATCTCTCTTCTGATACCTGATTGCCGGAAACCTGATAGGTCGTCGCCCTTGCACCTCTGTGACCGGTTATATTATCCTTTGGCGCCTCACCAAAATATACAGAAACAGCAACATTCTCAAGAGCATCCACCGGAAATTCAACTTCATCGGTCAGAATAACTTTTCCTTTCGGGATTATAAACTCTTCTTCCCCATTTACTGTCACCGCCGTATCGGTGGATACATCGATGGTAGAAGCATCGGCTTTGATCTGTTTGGCAAGATGCAGGGATCGGATCTCCACATCACTTCCCCCATATTGATTCGACAGTCGGAGGCGCAGTTTATTTCCACCTGTGGTAACCCGGATGATCTGACGAACCGTGGTATCCGTGAGCGCCATTTTAGGCATGGCAGAATCCGTGGCATCGCATCTTTCTTCTGCGGTTCCCCAGGTAGTTACCCATTTATACACCTGTTCCGGTACATCCGGCGAGGCAGATACATCTGGTGCATTGGAAGGAACTGGCGTATTTGGTGCCGCAGTCGCTGAAGGCGACGGGGTCGGTGCCGGTGATGCCGTCACTTTGACAGTGCTTTTACCTTTTACTACAACTTTGCAGGACAGTGTCCTGGATTTTTTTCCCACTTTATAGGTTACTTTAATTGTGGCTTTGCCAGCTTTTACGCCTTTGATCTTAGCCGATTTTTTTGATGACTTAGTTATTTTTGCTACCTTTTTCGACTTGGAAACCCACTTAACCTTTGCCTTTTTTGCGACATTTTTTAATTTCAAAGTAACCGTCTTTCCAACGCTTACATTCACTTGGCTCTTGCTCAATTTTGGCGATTTTGCCGCCTCCACGCCAGACGGCGCTGTTAATGATAACACCATCGCAAAACTAAGTGTTAAAACCCCAATCATTTTTTTCTTTTTTGAACTACAACTCCATGAATTCATTCAGAATTCCTCCTATTTTCATATAAACTAACAATATGGTACAACCATCTATATCAGTCCGCATATCCCCATGCTTCGATTTCCACAATACGCGCCCAGCCGTCGCATACTTTCGACGGTATGTCGATGCGGATCCTGGAAGTCGTTATCTGTTGATCCAATACTAACTGATACCAGATTGCCTTGTTTGACGTCACTTTCTTTAGTTCTTTCCACTCATTAGCCGCGCCATCCCAATAGGATATGTTAAAATCAGTAATCGCATATTTTCCTGTCATGCTGAGTGTCGGCGTTATGTTGCCGGAATCCTGCTGACTGAACAGGTTGATCATGTCAATTGCCCGGCTCTGGCCAAAATCAATTTCCAGATACGCCGGAAAAACTGTTGTCCTCCATCTCTTACTGTTGCTAAAGGAGGTATTCCCATCAATTACATTTTCCGGTGGACAACTTGTGTCATAATTGTCAGAAGAAGTCGCTGTACTTCCATTGGAAGAAAGTGCAAAGTTCGTGTAACCGGATTTCACTGCCGATATTTCCTTGTCTGCGCTTTTTGAAATTCCATTCAGGGAAGCAGTTACACGGATTTTCACGGTACCCATGCCACGAACAGTGAGTTCATTTCCACTTATGGAAGCAATGTTCGCGTCATCTTGTACGACCGCATATGTAAAAGACGGCTTTCCGGTACTATGTCCCTGCTCTTTACAGCCTCTGCTATAATAGACAGCATCCGCATTCAACGTAAGGGAACCGAGAGAAGTCTCTTTGTCCACTTCGATGGAATCCCCACAGGTTAATGCTGGTGTACCGAGCTGGCACTGACAGCCTGTCGTATCAACTTTCTCCCCATACGCCTCGATTTCCATGATGTGGATCCATCCCTGAACCGCACTTTCTACATCAACACGGATGGCTGGTGTTCTTACCGAATCCGTCAACTCGATACCACACTTTACTTTGTCATTTCCAGTAATTGTTCCACCTTCAAACTTAACCCATTTACCATCCTTCAGATAGGAGAAGGTCAAATCCTTCTGGGCCAGTGTGGAGGTCATATCGTCGGTAATTTCCTCCGCAGGAGTATCATTCTGCTGCGAATAAAAATATACTTTGTCAATGTCTTTCAAACCATCAAAATACACTTCGGCATAGGCGGTAGAAGCCTGTATACGCCACCTGCCATCATTGGAATGCTTATCACCATCAATCAGCCGGGACGCTGGTCCTTCCCCACCGGTTGGAACAACACCTTCTCCACCATTGGTAGCAGCTGCATAATTTTTATAGGTATCGGATACTTCCGTTGCTTTTGTCACAGCAAAGGTCTTCATGCCATAACGGACATATCCATTTAATTCTGCCCGTATACGAAGTGTCATTGAACCATTGCCAAGGAATCGAATTCCCGTACCATCCAGTTCCGCGATGCCATCGGAGTTATCCGACAGTGAGTAACGATAGCTGACAACACCGTTCTCATGGCCGTCTGCCTGGCAGCTGCCATGGGCTGCCTCTGCTTCAAACGGAATTTTTACACTATCCTTTCCATAAGGAATCACAATATCATCTGCACCTTTGAAAACTGGACTCTGCAGATCACATTGGCAGCCCTCGGGCACCTCCTGCCATTTTGCCGCCTCATAGACAACCACGTTCGTAATCGCAAGTTTCTTTTCAGAAGTAATACGAAGTGATGAGGTCACAATTTCTTTCGCCGGAATTGCGTAACAACCGTCTGCCGTCCTGATGACATCCATGTCTTTGGCATCGATGCTCTCATAAGCCGCTTTTTCTTTATTATAGTAGGAAAAAGCAAGAGATGGGTCATAGGCACCTTCTAAAACAATTCTTCCCATTGACAGCTCTTTGCTGAGGTCCACATCAAACTGTGTAGCTGCCGCTGTAAATTCTTTTTCCGTATCGGCATCCACTGCCTGGAATTTTTGCGTCTGAACAGCTTCAAATTCGTTGATTCGTATCCAGTTTGAGGTATAGATCTCCAGCCGGACAGCTTGTGCCTGCACTGGTTTGCTCAATGTAAATTCACTAAATACCTTGGGATCCCCGCTGTTTGGACGAACCGTCGCACCGATTTCTGTCCATTTATCACCATCATAGCAGGAAGCACGGTAAGAATATTGTGCACGATCCGAAGTCATACCAAAATCAGGTACGGTTCCTGATCCGGGACTCGTTGCCTCACTGCTTTGGAGCGATACAACCCGAACGGTATCAATGGTTCTTGGCTGCTCGAATTCCATCGTCACAAGATGTCTGCCTGCATCCGAACTCGCCCCCACACTGGCTTCCATACCCTTTGTGATACGGTCGCCATCCGCAACGCTGGCTGGCACGGAAATAGTGCCGCCGCTATTCTTTTCACCACTTATTGTTACATTGTCTTCCATCGCCCAGTTCACATATGGCTTCACATCTATCTCGGCGATCTTAATATCATTACCTTCAAATACAAACCGCAGCTTCTGGCTCTTGATCGCTTTCTTTCCCTGAATAAAAATCTGGGTTCCCTTTGTTATCTCTGTTCCGGTATAGACAGTATTCCACTTGTCCCCCTCCTGTACCTGTACCTGATAACCGGTTACCCCGGTACCCACAAGGGCAAAACGGTCAAAGTAGTATTCATTGTCAAAATCCAGAACAATCCACTTTTCTGCATCGGAATCCTCTGGCATCCACGTGGTTTTGTTTTCGCCATCGTAAGCAAATACTGCACCATGTCCGGACTGTTCAGAAGAAGCTGACAGAAAAGCTGCCTGACTGCCCGTGCTGTCTTTGATCCCCGCCTTGATATATTCTATATCTGCGCTGCCGCTTTCAACCTTTAAGGTGACAATGCCCTGTCCAGGTGTCAAAGCCATGCCGCTTTCCATTCGGTAAATCGTATCTTCTTTGCCAATTTCCAGTGTACCGATCACTTTGTCGTTCCACAAAAGTTTTACCTGTGCACCTTGTTCCGATTTTGCGCTGAGGCTGAACTGATACGTATTCTCGCCTGTCACAATGACCGGATAAGCATACTCCTTTCCTGCCTCTGCATGGAGAACCGCCTGTTCCGGTTCCTTACTTCCCTCGAAAGCTGCAGCATCCATCACTCCCGGTATAACAAAATGGTCATAGGGAAGTTCTGTCAACGCAGTTTTTCCACCGACATTCTTACCCACATAATAGCTCTCACCAGGGCCAAAATGTGAAGTCTTAACAGAGTCTTCGGAAACCACTAACTTTTGGAGCACAAAGGTGGGATCCACTGCATAAATCCGAATGGTATTGACGCCACTCGTCAGGTGTACACTACTTTCTGTCCGGCGGCCGTTCATCTTTACGTCTGTAGTCCATGTACCACTGTATGCTCCTGGTGAAAAATTGGAACTGTTAATGGTATTCACGACAGAAATGTCACTTCCATTGACGGATAAACCGTACCGGATGCTGACATCATTCCGGTCGATGTTGTTCGACGGCGCCGTATATGCCGTCAGTTTGTAATCCCCTTCTGCCGGAACCTGTACTTTATACTCCACATAGGGGGCATCTTCTGGTTTCCCTGCATAAGAAGAAGTACTCGGAAATGCCCGGAGGGCCTCTCCCATTTTCCCGTAATCCTCAATGGTCTTACACGCAGCCCCGTCTACGCCTGTTCCGCCGCCCGTAAACTGTCCGGCAAGCATCGACGCGTATCCATTCGCATACACATACGTCTTATCATCCAGGCCTGATGTTTCATATACTTTCGCATTCACTATAAGGGTAACGGTTTCATCTGCTCCTTCTAACGTCACCCTGCCACTCTTGTTCTCCGTCACCTTACTCCAGTCAACCGACACCTCCAGCATATCCTGGATCGTCACGCGACCGGAAATTTTGGACACACGGATCCAGTCATCACTTGGCGTCGCTTGATAGGCAAAGGCCTGTCCTCCGCCGTTGGAAATCGTCACGGTATAGGACTCCTGATTGATATTTGTGAAATCATCCAGGCTGGCTTCCCCTTTTGTAACCGCTTTTTCCTGGTTCTGAAGGTTTACCAGCATCAAAGGAGTCTCCGGCGGCGTAAGCCATTTCGCCTGAGGATAGCTCCAGCCGGTAGAATTCCATGTAACAAAGCCGACATGGGGTGAGCTCATCATATTTTTCCACTTGTCGCCCACTCCCGGCATATCAGAATTGTAGGTATATTCCAGATCCTGATCCGTCTGAACCGCCTGCTCCAATAGTGAAGCATAAAGATTGGCAAGCATGCTTCCCTGATCGTAATAATATGTATTCAAACCGGCATAGATCTGTATTTTGGCCACAGTAGCAGAAGCCACCGCCGGGAAATACACCAGCTCAAAGTAGGCTGCCTGCAGCTTCTCAGGTATCACTTCCTTATATTGATCTGCTTTCTGGATCATGCCCTCAATTCTTCCGAGCATCTCCATGGCTTCGTTATAATTTGTCACATGATAGGTTCCGGAATTTAATGTCTCCGGCTTGCAGGAGCCATTCAGCCATGTATAGTCTTTCAGGATAGAATCTACATCTTCCACCTGCTCATCCTTCAACACTGAACCAAACTGCTGTTTTACCCACTGTCTTCTGTAGGTCTCTGTCTTATTCAGACCGCCGGCTCCCCATGTGTCATAGTCATATGCCATGTCAAGGAAATAGGATATATTCATCTCCATCGGTTTGAGGTCGCCGACATTGACGATCCAGATATCATCGATGCCATGTTCATACGCCATCGTCATCTGCTCCCACACTTTGTTGAGCTCGACAGAATTCACCCACTCATAAGAGGTCGGACCACCGTGATAATCGAAATGGTAATACATACCCCAGCCACCCTTACGATTGATTTCTTCTTCCGTCACCGGAAGGGTGCGCATATTGCCAAAGTTGTCATCGCACAGCATGATCGTTACGTCATCCAGCGCATTCCATTTTTTTAATCCTTCTGCCTCCTCATTTCCGTGCCAGAAATCTTCAACTTCTTTGTATACCGTGAGCACCTGCGGCGCATCGGACAGCGCATTCTCTTTCAGAATGTTCTTCTGCGTCGTGATAACATCCTTTAAAAGCTGTATATTTTCCGCAACGGTTCCACCGAGGGAGGAATCCGCTTCCCCTCTCATACCCAGTGTATACACATTTTCAAAGGCTTTGTTTCTCTTCACTCCGTCCTGCCAGAACTTTGTGATCGCCTCTCCATTCTCGTTGAAATCCCACGCATTGCTGCTGCCATAATCCTTATATATTCTCTGCCATTCCACACCGGCACGGCACAGTGGCTCATGATGGGACGTTCCCATTACGATTCCATACCGGTCTGCCAGCTCAGCATTGGCAATGGGAGCTTCCTTCCCGTCATCACTAAAGGAATTGGACCACATCGCCGGCCAGAGATAGTTCCCTTTGCAGCGCAGGATCAGCTCATATACATGCTTGTAAAACTCTTCATTATAATCACCAAACTTATCTTTTACCCATCCAGTCAGGGATGGCGCTTCATCGTTCAGGAATATACCACGGTATTTTACCGATGGTTCTTTTGAGGTAACGGTGAGGTCTTTGTCCTCCAGCACAATCTCCTTTTTCGTATCCGGAAGGGCATCACCCCAGTACACCCATGGAGATACACCCATCATTTCGGAGATATGATACAGACCATAGATCGCGCCTCTCTTGTCACTTCCTATAACAACAATGGCTTTTCCCACTTGATCCGTCGGATTCTCTATTACCTGAATTTTATAGGTTTCCCATTTTCCCTTTATATCTGAAACTTCCACCCTATTTTTCTCGATCAACGAGTCAATGACATCGTTATTGCCGATGGACCCGACTATAATAGCCGAACCCTTTAAATCTGACTGCTTTGTCAGAATATTGGAAGAGGCTCCCGCCTCTGATACCAGTGCCATATCCCCGGCAAAGGATTCTGCCACAAGGCTCATGCCATCATAATCGCTGCCGCTTTCATCGATATACACCGACACCGCCTGATTTTCCGTTGACAACAAAAATTTATCCTTATACGGCTGGTCCTGAATCGGACTCGAGGAAGGCTTTGCCGTAGGCGCCGTCGAAGGCGTCCCTGTTCCCGGATCACTGGTTGGCTCTACATCTGCAGATTTCTTTTGTACTTTTATATTACATACTGCTTTTGCCCCTCTGCCATCCTGGGCGTAGGCTGTAATCTTTGCCGTTCCCTCCTTCTTTGCTGTAACGATTCCTTTCTGGCTGACTGTGGCTACTGACTTTTCCGAAGAGCTGTAGGTCACTTTTTTGACCGTTGCTTTCTTCGGTGAGATCGTCGCTTTCAGTGTCAGTCTGCCTCCCGGCGCCAATACGGCTGACTTTTGATTCAACGATACTTTCTTTGCCTTCGTAAGTTTCTTATGTACGGTCACCTTTAATTTTACCGTCTTTTTGGGTTTCGTCTTACTCTGGATCGTGATGGTCGCCTTGCCGGCCTTTTTCGCTTTCAGCACCCCATTTTTACCGACATTAACCACCGATTTTTTCCCAGAGGTGATCTTTACCTTTTTCTTTAGATTCTTTGGTGTCACTTTCCAGTTAAGCTTGTACTTCTCACCCTTTTGCAACGCCAGCGTTTGAACCGCTGGTTTGGTAAGCTGAATTGTTTTTATTGTTTTCTTACCAGCTGCCGACACAAAATCTGCGGCGCTAA
>OFGB01002309.1_pt1 | contig 10456 bp, 10 predicted proteins | sample 1521491 | NCBI WGS metagenome assembly OFGB01 (sample SAMEA3504095, study PRJEB24116) | mouse gut metagenome | biome: mouse gut; feature: mouse-associated habitat; material: faeces | place: Denmark | collected 2011
TTCTAAGGCTCCGAAGTTTAAAGCAGGAAAAGCATTAAAGGATGCTCTGAACTAATATATGCGCTTAGATAAATATTTAAAGATTTCCCGTCTCATAAAGCGGCGGACTGTGGCAAATGAAGCCTGCGATGCAGGCCGGGTTTTGGTCAACGATAAGCCAGCCAAGGCGTCCGCTAATGTAAAGGAAGGGGACGTAATCACCATTGGTTTTGGGAATAAAGAGGTAAAGGTGGAGGTATTAAGCGTACAGGAGACAGTAAGGAAAGAAGAGGCGAAAGAATTGTTCCGTTATCTGTAATTGTGCTTCTATTATGGCAAGTCCCTGAATATAATCTTTTAGAGATGGTTGTATCAGGAGAGTTGTTATGGAAGATTTGAATAATATAAATAAACGTGTGCATAAGCTCATACTGAATAACAGGAGATCCTGCAATTTAACAGGAGTCAATGACGTACTTTCCTTTGACGAAAATGAAATCATACTGGAGACAGAGCAGGGAATGCTGATGATCAAGGGAAATGAACTGCATGTGAACCGGCTTACCCTGGATAAGGGAGAGGTGGATATTGACGGGCGGATTGACAGCTTCACTTATTCGGAGCAGTCCAGCATGGGGGCAAAAGGGGAATCATTGCTTTCCCGCCTGTTTAAGTAAATGCCTATGAGCCAGAACATTATAAATGAAGTAACTTTTCTCTTGCATTCATTTTTACTGGGTGCAGTGATCACGGTTGTATATGATGTTTTTCTGATATTACGCAGGCTGGTCAGGCATAATCTGTTCCTGGTTTCCCTGGAGGATTTGGTTTTCTGGATTTCCTGCGCTATTGGCGTGTTTTATATGCTTTATGAGGAAAATAACGGGATCCTCAGGTGGTTTGCGGTATTTGGCGCTGGGCTGGGAATGGTTGTATATAAAAAATGTGTGGGTAATTTTCTGGTGGACCTGGTAGCGGCGGCCATAGGGCGTATTTTGCGGGCTGCCACCCGGATCCTGGGATTTATATTCCGCCCGGTGAGGTTTGCCGGAAGGAAAGTGAAAGGCGGCGTCAAGGCTTCCGCGCGGAAGGGAAAGAAAGCAGGGAGATGGGCCAAAAATAAAATAAAGGAAAGAATGAAGGTACTTAAAATGACACTATGCAGGCATTGATGGCGGAATGAGGGATGGTTATGGCGAGAAGGGCGGCATACAGGAAAAGGCGCCAGAATAAATTTGGCATGTTTCTTGCTTATACAGTGGTAGTGATGTTGCTTATTGTGGTTGCGTTCAGCAGCGTGGGGCTTATGGCGAAGAAGGAAGCCTATCGGCAGAAGGAAATTGCCCTGGAGCAGCAAATCGCCCAGGAGGAGAAGCGGGCGCAGGAAATTGAAGAATTTGAAAAATACACCCACACCAAGAAATACATTGAGGAGGTTGCACGCGACAGGCTGGGGCTGGTGTATGAGGGAGAAATACTTTTTAAAGATGAAAATTAAGCAGGCTTGTGGGCCTGTTTTTTTGTCAGAAAATTTCCCAAGACCATCCCTTTGTTTTGACAAATTATTTTTTCATTGCAAGGTATAATGGTTCCCCAGGAGGAGACTGTCATATGAAGAAGCAGATATCAGGCGAAAGAGAAGAGTTTAACAGCATACTGCCGGAATATGGAAGGAGAAAACTGCTTACTTATGCGGATTCCATCAGGGAATTGGCAAACAGTTTCAGGGAAAATGATAATGCCAGGGAACCGGCCGAAGGGGAACTTCCCTCTGACAGGCGGGATTATATCTGGCAGAGGCGTTTAAGCGAGAACAAGGACTTGATGGTAGAGCACCTGCAGGAAATGGCACAGATCATGACCCAGCTTGCAGAAGAAGCCAGAAGGTGCGTGCCTATGGGGGAGCGGCGGCTGAAGCAGATTTCCCATGCCCTCAGGGAGGTTGACATCCAACTAAAGAGCCTTTATTTGATAGAAAATGAAATGGGCCGTATGGAGGTGTCCATTACCATAAGGAATCTGAAAAAGAGCACCCTTTCTGCAGAGGAAATCGGCGATCTGCTGTCGGTTCTTTTAAATATGCGCCTTACCAGCGCCCAGGATAATGCTTTTTTCCTGGGCACGGACTGGCAGACTTTTTATTATGTAAAGGAAGCGAAATACCACGTGCTTACCGGGGTGGCGAAGGCAGTGAAGGAAACAGAGAAAATCTCCGGGGATAATTATACTTTTTTTGAGACCAATACGGGGAACCTTACCGCTGTGCTCTCTGATGGCATGGGATCCGGTGACAAGGCCTGCAGTGACAGCACCCTTGTGGTGGAGCTGATGGAAAAGTTCCTGGAGGCGGGCTTCCAGGTGGAAATTGCCATACAGATGATCAACAGTGCCTTGCTGGCAGGAGGGGAAAATTGCAATATGCCCACCCTGGATCTGTGCAGTTTGGACCTTTATAGCGGGGAGTGCCGTTTCGTGAAGGTGGGGAGCGCCAGTTCCTATATTAAGCGGCAGCATCTGGTGGACCGGATCTCGGCGGGAAACCTCCCCCTGGGAATCTTCCCCAAGCCGGACATGGAGGCTGTGGGAAGGGTTTTGATGGACGGGGATTACATTATCATGGTATCCGACGGTGTATTGGATGCCCTCTCCCAGGGAATTGGGGAGGACATGCTCTCGGAGTTTATCGGCGGCATCAGCCTGGAAAACCCCGGTGAGATTGCCAGCGCTATTTTAAATTTCGGTATTCAGCAAAGCAGGGGGCGCATCCGGGACGATATGACAGTGCTGGTGACAGGAATATGGAAAAAAGAAGAGTAGCTCTTTCTTTTTTCCAGTATTTCGGATATAGTATAAGTATGGTGAATAAAGTACTGGATTATGTCAAAAAGTATCGGATGATTGAGCCGGAAGATACCATAGTGGCGGGAATTTCAGGGGGCGCAGATTCTGTCTGCCTCCTTTTTGTGCTGGCAGAACTGCAAAAAAGGATTCCCTTTGCAATCCGTGTGGTGCATGTGGACCATGGTATACGGCAGGAAGCGGCGGAAGATGCCTGCTATGTCCGGGAGCTTTGCCGCCGGTTTGATATTCCCTTTACCCTTGTGGAGGAAAATGTGAGGGAAGGGGCAAAAATCCGCAGGATATCTGAGGAAGAGGAGGGCAGGCGGGTTAGGTACCAGGCTTTTGCCAGGGCGCTGGAAGGAAAGAAGGGGAAAATTGCGGTAGCCCATAACAGCAATGACAGGGCTGAGACTATGCTTTTCCATCTTTTCCGGGGAACAGGCCTTACCGGGGCATCTGGAATCCGGCCGGTAGCGGGAAACGTGATCCGCCCTCTTTTGTGTGTCCAAAGGAGTGAGATTGAAAGCTGGCTGGGGGAGAGGGGGGTTCCTTTTTGTACGGACAGCACCAACGGGCAGGATATTTATACCCGGAACCGCATCCGCCACCATATACTTTCCTATGCGGAGCAGGAGGTGTGCCGGGGGGCGGTGGCCAATATGAACCGGGCGGCGGACCAGCTTCTGGGGGCGGAGGAATATATTGGCAGGCAGGTGCAGGCCGCAATGGAAAGGTGCGTGCTGCCGGAAGCGGGGGAAGGCACGGTGGCAATTAATATCCCTGCGCTTTTAAGGGAGGATGGTTATGTCCGGGGGCGTATTCTGTTGGAATGCCTGGCCCGCAGGGCAGGGGGCAGGAAGAATATCACTGCCGCCCATGTGGGGGCTATGGAATCTCTTTTCTTATCCGGGGAAAACGGGGAAATCCATCTTCCTTATGGCTTTGTGGTTTATAAAAAATATGATTTGGGTATGATACAAAAGAAGGAGGAAAAATCTGGAAATAATCCTTTAGGGGAAAAAAGGGAATTTCAGGTGGCACCCCCTGGGGAATGGGATATCCCGGGGCTTGGAAGGGTTGAATTTACCCTGTTTTCCCGAAAAGAATCTCAAATTATTCCACAAAAAACATATACGAAATGGTTTGATTATGATAAAATAACTTCGTCTATTGCGTTCAGAACCAGAAAGCAGGGGGATTATTTAACCGTTAACCGGAAAATGGGACGCCAGTCATTGCAGGATTATTTTGTCAATGAAAAGGTTCCCAGGCAGGAGCGGGACGGGATTTATCTCCTTACGGAGGGCGCCCATGTTATGTGGGTTCCCGGACGCCGGATAAGTGAATATTATAAGATCAGTGAGGGGACCAGGACAATTTTACAGGCGGCTGTGCCAGGGAAGGAAGGGCGGCTGCTATAAAGAGAAAGGAGTCATTGTGATGACTGAAAAAATCAGCGTTTTATTATCAGAAGAGGAAGTAGACGCCAGGATCAAGGAGATTGGCGAACAGATCAGCAGAGATTATGAGGGAAAACAGGTCCATTTGATCTGTGTGTTAAAGGGCGGCAGTTTTTTTATGTGTGAGCTGGCTAAACGGATCACGGTTCCGGTATCCCTGGATTTTATGTCAGTTTCCAGCTATGGGAGCGAAACCAAATCCAGCGGCGTAGTGAAGATCGTAAAGGACCTGGATGAGCCGTTAAACGGGAAGCATGTAATTGTAATAGAGGATATTGTGGACTCCGGGCGCACATTAAGCTATCTTCTTGCCATGCTTAAGGACAGGGGGCCGGAGAGCATAAGCCTGTGTACGCTTCTGGATAAGCCGGAGCGCAGGGTGGTGGACGTGCATGTGGATTACACAGGCTTCCAGATACCGGATAAATTTGTAGTGGGATATGGGCTGGATTATGGACAGAAATACAGAAACCTTCCCTATATTGGGACGGTGGAGTTTGAATAAGCAAGGGTAGCCGGAAATCCGGCAAGCGAGGTAGGGACATTGAATAAAAAATATAGAGGATATAACGCATATTTTATACTTGTGCTGCTGCTTTTGGCGTTGCTTGTGATTCCAAGCCTCTTGGACAACGATCAGGTAGAATATACCAGAGGGGAACTGGTTCAGGACCTGGAAGAAGACAATGTTATTTTTGCGGGAATCGCCCCTAACAGGCAGACGCCTACCGGGGAGGTGAACATCATCCTGAGAAATGGGCAGAGCCGGACTTTGTATGCAACAGATGTCAGGGAGATGGAAGAACTGCTGATTTCCCACGGGATAGACCCGGAGGTGAGGAAAGTACAGGAAGAAAGCTGGTTCCTTACCAGTGTGTTCCCGGTGCTGCTTGCGATCATTGTGATGGTGTTCTTTTTCGTGATGATGAACAGCCAGAATGCCGGCGGCAGCAATAAGATGATGAATTTCGGAAAAAGCCGCGCCAGGCTTTCTGTAGGGGACGGCAAGGTCACTTTAAAGGATGTGGCGGGGCTGAAGGAAGAAAAGGAAGAGCTGGAAGAGATTGTGGAGTTCCTAAGGGAGCCTGCCAAGTTCACCAAGGTAGGGGCCAGGATTCCCAAGGGCGTGCTTCTTGAGGGCGCGCCAGGTACAGGAAAGACATTGCTTGCCAAGGCCATTGCAGGGGAAGCGGGAGTTCCCTTTTTCAGCATTTCCGGTTCCGATTTCGTGGAAATGTTTGTGGGTGTGGGCGCTTCCAGGGTCCGGGATTTATTTGAGGAGGCAAAGCGGCATTCTCCCTGTATTGTGTTTATTGACGAGATTGATGCGGTGGCAAGGCGCCGGGGAACCGGTATGGGGGGCGGCCATGACGAGAGGGAGCAGACCTTAAACCAGCTTCTGGTTGAGATGGACGGCTTTGGCGTCAATGAGGGAATCATTGTGCTGGCGGCCACAAACCGGGTGGATATCCTGGATCCGGCTATTCTCCGTCCCGGGCGTTTTGACAGAAAAATCAGTGTCAACCGTCCGGATGTGGGAGGCAGGGAAGACATCCTGAAAGTACATGCCAAGAATAAGCCGTTGGCAGAGGATGTGGATTTAAAGCAGATCGCCCAGACTACGGCGGGATTTACAGGGGCGGACCTGGAGAATCTTTTAAATGAGGCTTCCATTGTGGCGGCGAAGGACAACAGAAGCTATGTGGTACAGGAGGATATCAGGCGTTCCTTTATTAAGGTAGGGATCGGTGCAGAGAAGAAGAGCCGGATCATCACTGAGAAGGAGAAGAAGATTACTGCTTACCATGAGGCGGGCCATGCGATCTTGTTCCATGTGCTGCCGGATGTGGGGCCGGTCTATACGGTGTCCATCATCCCCACCGGCCTTGGGGCGGCAGGCTATACCATGCCCCTTCCGGAAAAGGATGATATGTTCATAACCAAGGGCAGGATGCTGCAGGATATAATGGTTTCCCTGGGGGGGAGGATTGCGGAAGAAATTATTTTCAGCGATATCACCACAGGAGCCTCCAGCGACATCAAAAAGGCTACCAAGGAAGCAAGGGACATGGTCACCAGGTACGGTATGTCCGAGAATATTGGGGTAATCAATTATGACAGCGATGATGATGAAGTGTTCATCGGCCGGGACCTTGCCCATGCCAAGAGCCACAGCGAGCTGGTATCCGGGGAGATCGACAGGGAAGTGCGGAACATTATTGATGACTGCTATGGCAAGGCCAAGGAGATCATCCTTGCCCATATGGATGTTCTCCATGGGTGCGCCAAGCTGCTTCTTGAAAAGGAGAAGATTGGCAGGGCGGAATTCGAGGCTTTGTTTACCGGCAAGGACAGCTTTTTTGAAACCTGATTTGCAGGCTGATTGTTAAAAGTGCACAAAAAGGAAGGGGCAAATTTGTAATATTTGTGAATCGTGGGTATTTACGCAAAATGCAGGTTATGGTATTATACTACTTGTAACCCCCCAATACATTATATAGTTTTTTGCTATACCCCATAAGAAGAAATACCTTCTCTAAAAAGGACAGTAACTTGTTTACTGTCTTTTTTACTGTCCTTCCGGGAGGGTGTTGCCATGCCCTATGTTTACCGCCGGGTGCAGGCTGCTTCCCATTAAGAGGAACATGTGGTATCACATTGCACAAGGACAGGGGGGATATTCCGACAGTATGTATATTGATTAGGCGTGGGGTATAGTATAAGATAGACTTGTATTTTTATTTTTGAGGAATGGAGAGGTTGATAGATGGATTTTGACCAGTTGCTGAGAGCAGAAAAAAGCAGGGATTACATCTATGGGATGCGTCCTGTTTTTAACAGAAATGCTTTATTTAGTGATACTACGGAGGATTATGTATCTCCCCCAGAGCCAAATCCTTATTCACAGATTACAATCAGGTTCCGTGCGGGGCTTAACAATATTGACAGGGTTTTTCTTGTGCATCAGGGAGTGCGCCACCTGATGCTGAAAGAGGGGGGCGATGAATCTTTTGACTATTTTGCCTGCCAGATGGAAGTGGAGGATGTGGAGTTTTCCTATCACTTTGAGGTGCAGGTGGGGAAAATTGTCTGTATTTATGATGTCCGGGGGGTTGCCAAGGAGGCAATGCCGGAGTATGCGTTCCGGATTATCCCCGGCTTCCGGACGCCCAAGTGGGCAAAAGGTGCGGTAATGTACCAGATTTATGTGGACCGTTTTTATAATGGGGATCCCTCAAATGATGTGCTGACATCAGAATACGAATATATTGGCGATAAAACAGTACATGTGGAGGACTGGAATAAATACCCGGCAGTGATGGGGGTGCGGGAATTTTACGGAGGCGACCTGCAGGGGGTCCTGGATAAGATGGACTATCTGCAGGATCTTGGAGTGGATGTGATTTATTTTAATCCCCTGTTTGTCTCTCCTTCCAACCATAAATATGATATTCAGGACTATGATTATATTGACCCGCACATTGGGAGGATTGTCAGTGACCAGGGGCAGGTTCTCGACCATGGCCAGCGGGAGAACCGGTTTGCAACCAGATACATTGACAGGGTGACTAATATAAAGAACCTGGAAGCCAGTAATGAGCTTTTTGCCCAGGTGGTGGAGGAAGCCCACAGGCGGGGGATGAAAGTGATTTTGGACGGCGTGTTCAATCACTGCGGTTCCTTCAATAAATGGATGGACAAGGAGCGGATTTACGAGAATGCGGAAGGCTACCAGAAGGGTGCCCATATCTGCTGGGACAGCCCCTACCGGGATTATTTTCAGTTTTACAATGAGTATGCCTGGCCCTATAATGGCAGCTATGATGGCTGGTGGGGGCATGACACCCTGCCGAAGCTGAACTATGAGAAATCAAGGGAACTGTTTGATTATGTGATGAAGATAGCCGCAAAGTGGGTGTCTCCCCCTTATAATGCGGATGGGTGGCGTCTGGATGTAGCGGCAGACTTAGGGCATAGCCCGGAATTTAACCATAACTTCTGGCAGGAGTTCCGCAAGGCGGTGAGGGAGGCAAACCCTGACGCAATCGTGCTGGCGGAGCATTACGGGAGCCCCAGGGACTGGCTCAACGGCAAGGAATGGGATACGGTAATGAATTATGACGCCTTTATGGAGCCGGTTACCTGGTTCCTGACCGGTATGCAGAAACACAGCGACGATTACCGGGGAGACCTGTTCGGGAATGCGGACAGCTTTATCGGAGCCATGAGGCACCATATGGCAAGCTTTACCATGCCCTCCCTTCATATAGCCATGAACGAGCTTTCCAACCATGACCATTCCAGGTTCCTGACCCGCACCAACAAAAAGGTAGGGCGTACCAATACCCTGGGGGCACAGGCGGCCGACGAGGGTGTGAACAAAGCCGTGATGCGTGAGGCGGTAGTGATCCAGATGACCTGGCCGGGGGCGCCTACCATATATTATGGGGACGAGGCGGGAGTCTGTGGTTTTACTGACCCGGATAACCGGAGAACCTACCCCTGGGGGCATGAGGATATGGAATTGATCCGGTTCCATAAAGAAATGATACGGATCCATAAGGAAAACAGGGAGATCCTTACAGGTTCCCTGAAATATGTGACCAATGATTATAATGTGATCGGCTATGGAAGGTTTAACCGGGAGTCGGCGGTTGTGGTAGTGGTGAATAACAATGATTATGAGGTGACAAGGGATGTGTGTATCTGGCCCCTGGGCATTCCCCGGGAGAGCCTGGTAAAGAGGCTGATGCTTACTTGGGCGGAGGGCTTTACAACAAAGCCGGAGGAGTACCAGGTGGCGGCGGGGAAGGTGAGGATTGTCCTGCCTGGGACGTCGGCCATTGTACTTAAGTATGAAAAGGCAAAGATTTGATATAGTAAGAATATAAATGACATTAGTTAAGGCAGGTAAGACCCTGCCTTTTTGTGAACTGGCATGTGCAGGAGTTATGCCATTAGGGTGCTGGGCTGCTTGGCGGCGGTTGGCTTTCAGGCATCGGTATGTTGGTTCCGGGCTGTGAATGAAAACGATAGGGGTGCAATGGAAAAGAAGTTTTCTTTAAAAGATGTAATTGCAATAACTGAAGAAAAGGAAGAGAACCTGCTTGGTATGGAATATGAGCCGGAGGAAGAAGAGGAAGTAGCCAGAACGGTTTCTTTGGTAAAATATAACTCATTGAACGAAAAATATTCGCAGCTTAAAAAAAATAATGTAAGGATTGTAAGCATACTCGCAGTAGCAATGGTGCTTATGATCATTGTATTTACAGCGATCCTGCTGCGCAGCAGAGATGAGGCAGATGACGGGCAGGAGCCTGATAGAGAGAACGGCCGCATGAAAAAAATGCCAAGATCAGGCAGGGGAAGGCGGCAGACAGAACCGGTATCAAAAAGTTCACTTGCAGCAGGCCGCAATTTTGACGGCAGGGCAGCTAAAAATGCAAAAAAAGTCACAAAGACATTTACAAAATCGGCACCGCAGGCAGATACAGAGCTGCCTCGGACGAACCGGCAGGACGAGATCAGTACGCCGGAAGAAATACGCGCACAGGTAAACCGAGAACAAGGCATACAAAAGGGATGGAAAAATGAAAAAGACCATCGTGCATATGAGCAGCAGCTGAGGGAACAGCGTGTATATGAACAGAAGCTGAGGGAACAGCAGGCCGCAGAGGCAGACCGCAGGGAACAGCAGCTGAAAGAGCAGCAGGCAGCTGACATAAAACGTAAAGAACAGCAGATGTATGAGCAGAAGCGTAAAGAACAGCAGCTGAAAGAGCAGCAGCTGAGGGAACAGCAGGCATACGAGCAGAAGCTGGAGCAGCAGCGGGCATATCCGGCAGGAGCCTTTGATGCCGGGAGTACGCAGCCAAAGAACCTGCTGAAAAAAGAGCAGGCCGCAGGCTCGACGGATTCTGTGCAGCTTGCAGCAGAAAAAATGCGCCAGTCAGTCAAATATGCACGCAAAAATGCAGCGGAGCAGCCGGAGCATGATCCAATGGACGACTGGGAAGTAGAAGAACCAACAGGCCGCAGGCCGCAGAAATCTGGCAGAAAAAAACGAAGCCTTATGGATGAAGATATGGAAATTATGGATCTGAATGATTTATAAGGAGGAAAAATGAATGCGTAAACCATACACCGCAAAAGCGCAGAAGGCACTGGACATTGCG
>OFGB01002311.1_pt1 | contig 10454 bp, 10 predicted proteins | sample 1521491 | NCBI WGS metagenome assembly OFGB01 (sample SAMEA3504095, study PRJEB24116) | mouse gut metagenome | biome: mouse gut; feature: mouse-associated habitat; material: faeces | place: Denmark | collected 2011
TTACGGTGCTGATGGGAGTCAGCGAGGTAGTGACGCGAATTGGATGTGCATTTTTGCTGCCCCGGTTTTTTGGCTATCAGGGCTTGTGGTTTGTCTCGCCCCTTACCTGGACATGCGCTGCGCTGGTAGGCGGAACCAGATATTATTCCGGCGCATGGAGGAGGAGGCAGAATGTTGATAACATGCAGGATATATGCCGGGATGTGGAAAAGCAGCAGGAGACGGGGATAGGAGGATGTCCGGATGGCAAAGAAGAAAAAGTCGAAGATTGAATTCCGATATTACCGAATGCCGGAGGAAACGCCGTTTCTGGCGCTCTTGGGGGAAAAGTGGGTGCAGAATTACGGGCGGGACATTGATTATCTCCATTTTCACAATTATCTGGAGATTGGATATTGCTATGACGGCACCGGAACACTGGTCCTTGGGGATAAGGCTTACCGGTTCAGCGGCCAGCAGTTCTCTATTATTCCGCAAAATTATCTCCACACGACAAACAGTGATCCAGGTACTGTGAGCAAATGGGAATATCTGTTCATTGACGTGGATGCGATTCTTAACCAATTTTACCAGGGGGGGGTATCAAGCGGAAAGGCAACATTTCCTATCGGATCAATTGCCAGGCATGCTTTAAATCTGCTGCGGAAAGCCCTGAAATAGCGGGATTGATACGTGATATCATGGATGTCATACGGGGGAAGAGAGAGTATTATCTGGAGGAGGCAAAGGCTGGGATCGCAAAGCTTTTATTTAATATCGCGCGGGAAAGGAATGTGGATAACTTGCCGGAAAACCTTCCGGGGAAGGAAACCGCGCCGATTATCCAGGCTTTGGATTATATTTCTCTTCATTATATGGAACAAATAGACATTGAAACGCTGGCAGAGTACTGTCATATCAGCCAGTCTCATTTCCGCCGGATTTTTTCAGCGTATACCGGCATGTGCCCGGTGGACTATATCAATCTTGTACGTGTCCAGACTGCCTGTGATTACTTAAAAAGGACGGATTACTTCATATCGGATATCGCGAACAAGTGCGGGTTTACTACATTTTCCACGTTCAGCCGCAATTTTAAGAGAATTGTGGGCGTCTCCCCCAACGAGTGGAGAAAACGCCCTGAAAATTATGAGCAGCAGCTCTTAAAGTTCCGCATCCATTCGGAAAAAGGGTGGTAGGGTCGTTTAGTCGAAGTCGAATTTCGTAAAACGTTTGTTCATTGCCCCGTAGCGGGTGCGTACCATCTCGTTCCCTGCGAGGACATCCTTTTCGCTGCCCTTAAACTGGCAGCGGATGCAGTAATATTCGTCCTTTTCTTTGTCATAGAACATATCAATGTCCAGATCCCGCATAAAGCACGACGGACATCTGTAGTTTAATCTGCCTTTTCCAGCTTGAGCCATGTCGCAAACATCTCCTTATCTGTTAATATTTTCTTATATCCAAGGGTGAACATCGGGGAAAACGCATAGCCTTCCCGGATGTAGCCTTCTGCCGTCCCGGACGCCCTCATGGAAACCTTTGTCTCGATTGCGGGAATGACAGCGGAGACTGCAGCGGCGTTTTTTAGGGATTCCTCGCGGCAGCGGTATTCGTAGGCGATATTCTTATCGCCCTCTCCGTTTTCGCTTACGCAGGACAGGCGGATGCCGGTCATGTCCTCAGGGTATTCGGTAGTTCCATAACATGCCGTCATGTATTCATTAAGCTCCACCTTTGCGCCGGGTCTGCTCATATCAAGGATCGCCCGCTCAATCTTTATTGTGCCGCTGCCTTCTTCGAAATATTCTTTTGTCTGCAAAGTAACGGAAAGGTCTGCAAATTCAATTGTCACCGGGTCGAGGGTCAGAATCCTGGTGTTTCCTTCCTTGGAGAAGTGCGCTTTTGTCCGGCACAGGCACAGGTCTACTTCTTCGCCGCCGAAGGATAGCTTCGCGCTGCGGATCGTTCCCTCGCCTGCGTAGTGGGTAAAGTACCCGGCGCGGTATTTTTCCTGGATAAGAAACGGGTAAGAGGCATCCTGTACATGCCTGGTGCCGATGCCTACTTCCCATTTAAGCTTTGCCGCATAGGGGCGGAGGTCGAAGATTGCGCCGCCCTGATCCATGCTGACGCCGGCGCGCATGTAGGGGTCGGCATACCAGAAAAGCTGCTTGTCAGAGCCGTAGAGGATGTCTCGCCAGAGCGCGCATTCCGGTTCCGTGTAGGTTTTCTTTTTGCGGTAATAATCAGCAAATTCAGACATGGTCATATCGATGAGCTTTCCCTGTTTCTTTAAGTCGCCGTAATATTTGCAGCCATCGGAGTAGGACTTAAGGAGCAGCTCGTAGGGAGCCTCCCAGCGTCCCATCTTGTTCATCCAGCCGGGGCCTACGAACATCATGTTGTAGGAGTAGCCGTTGTTGTATTTTTCCTGTGCGCGGTACTGGTCGATAAGGTTGTAAAGATAAGGGTACTCCCATGTTTTCGAATCATAGATCATGCCGCGCAGCACGTTCTGGGGGTGGGTCCCGAAGTTGGAGCCGTTGCCGTCATAGCAGGCAATCAGGTCTCTGGAAAGATGCGGGATTGCCACGATTCCGCTGTCCTCGGACTCGTCCGCCGCCGGGGCGTGGGTGTTCTGCTTTGACGGGATCCACGGCGCCCATGGACCTCCGTCAAAGAGAGTGTACCAGGAATTGTTGCAGGTGTGGTAGGCCTTTGGGCCTTCCTCCCAGCAGGTTGCGATAGCGCATTTTACAGAAGGATACTTTTCCTTGATGTAATTTGTAAGGTCTGCGTCCATGTAGTAGGAGCCGGTGGATTCCGGGTAGAATCCGAAGATGCCGTAAAATTTTCCGAAGACATCATCCACAATCCGCTTTTTATCCTCCATGGAGAACATCCAGATGCAGAAATCCTTTGTCTTATACTTTTCACGGAACTCCTCGCAGGGAAGGCCGAGAAGGGAGAGGGCAATCTCATCGCCGTACATTTCGTGGTCATTTTTGGCTATCTCCACAGCCTCCTTGTTAAAGAGCGCCGCATAAGTCATGTGTATCGTGACTTTCAGCCCATTTTCATGGGCAAGCCTTTGCTGGGTCCTGAAGATGTCGAGAGATTCTGTCAAAAGCTTTTTATCCCCGATATCTTCCTCTTTTCCATGGCCAGTAACGGTAGCGGAGTACTCCGGAACCATTTCAGGCCTGTGGATCACGTTAAGAATAAATTCACTCATAGTCTTAAACTCCTGTTTTATTAATATAAAAGATGTGCATTGGTGCGTTTATGATAAAAAAAGTCCGGCATGCCGTAATACGTGGCAGCAATGCCGGACGAACGTTACTGTCTATTAAGCGGTTAGCAGCAAGTGCTCACACTGCATTTATTTAACAGCTCCTGTGATGCCTTCTGCGAACTGTTTCTGCAATACGAAGAATACGATCATCGTCGGGATGGAGCAGAAGAGTACGCCGCACATCAGCATGCCGTAGTCGGTCACATATCCTGTGATCAGGTTGGCGATGAGCATCGGCATAGTCAGGGAGTTATTGTCTGTCATGATTACCTTCGGCCACAGATAAGAGTTCCATGCATTCATGAAAGTGATAACTGCCGCAGCCGCATAGGTAGACTTCATAGTCGGGAAGAACATGCGGAAGAATATCTGCACTTCGTTCAGTCCGTCGATGCGGGCCGCCTCAATGATGTCTATCGGGAACGCCCTGGCATTCTGACGGAACATCATGATCATAAAGGGCGTCGATATCATCGGAAGGATGAAACCGAGCGTGCAGTTAAGGAGCCTTGCCTTTGAAAACATCTGGAACAAAGGAACCATGGTCGCCACCTGCGGGATCATCATGGCAAGCAGCAGGATGGAGAATAATTTGTCTTTCCACTTGTCGTGGTAAACCTCGAATCCATAGCCTGCGATAGAGCAGATTAAAAGGCACACGAGAGTTGTCACGATGGCGTACAGGAAAGAGTTCCCCAGCGCGCGCCACAGCGGCTGCTGCGCGGTCAGGTTATTGAAGTTCTCCATAAAATGCCCGCCTGGAAGGATACGCCCTCTGGACACATCCACGGAGGTATTAGTCGCTGCGGATATCATCCAGTACAGCGGGAATACGGAAATAAATGATACAATTATAAGGAAAATATATGTAGGAATCAGCCTGCGCTGAATCATAGAGGAGTTTTTCTTAATCACGCGTATCACCTACTTTCAAGTTGATAAATGCCAGAACCGCAACCATGATGAAGATCAGGAACGCCATCGCAGACGCATAGCCGAAATTCGGTACATTGATGAAACATGTATTGTAAACGTAATGAGACATGGTAATTGTTGCATTTGCAGGCCCGCCCTTTGTCAGGTTGACAGACTCGTCAAAGAGCTGCAGCGTACCGTTGATGGACATGATGAATGTCATGATGATGGTCGGTTTCAGCAGAGGAACCGTAATTCCCCAGAAAGTCTTCCAGCCGTTGGCACCGTCAATCTTTGCCGCCTCATACACAGAATATTCGATATTCTGCAGACCGGACAGATAGAATACCATGTTGTAGCCGGTCCATCTCCACACAAGAGCGATGATGATGACAATCTTCGCGCTGGCTGCGTTCCCCAGGAAGTTATACCCGGACTCTAAGATATGGAGCTTTACTAAAATACTGTTGATCAGCCCTTCCTGTGCAAACAATGACCGGAAGATCAGTGCGTAGGAAACCAGCGAGGTTGCACACGGGAGGAATACGCAGGTACGGAATAATCCTTTAAACTTTAAATCCTTATTGTTTAGCAGCTGTGCAAGCAGGATAGCCAGGATAAGCATGATCGGCACCTGGATAAGAAGATAGAGAAACGTATTGCCGATGGACTTGATACCTTGTCTGCCATCATCCTCTGGTAATTGCTGAATATGGGCTCCGCAAATCTCATGTTGGCTCCGGCTCCTGTCTGGAGCGAGATGAGAAATGCACGGACCATGGGATAAAAACTCATAACAACGATCATCAGTGTCGCCGGTGTCAAAAATGCCCAGCCTGCCGCCTTCTGTTTGGCAACGAGTGTCATTCCTTTTTTGTTGGAATTCACATAAAATCCCCCTTCCTTTCTGATATTTTGCTAAAAAAATAGGGAACCGCAAGCAGTTCCCTATATAAAGCTGCCTTTACTCTGACATCTTGAATTCAAGTGTTTCCTGAGCCTCTTTTAAAGCGTCTTCTTTAGCAGTTCCGTTTGTGATGTTGATGATAGCGGTGTTGACAGCCTCTCTTGCCTCATAGTGGAAAGGAGTCTTTGTAAACTCCGGAATGTGTGAGGAGTACTCTACAAGTGTAGAATAAATCGGCTGTCCGCCGTAGAACTCTACAGGCTCGTTGTAAACTTCAGACTCTCCTGCAGGCAGATAGCAAGCGATACCGGATGTTGCCGGAAGGATTGCATCATAGAACTCTGTGCTGGAGCCAAAGGTCTTTACAAGGAAATCTTTTGCAAGGTCAGGGTTCTTGCAGTTGGAAGTGATATACCAGGAAGAACCGCCGTTGTTTGCATAGTTTGTAGCAGTATCTACACCATCAACCTTAGGAAGTGTAGTGATCTGCCATTTTCCTGACTGATCCTCGATACCTGTCAAGGTAGCGTTCATCCAGTTACCGTTGACGATACCTGCAGCCTCGCCGCCTGTAACGGTTGAGATGTACTCATCCCAGTTGTTTACAAGCTTGACAGCATCTTTTTTGATCATATCTGTGTAAAGATCAATACATTTCTCAGCAACGTCATTGCCTACGATGAAAGCCTCGCCGTTCTCATTTACAAAGTTAGCGCCGCAGGACTGGATCATGAGCATGATTACGTCGCCGCCGGTGGATTCGCTTGTGAGAAGGTATTTGCCGGTCTTTTTGTGGACATCTACAGCAATCTCTGTGAATTTGGACCATGTGATATCTGTCAGGTCTTCAATCTTGTATCCGGCCTCGTCCAGGATATCCGTGCGGTAAAAAGCTGCACAAACGCCGTTGTCATATGGAATGCCGTAGTGCTTGTCGTCCGCCATAGAATAAGACTGCTTTAATGATGCGAAATCATCCCAGTTAACGCCGCAGTCCGTAAGGTCTGTGAAAGCATCCGGATAGCTCTTTAAGAACTTCTGGTAGCTGTTGTCCTGCATCAGTACGATGTCAGGCATCGTGCTGTAGTCACCGGAGTTCGCACACGTTGTGAGCTTGGTCTGGCAGTCGTCGGAAGAAGTCTCGATAATTTCAACCTCAAAGCCGTCATGGTCTTTTGCATACAGCTCGCCAGCCATCTGCATAGCCTTAATGTTGAATGTCTGATCCCATGCCCATACTGTTAATTTGTTGCCGCCTTCAGAGCCGCCGCCTTCGGATGAACCACCTTCGTCAGATGTGCCGCTGTTGCCGCAAGCTGCCAGTGATAATACCATAGCGCCTGCGAGAAGTACTGAGAGTAACTTTCTCTTCATACTTTTATCCTCCTTATTCAATCAAATTGTTTTATGGACATATTATAGCAAGACAAAAAGAAACGAAGATTGCATAAACAAGCATAAAGCGTGCATATTCAATCAAAAATGTAGCCGTTGTATAATATACACAAAAATAAGACATGATTTTTGTGTATATTATACAACGGCGGAGTTAAAAGACATTCGATTACAAATATACTTTGTCGGGATACCGTTTTTTTAAGGTATTCAGCATATCCTCGCTTAAATCCAAAAGAAGCTTGATCTTCTGGGAATTTTCCATGATTATCATGGTATAATATGGAGTGTCTTCCTCATAGGAGGTATAGTCATATTTCGGAAGTTTTATGCTGCCGGTATTTTTACGGTAGGCATCGACTGCATGGTGGGCGCTTGGGGCAGTGACGGCCATGCTGTTAAGGTCCAGCACATGAGCGGTCTTTCGGTAGCGCCTGCCAAGGATCACATCTATGGTAAGAGTCTGGTCTTCCATAGTGTATTCATATTCTCTCTGGCTGAAGATATCATAAAAAAAGTAGAGCGCGACCAGGAGAAAGCCCGGCAGCATGAATCCCTGGGAGATCATAATGCCGAGGAGGAGGAAAAACACGGCGAAGATGAGCATGGTTCTCCGGAGAAGACGGGTGGCGGCTTTCGGCTTTCTCTTTACCTGTTCTACGATTTTATAATTGTACATGCGGGGAGGCCTCCTTTTGTTTCGGTTGGTTTTTGAGATACATCATATCAGCTTGCCGGAAGAAACTCAAGACTCAGTTTATCTTTCGGTATTCCAGCGGTGTTATCCCGGTAATCTTGCGGAACATAGCGATAAAATGACTGACGTCCGAGTATCCGCACTTCCCGGCAATCTGCTGCACTTTCAGATGGGGATACATGATCAAAAGTTCCCTTGCGTGGTTGATCCGGCAGGATGTCAGGTATTCATAGACAGAGCAGCTAAGGAAACGTTTGAATAACCGGGATAAGTATTGGGGGCTCACATAGACCATCCGGCTTAATTCCTGCACGGTAAGCTCCGCATCATAATGAGATTCGATTTCTTTTATTACCGGCTCTACATAGCGCAGATAGAGCGGGTCGTCCGAGAGCGCCCGGTTTAAGGCGCTGTCGGTAAAATTCATCAGCATCCGGTAGCAGTAGATGGACTGGGAGAAAGTATCGGTAGAAAGAGTTTCCCATCTTTCCATGATCTCATCTACCAGTTCTTTGATTTTTAATCCTCTTTCCCGGTCAATGAACAGGATGGACTGATATCCGGTGATGGAGAGGATGCTGCTGTCGATGCGCCCGGTAAATGCGGCGAAAAGGGTTGTCCATTCCGGGCTGTCCTTTATGTAGGAGTGGGGAGTGAAGGGAGCCGTAAGCAGGCCTTCCCCTTCATTTAGGACATAGCTTTCCCCGCGCACCTTCACAATTCCGCGGCCATTCTCGGTCTGTAAGTAGTGGTAGAGGGGGTAGCCTTCCCTCCGGTGCACAAAGTCCTGACTCCAGCGGTTGCCGATGGAGTCGAAGAGAAAGGGTTCGTTTGCAGGGGTATTTCTAAAATGGACCGGCATAAAGATCACCTGTTTCAAAATATTATATTTTTTAGTTTAACATATTGTACTTTTACTTGTCTATATGTATTACAATGACGGAAACGACTTAAAGATAGGAGGATAAATGACATGCGTGTGTTTGACTATGAGAATTTGAAGAATCCAGAGTATTTTCGGGATGGGAGGCTCGATGCCCATTCTGATCATAGATATTATGTCTCGACGATGGATATGGAGCTGGGAACGGAGGAGTTTAAGGAGAGCCTTAACGGGCTTTGGAAGTTTCATTATGCCAGAAATCTTAAGGGGATAATACCGGGATTTGAAAAGACGGATTACTGCTGCAGGAGCTGGGACGACATCCACGTGCCGGCGCATATACAGATGGAAGGATATGATGTTCCGCAGTATGCCAATGTGCAGTATCCGTGGGAGGGCCATGATGAGATCCGGCCGGGGGAGATCCCGGAGCATTTTAATCCGGTGGCAAGCTATGTGAAGTATTTTACCGTGCCGGATCGCATGAAGGGAAAACGGCTTTTCATCTCCTTCCAGGGGGCGGAGAGCGGCCTGGCGCTGTGGCTTAACGGAGAGTTTGTAGGTTACGCGGAGGATTCCTTTACGCCGTCGGAGTTCGAGCTGACGGATTATGTTAAGGACGGGGAAAATAAGCTGGCGGCACAGGTATTTAAGTGGACTAGCGCAAGCTGGTGCGAAGATCAGGACTTCTTCCGGTTTTCCGGCATTTACAGGGATGTCTATCTCTATACCGTGCCGGATATCCATGTGCGTGACATGAAGATAAGCGCGTGTCCGGATGAGGAGCTTAAGAACGGAGCGCTGGAGGTCCGGCTTGGGATGATGGCGGCAGAAAATGCGCGGGGCAGTGCAAGGTTCCAGCTCGTAGGGGACGGAAAAGTCATATCCGAAGAGATCCTGGCGCTGGAGGAGGAAACAGTATGGAGCTGCACCGTAGAAAATCCGGCGCTTTGGAGCGCGGAGGAGCCGAATCTTTATGATCTGACGGTTGAGATTTTTGATGCGGACGGGAACCTTCAGGAAATCATACCGGAAAAAGTAGGTTTCCGGCGGTTTGAGATGAAAAACCGTGTGATGACGCTGAACGGGAAACGGATCGTGTTCAAGGGCGTGAACCGGCATGAATTCAGTTCTGTGAGCGGCCGCGCCGTGACAGAGGCAGAACTCAGAAAAGACCTTGAGGTGATGAAACAGAATAATATCAATGCCATCCGCACCTGCCATTACCCGGATGCGTCGCTGATCTACAGGCTTTGCGATGAGTACGGCATTTATATGATGGACGAGACAAACCTGGAATCCCACGGTTCCTGGGATCTGGCGGCGCTGACCGGAAATACGGAAGATGTTGTGCCAAACGACAGAAAAGAGTGGATGGCCCCTATGCTTGACAGGGTGGAATCTGTTTACCAGAGGGATAAGAACCATCCGGCGGTACTGATCTGGTCCTGCGGGAACGAGTCTTACGGCGGGAAAGTGATCTACGAGATGTCACAGCGTTTCAGAAAGCTTGACCCGAAGCGTCTGGTTCATTATGAAGGAGTTTTCAATGACCGCAGGTACAACGATACAAGCGATATGGAGAGCCAGATGTATACGCCGGTGGAGAAGATTAAGGAATTTCTGGCAAAAGACAGGAGCAAGCCGTTCATCTGTTGCGAATATGCCCATGCCATGGGAAATTCCTGCGGGGCAATGCACAAATATACAGACCTGACCGATACGGATGAGCTTTATCAGGGAGGTTTTATCTGGGATTATATCGACCAGTCCATCGGGAAGAAGGACAGGTACGGCAAGACGTTCCAGGCTTACGGCGGTGATTTCGGCGAGCGTCCGGCTGACTACAGTTTCAGCGGAAACGGAATTGTGTACGGGGGAGACCGGGAGCCTTCTCCGAAGATGCAGGAAGTAAAGTTCAATTATCAGAACATCACGGCAGAGGTAAGCCGTACAGAAGTGAAGGTTATCAATAAAAACCTGTTTGTGGGCACAGGCTCTTTTGAGTGCCGTGTAAGCATTGCGAGGGATGGCAGTGTGATAAGGCGGACGATCCTTGAGACGGATGTAAAGCCTTTAGAGGAGAAGACTTACGGACTTCCCTTTGCGGAGGAGACGCTGCCGGGAGAGTATGCGGTTACGGTATCGTTCCATCTGAAAGAGGATAAGGTCTGGGCGAAGAAAGGGCATGAGGTGGCTTTCGGGCAGTTTGTGTACAGCGCAGAGGGGGCATCCGCAGGCAGTAAGATATCTGAGGGCAGAGAGAAAAAACCGGTCATAATAAGGAGCGCCCATAATATCGGCGTGAGGGGAGACCACTTTGAGGCGGTATTTTCAATGATGTACGGCGGGCTTGTGTCCTACAGATTCGGCGGCAAAG
>OFGB01002312.1_pt1 | contig 10439 bp, 9 predicted proteins | sample 1521491 | NCBI WGS metagenome assembly OFGB01 (sample SAMEA3504095, study PRJEB24116) | mouse gut metagenome | biome: mouse gut; feature: mouse-associated habitat; material: faeces | place: Denmark | collected 2011
CAACCAAAGGAAATATTGTAATCATGGGCAGGAAGACTCTTGAAAGTTTTCCCCAGGGACAGCCGCTTAAGAACAGAGTTAATATTGTGATTACAAGAAATCCGGGTTATAAGGTAAAAGGGGCGGTAGTCGTCCATAGTGTAGAGGAAGCCGTAGAGGAAGCCAGAAAATACAAGGGTGAGATCTACGTGATCGGAGGGGAGAGTATATACCGTGAGATGCTTTCGCTATGTGATACGGCGCTTGTCACAAAGATTGATCATGCTTATGACGCAGATACGTATTTTCCCAATCTTGACCAGGATGAAGAGTGGAGAATGACGAAGATCAGTGAAGAGCAGACATGCTTCGATCTGGAATATTATTTTACGATATATGAAAGAATCACAGATGATTCTCAGAATTGATTATACATGTGAAAAATTATACGGATGGCGGGAAATGAATCATGAGAATATTGAGTATTACGGCTCAGAAACCCAATAGTACGGGAAGCGGAGTCTATCTGACGGAGCTTGTAAAAGAATATGCCCTTAAGGGTCGGGAACAGGCGGTCGTAGCCGGCGTTTACCGGGACGACGCCGTGGAGCTGCCTTCGGAAGTGAGATTTTATCCGGTGTATTTTGAGAGCGGGAAATTACCTTATCCTATCGTTGGAATGTCGGATGAGATGCCCTACAGAAGTACAAGGTATTGTGATATGACGCCGGAGATGACGGAGATGTTTGAATCGGCGTTTCTGGAGGTGATCGCCCGGGCGGCAGAGGAGTTTAATCCTGATTTGATCTTGTGTCATCACCTGTATCTGCTTACGGCCGTGGTCAGGGAACATTTCCCACAGCGTCGTATCTACGGGTTCTGCCATAATACCGATCTCAGGCAGATGGTGAAGACCGATCTCAGGAGGGAATATATCAGAACACAGATTCGGAAGCTTGACAGGATATTCGTCCCCCAGAAAGCGCAGAGAGAGGGTGTGCTCCATATCTACGACGCGGCTCCGGAGAAGATTACGGAAGTGGGAATGGGATATAACAGTAAAATATTCTTCCGGACAGGTGAGAAGAAAGCGGACGGCGTGACGCGGATCGTTTTCGCGGGAAAGATTGCGGAGAAGAAGGGAGTCATGAGTCTGATCCGAAGTCTGTCCCTTCTGTCTGCCCGTCACGGCGGGGAAGAGCGCTGCCGTAAGGATAGATTGCTGATCCGGCTTGCCGGAAGCGCAGGGAACCGGGAAGAGTACGAAGAGATACGAAAGATGGCGGGAGAGTGCCCGTATGAGGTAGAATTCACCGGAAGGCTGACGCAGCCGGAGCTTGCAAAGGTGTATAATGCCAGCGATATCTTCGTGCTGCCTTCCTTCTTTGACGGATTGCCCCTTACAATCATCGAAGCGCTGGCCTGCGGCGACAGGGTGGTCGTGTCTGAACTGCCGGGAATCAGAGAATGGATCGAACAATACACGTCGGGCGCGGACGTCAGGTATGTCCCGATGCCCCGGATGAAGAATGCGGACGAGCCTGTCCCGGAATCCCTGCCTGGATTTGAAGAACGCCTGGCGGATGCGCTGTATCATAGTATTCAGCCGCCGGAATATGAAGAAACAGACGATGTGGTTTACGCGGACGTCAGCAGGATATCATGGGAGGGCATTGCAGAGAAGGTATTGAGTGAGGAGTCCTTTTGATTCGGTACAACTGTGAAAAGCGAAAATGGTCAAGTAAAATTGGTTAAAATTATCTGGTTGACAAGTATGGGATACGTCAACTATAATAGATATAATTCGTTTGGATATCTTTATAAATGAAATGTTATATAAGAGAAATGCTATGAGAAGGAGGAGTACACAGATACTCGAAGCCAAGAGAGAAGATGGACGGTGTGAATCTTCATGACGGATCTGTGGAAGTAGCCTTTGAGCGGTGAACCGAAAAAGCAAGAAGCAGCCGGCTTGAGTAGACTTCAACGCAGTCCCGGCGTTAAAGGGGAGCGGTATCGGAGAGAGTGCCCATGATTGTGAGAGGAGTTCTCCTGTACCGGCAGAGCGCAAAGAGGGAATCTCTTTGAATTTAGGTGGTAACACGGATAGATTATTCGCCCTAAGCAAAAAGCTTAGGGTTTTTTTTGTATAAGACACATTGGTAAAGCGGGAGGTATGATATGAAGAAGATCAGCGGCAACAAGTTATTGGTAAAAGCGTTAAAGGAAGAAGGGGTAGATACTTTATTCGGTTATCCGGGCGCCTGCACGATCGACATCAGCGATGAACTGTACAAGCAGGATTATACTAAGGTGATCCTTCCAAGACAGGAGGTAGCGCTGGTGCATGAAGCGGATGCTTATGCCAGGTCTACGGGAAAGGTGGGCGTGTGCCTGGTAACCAGCGGACCGGGGGCGACGAACCTTGTTACGGGACTTGCAACGGCATATTATGACAGTGTTCCGCTGGTGTGTTTTACCGGGCAGGTGGCAAGACATCTTATCGGCAATGATGCGTTTCAGGAGGTAGATATCGTAGGAATTACCAGAAGTATCACGAAGTACGGGGTGACGGTTCGTAACAGGGAGGATCTGGGAAGGATCGTCAAGGAAGCTTTCTATATTGCGAGATCAGGAAGGCCGGGGCCGGTATTGATCGATCTTCCCAAGGATGTGATGGGGGAGCTGGGAAGTTCAGAATACCCCGGGGAGGTCAATATCCGCGGATACAGGCCGAATACCCAGGTGCATATCGGGCAGCTTAAGAAGGCGATCAAGATGCTTGGCAAGGCGAAGCGACCCCTTTTCCTAGCGGGGGGCGGTGTGAATATTGCCCGCGCAAACAGGGAATTTACAGAATTGGCTGAGCGGACCAACATACCGGTAGTTACGACGGTCATGGGACGGGGAGCGATCGCGACGGATCATCCGTTATATATAGGGAATCTCGGAATGCATGGGGCTTACGCGTGCAATATGGCGGTGGGAGAGTGCGATCTGCTCTTCTCGATCGGGACGAGGTTCAATGACCGAATCACGGGGAAACTGCATTCTTTTGCCCCTCATGCACAGATTGTCCATATAGATATCGACACGGCGGCGATATCCAAGAATGTACAGGTGGATGTTCCGGTGGTGGCGGACGCGAAGGATGCCATTGGCAGGATGCTGGAGTATGTTACGGAATGTGATACGAAGAAATGGCTTGCCGTGGTGGATGAGTGGAAGCGGGAGCATCCGATGCGGATGAGAAAGAAGCCCATCATGACGCCCCAGGATGTGATTGATGCGATCAACCGTATCTTTGACGAAGCGATCGTGGTTACAGACGTGGGCCAGCATCAGATGTTTACGGCGCAGTTTATTGAATTGAACGAGAAGAAGAAGCTATTGATGTCCGGCGGGCTAGGAACAATGGGATACGGACTTCCGGGAGCTATCGGAGCTAAGATCGGGAATCCGGATGTGCCGGTTATCTCCATATCAGGAGACGGCGGCATGCAGATGAATATCCAGGAGCTTGCAACGGCCGTATTGGAAGAGCTTCCGATTATAAGCTGCATCTTTAACAACAACAATCTTGGAATGGTACGCCAATGGCAGAAGTTATTCTATGGAAAACGTTATTCCATGACATGTCTTCGATCAGGAGCGGCGTGTCGTGGAAGATGCGGCGAGGTTGAATGTCACGAATATACGCCTGATTTTATTAAGCTGGCGGAAAGCTATGGTGCAAGAGGAATCCGGGTGACGAAGACAGAGGAGATTGAATCGGCATTTCGCGAAGCGATGAAGAGCACAAAGATACCTTATATTATAGAGTTTGAGATAGACCCGGAAGATCTGGTATACCCGATGATCCGGCCGGGCGGGACCCTTGAGGATATGCTTTTGGACTGCTGATTTATCTATCTGTCATAATTTATAATTAATTTGTAGAAAGAAGGGAAAGAGATATGAACGGAAATGGTATGAAGAAACGATGGATCTCCCTGTATGTAGAGAATCAGGTGGGCGTTCTGTCGAAGATATCAGGTTTATTCTCCGGCAAATCTTATAATCTTGACAGCCTTACCGTGGGAACCACAGAGGATCCGACGATTTCCAGGATGACGATCGCGACGGTCAGCGACGACGAGACTTTTGAACAGATCAAGAAGCAGTTGAACCGGTTGGTGGAAGTGATCAAGGTTATTGATTTTACGGACGTATTTGTCAGGATGAAGGAGATATTGTACGTCAAAGTGAGGAAATGTACGCCGGAGGATAAGGTGGAGCTGTTCCAGATCGCGGAGACATTCAAGGCGAAAGTGATCGACTATGGAAAGGACAGCCTGCTGTTGGAATTCGTCCAGACGGCTACGAAGAACGACGCTGTGATTAAGCTGCTGAAGGAAGAGTTTAAGAGTATCGAGGTGGTGAGAGGCGGAAGCGTCGGAATCGAGTCAATCAGTATGATGGAGAGATAGGTGTGAAAAGTAAGCGAGTACGGAAATGGTTCGGAATAAAAAACAGAGCGCACTCTTGAATTTTGAAGGACGGAGGATTATAATAGGTTCAGATAATTTGTAGAAGACAGAGAACAGTTATGGAAGAACGGAGGAATCGAATGATGGAGAAGAAGAATATTGACTGGTCTAACCTTGGATTTGGTTATATACAGACGGACAAGAGGTATGTGTCCAATTATAAAGACGGAGCATGGGACGAGGGTGTGCTGACCTCCGACGCGAATGTTGTGATCAATGAGTGCGCCTGCGTGCTGCAGTATGCGCAGACCTGTTTTGAAGGACTGAAGGCATATACCACCGAGGACGGACATATCGTGATGTTCCGCCCTGACCTGAATGCGAAGAGAATGGCCGATACGGCGAAGAGACTTGAGATGGCGGTATTCCCGGAAGAAAGATTCGTAGACGCCGTACATAAGACGGTGGAGGCGAATGCGGCTTATGTTCCGCCGTTTGGTTCCGGCGCTACGCTATATGTACGTCCGTATCTGTTCGGCTCTAACTCAGTGATCGGCGTGAAACCGGCGGATGAATATCAGTTCCGTGTATTTACGACTCCGGTAGGACCGTATTTTAAGGGCGGTGCAAAGCCGATTACGATCCGCGTGTGTGATTTTGACCGCGCGGCTCCCCATGGAACGGGGCATGTGAAAGCGGGGCTTAACTATGCCATGAGCCTTCACGCCATCGTGGACGCCCATAATAAGGGATATGACGAGAATATGTACCTGGATGCGGCGACAAGAACGAATGTGGAGGAGACCGGCGGCGCGAATTTTATCTTTGTTACGAAGGACAATAAGGTGGTAACGCCGAAGTCTGACACGATTCTCCCGTCTATTACCAGACGTTCTCTGATGTATGTGGCGGAGAAATATCTCGGTCTTGAGGTGGAGGAGCGTGAAGTACCGCTCGAAGAGGTGAAGGAGTTTGCGGAGTGCGGCTTATGCGGAACGGCGGCGGTGATCTCTCCGGTCGGAAAGGTAGTAGACCATGGGAAAGAGATCTGTTTTCCAAGCGGAATGGACGAGATGGGACCGGTGACGAAGAAGCTGTACGATACGTTGACGGGAATCCAGATGGGGCACATCGAGGCTCCGGAAGGATGGATACATGTAGTTTGTTAATTTACGGGAATGGTTAACTATAACAATATAGAAAGACAGGAGTGAATGCTTCATGCCGATAATCCGACCTTTTAAGAGTGTGCGCCCTGCAGTGGATAAGGTTTCTGCCATTGCAGCGCTTCCTTACGATGTATATGACCGAAAAGAGGCAAAGAAAGCCGTAGAAGGAAATCCCTTATCTTTTCTGCGGATAGACCGTGCGGAGACACAGTTTCCGGATGAGACAGATATGTATTCCCATGAAGTCTATGAGCGTGCAAGACAGACATTGGAGGAGATGAGGGAAGAAGGGTTCTTTGTTACGGAAGAGGAATCCTGTTATTATCTCTATGCATTAACTTATGAGGGACACACCCAGACCGGAATCGTAGGGTGTGCTTCTGTCGACGATTATCTGAGCGGGGCTGTCCGGAGACATGAGAATACCAAGGAAGACAAGGAACAGGACAGAATCCGTCATGTGGATATATTGAACGCTCAGACGGGTCCTATCTTTCTGGCGTATCGGGGGGATCCGCGGCTTGGTCAGATTGTATGTACGGTAAAGGAGTCGGAGGCTCTTTATGATTTCGTTTCCGAAGACGGTATCCGGCATCAGGTGTGGAAGATCGGCGGCGACCGGAAACTGACGCAGGAGATAGGGGAGATATTCTCACGTATGGAAAGCGTGTATATTGCAGACGGACACCACCGGGCGGCGTCGGCCGTGAAGGTGGGGCTTAAGCGCCGCAGGGAACACCCTGATTATGACGGAACAGAGGAATTCAATTATTTTCTCTCCGTGCTGTTTCCGGCGGAGGAATTGCGGATATTGGATTATAACCGGGTGGTGACCGGATTGAACGGACATACGTTTGAAGAATTATTGGACGAGATAAGTAAGAAGTTCCATATCGAGGAGCGTGCGTCGGCATTTCATCCGGCGTGCAAGGGTGAGACGGCTATGTACGGCGCCGGAAGATGGTATCTTTTGACGGCGCGGAAGGAATTATATACGGACGATCCCGTGGACGGCCTGGACGTATCGATTCTTCAGAATCACATCCTGGAACCTCTGCTTGGTATCAGAGATCCGAAAGTAGATTCGAGGATTCAGTTTGTCGGAGGTATCAGGGGACTGGAAGAACTGGTTCGTCTGGTCGGTCAGGATGTTACGAAGGTGGCGTTTGCCATGTATCCTACGTCTATGGAGGAATTGTTGGCCGTGGCAGATTCAGGAAGACTGATGCCGCCGAAATCCACCTGGTTTGAACCCAAATTACGGAGCGGTTTATTCATACATAGTTTATAAAAATATGAAAATGTTAGAAAGATAAAGGAGCTGCCTTAGGGCGGCTCCTTGTATTTAAACGGGGATTTCAATCTGTACAATATAATCTTCAATCCGATCAATAACATTTTCGTTGATGCCCGTTTCATAGGGAATCACAGCAAACTGAAAAAGCTTGTTGCGGTCAGCATGAAGGTGATCGCCGGGATTTCCCTGGTGACGGTTGCGGCGTCTTTCTTTCTGACAAAACCACTGGTGTCCGTTTTTGCCCGCCCGGACAATCCGGTGTATGATCTTGCGGTAACCGGAAACAGGATCTGCACAACGGAGTAGTTTCGGCTGTCCTGGCATTTTCGAGGTCGTTTGTGTTTATGATGATTACGATGATCGTGCTTCCGCTTATTTTGGGCGTAAACGGAATCTGGCTGGCAACGCCTGCGGCGGAACTGATGGCGCTTATGTTGTCCGCATTTATGTTCTTAAAATATAGAAAAAGGTACAATTACTGAAAAAAGGATAGCGGCTGTTGTCTGGATTAAGGGAATTAAGATCTTAAAGTCCCGTAAAGCCAAAATATGAGACTGCATTCTCGTAGCAGATACCCTTGACGATCTTTTCAAGCGTCCTCTCATCATAAGGATATTCCCCATTCTCGACCCATCCGCCGATCAGTTCACAGAGTATCCGGCGGAAATATTCATGCCTGGTATAGGACAGGAAGCTTCTGGAATCCGTGAGCATTCCCACAAAATTGCTGAGTACGCCAAGATTGGCAAGGGATGTCAATTGTTCGGTCATGCCCGCCTTATGGTCGTTGAACCACCACGCCGAGCCATGCTGGATCTTTCCGGCCGCTCCGGAATCCTGGAAGCATCCGATGATCGTACCAATGACAGCGTTGTCGTTGGGGTTCAGAGAATAGAGGATGGTCTTTGGCAGCTCGTCCGTGGAAATCAGATTATTGAGGAAGTCTGAAAGCTGATCTGCCGGGGCATAGTTATTGATACAGTCATAACCTGTATCCGGACCAAGCTTCTCGAACATGAATTGATTATTGTCACGTTTACAGCCATAATGAAGCTGCATGGCCCATCCGAGTCTGTGGTACGCTTTCCCGAGGAACGTCATGAACGCCGTCTTATATTTGGCGATCTCGTCGTCGCTAAGGGGTTCTTTTGCAAGTCCTTTTTGGAAAATTGCTTCGATCTCTTCCTTCTCGGCAGGCACGTACATGACATAATTCAATCCGTGGTCAGATACCCTGCAGCCTCTTTCGTTAAAATAACGCATCCGTTTCATCATGGCTTCTTTTAACGAATCGAAGCTCTGGATCATGGTCTGGCAGACATCCTCCAGGCGCCGGATATAATCCGGGAAGGCGGAGGCTTCGATGTTGGCTGTTTTGTCCGGACGCCATGCGGGGAGTACCTGTACGTCGAAGGTTACGTCAGCTTTGATCCGCTCATGCCATTCAAGACTGTCCGCAGGGTCGTCGGTGGTGCAGATCAATGTGACGCCGGACCGGCGGATCAGCCCCCGAACGCTCATTTCCGGAGTCTTAAGTTTTGCGTTGCAGAGATTCCACACTTCTTCGGCAGTCTCGGCGTTCAGGCAGCCTTCATATCCGAAATACCTTCTCAGTTCCAGATGGGACCAGTGAAATAAGGGATTCCCGATGAGCTTCTCCAAGGTCTCGGCCCATTTCTGAAATTTTTCCCGGTCGGGGGCATTTCCGGTGATATAATATTCATCTACGCCGTTGGAGCGCATCTGACGCCATTTGTAATGGTCTCCTCCAAGCCATACCTCGGTGATATTGTGGAATTGACGGTTCTCGGCAATTTCCTGGGGATTAATATGGCAATGGTAATCAAGAATCGGCATATTCTCGGCAAATTCGTGATATAATTTCTGAGCGCAATCTGTGGTCAGAAGAAAATTATCGTTCATAAATGCTTTCATAATGTATCTCCTTTTCGTCTGTCGTATGGGAATTCGTTGGAATAGATCCAAACTTAGAATTTATCCCTGAGGTTCGCTTTATTCTTCAGAATCAGAAACTGGTTGTGCCTCGCTTAATCAGATGGCATTTTACCATCTGCTTCTGTCTGACCTCTTTTCCGTTTAATAAGGCCATAACAGAGTCTATAGCAGTCTTGCACAATACTTCGACTCTGGTGTCTACAGATGTAAGTTCAGGCTCGCAGCTGATCGAAAACTCGGAATTATTGTATCCTATAACGCTGATCTCCTCCGGTATCTTGAGTCCCCGGGCATGGGCGTACTTGACGGCGCCCACCGCCATGCTGTCGTTTGCGGCGATCACACTGTCGAAATGCAGGTTTCTCTGGCGCAGCAGGGCGTCTTTCGTGGCGAATATAGACTTGTCCGCGTAGAGGATCAGCTTATCGTCAATGGAAAGTCCTTGTTCACGATGAGCCGCCTTATAGCCTTCCAGCTTGCGTTTCGCACTGTGGGAGAAAGAATCCGTAAGAAAAAGAATCCTTCTGCTGCCCGCAAACAGTAATTCATCCACTACGTCATACACAGCCTGAAAATCATCTGCATAGACACAGTAGATATTGCCCTCATCCACATTACCGTTGATCAGGAAGACAGGAATCTGTTCTGATACAGTGACAAGGCAATGGAAATAATCAGGAGAGTCCTCCGCATAATCCGAACCTACCATGATCAGGGCGTCGATCTGCTTCTTCATGATTCGTTCCACGGCCTGCTGCTTATCCTCCGCGTCATAACCGCTGCAGTACAGGATACAGTCGTAGCCGTATCCCTGGAGATTCTTTTCCAGATAAGAAACAGCTTTCGCCATATAGATATCGGCGACGTCCGGACAGATAATGCCGAGAGTCTTCATGGAGCCAAGGCCAAGCCCCCGGGCAAATACATTGGGCGTATAGTTGTTTTCTTCCATTACTTTACGGACCTTTTCCTTTGCCTTTTCGCTGACTTTTGGACTGTCGTTCACGACTCTGGATACGGTAGCGATCGATACGCCTGCTATTTTGGCGATGTCATAGATATTCATAATCCCACTTCCTTTACAATATTCATATCCGGATTGTAAGCCCTTACATATTACTTTATTATATCATGCAGAAGTGTGAATGCAATCTTTTTGCAGAGGAATGATTCACAATATTTAATATTGAAAATTATGCAGAATGACGATTTAGAATTTGGATTAAAATTTATATTGACTAATTACGAATAAAGAGGTATGTTTTGTGTAAGCTCTTACATTTTTATAATCAGTGCGGCGGTCAGACATCCCGAAGTTTGCGGCGGGGTCTTTGACTTGAGGAAATATTTAAGGAAAGGAAATCAGGATCATATGCAGATATTTATAAAGATCCATCCGGACGATAAGGCTGCGGTTGCGTTGAGGCCTCTGAAGGAGCATCAGGTACTTATTGCAGACGGGGAAGAAATCATTCTGACAGAGCCGATACCCCAGGGCCATAAATTTGCCTTATGCGACATCCAGGAAGGCGAAGAGATCGTCAAATACGGGGCGCCCGTAGGCGTTGC
>OFGB01002313.1_pt1 | contig 10431 bp, 5 predicted proteins | sample 1521491 | NCBI WGS metagenome assembly OFGB01 (sample SAMEA3504095, study PRJEB24116) | mouse gut metagenome | biome: mouse gut; feature: mouse-associated habitat; material: faeces | place: Denmark | collected 2011
CAAGCCACGCAGGATCGTACTCCCAGTACGGCCCCAGCAGATTCCCAGCGCCCGGACGGAGGTCTAACAACATCAAGGTCCGGTTCTTCAATGCTGAGGAACGCCTGGAGGACCTGCTGGAAGTCCGAGCCGGGCGGGACGCCGCTTGAATAGACTCCAGGCACATTCTCCCATGCGGCCAGTCTGGGCCGAACAGCGAGACCTGTCCGTCCACGTTTTTTGTCTGCATCTCTCATCTCCTTGATGATCCGGATCTGGTGCATAAACAGGCCGGAACGCTCACCAGCCAGGCCACAGCGCGAAGGACTCGCCACGGACAGATCTTGGCAGGGTGAGCCTCCACAGATGATATCCACCGGCGGAAGCTCGGCCCCGTCCAGCTTCGTGATGTCCCCCAGATGCACCATGTCCGGGAAGTGGTGTTCTGTTACCCGAATGGGGAAGGGCTCGATCTCGCTTGCCCAGATGGGCACGATGCCGTTTCGCACCGCGGCCAGGGGGAAGCCGCCAATCCCGTCGAAGAGACTAGCCATCGTCAGCGTATGGTTATCGTTGATTTCCATATTTGTCCTTTCTGTCGGACAGGAAACGGAGTATTCCTATGACATACCAGGAATTCAAAACGCGATATCCTATCCGGCTCAATGCCCAGCAGGAGGCGGCGGTGCTCCAGACAGAGGGGCCGGTCCTGCTGTTGGCGGTGCCCGGGAGCGGGAAGACCACGGTGCTGGTCACCCGGCTGGGGTACATGATCCACTGCCGCGCCATCCCGCCGGAGCGCATCCTGACTGTGACCTACACCGTGGCCGCCACCCGGGATATGCGGGCGCGGTTTGTGAGCTTTTTCGGAGAAAAAGGTGCGGAACGACTGACATTCCGCACCATCAACAGCCTTTGCACGGCAATCATCGGGTACTACGCCCGTCAGAAGAAGACGGAGGCGTTTGACCTGCTCAGCGACGAGCGCCGGATCAAAGGCGTCCTCCGTGACCTGCTGGTCCGGACTGGCATCCCGTTCCCCAACGACCTGCAGATCACCGACGCCCGGACCCATATCACCTTCTGCAAGAACATGATGCTCTCCGAGGCTGAGGTCCACGCCCACACGGTGGAAGGCATGGATTTCCCCCGCATCTACTTTGAATACCAGGACTATCTGCGCCGGAGCCGCCTTATGGATTACGACGACCAGATGGTCTTCGCTCACCGCATCCTCCGGCTGTTTCCGGACATCCTGGAGCATTTCCAGCGCCGGTGGCCTTACCTCTGCGTAGACGAGGCCCAGGACACCTCAAAAATTCAGCACGCCATTCTCCGCCTCTTGGCGGCGCGGGAGCATAATATTTTTATGGTGGGTGACGAGGACCAGAGCATCTACGGTTTCCGGGCGGCTTGGCCCCAGGCCCTGCTGGAGTTCGAGCGGGTGTTCCCAGGGGCGCAGGTACTGAAACTGGAGACCAACTACCGCTCCAGCCGGACCATCGTGGACCGGGCGGACGCTTTCATCCGCCGCAACCAGAGCCGCCGTCCCAAGACCATGCGAACGGATAACCCAGAGGGGCCTCCGGTGCGGAAGGTGGTTTTGAAGGATTACAGCCGGCAGTACAACTATCTGCTGAAAGTCGCGGAGGACTGCACCGAACCCACAGCGGTGCTCCACCGTAACAACGACAGCGCCCTGCCCCTCATCGACCTGCTGGAGCGGAAGGGGGTGCCGTTCGCCTGCCGCCAGCGGGAGGCTACCTTTTTCACCGCCCCGCTGGTCCGGGACATCGTGGATATGCTGGAGTTCGCCTTTGACGACGGCAACCGGGAGCGGTTCCTGCGCTTCTACTATAAGCTGGACTTAAAAGTCAAGAAGGCAGTGATCACGCCCCTGCTCTACGGCATGGGAGAGGACGACACTGTGCTCCAGCGGCTCCTGGACAGCGGGGCTCTGGAGCCGTGGCAGGAGGGAAAAGTGAAGTCCCTCCAGACCCATTTCGCCAAGTTCCCCAGCCTTACCAGCTTCGCGGCAATCGAGCGGCTGGTGCGGTTCATGGGCTACGGGGACTACCTGCGGGAGCAGAGGGCAGACACCAGCCGGCTGGATATTTTACGGGCTTTAGCCAACCAAACGCCCAATCTTGGAGCGTTTCTGCTCCGTTTGCAGGAGCTTAAAGAGCTTGCGGAGGCGGGTTCACAGGAGACGTGTCCCTTCGTCCTGTCCACCATCCACGCCAGCAAGGGGCTGGAGTATGAGCGTGTGATCGTCATCGACGCGGTGGATGGCATCCTGCCCTCGGTGGCCCTCACCGCCCAGGGCGAGGCCCTGGACAGCGAGGACGCTAGGGACCTGGAGGAGGAGCGGCGGCTGTTCTATGTGGCCGCTACCCGGGCGAAGCAGAAGCTGGAGTTTTTATGCTACGAAGGCAAGTTTGGCGAGGCGCTGGAGAGCAGGAATACCTTCGCCTCTCAGTTCCTGGGCGAGGCGTTCAAGCAGCAGGAAGCACCTCCGTCACAGCCGTCCCGGCCTGTGCCTGCCAAGCCCGCCGGGCCTGCGCCTGAGCAGATCGAGGTGTGGATGAAGGACTACATCCCCGGCGTCGAGGTGACCCATAAGCTCTTTGGCCGGGGGCTGGTGACCGGGCGGGACGGAAACTTCGCCGTCATCGCCTTTCGGGAGAACGGGGTCAAGAAAATCAGCCTCCCGGTGTGTCTGAAGCAGGAGAAGATCTGGTTGACCCACTTTGTGTGACTACTTGATGGCCGCCGCCACAGCCTTGGTGGTGTTCACCGCCGCTTGTGCGGTGTAGACAGCGGACATAATATTCGCCCTGGTAGTGGTGTCGAGACCGAAGGTGCCCGCGATGCGGGGCACCTCCCCGGCGGAGAGCATGAGCCCCAATCCCAGCAACAGGTGCGTTCTGAAAGCCAAAAGCCCTGCGACCAGGATGGTGGATTGGAGGAAAGCGGTCAGGCACAGCCCGATGACCTGCTTCATCCACTGGGTGAAGCCGTCCACATAACCTCTCGGAATGCTGAACATATAGAGGCTCCCCACCGCGATCTGGATGAGCAGGATGCCGCCTCTTTTGAGATTCGCAAAGAAGACCTTCAGCACGGCGTAGGCCATGGCGATGATGCAGAAGATGAGCATGATGGGACTGGTGAGGACGGCTAACCCCAGGTGGGACGCGCTTGCCATCCCGGCCTCCATCAGCTCGGACAGACTCCCGATGGCGGCAAAGTCCTCGATGATCTGCCGCCCCACCTCCCCGATGCTGGTGCCCAGGCCGGTAATCTCCGCGGAGAACTTCCCCTGGAGCGTCACTGACAACGAATAAAGATGCACAGGAACGGTAGAGAACAGGCTCACGGCCAGAAAGCCCTTGAGGATGTTGAGGGCGGTCTGCTGGAGGTTCCCCCTGCCCGCGGAGTACTCGATGGCGCACTCAAAGGCGGAGACCACCACGCTGACGGCGAAGAGCGCCCAGCCCAACTGACTGAAAAACGTGACCACGGCCTGGACCCAGCTAAGGCCGAAGAGCTCGACGCCCATGTTGCCCATGACGGCGAAGAAGTTGCCGAGGAAGCCGATGATCTGCCCGTATGCCCAGTCCATGAGGTTATCCATAATTGTCTCAACGACGAAATCAAAGACAAAGATGGCCCGTCACCTCCTAGCACTTCCAGTGGCGGCGGCGGTACCAGAGGAGCCACAGCAGGCTCCCCAGAGCGGCAGCGGCGATAGCAATGATTTTACGCATATTATTCTCCTTTTCTGAATTATCAGAGCATTAAAGCCCGACAATGGTCCAGATGTACAGCGGCGCGGTGAGGGTGAGGACGAGGCAGGCGAAGAGGATCACCGGCCCAGCCCACTCGAACTGACCATGCTTTTTGTAGTCAAAATATGCCATGGCCAATTTACCGAAGAACGCAACTGCGAGGATCATGTCTAAGGCCGGGAAGACCACGTTGTCCACCACGGTCTTGATCTGCCCAGCGGCGTCCTTCCAGGTGCTCTCCACCACAGCGGCCACATCCCCGCCGCCGGAGGCGAAAGCCGGGACGCAGAGGGCCGCCGCCATGATCCCGACCAGGAGCAGACAGCGCAGATGTTTGTTCAGTTTCTTCATATCATACCTCCAAAATTTCAAGGGACCGCCCTGCTGGACGGTCCCTCGTATACATGAAATAGTGAATATCAATTACAACATCTCCAAGCGTTGGCCGTCAGCGGTCTGAGTTGGGTTTTGGGCTTCTTCCAAATGCTCTTTGAAAGCCCGCAGGGCCTCTTTGGACTCCTCGAACTCCTCAGCAGACGGATCGCAGCCATCGGCAGCCGCGCATTGACTGATCTCGTCCAGAGACCGTCCGGCCTCTAACATTGACGCGGCGCCTCTGAGCTCAAAATAGTTGAAGATGAACTGCTCTCCATAGTTGAAGAGCCTGACCGCAGTCTCCTCTCCCTGGTGCTGCTTGATCAGCATCAGTTCGACATATGCCGCATCAAAGATGTGGGAGGCCGGTTCCACACCTTCCCGCTCCAGGTCCTGTGCGTATGCGGTCCAGATATCTATGGCGTTGTCAGTCACCGCCGGAAGCAGTTCCCTGACCATGCTTTCAAACTGTTCTTTCTGCATGGCTCAGTTCCCAACGGTGGCTATCACCAAAGCCAGAAGCAGAGGGAACGGATATTTATTCGGTCTTTTCATAGCTGCCTCCCAATTTTCAAAGTTGTAGCGTCATGTCCGGGACCGCCTGCGGCATCACATCCCGCAATTTCGGGAACGTGGGCGGCGAAGCGGCCAGTTGCCCCTCCTCCATGAGCCGGAACAGACTGTCCACGCTGCCGCCCTCTTTCAGTTCCTGTCCAGCCCGCTGCATCTCATAGGGATACAAGCAGCGGTTATCTAGGCTCATATCACAGATCCTGGTGGCGACCGTCTCTCCGAAATCCCTCTTAAGCAGGACGAAACCAGCCAGAAGCGTGTCGTACCAGCGGCTCAGGGCCGTTTCCTCCGGTTCGGGCTCAAAGTCCACATACTGTCCCAACCGTACACACTCGCAGGCAAAGTCCACCCAGATCTCTGCCGCACCTGCCGCAGCATTGGGCAGCAGCGCGTGCAGGCGGTCCTGGAACGCCTCTTTTGTCAGCATCTCGTTGATCGTTATTCCCCCCTCGAAGCAGGGAGGACCGCCCTGCCGGACGGCCCTCCGGCTGCATGAAATATTATCACTCTCTGTATCAATATCCAGTCCGCGGCAGGGACTTCTCCTTGGCGTAGACAGAAGTAACCCAGCGGTCCGTGGCCATGATCCACTGCTTGTCGTACATACCGCCCACGTCCGCCTGGTTGGAGAACTGGGTTCCGCCCGCGAGGCCGGAGAGCACCTTGCAGTAGACCTGGGGCGCCTCCACCTGCCGGAAGTTTCCGGGCACCACGCCGAAGACGCACATGAACTCCGTGACACACTCATTGGACGCGAGGCCCAGTGCCGCAGGCGAGGCGGCGTAGACCTTGTTCTGCTGTGTGCTGACGTTATCCGCCAGGGTTCGGTAGGTGCTTCCGCTGAGGTTGGTCTTGTAGACGATCTTATAGCTGCCCTTCACGTTGTAGGTGCCTGTGACGATTTTATCCAGGCGTACTGCCTGTGTGGGCAGGGTGTCGCGCCAGTAAAAACTGGTGAGGGCAGAGGTGGAATTGTTGGCGATGTTGGAGAAATCATACCGGATGGACTGCCCCGGGACTACCTCGCTGTAGCCCCGTTTGGTGATGGAGACGTTGGTGTAGAGGCTCTTGTTGGTCATGGCGACGCGCACGATCTGACCGGAGAACTCGATCTCCGCCTCGATGGGCGTTTTGTCCAGGCCATAGAAGTCTGCGGCTTTGGACTCCACCACCTTGTAGCGGCCCAGGGGCAGGGGCTTGGAGGAGGCGACGCCGTTCTTGTCTGTCTTCACCGTCTCGACCAGGTTTCCGGTACGGTGCTCGTAGATCTCGAACTCCGTGCCCGGCAGAGGCGAGCCCTCGGGCCAGCCGTTCATGGTGTTGTACTCCGCAGAGGTCTTGGTGATCTGGATCTGTCCGGTGATGGGCGTGTTCTTCCACTCGATCAGGGTCGTTTCCCCGGCAGTGACATAAACAGTCTTCATCTCCGTGTCCACCAGGTAGCCCTTGTTCTCCATTTCGCGGAGGAAATACTTTCCGGAGACGGTCAGGTCATCGATATAGATGTGCCCGGTGGTGTCGGTGGTGTACTGTCCAATGGGCTTGTTGGTGCTGTCGTAGAGCAGGAATGTGACGCCGGAAATGCCCTTCCCAGTGATGGAATCGGTCTTGTGGAGCAGGATACCACTGAACTTTTTGTTGGTGATAGTGACCTTGGTGGGCTTGCCGTCCTCCACAGTGAAGGGCGTGGGGGTGTCGTCCAGTTTGTAGCCCTCCGCCGCCTCGATCTCCACTGCATAATAGCTTCCGGCGTCCAGGTCCAGCGCCACGCGGCCATTCTTGTCGGTTGTTACTGTATCCACCAGAGCGTCGTTGGCCTTGCGGATCTCGAAGGTGACATCCGGCAGGCGCTTGGTCTTGTCATTGGCATCTACCTTGATGAGCTCCACGCCGCCGGAGCAGGAATTGGTAAACGTAAGCGTTTGGGTATCGTTGGCGTTGATGACCACGGTCTGGCTCTTGGCGTTGGGGTCGATGACGTAGCCGGGAAGCGTCTCGATCTCCTCGACGGTCACGGTGCCGGTGATGCCCAGGATCTTGATCTGACCGTTGGTGTCCGTGGTGTAGAGACCATTGCTCGATACCTTCCCGCTGTCCATGTCGACGTTGGTGCCGTCCGCGTAGGTGATCTTAAACTTGACCCCGGCCAGCGGCTTCTTGGTCTCTGCATCCAGCTTGTTGACGATGAGGCCGCCCGCCTTCTTGTTCCAGAAGGTCAGGTGCTGACCCTCCCCGACTTTGATGGTGATGGTCTGGGGCGTTGAATCGAGGAGGAAGCCTTCCAACGTCTTGGTTTCCCGGGCGGTGATAGTCGTTCCGGGCTCCAGGTTGGGGATGGTGATGCGGCCATCCTTGTCGGTGGTGTAGTAGCCGTTATTGGGTCCGACGACAGCGCCTGTCCCGTCTGTGACCAAAAATTCAACGCCCTTCATAGGCTCGTTGTTGGTGCCGTCTACAAACTTCTGGATGGTGAGGATGGTTGTGGGATCGTTCTCAAAATCCAGGCTGTTCCCACCGCTTGTTCCTCCACCAGAGACAGTCCCGCTGGAGGTGCCGCCGCTGGGGGTGCTTCCAGAGCTTCCGCCGGAGGTGTTTGTGCCGGAACTGGTTGTTCCACCGCTGACCCAACTGTTGCCTGTGCCGTTCTTCACAACAATGGTCTGGGGCGTCGGATTGAGAACATAACCCTTTGGAACCTTGGTCTCGGTGACGACCACGGTACTGCCTGGAATCAGCCCCGTCACAGTGACCGTGCCGTCCGAACCACTAGTGTACTTTCCGATGATCGCCCCGCTGCTGTCCCGGACGGTGAACTCCGTCCCGGGAACGGGTTTTCCGGAGACAGAATCTTTCTTCGAAAGCGTGAGGCTGCACAGCGGCTCATTGTAAAATACGATGGTTTGCGTATCCGCAGGATTCACCGTAACCGTCTGAATCTGGGATGTGGCATCAATGACATATCCTGGACTGGGAGTGACCTCCTTCGCAACCAGGGTCCCGGTGACGGAGAGGCGGATCTCACCCATGTCATTGGTGGTGTAGCGGCCCTTACTCGAGAGGTGCCCGTTGGCGTCGTCCACGAAACCGCCCTCCGCATAGGTCAGCTCGAACTCCGCTCCAGCCAAGGGGGCCTTGGTCATTTTATCCAGCTTTCGGATAACGAGGGTGCCCGCCTTTTTGTTGACAAAACGGAGGGTCTGCCCCTCGCCTGCCTTGATCTGGATGCTCTTGGGGAGGGTGTCCAGGATCACGCCCTCGGGGACCTTGATCTCCTTGGCGGTGATGGTCGTGCCGGGCTCCAGGTTGTCGATGGTGATGCGGCCATCGTCGCCGGTGATGTACTCGCCGTTGTTCGGCCCGATCACGGCACTGCTGGAGTCGGTGACCAGGAAAGTCACACCCTTCAGAGGCTGATTCCCAGTCTCGGTCTCCAGATACTTCTCAATCGTCAGACTGCACAGGGGATCGTTGTAAAAATAAACTGTCTGCGTATCATCCGGGTTGACCACAACTGTCTGGGTCCGGTTGGCGTCGCTGATGGTGTAACCGGGGATGGACTGCACCTCTGTGACCACCAGGGAGCCCACCACGCCCTTCAGAATGATTTGTCCATTCTCATCGGTGTAATAGATTCCGTTGCTGGACACCTTCCCATTCTCGTCCGGGAGGAACTTACCGTCCGTGGTAGTGATCTTGAAGGTGACGCCCTCCAGCGGGGTCTTCTTGTCCGCAGAACTGCGCTTGTTAATGACGAGACTGCCTGCGCGGGCGTTCTCGAAGGTGAGGCTGTTCGCCACGCCCTGCTGGATCTTGATGGTCTTGGGGGTGGGATCCTTCACATAACCGTCCGGTGCCTTCTCCTCGGTGACGATAATGATCTGCCCGGGCTGGAGGCCGGTGATGGTGATGAGGCCGTTGCGGTCGGTGGTGTAGCGGCCATTGTTGGTCCCGATGGCCCCGCCGTCCTCATCTGTGACATGGAAAACCGCGCCCGTCAGAGGCGTCTTGCCGGTGCTCTGCTTCAAAATCGTGAGGGAGCAGTCCCGCTTGTTCCAGAAGACCAGCTCCTGCTTCTCGCCTGCCTTGATGAGGATGTCCTGGGGTGTGCCGTCGAGGACGAAGCCCTCCACAGTCTTGATCTCCCGAGCGACCACGGTAGTACCGGGTTCCAGGCCGTCCACGATGATCTCGCCTGCGTGGTCCGTGTAAAAAACACCGTCATCCGGTCCCACCGCCGCGCCGCTGCCGTCCACCAGCTTGAAGGCCACGCCGGAGAGAGGTTCATTCTCCGTGCCCTCGATGAACTTCCTGATAATCAGAGTGGTGGCGGGCTCGTTATCGAAGACCAGACGGTTGATAGCGCCGGAGCGGACCACGATGGTCTGCGGGGTCTCATTGAGGATGTAGCCCGTAGGTGCTTTGCTCTCCGACACTACGATGGTGGCATCCGGCTCCAGACCAGTGACCACGACGGTGCCGTCCGAGCCGGTGAGATAATTGCCGTTGTTGGGGCCGACAGCCCTGCCCTCGCTGTCCCGGACGGTGAAAGCCGCTCCGGCCAAGGGCTTCTTGGTCACCGCATCCCGTTTGAGAATCGTGAGGTTGCAAAGGGGATCGTCATAAAAGCGAAGTGTCTGCATGTCCGAAGCGTTGACGACGACGGTCTGGGGCGTGGGGTCCTTCCGATAGTTCTCCGGAGCCTTCTCCTCCGTGACTACATAGGTTCCGGGCAGGAGCTTCGAAAGGACGATCTGTCCGTTTACATCAGTCGTGTAGAGGCCGTTACTGCTGGTGAGCCCCTCGTTGTCCGGTGTCAGCTCGCCGTTGGCGTTGGTGACCTTGAACTGTGCGCCGCGCAGGGGCTTCTTTGTCACGCTGTCGTACTTTTCGATCACCAGGCCGCCCTTGGGGCTGTTGGTCACCACCACTGTCTGTGTGTCGCCGTTGGCCCCGATGACCACGTTGGTGCTGGGCGCGTCCATGACATAACCCGCAGGTGCCTTGATCTCCGTGAGCACATACGCGCCGGGAGCAAGGTTCGAGATGCGGATCTCGCCATTGGAATCTGTCTCGAAAATGCCGTTCTGGGTCAAGGTACTGGTCCCAATGACGCCGTCCAGGCCCACCTCACAACCGGCGGCTGTGGTGATGCGGAACTGCGCACCGGGCAGAGGCTGACCGTTCTGACTGTCCCGCTTCTGGACGATGATGGCCCCCTTCGGCTGGTTTTTGAAGGTCAGCGAGACCGTCCGGCCCTCCTTCACCTGCATGGTCTGGGACTGGGTGTCGAGGATGAAACCGGCGGGAGCGCGGGTCTCAGTAACGACCACGCTCTTGCCGGGCTTCAAGCCGGTGATGCGGATTTCGCCATTCTCGTCTGTTCTGAAAACACCGTTGGAATCGCCGATCACGGTGCCATCCGCGTACAAAACCTTGAATTCTGCATCCTGGAGGGTCACGCTGGGATTCACGGAGCAGACCTTCCGAATGAGGAGCATCCCGTCCGGGGCATTGGTGAAGCGGACCGTGACGACGCTCTGCTCCCCGCTGTCAGCGAGGAAAATGGTCTCGGACTCCTGGATGATGCTGTAGCCGTCCGCAGGGTCTACTTCTTCGAGCACATAGGTGCCCGGCTGGAGGCCGGTCCAGATGGCGGTGCCATTTTTGCCCGTGACCTTCTCGCCGATGGCAGTGCCGCCGGTACCGGACGCGC
>OFGB01002325.1_pt1 | contig 10383 bp, 12 predicted proteins | sample 1521491 | NCBI WGS metagenome assembly OFGB01 (sample SAMEA3504095, study PRJEB24116) | mouse gut metagenome | biome: mouse gut; feature: mouse-associated habitat; material: faeces | place: Denmark | collected 2011
AAATAAATATCCATTTTGCAGTGAGGGGTGGCGATGCACTTGCAGGGCGGCCTTCGCGCGCGCTGGCGCGAAAAGATTGGAAATACCCGTACAATTCTGGGCGAAAAGGTCCGGGAGGCCCTGGCCTCGGTGCTGCCCATCACCGCCATTGTGCTGGCGCTGTGCTTCACCATCTCTCCGGTGCCCACAGACACGCTGCTGGCCTTTTTGATGGGTGCCGTGCTGCTGATTGCAGGCATGGGTCTCTTCACCCTGGGGGCGGAGATGGCCATGACTCCCATCGGCGAGCGGGTGGGCGTCCATATGACCCGGTCCCGGAAGCTCTGGGTGGTGGTGGCGGTCAGCTTTTTGATCGGCGTGGTGGTCACCATCTCGGAGCCGGATCTCCAGGTGCTGGCGGAGCAGGTGCCCAGCGTGCCGGGGCCCGTGCTGATGGGTGCCGTGGCCGTGGGGGTGGCGGCAAAGTTACGCGGCGTTGTCAGGGATTCCTTATATGGATAGTAGAAGGAGATATACAGAAGATGTCAGAAGGAGTATGAAGTATGGCAGCAAAGAATAAATATAAAAAGACGTCGTATAAAGAAGGATAAGATATGGAGAAGATCAGGATTGGAACAAGAAAGAGCCGGCTTGCATGTATCCAGGCCGATATCGTGGCAGAGTATATCAGGCTTCACTGCAAAGGGTACGAAGCCGAGCTCGTGAAGCTTACGACAACAGGGGATAAGATCTTGTCTAAGAAGTTGGATGAGATAGGGCAGAAAGGGTTATTTGTCAAGGAGCTAGACAGTGCGCTGATGGAGAGGATTACGGATCTTTCGGTGCACTCCTTAAAGGATATGCCGATGGAAATTCCAAAGGAGCTTCCTATTATCGGGGTTTCCGGACGAGAGGATGCAAGGGACGTGCTGGTATTGCCCGAGGGAGTCAGAGAATATGATTACCGCGGTCCCATCGGCTGCTCCAGTAACAGGCGGATACTGCAGCTTAACGAGTTATATCCCAAGGTCAGGATTAAGACTGTGCGGGGAAATGTCCTGACAAGGCTGAATAAGCTGGACAGCGGAGAATACGGCGCGTTGGTTCTGGCGGCGGCGGGGTTAAAAAGGCTGGGGCTTGGCGGACGTATCAGCAGGTATTTCTCGGTGGAAGAGATGGTACCGGCCGCCGGGCAGGGGAGTCTCGGAATTCAGGGCCGGGCAGACAGATCTTATGGGTTTCTGCAGGGTTTTTTTGATCCGGAGGCTATGGACTGCGCCCGCTGCGAGAGAGCTTACATGACTGAGATGAACGGGGGCTGTTCCCTTCCGATGGGCGTATATGCAGAAATTCTGGATGAGAAGCGGATGAAAGCGCTGGGGCTTTATTACGACGAGGCGTCTAATGCGTCGCACAGGATGTGCATGACGGGAGAACGAAGCGATCCTGAGGCGCTGGGGATCGAACTGGCAAGGAAAATCAAAGAGCAATAGGAGTAACGAGATATGGGTCAAGCAGGTAAGGTATGGCTGGTGGGAGCAGGTCCGGGTTCGGCGGATCTTCTGACCGTGAAAGCCTTAAGGCTTCTGAATACAAGCGATTGTATTGTGTACGACAGATTGATTGGGAGAGAGGTTCTGGCTTTATTGCCGGCGGATAAAGAGTTGATCGACGTGGGAAAGTCTGCCGGAAATCACACGGCGCCCCAGTCTGAGATCAATCGGATACTGGTGAGGGAGGCAAAGCGCGGCAGGAAAGTGGTGCGTCTGAAAGGAGGCGATCCCTTCTTATTCGGAAGAGGCGGAGAGGAATTAGAAGCCTTGCAGAAAGAAGAGATTCCCTTTGAGGTGGTTCCGGGGGTATCGTCAAGCATCGCGGTTCCGGCTTATAACGGGATTCCGGTTACCCACAGGGATTATGTGTCCGGCGTACATATTATTACGGGACACCGCAGGGCCGGGAAAAGTGAAGAGATAGATTACGGCGCGCTCGTGCAGACGAAGGGAACTCTGGTATTTCTCATGGGCGCCGGAGCGCTTAATGAGATCATGAGAGGGCTTCTGGCCGCGGGAATGAAGCCTGATATGCCGGCCGCCGTCTTACAGCAGGGAACCACGGCTTTACAGAGGCGTATCACAGCGACAGTCGAAACGTTGGCAGAGGAGGCGAGGAAGCAGAAGATCCAGACGCCTTCGATTATTGTCGTGGGAGAGGTCTGCAGATTGTCGGAACAGTTTGCCTGGTATGAGAAGCTACCGCTATCAGGGGAAAGGATTCTTGTAACACGGCCTGTAGAGCGGGGCTTTAAGCTGCAGGAGAGCTTAAGGGCGCTGGGAGCAGAGACGCTGTCTGTTCCAGTGATTCGGACGGTTCCGGTAGACGACAGGGAACGTGTTCTGGAGATAAAAAGGGAGATTGGGAGACTATCCGAATATCAGGTATTGGTATTTACGTCGCCATACGGCGTAGAACGTTTTTTTGATCTCTTATCTGAGGCCGGGATGGACGTCCGCCGGGTATCGCATATGAAGTTCGCCGTGATCGGGCAAGGTACGGCGGACACATTAAAGGGGAAAGGAATCCGGGCGGATTATATGCCTGGGAAGTATGACGGAGGTTCTCTTGGAAGACTGCTTGCCGAAAGTTTGGAGGATGGTACGAGGATCCTGCTTGCCAGGTCATCCATAGGAGGAACGGAGATCCTCAAAGAGCTTGAGAAGAATCCGGCGCTTGTCTTTAAAGACCTGGCTGTCTATGATACAAAGTTTCTGGCGGAACAGGAGACGCGCCTGCGTTCCTTTATGGAAGAAGGGGGCGTTACGAAAGTGATCTTCACAAGCAGCTCCGCCGTGGAAGGTTTCGTAAGACTGTTAGGAACATTTCCTTATCATAGCGTACAGGCAGTATGTATCGGCGGAAAGACCGCGAAGACGGCAGAGAGCGCCGGCATGCAGACGGTGACTGCAGGCAATGCCACAGTTGAGGATATCGTGGCTTGTACGCTTTATATTTCTCATGGCGTATGATTGATTTTAGTAATAAAGCGCCTGGAGAAAATGGAAACAGGTGAGAATCTAACGAATATAGAAGAAAAGAAAAGGAGAGGAAGATGAAGAAAAAGGCAGTGGTAGTTTTATTAGCAAGCGTAATAATTGGTTCAATGGCGCTGGCGGGCTGTTCCGGAGGAGAGGAAGTCCGGTCTGATGCGTCTGCCAAAGAGGACAGGGCGAAGGCAGAGAGTGAAACAGGAACAGATACGGATCAGGAAGCCGCCGATAAAGTGGCGGAATTGATTGACGTGATCTATGTGCAGGAGAGGACAGATATGACGGATAAACAGTGTAAAGAAGCAAAAGAAGGATGGGACGCATTGACAGATGCACAGAAAGAACTGGTGAAGGGAGAGAATGCCGATCCGGATTATTTTGAGAAGGATACCGGCGACGCATCCAGGGACGATCCGCGTAATCAGAATGAGATCGGGGAGAAAGAGATTCTGGTAGTCAGCTTCGGTACATCCTATAATGACAGCCGTGCGGAGGACATCAAAGGAATTGAAGACGCCATACAGGAGGCGAATCCGGATTGGTCCGTAAGAAGGGCGTTTACGTCGCAGATCATCATCAACCATATACAGGCGCGGGACGGAGAGGTTATCGATAATATGGAGCAGGCGTTGGAACGCGCGGCAGAGAATCAAGTAAAGGATCTGGTGATACAGCCGACTCATCTGATGCACGGCGCGGAGTATGATGAATTGAAGAGAGCGGCCGATGATTATCAGGATCGGTTTGAGACGGTTAAGATCGCAGAACCGCTGCTTGGAGAGATTGGTACGGATGCTTTGGTGATTAATGCGGACAAAGAAGCGGTTGCGATAGCCGTCCTGAACGAAGCGTTGAAGGACGCGGGATACGACAGCCTGGACGCGGCAAAAGGAGACGGCGCCGCGTTTGTATTCCTGGGACATGGAACTTACCATACTGCAAAGGTATCTTACAGTCAGATGCAGACACAGATGGGGCGGCTTGGGTATGAGAATGTGTTTATTGGAACGGTAGAGGGGGATCCGGAAGAGACATCCTGTGAATCTGTGATGGAAGCCGTCTCACAGGGTGGATACAGGAAGGTAATCTTTCGTCCGCTGATGGTTGTGGCAGGCGACCATGCGAATAACGATATGGCAGGCGACGATGAAGATTCATGGATGAGCAGTTTTAAAGCTTCCGGTAAATTTGACAGTGTAGACGCGCAGATCGTAGGTCTTGGTTCCATCGAGGCCGTCAGGCAGCTCTATGTTAAGCATACGGCGGACGCCATAAATCAGTGATGCTGTGAATCAGCGGAGCTATGGGCCGTCGGGGAATTGCAGGAAGATGACTGGAACAGATTGTGCGGGGATTGAGAGGTAACCAGAATGAGAATAATCAGAGAAACGTTTTATGTGCTGCTGTGTGTAATTGTATTGTCAGGCTGTACAGGAAAAGGCGTCGCAGACAGCGATGGTACGAAGCAGGAAAAGGTACAGGACCGGGAGGCAGAGGAATCTGTGCGCGCGGAAACAGAAGAGCTTGCCGACGGAATCTATACGGCAGAGTTTCGTACGGACAGCAGTATGTTTCATGTCAATGAAGCCTGCGGCGGAAGGGGGACGCTGACTGTGGAGAGCGGGGAGATGACGATACATATTTCCCTGGCTTCTAAGAATATCGTCAATCTTTACCCGGGTTCCGCCGCGGATGCAAGGAACGAAGGAGCGAAAGTGCTTCATCCGACAGAAGATACGGTAACTTACAGCGACGGCTTTACCGAGGAGGTCTATGGTTTTGACGTGCCGGTTCCGGCATTGGAGGAGGAATTTGACCTGGCGCTGGTCGGGACGAAGGGCGCCTGGTATGACCATAAGGTCAGCGTCTCGGATCCGGCGCCGGCGGAATAAAAAAAGAAAAAGTTCTTGACACCACCGGTCTGCTGTGATAAAGTCTTATTAAACTGATGAGGAAGAGTGAGTACTGTTAGATATCTGCTTTACAGAGAGTTGCAGGCGGTGGGAATGCGGCAGGCCAGTGCTATCAGGAATGGACTTCCGAGGGCGAACTGAAGGGGCTGATAAGTCATAGAAGAGGGAATCAGCCGATAGTAGGTGAGACGGAGAGGGTACTCTGTTAACAAAGTACGCGTATGATGGTACGCATGAGTGGGTATAGATAAGATATACCAAGCCGGGTGGCACCGCAGGAGTTGATAATGATTACTCTTGTCCCAGCAATAGTTTATTGTGTGGGATAAGGGTTTTTTTGTTTGCGGTCATTCAGGACGCCTTGTCCCTCTAAGATGCAAAATGATTAAAGAGTGAGTTCAAGAGTGAAAGGAGAACAAGACAATGAGTGAAAAGAAGATCCCTTACAAAATCTATCTGGAAGAGAGCGAGATGCCGAAGCAATGGTATAATGTACGCGCGGATATGAAGAATAAACCTGCGCCGCTTCTGAATCCGGGAACTTTGAAACCGATGACGGCGGAAGAACTGTCCGGCGTATTCTGTGAAGAATTGGTAAAGCAAGAGCTTGATAATGACAACCGTTATATTGACATACCTCAGGAGATCATAGATTTCTACAAGATGTATCGTCCGGCGCCGTTGGTACGGGCATACTGTCTGGAGGAGAAACTTCAGACACCGGCGAAGATCTATTATAAGTTCGAGGGAAATAATACCAGCGGAAGCCATAAGCTGAATTCTGCGATTGCCCAGGCATACTACGCGAAGAAGCAAGGATTAAAGGGAGTTACTACCGAGACCGGAGCAGGACAGTGGGGGACGGCTCTTTCCATGGCATGTTCTTATCTGGAGCTGGACTGTAAGGTATTCATGGTGAAATGCTCCTATGAGCAGAAGCCCTTCCGGCGCGAGGTGATGCGAACCTATGGAGCGAGTGTGACGCCGTCGCCGTCTATGGAGACGGAGGTTGGCAGGAAGATACTGGCAGAGCATCCGGGGACGACGGGAAGCCTTGGATGTGCGATCTCCGAAGCGGTGGAGGTTGCGGTAGGAAGCGAAGGTTACCGTTATGTGCTGGGAAGCGTACTGAACCAGGTATTACTTCATCAGTCGGTCATCGGCATGGAGACAAAGATCGCGTTGGATAAATACGGAATCACTCCGGATATTATCATCGGATGCGCCGGCGGCGGATCGAACCTCGGCGGGCTGATCTCTCCGTTCATGGGGGAGAAATTAAGAGGCGAGAAGGATTATCGGTTTATCGCCGTAGAGCCGGCGTCCTGTCCGAGCCTGACCAGGGGCGTCTACGCATATGATTTCTGTGATACGGGTATGGTATGTCCGCTGTCGAAGATGTACACATTAGGAAGCGGTTTTATTCCTTCGGCAAACCATGCGGGAGGTCTGAGATATCATGGTATGAGTTCCGTCCTGTCGCAGCTCTATGCCGACGGATATATGGAAGCTAGATCTGTAGAGCAGACGGCAGTGTTTGAGGCGGCTGAGAAGTTTGCGAGAGTGGAAGGTATCTTACCGGCGCCGGAGAGCAGCCATGCGATCAAAGCTGCGATTGACGAAGCCGTGAAGTGCAAAGAAACCGGGGAAGAGAAGACGATCGTATTCGGACTGACCGGTACAGGTTATTTTGATATGGTGGCCTATGAAAAGTTCCATAACGGAGAGATGAGAGATTATATTCCGACGGATGAAGACCTGAAGATTGGATTTGACGGAATTCCGAGATTCCCGGGGAATATGGAATAGAAAGGGCGTCTTGGTCTTTGGAAGGAGTTTTCAGACAGTCCGGCGTGTACAGAGACGGGTGTGAAGGAGTTTATAAGAGGAGAAATGGACTATGAAAGTTTTGGTTGTAGTAGATATGCAGAATGATTTTATCGACGGGACCCTTGGTACGAAGGAAGCGGCGGCGATCGTGCCGAAGGTTGCGGAGAAGATTCAGAACTTCGACGGAAAGGTACTGTATACCAGGGATACCCACGAAGAGAATTATCTGGAAACCCAGGAAGGGAAGAATCTGCCGGTAACGCACTGCGTTAGAGGAAGCAAAGGCTGGGAACTGAATCCCCGGATTGAAGCGCTGTGTGAAGAAAAGCCTATCGACAAGCCGACGTTTGGAAGTAAGGAGCTTGGACGAAAGCTTCAGAATATGGATGAAGAATATAGGCTGCGCGGCATGGGGGGACTGGAATCTATAACCTTTGTGGGACTTTGTACTGATATCTGCGTTATCTCGAATGCGATGATCGCTAAAGCGTTCCTTCCAGAGGTTCCGGTCATAGTGGACGCGGCGTGCTGTGCGGGAGTTACCCCGGAAAGCCACAGTAACGCGCTGGAAGCGATGAAGATGTGCCAGATTATTTGTGAATAAGGAATTATGAAATTGAGGGGCCGCCGGGAAACATCACATTTTCCGGCAACCCCTTAATTAACGATATTTTATGCGATACCTAAGTCGAAGGATATCCGTTGTAAAGCAACGTTATATTCCGGTTTATACGGGATAATTCAGCTGCGCGTCCGTGATATCCGTCAATACTTCTTTCCGGTATTTCTCTGCAAGATACTTTGCCATAGGAAGATTCATATCCAGATAGTTTCCGCAGTCCTTTGCGCAGGCGCCCGGAACTTCGCCTTCAAAATCAGCGATGAAGGTGAACATCTCCTTCATCAGCGGAACGATTTCTTCGGAGGTATATTTCCCGGCCAGAAGAAGATAGAAACCGGTGCGGCAGCCCATAGGTCCGAAGTAGATGGTCTTGTCGGCGTAAGTCTCATGGTTGCGCAGGAATGTGGCGCCCAGATGTTCGATGGTGTGTACTTCCGCAGTATTCATGACAGGCTCCTCGTTCGGATTTGTCATACGGATGTCAAACGTAGTAATGGGACGGCCGTCTACCTGGTCGATACGAGAGACATAGAGACCCGGAACCAGACGCAGATGGTCTATGGTAAAACTCGTGATTTTTTCCATGATAATTAAGACTCCTTTTATGTATTTTTTACAGCCCGTTTATCTCAGGGCCGCGGATTTATTATAACACTTTTCTTAACTGTTATCTATAAAAAGGTTATGGAAAATATGCGGATATGTGATATACTTACAGAGTATGTTAAGGAATGTGACTTCCGCATGATTTTAAAGGAGGCAGAAGATGAGATTATATATGATACGGCATGGAGAGACCGCATGGAATAAGGAGCGCAGGATACAGGGGCAGGCAGATATCCCTCTGAATGAATTTGGCAGGATGTTGGCGGAGAAGACGGCGAAGGGGCTTTCGGATATCCGGTTTGATATCTGTTATACCAGTCCTCTGTTGCGGGCAAGGGAGACGGCGGCTCTGATTCTTGCCGGAAGACAGGTTCCTGTTATAGAGGATGACCGGATCGCGGAGATGGCGTTCGGGGAATACGAGGGGCGATGCTGTTCCAGAGTCGGGTGGAACCTGCCCGAGGAATTCCGCCGCTTTTTTGACGCCCCCGACCGGTATAAGGCTCCGGACGGCGGCGAGAACTTTGCGGAAGTGAAGGGACGAACCGGAAAGTTCTTGGAAGAGCTTTACAAGAAGGAAGAATATCAGAAGAGTAATATATTGATCACGACACATGGAGCGGCTCTTGCGGGGCTTCTTAACAATATCAAGGGCAAATCTCTGGCAGAATACTGGGGAGAGGGCGTGCATAAGAACTGCGCGGTGACAGAGGTGGAAGTGACGGGCGGTAAACCCGTGATCATTTCGGAGAATGTAGTCTACTATGACGATGAAGTAGAGCCCTGGGAGGATTAAGAAAGAGGAGCCGGATAAGGGCAGAGTATTGGGGAGAGACCATGGTATAAATGTTAAATGGAAAGATAACGGAGGAAAGAAAGATGATCAATGGAAAGAAAGTATTATTCAGCGGTATGCAGGCGACGGGAAATCTTACCCTTGGAAATTATCTCGGAGCATTGAAGAACTGGGTGACATTAAGTGATGAGTATGAGTGTTTCTACAGTGTGGTAGACATGCATTCGATCACGGTAAGACAGGATCCTGCAACCCTAAGGAAGAGGGCGAGAGCGCTTCTTACACTCTATATCGCCGCAGGGCTGGATCCTGAGAAGAATTGTATCTATTATCAGTCGCATGTGTCCGGTCATGCGGAGCTGTCGTGGATACTGAACTGTTTTACATATATGGGAGAGTTGAACCGTATGACCCAGTTCAAGGACAAGTCTGCGAAGCATGCGGATAATATCAATGCCGGCCTGTTTACTTATCCTGTGCTGATGGCGGCGGATATCCTTCTCTATCAGGCGGACGTAGTTCCGGTGGGGGTAGACCAGATGCAGCATTTGGAAATCACAAGAGATATTGCGGAGCGGTTTAACAATATTTACGGAGACGTATTTACCATACCGGAAGCTTATATCGGGAAAGTGGGAGCCAAGATCATGAGTCTGCAGGATCCGTCAAAGAAGATGTCGAAGTCGGATGAGAATCCCAATGCCAGTATCTATCTGATGGATGATCCGGATACGATCATGCGGAAATGCAAACGTGCGGTGACAGATTCCGAGGCGCAAATCCTGTACCGCGACGAGCAGCCGGGGGTTAAGAACTTAATCGATATCTACAGTGCATGTACGGGAAAGAAGCCGGAGGAAGTAGCAGCGGAATTCGACGGAAAGGGTTACGGAGACTTCAAGACGGCGGTGGGAGAAGCAGTCGTGTCCGTATTAAAGCCGCTGCAGGACGAGGTGGCAAGGCTTGAGAAAGATAAAGCTTACATCGACGGGATTATTAAAAATAATGCAGAAAAGGCGCAATATTTCTCCAACAAGACATTGCGCAAGGTGCAGAAGAAGATCGGATTCCCGGAAAGAATCCGGTAATGCAGCGGGAGGAGGGAAGGATATGAATTTGTTCGAACACCGTATCTCTACAAGAGAGGCGCAGCAGATGGCGAAAGTGACGGATATGATCCGTCAGGACATTGCTAAGAGCGGAATCAGGGAAGGGATTGTGGTCGTGTATTCTCCGCATACGACGGCAGGATTCACGATCAATGAGAATGCGGATCCAGATGTGGTACATGATATGTTATACGGATTAGAAGAGGCATTTCCTACCAGGACAGGATATTATCAGCATATGGAAGGAAATTCCCATGCACATATCAAGACCAGCTTTATGGGGCCGTCCCAGACATTGATCCTGCATGAAGGAGAGTTGGCGCTTGGAATCTGGCAGGATGTGTATTTCTGCGAGTTCGACGGGCCGAGGAACCGGAAGTTCTACGTGAAAGTTATAGAAGGATAGAGCGCCCTTTGGCAGAATGTCCCGGAGCTGTCTTCCACAACCAGGAGAAATTCCTTGTGGAAAACAGTTTCGGGA
>OFGB01002328.1_pt1 | contig 10375 bp, 7 predicted proteins | sample 1521491 | NCBI WGS metagenome assembly OFGB01 (sample SAMEA3504095, study PRJEB24116) | mouse gut metagenome | biome: mouse gut; feature: mouse-associated habitat; material: faeces | place: Denmark | collected 2011
AGTTGGATTCGGTCGAGATATCGCTCGCCTCGCAACGCAATGCCCTGCAAGGCGATATATCCGAGCTGCGCCGCAAGATAGGCTCTCTTTCGGCCAAGGAGAAGAAGACCATTGCCGAGCGCAACGACAAGCAGAAGCGTCTCGACGGCGCCATAGCCGAGTTGCAGCGTCTGACGCGCGGCAACAAGGTCGGCGACGACTTCTCGGCCAAGACCTCCAACCTCAATCTACCCGTGGTCGGAGGCTCTGTCAGCCGCTACCGCAATAATATGGCCGACATAAAGGGCAAGCCCGGCGCCAAGGTTGTGACCATATACGACGGCAAGGTGGTGCGTGTGGAGAAGGATATAACCAACCACTACTCGGTCTTCGTGGCTCACGGCGGTTACATATCGACTTATGTGCATCTGAGCGACGTGTGCGTGGCATACGGCGACAAGATAACGAGAAATCAGCAGATAGGCACGATCGGCATCGGCATCGACGACAACGGCCGCGAGAGCGCATTCATGCACTTCGCCATATACGACCGCACGGGTGCCAAGATGAGCGCTGCCAACTGTTTCAAAAAATAGCTGCTATGGCAATAAGATTCTATAACGAGGGCAACGATTACCGCTTTCCGGCCAAGCGCATCGTCACGCGCTGGCTGCGCGAAGTGGCCGCCGCCGAGGGGTATCGGATAGGAGATATCAACTATATATTCTGTTCGTCGGAATACCACCGCGACATCAACCGGCAGTTTCTCGGCCACGATTACTTTACCGACGTGATTACGTTCGACGAGAGCGACCGGCGCGAGAGCCGCATCGTGGGCGGCGAGGTCTATATCGACGTGGATACGGTCATCGACAACGCACGTATCTATCGCGCTATTCCGACTACCGAGATGCGGCGCGTGGTGGTTCACGGCCTGCTGCACCTGTGCGGTCAGCGCGACAAGTCCGTCTCGGCATCCGTGATGATGCGCCGCAAGGAGAACCGCTATCTGAAATCGTTGAACCGCATGCTCTGCGACCCGCGAAATGACGATTAGCTACGATATCATAGTCATCGGTGCGGGACATGCCGGCTGCGAAGCCGCCTCGGCCGCAGCACGCATGGGTTCGCGCACGCTGCTGCTGACGATGGATATGGCCAAGATTGCCGACATGTCGTGCAATCCGGCCATAGGAGGCGTTGCCAAAGGTCAGATCGTCAGAGAGATCGATGCTCTGGGCGGCATGACGGGACGCATCGCCGACCTTACCTCCGTCCAGTTCCGCATGCTCAACCGCTCGAAGGGAGCCGCCATGTGGAGCCCGCGCGCGCAGTGCGACAAGCGCGAGTTCTCGCAGCAGTGGAGACGCACGCTCGAAAACACCGTAAACCTCTATATTTGGCAGGATGCCGCCACGGAGATACTCTTCGATACCTCGGATGCCGGACGCCGCGTAAGGGGCGTAAAAACGCGCATGGGCGTCGAGTTCGAGTGTCGTGCCGTCATTCTTACCGCAGGTACGTTCCTTGCGGGCGAAATGTATTGCGGAGGATCGCATGCCGAGGGCGGTCGTGCGGGCGACGCAGCCTCGACGGGCATTACCGAGTCGCTCGTCGCCATAGGCTTCGAGGCCGGCAGAATGAAGACCGGCACGCCGGCGCGTCTCGATGCGCGTACCATAAACTTCGAGATTTTGGAGCCGCAATGGGGCGATGAGAATCCGTCTAAATTCTCGTTCGATCCTGATATACAGCCAGTTAAGAATCAACTACCGTGCTTTCTCGTACATACCTCGGCACAAGTGCACGACATTCTGCGCGGCGGCTTCGACCGTTCGCCCTTGTTCGACGGCACTATCCGCGGTATAGGACCGCGCTATTGTCCCAGCATCGAGGATAAGCTGCGTACCTTCGCCGACCGCGACTCGCACCAGCTCTTTCTCGAACCCGAGGGACGCAGCACCAACGAATACTACCTCAACGGATTTTCGTCGTCGCTGCCGTGGGAGGTGCAGTTGGAGGCGCTGCACGGCATACGTGGCTTCGAGGATCTGCATATCTATCGTCCGGGTTACGCTATCGAGTACGATTACTTTCCTCCTACGCAGCTGCACCATTCGCTGGCGACGAAGCTCGTCGACAACCTCTTTTTCGCCGGCCAGATCAACGGTACGACGGGTTACGAGGAGGCTGCGGCGCAGGGTTTGGTCGCAGGCATCAATGCCCACCGCATGCTTGCCGGTAGGGCTCCTTTCGTCCTTGCGCGCGACCAGGCCTATATAGGTGTTCTTATCGACGACCTCGTAACCAAAGGTGTCGACGAACCGTACCGCATGTTTACCTCGCGTGCCGAGTACCGCATCCTGCTGCGGCAGGACAATGCCGATATGCGACTTACCGAAAAAGGCTACGAATTGGGTCTTGTCAGCGAGAGAATGCACCGTATTTTCCTCGAAAAAAAATCGTCCGTAGAATCGCTTGTACGATTCCTGCGCGAGCAGAGCATCAAAGCAGGCGAAATCGACGACTATTTGAAATCGATCTCTTCGGAGCCTATGACGCAAGGCCGACGCATCTACGACATCGTCTTGCGTAGCGATGTCCATATTTCGGATCTGGCAAGGGTTGTTCCCAAACTGCAAAGATATCTTCTCGATAACGCGGTCTCTGCCGAGGCTGTCGAGCAGGCCGAGATCGAAATCAAGTATCATGGCTATATCGAACGTGAGAAGTTCATCGCACAAAAGCTCCACCGGCTCGAAAACATCTCCATTCCTGCCGACTTCGATTTTACCTCACTCAACTCCCTCACTATCGAGGCGCGTCAGAAACTATCCCGCATCCGTCCTCTTACTATCGGGCAGGCTTCACGCATACCCGGGGTTTCGCCGGCGGATATTAATGTATTATTGATCAAGTTCGGCAGGTAATTTTTCGTGAAAAGCAATCATTTGCTTCCGCGCCTCGTCGTTCGACAATGTGGAATACGTCAAGTATGCCACATCGTCTCTCTCCGTCGTTGCGTTGCAACTAATTGCTTTTGACGAAAAATTGGCTATTGATTTGGCTGTGCTTTTCGTTATAAGCGGCATTCTACTGCCGCGCACTCAATCTACCGAATGGAACGTACGTCTGTACTACTCGTCCGGGAGGTTTTCGTTTGCGTTGTATAATACCACTTCTAACAAAAAAATATTTTCGTGAAGGTGCTATTTCCTGCGCCTCGTTCAAATGCACCAATTAGGACGTACACAAGTACTACCAATCGGTGCATTTTTCACGTGCAGCTTCATTTCATCCACTTTTTCTCGCTGCGGCAAAGCCAAAATAAATTTCGTTTTGCCCATTCGGCTAAACGAAAAAGATGTAAAAAACAATTGATGAAATTTTTTCATGAAATAGCCGTGTCTGCGTCCTCCGCTTGTCGCTCGGCAATGAGCACAGTACGCCGAGTACAGTCCAACGCCTCGCTCGGTCGCAGAGTTGCATATACAGCAATTCGACGAAACAGAGGGTTTTTGTTCATTTTTATTATAATCGGCATTCTATTGCCGCGTTCTCAATCTCGCGAACGAGATTGTAGGTCGAGTATATCATATCTGCCCATCCCTTTCTGACGGCATGTTATGGGGTTACTTATCGCTATTCAACGATTTTGGAACGTATGTTTTCAACTTTTGTCCACACGAGATGTCTGCAATGCTCTAAATAATAAAAGCCTGTTCCACGTGGAACAGGCTTTTATTGTCGATAGATAGAGTTATTACAGCTCTACCTCTACATTCCAGTTGTACTTGTCCTCTGCACGGCCATACTGGATGTCCTGCAAAGTATCGTACATCTTCTGGCAGTATTTGCCTACCTCGGTGCCGTAGTCGTATACTTTCTTTGTGTCGAGATCATAGATCGAACCGACGGGCGAAATTACGGCAGCCGTACCGCAAGCACCGCACTCCTCGAATGTTGCGAGCTCTTCGAGTGCTACGGGGCGCTGCTGTACCTCCAATCCGAGATCGAGAGCGATCTGACGAAGGCTCTTGTTGGTAATAGAGGGCAGGATAGATGTGCTTTTGGGTGTGATATAGCAACCCTGGCGGATGCCGAAGAAGTTGGCAGCGCCGAACTCTTCGATGAACTCGTGCTTTGCTGAGTCGAGGAACAGCACGTTCGAGTAGCCTTCGCGGTGTGCGCGCTCGCCCGAGAAGATGCTCGATGCGTAGTTGCCGCCGACCTTTACGTCGCCTGTTCCACGTGGAGCAGCACGGTCCTGCTCTCTGTCGATAACGGCCTTGATAGGCTTCATACCCTCCTTGAAGTAGGGACCTACCGGCGAGCAGAATACGATGAAGTCGGCTTCGTCGACAGCCTTGACGCCGAGACATGCTTTCGAGCCTATCAACATCGGTCGCAGATAGAGCGATGCGCCCGTGCCGTAGGGAGGAATGTAGTCGGCGTTGAGCTTGACGAGCTCCTTGCATGCCTCGACGAACATCTCTACCGAAGGCATGGGCAGGCAAAGACGTTCTGCCGATGAGATCATGCGCTTGGCATTCTCCTCGGGGCGGAACAGACGAACCTTGCCGTCCACGCCGCGGAATGCCTTCAATCCTTCGAATATCTCCAAACCGTAATGCAGGCAGGCGGCAGAGATGTGCATGCGCATATACTCGTCGTCGGTTGCCTCCATTGCGCCCCACTTGCCGTCGGCATAGTGGAAGCGTACATTGTAAGCCGTCTTGTAGTAGTTGAAACCGAGCTTACCCCATTCGATGTTTTCCATAGTTTAATCAGTTGAGTTTTAAGGTGTTTATTGTTTCAGGTTTATCCTATCATCGCTCCGCTGTTGACTCCTTGCTCGGGCTGCAACAGCACCAGTCGTCCCGTTGCATCCTCGGCCATGAGGATCATCCCGTTGGATGTTATGCCCTTTATCTCGCGCGGTGCGAGGTTGACCAGAACGAGTATCTGACGGCCTACAAGCTCCTCGGGAGTATAATGTTCGGCTATCCCCGACACTATCGTGCGTTTGTCTATACCGGTATCGATCGTGAGCTTCAGCAGCTTTTTGGTCTTGGCGACCTTCTCTGCCGCGAGAATAGTCGATACGCGGATATCCATGCGCTGGAAATCGTCGAACGAAACCGTCTCTTTCTGTTCGGTTACATTGTTAGCCGCCTCGGCCGCTGCATTGGCTGCACGCGCCGCCTCCAACTTGTCGAGCTGGCGCTGTATGGCATCGTCCTCGATCTTCTCGAAAAGCAGTTCCGGCTCGCCGATTCGGTGTCCGGCCTCGATGAGCGTCTCCGATCCGAGCAAGTCCCAGTTCAAAGGCTTGATATCGAGCATCTTGACTATCTTGGCTGCGCTGAACGGCATGAATGGTTCTATCGCTATCGACAGGTCGGCCGTGAGCTGCAATGCTATGTTGAGTATGGTCTTTACGCGCTCGGGATCGGTCTTTACGACCTTCCACGGCTCCGTGTCGGCCAGATACTTGTTACCTATGCGGGCGTATGTCATGGCATCCTTCAACGCCTCGCGGAAGTGGTATGTCTCGATGTTGCGTTCGAGCGATGCGCGTATCTGCGCCACCTCGTCGAGCGTCTGACGGTCGTAGTCCGTCAGTTGGCCGCATGCGGGCACCGCACCGTCGTAGTACTTCTTCGTGAGCACGAGCGCACGGTTGACGAAGTTGCCCAGCACGGCCACCAGCTCGCTGTTGTTGCGCGACTGGAAGTCTTTCCACGTGAAGTCGTTATCCTTGGTTTCGGGGGCGTTGGCGCACAATACGTAGCGCAGCACATCCTCCTTGCCCGGGAAGTCGTCGAGATACTCGTGCAGCCATACGGCCCAGTTGCGCGACGTTGAGATCTTGTCGCCTTCGAGGTTGAGAAACTCGTTTGCCGGAACGTTGTCGGGCAGCACGAAGCCTCCGTGCGCCTTCAACATCGACGGGAATACTATGCAGTGGAAGACGATGTTGTCCTTGCCGATGAAGTGCACCATCTTCGTGTCGTCCGAGCACCAGTACTTCTGCCAGTCGGGCGTAAGGTCCTTCGTGGCCGATATATATCCTATCGGGGCATCGAACCACACGTAAAGCACCTTGCCCTCGGCTCCCTCCACGGGCACGGGTATGCCCCAGTCCAGATCGCGGCTCACGGCACGCGGCTGCAAACCCATGTCGATCCAGCTCTTGCACTGTCCGTAGACGTTGCTGCGCCACTCGCGATGCGATTCGAGGATCCAGTCGCGAAGGAACGGTTCGTATTGATCCAGCGGCAGATACCAGTGTTTGGTCTCGCGCTTGACGGGTATCGAACCCGATACGGCGCTGTGGGGGTCGATCAGCTCGTCGGGCGAGAGGGTCGAGCCGCACTTCTCGCACTGGTCGCCGTAGGCGCGTTCGTTGCCGCAGTGCGGGCATGTGCCTACTATATAGCGGTCGGCAAGAAAGGTCTGTGTATCCTCGTCATAATACTGCATCGATGTCTTTTCGATGAACTTGCCCTCGTCGTAGAGCTTGCGGAAGAAATCCGACGCCGTCGTGCGGTGCGTCGGCGACGAGGTGCGCGAATATATGTCGAAGGCTATGCCCAGACGTTCGAACGACGATTTTATGATCGAGTGGTAGCGGTCGACGATCTGCTGCGGCGTGACACCCTCCTTGCGCGCCTTGATCGTTATGGGCACGCCGTGTTCGTCGCTGCCGCATACCGATATGACGTCGGCTCCGCGGAGCCTCAGATAACGCGTATATATGTCCGAAGGTATGTAGACGCCTGCCAGATGACCTATATGTACCGGTCCGTTGGCATAGGGCAGCGCCGATGTAACCAGATAACGTTTATACTCTTTTGCCATATATGATATAATATTACTAATTTGCCTCAAAATTAATAATTTTTATCGTAAATGAAAAATAAACGTTAACGATTCGTAACCGCTTCTTCGGCGAATTATCTTCCGTATTTCTCGCGGCGGCGGCAATGGCCGGTCGAGCCCTCTGCGGCGAGGCCGACGGGAAGGCATCGTTCGGGCAGGCCGTGTGCCGTGTGTCCGGCATGCCGTGATGTGTGGGTGTAGCGACCGCCCGCAGAGGAGTGTCGGCCGTGCGCTAAAACAGCTCCTGCTGGTCGATATCGTGGTTGAACGTAAGACGATGATACGGCGAGAGGCCGTGCCGGCGTATGGCGAGTCTGTGGTCGCGCGTCGGATAACCCTTGTTCTTCGACCAGCCGTATACCGGATACTCCCGGTCTAAGCGGCGCATATACTCGTCGCGGTGGGTCTTGGCCAGCACCGAGGCGGCTGCTATGTCGGCATAGCGGCCGTCGCCCTTGACTATGCAGCGGAACGGTATCTGCGACGCGGTGTTGAATCGGTTGCCGTCTATGACCAGAAATCCCGGCACGACCGACAGCCGTGCTACGGCTGCATTCATCGCCTCGATCGAGGCATTGAGGATGTTTATCTTGTCGATCCTTTCGGCCGTGACCTCGCTTACAGCCCATGCGACCGCTTCGCGCTCGATTATCTCGCGCAGCATGTCGCGACGACGTTCGGTCATCTGTTTCGAGTCGTTCAGGAGAGGGTGGCTGAAATCCGGCGGCAGAATTACCGCCGCGGCGAATACCGAGCCGGCCAGACATCCGCGCCCGGCCTCGTCGCATCCCGCCTCTATGGTCTCTCTTTGGTAGCAATTATCCAACATCGGAGGACAAAATTAAGAAATATTCCGACTTATCTCCGTTTTTTCGTACATTTGTTCCGATTAAAAATCTCGACAGTACCTATATGTTTTTGGATGCAGCACGTCAGAAATTTCCGCAGGCCAGTCTCATACTGCTTTTAACGGCCGTATGCGCCGTTGCGGAGTCCTCCGGGGCGGATGTGCCGCCGCTCTGTCAGGAGGGTTATATCGAGCCTCTGAGGCGTTTTGCGGATGCTTTCCAGAGCGCCAGACCTACACTGTCGATGATTGCGGCCGCGCTGCTGCTGCTCTACTCCGGGCTGTCGCTCGGCCGCGCCGCGCTGCGCCGCTATCTCTATCCGGCGCATACGCTGGTCGGAATACCTCTTGTCGGCATTCTCGTCATGGGCTTCGGCCTTACCGAGTGGTATCTGTCGTCGGCCGTCGTTCTTACGCTCGTCTGCATGACCTTGAAGCGGCTCTACGACTGCTTTATAGTCGAACAGCCTGTCGCACTGATCTTTCCCGCCATGACGGCGCTTGGGTGCACGCCGCTGCTGCATGCCCCTATGACGGCTTTCGTCGTGCTGCTTATTCCGCTGCTGCTGCTCTGCCGCGTGCCGCTGCGCAGCTCGCTCGCGGCGGTGGTCGGGGCGTTGCTGCCGACATTCGTCGTGAGCTATGCCGTGGCGGGCGGAGGCGATTTCAGCTCGACGGGCTGCGATCTGTGGCACGCCATGCTCGCCGACTCGGGCTGCGATATGCGGAGCTATGTTACCGTGCCGCGGCTGGTTCTGTTCGGCTCGGCGCTCTTTACTTTGATATGTTCGGTGCTGCTCTATCGTGCCGACAAATTCGCCGTCGGAGTCGCCGCCCGCAAGACGTGGAGCTTCTCTATCGGCATCGTCGTGCTGCTCTTCGCCCTCTTCGCTCTGCTGCCCTCCGTCACACCGCTCTCTGTGAGAGTTGCGGCCGTCGTTTCGTCTACGCTCATGCCCATGATGTATGTGCGTATGGAGCATTATCTGAGCACGTTTATCTTTTGGACTATGGCCGCAGCCGCGCTGTGGTCGTTCTGTATATTATCCTGACAAAGCCTTTCGGAGGCTCGTAAAGAACAAATAATCTTTTCGGTTCAAATATTGACGTATTCGGATAATATTTCGGATGTTACAATATTTTTTTAATTTTTTATTGTACATTTGCGGAAACTAAAACACCTTAGGATCCGTGAATATATTTACGACACATCGTCCGGAAATAACCAAGATCGTTTGCAGTTCTCCGACCGGGAAGAACAGATCTTTTTGCGACGAATACGCCGTAGGGTATGTCTCTCGCGGAGTATTCAGTCTGTATGACTGCCTGTCCGAACGTCAGGTCTGCATTCCTGCCGGCCATGTCTATATGTTGGCGCCGTGCGAAAATATCGTCGAAGCGCTTCCAGACGAGCTCGGGCTGTTCGAGCAGACTGTCATACGCTTTTCGCTCGATGATCTCAAATCGATAATCATGGGAGTGGGTGTCGGCAGCGGACAGCACTCGGTCGTGGACTGTATCGCGAGGGTTATGCGCTGCATTTATATGATAAAGCCCGCCGACGATTCGATCCGTCATCTCTTTCCGTCGCACGACAAGGACGAGGCGACCGGCACTGTCGACGACTATCTGCGGATTTCGCTCGTCGTCTGCTTCCTGATGCGCGACGACGAGAATGTGGTCCGGTTCGAGATCAGCGACAATGCGAGCCTCGACATCACGCGTTTCGAGAGCGCCGTATATGCCAACATCTATACCAACCTTTCGCTGGAAGAGATATCGTCTAAGCTGTGTCTGTCGATCTCCTCTTTCAAGCGCAAGTTTCGCCGCAGTTTCCACTGCCCGCCGCACAAATGGTTTCTCGAAAAGCGCATGGCGCGTGCCCGCGGAATGGTGCTTGCCACCGATATGAGCATTTCGCAGATCGGGCAGGCGTGCGGTTTTACCAATCAGTCCCACTTCATCAAGTTGTTCAAGCGATTCTTCGGCTCTACGCCGACGGTCTATCGCCGCGAGCATTGCGGCGCTCATCCCGGGAGTGCGGGATACAAGGTCAAGATCGAGGCCGAGGTGTGACAAGCGTCCGACTGCATCAGAGGCGATCGGCGCATGCCCCGATAACGCGTCCCGAATCTGACCCCGCATTGATTGGGATTATACATCAATATTCCATAATATTTCAATTTCTGCGGCGATATCTCCGCCACCCGGTTCGACCGTAAATCCGCTCGCTGCTGCGGACGGTTACGCCCTTGGCACCCCGACGGCTTTCGGAGCGCCGGTGCCGGCTGCGTCTCGTTACCTATCTATATGTATGTTAAGACACGCCGCCCGCTGCGCTTTGCAGCGGTTGCCGTGCAGGCTTGCTGTTCCACCGCAATACCGTGAAGCACCGGCTTCGGGGGCGTATATGATCGGGCTATGATCCAAGCGTATACAAAAAAATAAGGGAGGTTCATTGCGGAATCTCCCTCGGTAGGTTAGTTAGGTTAATGAGAATGTGGGAGAGTACGTCGATCCCACGTTTGTAGTACAAATTTACAAAAAATTTCATAACCGGCAAGCGATTTCCGATATTTTTTCGGAATCGCACAGGCGCAGCGGGGTTTTTATTTCAAAATTTGGAAAACACCCCCGCCCGTTTCTAATAGCGTCGTATATATA